>Ga0179593_1671482_pt1 | contig 17920 bp, 14 predicted proteins | sample CZODoug2_1_08_16_FD_185931 | JGI IMG/M metagenome (GOLD analysis project Ga0179593, IMG submission 185931) | Vadose zone soil fungal communities from Angelo Coast Range Reserve, California, USA - CZODoug2_1_08_16fungal (PacBio error correction) | ecosystem: Environmental > Terrestrial > Soil >... | reverse complement strand
AGCAGGAACGGCAGTGTTCTCATCCATCTTTTTTCTTCCATTAGATGTCCTTCCAGACAAAGAACTTCATACTCTCCTTCCGCCGTCGGACGCTACCTTTCCTAGGCCCGGATTCGAGTTTTAGCCATTAGGACCCCCTTGACTTGCCTCGATTTGGTTACCTCTATCGCCCTCTTCGTGAGGTTGCTGAGGTGATCCCCCCACCCCAGGCCCAGAGTCTTTGTAGACGGCCAGGTCATTTTTTCCCTTTTTCTTAAAGCGCCTCCAGTTCTTTATCCCTTTTCAGGGGTGTTTCCCTTGAATGTGCGGCACGTTGCCCATATATGTCACCACCGGTTTTTCCCGAACTACAAGTGCCTTGCCGAGTCTAACGCATCACCCTGTTGCGGTGTAATTTTCAGTTCTTTTTTCCCCCGGCCATGTGTGTTCTTTTGATCCAGAGGAACTGGCCAGTCGAGGTCCCTTTCGTCCCGTACGCGAGCAGCCGAAGATTCCCTGGCATGTTTTTCTAGCTCGCGACCCGGTGGCACCGACCCCCCCCTTCGCATAACCACTCGAGTGGCAGAACGACCTTAATCAAAACGACGATCCAGCCGCTCGACCGTTGATAATCTTTATTGGAGGGTACTGGGCCTCCGCGAACTTTCTCTTCTGTTTTGTTTTACGACAGCTGTTCGGGTCTTTTCTCTTGACACCCCCTCGACCTGTCATCAGGATGATCCAAGACCAACCTCGCACCGGGTCCTTCCTGTTTGACTTGTAAAGAAGCCACCCAGTCCCAGCAAAGAACAGCCATTTTCCCTCGTCGTGAGCATATTCTCAATCTTTTTTTTGTAAGCAGGCTCCGGCGGTTTACGCACAGGGCACCAGCGCTTGGGCCCCAATGCCGATCTTTTTAGTCTATTGGCGAGACCCCAAGCTGCGTTCCCCTCCTCCCTCCCCCTTCATTTAACCGGTCGCCCCTTCCCTCCTCCAGAGGGTTCCTGTCGTCACCCTGCAGGTGTCACTGGCGGCGACCGGCTCGGCCTTGAGTGTGAGCGAGGACCGCGTTGGGAGGACGTGTCTTCGGGGTTCCCCGGCGTCTCCCCCTTTTCTTTTGAGCTCCGGTTGCGGCGACGGTCTCTGGAGGAGTAGATGATGGAGTTTCATTTTTTTTTGTAGGCTTGTCCGGTCAGAGTTACAAGTTCGCAAGCACTGGTCGGCTCTCGGCGTGCTTCTTTTTTGTAAGGATTCCTCCTTGTTCTTTGCCGGGTCAGCCATGCGTTTCTAACGACGCCGGACCGGCCCGACCCCTCTCGAAGCTCCTGCCGAAGTTCTTTTTTTTGTGCCGGCATGGTCCTTTCCAGGGGGCAGGAGGAGGCTTTTTTACCTATCGCGGGGGCATGTCCCTCTTTCCCCTGCTTTCCCTGTTTGGCTTGTTGGCGGTAGGGTTGGAGACGCGCACCTGTCCCCCCCCCTTTTTTTGTCTGACGCGCGTCCCTCGAAAAGACTTCGCAGTACCTGCCCTGCCCGTGGAGTGGTAGTCCAAGGCGTCGTTTTGGTAAGTGGCGGCCTCCTTTAAGGGTTCCCGGCACCTCCGGTGCCACGGTCGCCGTTTCCCATACAGGCCCTTCCCCTCTGCCGCAGTCCGTCTCCAAATGGTGTCGCTCTCGGATATTTGACCAGTTTGAGAACTTTTAGTTTTCAGTCGCAGCTGCCTTCGCGTTTTCTTTTTTTTTCATGGCATGGCCAATCGAACCCTTTCACTTCATGCCTGGCTTAAGCTGCCAGATGTTGGCTGGCGGCAGCGCATTAGTACTCACCTTTTGGCCGTGCGTCTGATGAGCGTTTTGCCCAAGACCTTCCCAAGACCGGATTCAGACTAGCTTCCCCTCTCTCCCGTCCCCGCACGCCTTAGACGTCCAAGGTTCCTTGTCGAGAGTAGTTTTTATCAAGAACTTTTGTCGTCGTTTAGGCTTCTCAAACGATGAGGGATATTTCTTACTTTCAGAGTTCAGATCCCCCCTTTTTCGTTATGAGTGTCCCTCTCGGCGGGCTCTCGATTGTCGCGCCAGCAAGTCCCAAAACTTCTCGGGTACGGTTCAGCTCTGAGCACTTCTTAATTCGAAATATCCTTCTGGCAGCCGCCCTTCTTTTGGACTTCGCTCTTACTACGTAAGGACAGTTGTTGTATGAATTCTCGTGGAGGACTGAATACTCGCTGGTCCCCCTTATATGACCCGCTTGCTGTTGTTTTCTGGAGAGGCCCTCAGAACTTATCGCAATCGAAAGCTATGCGTGCGGACTGTTTTCGACAAGTCCGTAGTCCGGGTACGCTCCCCCACGTCTTTTTTTGTGGTGGCGAGAATTTTAATCTCTCTCCTCCCTCAGTAGTAGCCTGTCCCATCAATGGAGCAGCCTGTTGAGATCAAAAGCCTGTGAGAGCTGAAGAAGCGATCTCTAGTGCAGGTTGTGAACGGTCCTTCCCCTATCCTAGGGTTTCTTTCTCGAGCCTTTCCTCTCATCTTAATTTGATCTTGTAGCAGAGAATTTAAATAATAATAGTTGATGCTTGTGGTATTTCTTTTCGAGGTTTTGGCTTTTTTACACAGGAAACCGGACTCCCGCACCTTCCTTCCTCAGGACGTTCTCTTCCCTTTTATTATCGTTTCATCGCCGTACGCCAGTTGGACTCTGGGCCTCCCCCGCCCAGCCGCCCCGTATGGATTGCGGTTCGTTCCCCTCGCCATGGCTCGTTCTCGCCGCTCCTGCAGCATTTGTTTTTTTACTCGGGCCGGGGTGCCGACTAATCACCTTTCTCCCCCCGCGCTGTGGCTTCTCTTATGGCTGGCCACAAGTCCTAGAAGAGCGGTACGCGAGATTCAAGCCTTCCAACTTTTCTCCAGTTGCTGCGCTGGATGTACCTCCCCTGGGTCCCCCCCGGGATCATAGGGTCTTCCTTCTTTTTTTTTCATATTTAATATTGTTATGATGGCAAGCCTTTTTTGAAAATTTTTGGTTCCCCGGTGGGTGTCCGAAATGTCAGCCCTCCCCCTACAGGGCATCATTCCTGTTTTTTTTGACGCTATATTAGGAGGTGTGACCAGAACGCAGAAGAGCATCTTCTTCCGGTAAGTCCCGGAGTTTTAGGTCTCTCTGGGTGAAATTTTAGCGTCCTTCCCCCCGAGACCGCCCATCTTTCTTCTAGAAGGAGAGAGCCGTGGTTTCGCCTCCGAGCCGGTCAGACGGCTCAGGCTTCCTCCTTGAGGGGCATCACATCCGTTTTTTTTTTTCCCCGGACTTTGTCAGATAACTAGGGACTGATTTTGTACGGCCAGCGCGGCGGTCGACCGGCGCGGTTTTTTGGCGTTCCCCCCCTGGTTCACACAGGTCGATTTTCTTGATACCCCAACAGTCAGGCCATCTCAGAGGACATGGGCACGTCCTGGTGACTCTGGCGTCAAAGACTTGATTTTCGGTGACTTTGAGCGCCCCACCTCTTCTTCCCCTCGAGGAGCATGGTCCTCTTCCCTTCTAAACCTGAATCGGCGGTCGGTTGAGGATTGTTTCAGATGGGACTTCCGGGGATATCACACCCCTCCCCCCTATAGATTCTTTCTCATCTATTACCGTAGACAGATTTTCCCTTCCCTTTTCGTTACCTTCTCCTCGGCGTGAATGGCGTTTGCTTGTGAAACAGTCCGAAGGCCAAGGCTTTCCGGTTTTAGGAGGAGGGATCTTTGGTTGCTGCGTACACCTAGATTTTTCCCTCCTTACGACTTCCTCCTCTTGCACCCATGGTCTCTTCTCACGGTCTCCATTTCCTCAAACTGCGTGTCGGGTTTTTCTCAAGACAGTGCCTTTTTCCCTTTCCCAGAACCTTAAGGTAGGTGAAGCCGCTCCGTTTTGCCCGGCGCCTCAATGTTCCTTTTTTAATGCCTTTCTTCTCATACTTCTGCAGACGCCTCTTCCTACTTTCACCTGAACGGGATCTTCCTCGTCCCTGTCGCATTCAAGGCTGTATCAAGTGTATTTGTCCAGGATGCCCCCCTCTCGACGACTGCGGCCGTAAGCGAACTCGTTCAGAGAAGTACGGATCTTAGGCGTTCATTTTGAAAATCCTTTCTATCTTGAGATTCTGATCGGTCCGTCGCTGTCTTTGAGGCATCCCAGATATAGCTTCTTCCACTCTTTTGCAGCGAGTTCCCTTCTTTTGATGGACGGGGACATCCACAATTTTTTTGCTGCTTCTGTCCCTTCTGCGCCTGGCAAGGACCTTGCCCACTTTCCTCATTGCATGTCTCCTTGATAAACTCTTCTGCAACTTTTCAATCCGCTTTCCTGGAGCATTTTGGTCATCCCGGCCGCTGACTTCCCGCCTTTTTTTCGAAAGTTGTCTTTTTCTTCCTAGATTAGGGGTTGTTCCGGGGAACCCGTTTTAGAGAAAACTTCCGTCTGGCAGCGAGTGATCTTTGACTTCCCCTCGGGCCGGATCTTTTTTGTCCTTTTTCTTTTTACTTCTCTCCCTTCTGTGCTAGTCCGAACTTTGAGGCCGAAGTTGGACAGTGCGTTTCTCATCATAACAGGACACCCCGCAGTGGTTTGCAACGCTTCTCCCTTTTTCCACACTCTCTATTCTTACGGGGAAATAATCCGACCCACGGACCGCACCATTCACCCAAGACTGAATTCTTTTCTTCCCTCTTTAGATCGGTTTCTTTGTTCTCCCCCCTCAGTCTGTCAAGGCACCTCACTTCGTACTTACCCCTGCCTCTGAGGGTCTTACTCCCCTCCAGGCTTCTTTGTAACGCTTTCTCTTACACCCGGGCGTCCCCTTTTCTCAAGTCTCTCTTCCGTTCTGCCGCCGACCGGCAATCCCACAACACCGAAGCTTCTCCTGAACGCCCCCCCCGGCTCATACTGGGCGGTGGGCGCGCCGCGCATGCCGCTGCCTTTTTCCCCCCCCTTTTAGGACTGTGGGTCCGTGTAGGGAGTTGCTGCGAGGACTTTGGAACCGGGCTTGTGACTCTTATGTCTCGCCGCAGCCTTTTGATCGAAATTCATAATTCTCCTGCTTTTTTTCATGATCGTTTTTCTCTCGAGTGACCGCAGGATTGAAGGGCGCCACCCCCCACTGGATTTTCGCACTCCAGAGAACCTTTTTCTGTTTTTTTTCTGCTTTGGGATCTTGGTCCTTTTTTTTTATTTTTCCCTCTGGCGTGTCAAGTGGTCATTGCTGAATATCGCATGTAAAGATTCTCCACGAACTCGGTCGGTCAGAGAAGGTCCCTCCTGCCGGCTTTTTCGTTTCCCGTCCGTACTAACTCAATCAGGCGACTTCTACTGGTCACTGTCTCATCTTCCTGGACCTTTTTGCTTTCCCTTTATCGTCCTCGTTTTTTCCAATCCGTTTTTATCGCCATTTGCTGAGTTTAGTGGGAAAATTTTCCTTCCGACGAGAGTTAGTCTTTTGGTGAACGATAGTTTTCTGGTCCTGGCACTGGAGTGTAACCTTTCCTTCGCTGCGACTATGGGATCCACCTGGCCTCCTTCAAGAGTTGACCCAAGTTCCGAAAAATCCAGGGTGTCTTCCCTTCCCCCCCCCTTTTTGCATGGAGCGTCTTGCCGCAAAACCCCTCTTGTTCAGAACATCCCCAAGACTTTAACTTTCCGTGCTCTTGTGTTGGGTTTTCCACCCCCCCCCCTTTTTATACTTCCTCCCTTTATCGCTGAATGAAAGCGACACTTTTTGTGATCGACTCGCTGGCTGTCACAAGATTGACTGTGGAGGTTTTCACCTCAACCCCCCCCTGAGAGGCCTGATTCTTGCCCTCTCTGCGACTTTATTCTCCTTTTTTCTTTTGAGGATATTTTGATTTTCGGTCGCCCGCGTTTGGTATAGAATCCCCCGGCGGCGTGAAACTTTACCAGAAGTTTCGGGCTGGGGACATTCTTTTTCTTCATCAGAACGACTCAGCCGGCGGCTCGTTGAGCACCTCCAGTGGACCTTTTTCCCTGTTTTTGGAGAGATTAAGGTGACAAAGTGGTGCCTCCATCAGCAGTTTCTTTTTCGGGTGTCATCCAATCTTCCCTTTCCCTGTTTTCCGTCCTCGTCTACACTCGGCTCGGCGATCGTTTCCTCCCTTTTCCTTGCCCTCTCCTATTCCTTCTTTCGGTACCACTAGATGCCTCATTTGTCGGTTGTGTGCTCCACCTCCAGCTCTCTTTTCAGAGGATCCCCAGCGAGTTCGTATCACCGACGTGTCTGCTTTCCTCCCCCGGCTACAGTTAGGGTATGATTTTTCTTGGGTCTTTTTGCCCCAAAAAATTGAGTCACGTGCCCTCTGAACTTTTTTACTATTTTCCCCCCCTGTTTTTTCGGACAGACGCTCCCCTCTTTGAGGCCGCCGGAAACGCCTCCTGTTTTTTTTTTAGTCAGGGCCGTTGCGGGGCAGGGGATAACCCCCTGGTCCGAACACCCGTTCTGACCCCAGGCAAGTTCGCGCCCCCAGAGACTTCGGTCCCCCCATCATCGTATCGTCTGATCCGCTCGTCCTTTCCCCCCGAACGGGGACAGAAGACCCGCGATTTGCTAAGACGACGATCCATCCCCCCAAATCCGCAAGCCAGCTAGTTGATCTACTACGATCCTTAATCATTGAGGTATTACGGTTCCCCCTCCCTCTTGCGTCTTCATGGTGTTTTTTTTAGTGCTTGACCTTTTCAGGTTGGGTGTTTTCTGAGACCTTCTCATGCGATCTACCCTTAGCCCACTTTACCGCCCCGAACCCTTGGAGTAAATTCCTACGTCAGAGCCCCCCAGGCTTCAAAAGCACAGCCACCTTTTTTCTTTTGTGAGCATCTTAATGTCTGACTTTTTTCGCAGATGCAGGTGGTCAACCAGGACGCGCGTACTGGGCCAATTCTCTCAGGTAGTTCTTTTCACTGTTCCTAACACAAGATGAGTCCTCCTCTCCTCATCGACCCTCCTCCCTTTCGAACTCGCCGAGGTCGCTACACGGCTCCCCCCACCTGGGTGCCAGCAGACACGGAGCGAATCCGTGGCCCACTCTTTTTTCCCACGCGACCGCACTGGGGGCTGCCTCTTTTCTCTTTTCGGTCAGGTTTAAGTCTTTCCTTTTTGATGGTCGGTGCCATGTTCTGAATGGAGGGGAGTCATGAGATCCCAACTCAGCTAAAGGAACGTGCGCAGAGGGCCCCAGCTGGATTCCGGCTGGGCGGGGCTGATGGATTCTTCCTTTAGGTTTCCTTCTTTCGAGTTTTGACGCGTGTTCCCCCTGCATGAGGTGCGAACCCGCGCTCGGCCTGAGCACTAGAATGCGACTTGGTTGCCCTTAGTTGTGAACGGTTTGGCAGGACTTTTTCCCTTCCCTACTATGAGTTGATTCTTTGGCCATAGATCTGGCACCACCCAGGTGTGGGGCTTGCTGTTCATTCCGGAGCCTCAGAAGCACCCTTTTTTCCGGTTGCCCCCCCCCCCCCCGACTTTTTTTGCTTTCTTCGAAGCCAGTCTGGACGAGACGCTTTGGGTAGTGGTCGTCAAGTCGCTGGCAAGACTGGACTGCGGCCCGCGAGTTGTTTTCCCCGACCGTCTCTCTCAAGGCCGTTCGCCGGTTCCGACCGCCCCGCTTCTCCCTTTTGATACCACACCTGCGATTTTTCCCTGCACCGGTTTAAGTCAGGACCGAGTGTCCCGCAGCTGAGGCGCGGCGTCTCAACGTGTATTTCCCTTTCAGGAGCGAAACATTGCCTTCTTCTGGATTGACAAGCTGACCATAGGTTATTCGGCCGCGCATCATCCGCCCTCTAGTCCCGATGAGCTGGCCCAAGCAAGCGTCCCTTACCGGATTCGGTCCCCCTTCTTATTGAAATACCTTATTGCCAGTACGCCGCCTGATGTGAGCCCGACCGCTGCTGTCTAGCATAGTCTGAGGACCTTTCTTCCAAGGGTCGTCGTAGTTCCTTCCCCGCTTAGATGTGGAAGTTCCTTATGTTTCGTTCCCCTTGACGCTATATTTTTTGTGAAGATTCTCTGACGTGATCAGCCGATCGTAGCCTTGCTCCACCAACATTGCGGGTAGAGGGCCAGCCTTATTTGATTTTTAGGCGTCCTTCCGATTGGGTCTTTTTGCAACCTCTTCCAGGGTGGCCTTTACTCCCCCCTTACTTCCCAGTGATTTTCCCCCCCAATTCTCCGTTTGACCATGGTGAGGTGCCTGCGGCTCTATCGGCATCCTCTCTGGTTTTGATCTTTGGTTCCACGCCGCATCCCAATCTCCTATCCAATCACTTGAGGTCTGCTTTTTCCAAGGATCACGCAATCTCCTACTACGATCCCAGAACGATGAACCTCCCCCCCCGTCGACGCGTTTTAATCGGGATCTTTTTTTTTTCTTTTCGTTTTGACCCTTCACCAGCAGTGAGAAGCACGCCCGACAGCGCCGATAGCCTTTGCTTTTTAATTCCCCCTTCATTTTCGGGACACCTCGACACTTTTCCCCCCCCCCCGCTAACGTCCCTTGATTTTCTCGAGAAGTTACCATTCTGGAGAGTAATACTTAGGGTGCGTGCCTGGCGTGGTGTGTCTTTTTGTGAAAGGGGTTCCCCTGCGTTTACCCCCTCCCGTCTAAGAGAGTTTGGCTTAAGCGGCCCTGGTCTTCCATAAGGCTTCGCCGCTGCCGACGTGTTCCTTTCGGGCCGCCCCCAGCCATCTCAGGACTGTGGTGGAACGCTCCCTGGCATCGCCCGCACAGAATTTCGATTTTTTCCGGACGGGGCAGAGATTTTCCCCCTTCCCTCTTTCCCTTCCTTGAATACCTCAGTATATGCTCTTCCCCTTCTTGGTAACCGTTCCTCTAGGAGCTGCACGTTCTTTTCCTAATCCGTTTCCTGTTGTATTTGTGCATTGACCTGGTCTGGTTTTACACTGCAATGGAAGTTGACATCGGTTCTCCAGCTAGGGGCATTCCTTCTCCGCTAATTTTTTTTTGTTGGTGCGGAGATGCCCCAGTCAACCCTATGACTTCCCTCCGTGAGTGTCAAGCGGTCAGCAGCAACTGATTGAGGACTTTTTTTACTCTTTGAGATCGTTACCTTCTTTTCAAGTGTCAGCCTTTTAAGGACAGAGTAAGTTCCAGCGGGTGGGAGAGATTGGCCGGAGTTCTCGGCCCCGGGCCTCATCTCCCATTTTTCCCTTTAAAGGCGGCGGGGCCTTTTTAGGTTGTCAGGCAGCGCCTTGAAATCAATAACAGTTGCGGGTTCTTCCCCCCTTCGACCGTGCGAGTCCAGATAACAGGCGCCCAGTCGATGAGGAAACAGGCTTTTCGACCCCGGCCCCGTGTCGGATTGCTTCTTTCCCTTGTCACGGAAACGCCCTGCGCCACGAACAGGCCGCAGACAGCCGAGGATGATTTTCCAGGATTTTTGCCAGCACCAGATAAAGATTCACCATGTTTTCCTTTCTCGATTTTTCTCTCTAAGAGGATAGCCTGTCGTAGTTTGGCACAACCGCATCTGCGCTGTGTGAGGATGTTGCTTCAAAAGCTGTGAGTTTCCTTTTTCGTCCCGTTCCCGGTGTCTTACTCCCCTTTTTCCTCCATTAGCGTAGTATCGAAAAGTTGCTTTCGTTCTGAAGCCCCGGATCATTGCGTGATGTCTTTTCGAACCGTACCGAACCGGCCCCCCTTTTTTCGATTTCTATCAGAGAGGGCTTTGGGAGCGCCCTCCCTTACCGATTTCCATATGCCAGTCCTCCTTTCGCGGTGCTCTCGCACCGGGAATTTCAGCCCATTTTGGATATTAGTGGTCTTCCGTTTTTCCCCTTTCCCCGTTTCCCCACCAGAAGATTGTGGGACGCCTATCAGCGGTTTTCCCCTTTGACACTGGTTTTTTTTTGCCTTTTTCGCGACGACGGGCTTTAGTAGACTCGGCCCCCTTTCACTGCAGCGCCTCTTTTTCCCCGCCGTTTTCAAGACGATCCATGTCAGCGTCACTTTTTTCCTAATCCGAGCTTGCTCATGTCCGCTACCTACTCCCCTCTTCCCTTACAACGTCGTTCTCTTGTGCGGCCCCCCTCCGTTTTTTTTCAGCTGCCCATCATGTCCTTTCCGTTTCGGGTGACCGTCTGCTGTCACTACGCGGGAGGCCGCTTAGGTTTTAGGCATCCAAATCTGTGGTGCTTTCCCCCTTATCACTTCCTGGTTCGCGGGAAAGGAACGTGGCCACCACCAGCTCTTCCGCTGAGCTCTTGACTGAAACTTTCTAAATTCCCCCCTACTCCCTTTTTCGGTACAAGCCGGCTTTCTTTCTTGACAAGCTGTCATTCGCCCCAGAGGCGACTTTGGCTCGTGTGCTTAGACTCTTTTCTTGGTTAAAACTTTTCTCGCGGGCCCTTCCCTGTCTGGACGCGCCTCGTTCCACTCCCACGGTTGCCGTGTCTTCTCTCATTCCTTTTTTGCTCGAATGACACTGCTTCTTTTTTTTTCCAGAACCCTTGCGACAGGTGGGTCTCTTCCTGCACCGCCTAGCACCACGATGTTGAAACTATCGCCATTTCAAGATCCCTATTATTCGTTTGGTGAACGGGTAGCCCCTACCCTTACTTCCCCTTCAGATCCGCCCCCCCGCGCCTTCGCCTGCTCTAAACCGACCTTTGGGTTTCGTCAGGCTTTTTTTCGAACTCAGGACAGTCTTTTCTTTTGAGAATCCTTACTTTCCTCCTGATACAGCAGCCAGTCTGTCTCCAGATGGTCCCTGCGGGTAATGACCCCCGCCGTCAGTGCACTCACTCCCTCCCCCCTCTTTCCTTTCTCAGCGGAGCTCAACACCTCCGAGTTTCTTCTTTTGCAACCCGGCCCACTGGACTTTCGTCGTCGCCTCAGCATTCCTGGATGCCGCGCCGGTAGTCGATCTTTTCCCCGCCGTCTAAGAGCCTCCTTTGGCGGCTGTTTTTACGGGAGGGCGCATGACCTGCGAATCTGGACCGCAGGTGTGGTTTTCTCTGAAATTGATCGGCATTGGGCCAGTCTCCTCCTCGATGGGGCCTTTCCTCTTTTCACGACGTCTCTTTTCTCGTCACAACGGCCGCATCGTTGCGGAAGATTTCCAAGACAATTTCTTATTTTGCTTTTGGGGCTATTGACATTCTTTTTTTTTGCATTCTGTTTGATTGTAAAGTGGGATATCTTGTTCTAATTTTGATGGTTCTCATCCAGAACCGTCACAATCCAGAGATTACGACCTCTCGGACCATCATCTTCTTATGGCGGTCGTACATACCGCCCGGATCTTGGTCGTCGTACTTTCAATGGCTCAGCGGAATTTAACGGTGTTGATAGAGTAGGAGAATACTGTTCGTTATATTTTGTATCCTTTCGGTGCAAACGGTGTCCCTGACTTTTTTCTTCTTTGAAGTCTGGTGTCCCTTTCGAGTATTCTTTTCTATAGCGCCCTGGACTTTCCCTGAATGTAGAACCCTGGGTGATCAACGGTCCATCCCCCTTGCAGCTCGGCCTCTCCCTCTCCCCCGAACCCCGCACAGTTTGAGTTCCGCGTTCAGCCCATGAGGTCAGGCAGAAGATCCCAATGCGGTGTGACCCGAAACCTGGTTCCCCCTTAGATGGCAATAGGGTCCCTGTGCCCTCCTTCCTTTTTTCACCCACCCCCCAACTTGTTATATCGCCAGAACTGTCTGCTTGAAGGCCATCGTCCAGTGGCGGTGATCGATTTCCTGTACACAGGAGGTCGATCTGGAGGTGGATTCCCAGCCACCTCACCGAAGATTTCTTCCCTCTCGATTTTTCCCCCACTATCGGGCGCTTTCCTTTTTGAAGTTTATGGATTTTGCGCTTTATCGATTAGGTCTCGGGTAGGCCGTTCCTTGTGCACGTGTGACCTCTTTTTTTTTCATTCTGGAGATTTCAATTTCAGTCCGCGTACTCTTTGCCTTGGCGCAAGAAATAGCTCCTTTTCTTTTCCTCCTCCTCGTTCTGTGAGATCTAGCTTCCCGCCGGTGCCCTTCTCGCGCCGTTTTTCTCCTTTTTGTACTCCACCTCTTCTCTCATATTGAAAAAGTTTGAACGCTTCCGCGGCCGCTTAACAGACTCGGCTTTTGGTATCATCCCTTCCTTCTCAATCAGAGTTCCCCGAATCACTGTCCCCTCTTGTCCCCCATCTCTTTGATAGACCTTTTCTCCTTTTTTTTATGAGGCCCCCTCCCTTCTAGCCTTTCCGATCCGTATCCTTCCAGCGATCTGATTTGTACGACTTCCCTTCCCGCGCCCAGTTATTATGATCCCACGTGGAAGGTTTTTTTTTGAACCCCAACACGACTTCCCCCTCTCAATCCCTAGTTGCCTCTTTCACCCGATCATTTTCCTGACGATACCATTTCTTTTTTGCAGCTTGAAAACGCATCATCCTCGTCCTCTGGGCAGGTTTTGTAATTCTGGGGCAGCCCCAAGAGTTCCCCCTCCCTTTTGCAAGACTTTCCATTTAGGCAGAGCACCCCTCAAACTTTAAACCCGCATGAATTTCCTCATGAACAGGCTACAAAAAGGAACACGTGCTTTCAATGGCGATAACCTCTCTTCTTCGAAGTCTACCGGACCACCCACGTCCTAATCTGAGACAGTTACACGTGAAGCGTCGCCGTGAGGAAGCTTTCCGTGACATCCCTCTGTCCTAGATGCCATGGGGTACTTTCTTTTCCATGCGGGCCGGGTTAGTGCGGCTGAGACCCCATAGATGATGATCCATCAGGATGATCATTCAAAGGCCCCTCGCAAACGTGTTTAATGCAGCAGGTTTTTTCAAGAGCCCCCCTTTAAAAGACAGCCTTTTTAGCGTGTAAGCCTAAATTCGGTTCAGAATGGTTTTGGCGGTCCCTTGGGTCCGAACCCTGGACGATTTGGAACCTTTTTTTGAATGAGGAATGCCTGCTCCACCCAATCCTTCGCAGATTCGACATTCATCTTCCCCCTTCTCCACGCCTCCTTCTTTTCCTCACAATGCGTCACCCAATTGGGTTCAGCGGGTCTACCGATATTGGGCATTCTCACGCGATGTTTCTACTCCCTTTCGTTATTGCGGTTGCGTGATGCAGCAGCTTCTTCTTGGCGACCGTGTCTGCGCCTTTCCCTTAGTTTTCTTTTTCTTTCGATGCGAGGATGCCCGCTGAGGCTTCGTCCTGTCGAATCCCCCCATGGAGCCAGCACTTTTGTTAAGCGGCTTTCGAGCTGTTTTTTAGGATGCTTGCTGCCAGCGACCCTCCATGCTGGGTTTTTTCCAGTCAGAAGGCTCACACGACCTTGTTTTTCCTATCCCTAATTAGAGGTCGCGGTAACGGGTGGGATGCTGTTTTCTACCCTAATAATATTCGCGGGGCGGCATTTTCCTAGTTTCTTTTCCTATGTCCACCACGGTTGCTTTTGCTGGCGGTTGCAGGAGTGTTATTTCCTAAATTTCAATCCCCATTTCGTGTTCAGCGAGCGCCAGCCTGTTCCCTGAAGTACCCCGACTCGACGTCTTTTCTACCTGACCGTGGTGTTTACTCAAGGGTCGCGGCCAGCGGTCCGACGTTGAAAGGTTCTTTGGCAAGACCGCATTATCGTCACGGCCCGGTCGCAACGGCTCGCGATTTGCTCCTTTTTTTCTGGAAACATGTCCTTTGTTAAGGCCTGGATATTCAAGTTTTTCCCATAGCCTTAAGGCGGCATCAATTTGGTTTTCACTTGCTGGCCAAGTCTTACCCCCTTTTGACTGAGGATGTGGGCCGATGCCAGATGGTTAGGCCGTCCGACGTCGTTGATCTAGCAAGCCGTTACTCATGATTGTAGCGTGAAAAGAACCGGGACAGGTAACGTTCGAATGCGCAGCTGAACTTTTCTTCCCCGTAACCCTCCGGTCACGTCTTGAAAGAAGGTTCGCCGCTGCAGTTTTCGCGGCTTTCTTTCTTTTCGTAGTAGGCAGCGTTTCAACTATGCTGGATCGTTTCACTTTCGAGGCCGGGCCGAGTCGCTACTTCTTTTTATTAATCTCCTGCCTTTCCGGGTGATCGACTTCTTCTGAGAACGACCCACACTCGTCAGCGGGTGTAGGCCAGCGGCTTTGCGTAGCGAATCTTCCTTTTGTCGAGCCTTTTGGCAGGTAAATCACGCTTTATTATAAGTGTGATGACCTTCTCCTTGGATAGACCATGTTTGCTACTCCATCTTTTGTCTCTGGGTGGACGATGTGGCAGGGCACCAACAATTTGAAAAGGTCCAACACCCAGATTCTTTAGCTTTTTTCGGAATTTTGTCGTTTTCACCTTTCCCTCATTGCAGCGTACGTTCCTCCCGATGAGAGCTCCTTAAATTATTAGTCTGAAGCTTTGACCCACCCTAGAGGTGTCTAAAAGATCACCTTGAACTTCCAGGACTAAAGCATTCCTATCTTCCAGGTTTGTTCTTCATTACCTTCTCCCCTTTTCATATTTAGGGATAACCCCGATCAAGGATATTGTCCTTCTTGTTTAGAGAAGCGGAAAACGGGTGGCGTTAATCCTTTCTGGGTGCTGGTAGTGTGTGTTGCTCTTTGCCGGTTTTTTTTGCCATTGTCCCCCCGATAGTAGCCCAATCCTCTCTTGTCCGTCCCTAATGTTTCTTAATTCTCCTTTGAGATACGACCCGCCTCTCTCATGTATTTGCGGGCCGGCTCTCGCCCTTTCAGCAGCATCCTGCAGCAGGGGCTCTCCCCCCTCAGACGGTTTTCGTTTTTCGGTCACCCCTGCCAAGCTACGCAGAGTTCCTGACTTATGCTATTATTTTTGGCCACAGCTTCCCTCTCCCCCTGGCTTACGTCGCGATTTAATTTTCGTCCCCTTCTCTCTCAGTTGCTGCGGACTTCCAAGCCAAAGGACCAGGGTCCTTGGGATTTTCCCTGTTTGCGGCCTTTTCCTACTTCTCCGTTGTTGGGAGAGTTCGAGACCCCGGCCGGCAAGGCAACAGATGATCACCTTGTTCGTTCTTGAAGCAAATTTTTTTATGCCGGCTTCGTGCCGGATTGATCTAGTACTTCATTCGTCGGAAGCGCCTCAGAATAGAATATTCATCTCTAGTCAGAGTTCCGTGAGAGCTTCGGCCGTTTCATTCCTTTTAGACCTGCCCTTATGCATTAATGAGAGAACGGCTTAGTTCGGCCATGTTTTGTGCTTTGGTCCTCTGCCAACTCAAGCAGTATGATTTTGTTCACCTACGTCTACCCGTCGTAGCGATACTCGGTTCCGGAGTGCGGCCCATGGCCAGTCTTCCGGCGACGGGTTCGTCGCGATTGCCACGTCCCTTCCCAGACCGCGCGCTTTACCCCCTCCACCCCTTTAGCCAAGAAAAGCGAATGCACGGCACAATCCTTATTTGCTAATATCAATGAGGCCGTGATTTTTCCCTTTCTCTAGGGTGCCGAACGCTTCTTAGAAGGTAGCTTTCCCAAAAAAGGCGTTCGGGCGGCTGTTGTTATCTTTGTGTGCATATAAAGGGCGCGCTCGGCGTTCCTTCTGTCCTTGCTCCTATAGTATTTTGTCCTTAAGAATGATTTCGGCGTAGCCTCTTTAATTTGCGTGATGGTTCAAACAATCTTAAGAAACCCTCCAGGCTTCTTTATAATTGGCGATTTTTCCCTTAGCGGGTCCAGTTCCCCCAGATACACCCGCACAGAGCATATATCAGCCCTCGTTTTTTACCATATATAACGGGGGAATTCCATTCCCGCAAACTGTTGGACTTCCGTCGGGGCCTTAACTTACTAAGGAATCTTTTATTATGACCCCAGTGAAGATGTAGATGGAACTCCCTTCATCATCCGATCCGAACGCCCGATGGACAATGTTTTAGATTTTTGTGCGACTCTCTTTTTTCACTTTCCCTTTCCACTATCGACCCACAGCTAGGATTAGTCGCTGCCTTTCCGTCGCCAGCAGCAGGGCTCATGCCTATCGACCTAACTGTTTGACCCCCCCCTTAATGCCGAGACATTTGGGTCGTTTCCATGGGCCGCAGGTTCTTTTTCTCTCTAATGCGATCCCGACCGTTTTTACGAGTGATGGGTACCCCTCGGCCGAGAAGAGATTCTCATGATGATGCGCGGACGGCCATCCACACATATGTTTTTGGTTTTTCCCCCGTAATTTTTCGCGCCCCCCGGCATGTTCACAACCTTGAGATGAAGTCCGCTAGGATCACTTCTTCTGCACTGTAAAGTTTTTGCGTACCAGACGGCATGTGTGTCATCCCGCGAAGTTTTTTAATTTCCCTTTCAGGATTTTGGCGACAGTTTCCTTTTTTCCATCCTCCGCTTTTTCTTTTCAGGCTTGACCCGTTAGCGGAGAGCCACTTCCGCCGCGAGCCGATGGCCGTAACGGCGGGCAGCGTCCTTTCCCCCCTCAGTTTCCTGGAGTCGCAGACAAAGTCGCCCCGACCCCGGCCGCAAGTTGGGACCAGTTGCTCGTTTCCCGAACCTTCTCCCGAACCAGTCCACACAGCGTGTTTCCCAGATCGATGTGTCAGGGCCCGCTGTCGTGAACACGGGGATCTCCATAAGCGTCCCCCACCCTTCCCGGAACCCCGCAACCGCGATTTTGCTCTTCAGCAGGCCGATCGGGTCCTTCTGCTTGCGGTTCTCCACCCCCAGGTGTCCTGGAAACCCTCCGGCCGAGAATAACTTTTCCGCCGGTCAAGCGCACCATTGCTCATTTGAAACGATGCGACTTCTACATCCTCCCAGTGAATAATAACCCAACCCCTTCTTCCTTCCCGAAAAGAAATAGCGCCAACAGCGCTGCACTTTCCTAAGTGTCCTGGTAGGAGCTGCCAGAATTCCCCCCGATTTCAGCTGGTTCGCTTACCCGGAAGGTTTGTGCTGACTGTATCGCGCAGTTCCTTTCTAACACGTTTCGGTCTGACCTTCACCTCTGTTTCTAAGTGGTTTACCCCCCTCCATTTTCATCTGCTCTTGCCCCCTATCTGGTGAAATGGTGCCCCGCGGCTTCAGGCGTTTCAACCACTTCAATAGTGTGAAGATTTTCCAGGCACGATCTTGACCGGGTCCTTTTTTCCTGGGTGGGTCTATGACAGGTCATTTTCGGGGCGGGTGTAATTTTTCTTCCTTCTGTGCCTATTGGTTCCTCTCAAACGAACCCCACAGTCCTTTTTAAGTTCCCGTCTGCAAGGAACCTTGCAAGGGCATCTTTGCGGTCCCGTCCCTCATCCTCCTGGTTTATCGTTTTTCTCAGAGTTCGGTTGATCGGTCTCCCCCCCCCTGGATGTATCTAGTAGGATTTTATCTCCGTTATCGCCATAACGGTTTTCCAACGGGTCATGCTTTTCTTTTTGATACGACGCTTTCTGTTGACGAGAAGTTTCTTCTGCCGAGGCCCTGGACTTTTTTTTTCACCTTCCCCCGCAGGTCGGTTGGTGAACTGACTAAACCCTTTTTCTAGGGCCTTCCCGTCCACCAACAGTGTGAGCGTTTACGTTGGCCGCGGTTCCGTCCCCTCCCCCCCCCCTAAGTCTAACCCCTTCTAGGTAGCGGAAAAAGATCTGCCATCGTGGACGCTCTTCTCGTGGGGCCAACCCACTTTCAACTTCTCTCATCGCCTTTAATTGACCAGCGACACAGTGTCATTCGACTCAGCGTCAGTCCCCGACGCTGGACTTTTGGATTTTTCTTTTCCCTCTTCAACATCCCCTGAAGATGCTTTTTCTATTGGGTACCAAAGATCGAGAATTGTCGGTCTAGGCATCGGGGAGTACGGTCTGCGGGAAGGTCACGCAGGATCCGATTCGGGGATGGTATTTCCCTTGACTTTTCCACCGAGGAGTAGGCTGTAATTAGGAGGACACTACTTTTCCCGGAGCTCATATTTCTGGAGCACCATTTGCTTACT
>Ga0179593_1465494_pt1 | contig 17920 bp, 13 predicted proteins | sample CZODoug2_1_08_16_FD_185931 | JGI IMG/M metagenome (GOLD analysis project Ga0179593, IMG submission 185931) | Vadose zone soil fungal communities from Angelo Coast Range Reserve, California, USA - CZODoug2_1_08_16fungal (PacBio error correction) | ecosystem: Environmental > Terrestrial > Soil >... | reverse complement strand
TCACGCTGATATGCACGGGCACAGAGAATTTTGGTTTCACATTTTTTTGTGCCTGTTTTCGCCTTTTTTCTGAGTTCGCTTTGCTCCAACGAATTGTTATCGCAAACTTTCAAGCGTCGGCTCGGCGTGCCTTGTTCTCCTGAATGCCGGCGCTTAAAAACTTGCGATGTTTTTTTCTTTAGGTTTGACCCCCAGATGTCGGTCTCTTTGTTGGAGTCGCCCTTATTTTGATGCCCCGCACTTTTTTCTCTTTTTGCCTCACTTTTCTGCCGAGCTGTAGAAAAAGCGCTGAGGACCGCCCCCCCCTATCCGGGGCCCGCCCGAAGCCAGTACAGCTTCTGCACCGTCGCCTCTGGCGTTCCGCGTCGACCTCGTTTCTAGAAATTTACTGTTGAGGAAGGGCGCGCTCCTTCGCCCTCCCTAGTCAACCCCCTAGTCCGGATCCCTTCATTGTTCTTTATTGGCGCGTTCCGTACACGACTTTATTTTCTCCCTTCCTGGTAGTCAAGACAGATACTGCTCCGGTTGATGACTAGATCACTGCTTTATTTGCTGTCCTCGAACTGTATTCGACCCGCCCTTTCCCTTGTGTGACGATGTGGGCGTGCTTGCTCCCGTCCCGCCCGCCGTCCCTCAGGTTGCGAGTAGAGAGATCTATCCTTTCTTTGGTTATTCGTTGTTTCATTTCTTGGTAGGTCACGTTCCTTGCCCCGGGCTTCTTTTTTTTTTTTTTTTGTGTTTTGCCGTCTTACAATCCCCCGTGCTCTCCCTGCTTTTTAGTTAATTTCGTTCCCCCGGCATCTTCTTCTTCCTTCTTTTCCAGCTCCCGGAGTTTTCGCAAGTTTTCCCTCTCTTCTTTTGCTTGAACAAGCACGGTATCCGTAGATATTTAATCTTCCATTGGGAAAGCATCGACGAACCCTTCTCCGTTTTCTTTTTCCCTCCAAGATCTTGGTTCGTGCCCGGTCTGGGTCCTAACTGGGCTTGTAAGGGCATCATCGGTTTCTGCGGTCTGACAGGATTATGAAAAAAGGAGATCCCTTCACCTTTCTCGACTCCCTCTCCCCTTAAGCACACCACTGTGTCTCCCGAACAGGAGGCTCTCGGAGAGTGCGCTACCTGATGACTTTTCACTTGACCTTCCTCTTGTGCAGAAATCGGCCAGGGGCCCGTGACCCCTCCGTCTGCCCCCCCGCTCCGCCTCGGTCCCGACCTTCCCTTTCTGATAGTGGTTTGGACAGTCCCGGTCGAGCGGTTCCCCCATGCCTTTGAAAAGCTCCGGCTCCTTTCCATACCGCCGAGAAATTGAAGTCTACGGACATCTCCCCTCCCTCCACGTTCGAATTCCTCGAGAGAAGAGTTAGACATCGTCCACCATCTGGTGTTCCTGTCTCTTTTGTATCATGGCATGCCTTTTTTCTTGTCTCGATGACCTGCTGAAAGGTTTTGGTAAAGCAGGTAGCTCAGTCCCTGTCCCTCGTTGCCACTTAAACCTGTACGAGGGAAATCCCCGCCCTGATATACGCGGCCGATTCTTGTTAGCTCCCATGCCAAAACAGTTAGACGTCGTGCCTCGGACTGTCAGCCATCCTTCCCGTTCCTTATCGTTTCGACTCATTTTGCGGTCCTACCCGTGTAGGTTCGCTCGGCCAACTATAGCGGTCTTTTTGAGACCTTTTGCAGCCTTTTTTCGTTTTCGTTCCCCGCAATCAAGTCGGCCCCTCCCCTTCACTCCGTTGAGATCATCAGAGCGCCTTGCGAGTTTCCACCCTTCTCTCTTTTCAAGTAGAGATTCGGTGTTTCCTTTCTCTATTCCGCGTCCTACCGCGCTCTCCAACCGCTCTTTTCGCGCCTACGGAACCGGGGGTTCAGCCACTCTCTCCTTACCTTCCTCATCAGTAACTCATTACTTCCCGGCCGCGGTTTTTCTATTTGCAGTTTCTGCGCTGCCAACTTTTTTCTCCTTTTCCTTGTTTATGACACCCTAATCGTCCCGTGCTCGCGATTCCCTGAGGCCCGGAGGTCTAGCATTTCAGGGGTCGTTCACGTCCCCGCGCTTTTCCCCGCTAGATAGTTCCACACACGAACCACGCCCTCTCTCCCTGTGTCGTTTCGCCCTTCTGCCTCCTCTTAGATGATCACGGCCTGCTCCTAGTGAGCCCCTGCACCTATTTCACCCCATTCTATCCTCCCGTCCACGGTTGAAACGGCAGGAGAATTTCGGGCGATCGTCGCTTCACCACGCACTTCCTCCACAAGCCTCAACAATGGTGTGTTTTGTTCTCCACTGGTTTCCTTTTTTCTCCCGACTGATACGATGTCAGGAAGAGTGGTGTTCGCCTTCCCTCCGTTCTAGCTACTTTTGAGCTGAGCCGAAACCCCGCCTTTTCCTCGTTCGGACAGTTTCCCCGCCTTCGCCTGAACTTTTGTGCGATGGTTAGTTGGGACGTACCTCTGGCGCCTTCTTCGCGGGCCATTTCGGTTCTCTGACCTTTCTTGCATATTCCCGCTCTCGAAAGTGGTGGCAGGAGGTAACCTTTTCTTTCCTGCCCTTCGCTAAGCCCGGCGTTTACGTGGCCCCAGTTCTCTTCTACGGTGAAGGCTCCGTTGCCTCTCCATTATGAACATAGTGGACCGACCGTGCCCCGTACTTTCGCTGTCCTCCCCCAGCCCAGCATTTACAACTTGCGAACTTTTTACATCCTGTCAGCGATGAACCCTTTCCTTTTTTGTCCCTTCGAAGTTTAGCTTGTGATCAAAACTATTGATGTTGGATCAACTACCTGTCACATCTTACCCCCTCCCGAGACGAGAATAGCGGAGCCGTCCCCAACCTGGCTCATCATACATCGAGGCTTTTCTCCCCCAGGACGTGCTTGATGATTGTTCACCTCGATCCGACCCTTTCCCCTTCTTGGATTTCAAGATTTACGCGACGCGCGGTTTTCGGGGGTGGTCATTGGGGTCTTGGAGGGGGAGGCGTTCTTTGACCAGCCGGGCTCTGATTGTGTTCAATCCATGGTCCGGTTCTTGGTGTGAGTACAGTTTCTTTTTTCTTTTCGGTTCTGGCCGGTTTTTCTGACGTTGGGTTTCTTTGTTCTTGACCTTACCGCCTTTCGAGGCCGCCTCTGTCCTAATGTCAGGGTCAGCTCCGTTCTTTTTTTGGTTGCACGCTCCTGTCCTATGTCTCTGGGGAAGGCTGTCTGCTCCAGCCTCCCCCTCCAACCGTCTTTGCACTGCTGCTCCTTTCCGTTGTTGACCCGGCCACGTAGCGGACACGTATCCCCAGACCACCCTTCAATTGCTTTACTTGACTCTTTAAGCCGTGAGCTTCCCCCCTCAATATATTTCCGCATTCTGTCTTTTTTCCGTCTATGACCTTATTTCCTTTTTTCCTCCTCACTCGCACGAGCCCAGGCCGGTCCTCAGACCTCCGCAGACTTTGCTCCTTCGCTTCACCGACAACACCCTCTCTCCTCCCGCTGAAGGCGCCGGTAACTGACGGCCTGTACCCGCGTAGGTCGATAGGTTTGCCGACCTCCCTACCCTTGCGTCCCAGTCATCGTTTGGCCACCTAACAGTAGAATCGTAATCAACCACGCTTTCATTTCCCCCCACTAGTTAAGCATTACTCAGATCTTGACGCGTTTTCCAGTAACCGGTTCTATATGCCACCTTCTGAAGTGGAGTTGAGCTGAACGTTGGTTCCAGATGTCACCTCGTTGGACGGAACTTTCCCTTTGGCTACTAGCCGCTTTGGTCCGATTTCATCGCTTCCCTACCCTCTATACTGCCTGACCGACGTTTTCCAGCACCCGATCCTAGAAGTCCCATGTCCGTCACAGTCCTTCTTGTGTTAACCTATAGGCCCTTCCCTCCGATTCCGGGCCCCCCCCACACCTTCCGCAAAAATCGCATTTGGAATTCACTTAGGTCCGACTGATCCTTTCTCTTGGTGGGTTTCCAACCCCCTGACCTATTCAGACTCCCAGAGTAACATCAGCTTGGATAACAGGCGAGATACGGAATTGAGGTCTCGAGGGGCTGTTTCTTCTTTACTCACTTAAGTTACGGCCCGTGCTTCTAAGATTTTGTTTCCTTCTGTGCTGCTGGCGAAAACTATGTTTCCTGTCAAGACCGGTTCTCCTTTTCCTTCCCAAGTACCGCGGGTAGGAAGAAGTTCTCTATGAGCTTACTATGATTTCCCTGCAGTTCTTGATTTGATGCTCGCCAGCGGCCCTGCCGACTTTTCCTTTTTTTCGCGATTGGATTGCTCGCTTTCCTAACGCTTTTTGCCATAAGCATGCGTACACCTCGTCTCCTCCTATTCCCGATGTCCTGCTCTAATCCAGCCTCTGTGTGGTTGGCGACGTTTTCTGCCTGACAAGTACAGACAGAGTGATATACTTCGTCCATTCTGTCCCTTTTTATTTTCTCAGAGCAGCTTGGGCAGGACATTTCGTGGCCCAGGAGGGCTAGTCCCACGTTTATGGATCGCCGAAGCCTCTGGTCTTCCCTTCAGTTTGGTCGAGCGCTCTTCCGCGGGGTCAAAATTCTTCCTATGTCCTCCTCGAGACCCGCTATCTCTCCCCTTTCTCATACTTTGTTGTTTTTGAGCTCTTATGCGTTTTGCCCACTCGGTTTGCAGGTTGTATACCTCCGCCTGATTCGGCCTTTCGAGCTACTTTTTCTTTCTCAGCAACCTCCCTCCGATTTTTAATGGACATCCCTCGCCACTCTCGGCCTCAACGCCAATTACCGTGTGATTTCTCGACTCGTCATGTAGGTAGACTGGGTGACTGACTAAGCGAACCCTTCCTCGGCCCCCTGAGTCTCGTCACGTCTGATTTGCCCCGGCGTTCCCAGTTTCTCCGGACCTTTGGATGTCGTCTCTCGCTTCCTCCCTTCGACCGGATCCTTTCGCCCTTTTTTAGACGGACCCCAAAACGGGGATTTCTTCCCTCTGCCGCTTTTGCCATGAGTCGCCCGCCTCCTAGCCAGCGGCATTGCGCTCGCTCTTCCTCTGTGCGAGTCGGGGGACGATCATTCTTTTTCGGCCGCGTTTCTTTCGGGAGCTTCGTCTGAAGCAGCCAGAGACATTGCCTGAGTGCATATATAGCCCCTGCGTATGTGTGGGTCGCAAGCATGACCAAAGTTCACGGCCTACTCCCGGCTACGCCGGAATTTGGGCCTGCGGTTCACTGGGTTCACTTCTCTTTTGGGTGACATTTTTTCGCCTTTTCTTTGTTTTAAACCACGGAGAATTTTTTACGTTCGTAAAGGGGGGAAGCAAAAATGAGTCTTTTTTCTTTTTGTTGTAGCTTCGTCCCGGCCCCACCCCCGATTCCTCGCATGTCGGGAGTTCTTTTTTCTTTGTTCAGAAATTTTCTGCATGTTTTCTCTTTGCGGGCACAGAGCCTTCCTTCCTTTCCTGCTTAAGGACAGGACTCTGGTCCGTGCCCTTAAGTTTTCTCCACTCTCATGAAACATTCATATCACATCGGTCCTTCCATAGGCGATGTAACTGGGAGTCCCTGAGTAAAGTTTGAAGCCTGAAACCTCCGTTTGTCTCCTTTACGATCCTTTGATGTAATAAATTCCGGTTGTACTTCCCTCAACGGATGAGAACGACTGTCCAGCAGCTTATTTCATCCTCCGCACACATCTCCCCGACTATGTTCCGTCCCCCCGTGTCCGAGCCCCTTCTTCAGCCAACCTCGGATTGGCTCTTTTCTTTTTCCTCAGAACGCCGTGCGGCCTCTCTTTTGATTACCTTCCTAAACAGAGGAGCTGTCCTTCTTCCTTTACTTTTTTTACTAACATGGAGTTCCTCTGTCGGCCTGCCCCTGTCTTCCCGGAGTTTTTCAGGTATTTGCTTAACCGCCGTGTTCCCAGGGCTCCGCTTTAGGAAAGGATAGTGTTTCGTTAACGGCCCCTTAAGTTCGCCATTTGGGCAAGTTAGTAAACGCGGGTGAACCTGCTATGCTGACTGTAGGATACATTTGTGACGTACCCCCGCCTCCCCCCCCCCATTTGAGAAACTTAGCCGGTTTCGTGGCTGGAAGAAAATTCTGCGTTGGCCAACCCCCCGGCCCCTCTCACGGTACATGGGACGGACCTTCGGGAGGCGCTCCTCTCTCCGGTTAAGGTCTCCTCCCCCAATTTCCCCGGTCTCCGGCAGGTTTCCTGCAGCAACAAGCCAGGGGCCCATTCTGCGTGTCGATCTGGCACGCTTAGTACCCTGCTGGTGCCGCCCGTCTCCCCCCCGTCCGGCGCGGGGAAGGACTTTAGCCAGGCGTTCTTTTGCTTTTAGTGACACTTTATCAGACTCCCCGTCTTACGCCGGCCAGTTCTTTCACCCCAAGACCGGTTCATCTCTGGCCGGGTCCCCCCTTGGTGGGGACTCCGGCTCTCGTTTGCCACGATCGTTATCCCTATTTCCGAAGATTCACCCATCCCTCATCTGGGACACTGCCACCGTCCACTTCTCTCCCTTCTGCTAGGTTTTTGCAGAACGTCTTAGGGCCACTGTCCCGCAAGAATAAACTTCATACCTTTTTGACTGTTGTCGTTGACAGTCGAGATCGCGCTCAGAGGTCCATACCTTCTTTCTTTGCGCTCGCCGTCTCTCAGAGTCTTCCCGATGTTTAGGAGTGACATTCGGCAAGTCTTAGGCCGTCCCCCTACGTCCGGGTTTTGCAGTACTTTTGGCGGTCCTACCTCATTATAAGCTGATGTATATCATCTTCCGACAACTATGAGCGCCCTTTTTCTTGCACCTTGCAGAAGAAGAGCTCCTCGTTAGAGCCCCCACCTACCCAGTGTTTTAGCGAATTAGTATGCGAACCTCCGCGGACGCATTCGGGACTTACTGTTTCCTTCCCTCTCTGGTAGCACTCTGAGTTTCCATACTGTCGACCCTCGTGCTCCGGAACGGGTACTCTATGTGACACATCGGCCTTGCCTCACAAACGGTCCTGCACAGGGATCGGTTCTGCAAGGCCATCTTTCTCCCTTTGGTAGAAGAATTCCCACCCTCCTCCCCTTCTCATCGTGGCGAACTCGGTTCGTTTTCCTCCTCGGCTACCTGGTCTTAAGTTGGCAACAATTTTCCCCAGGGATACTGTCATTTCTTTCCAATTAATCGCGTCGGTGGCGTCTACTGGCGTCTCTTGTTTCATGCCCCGTCGCGATAACTGCCTGGTGAGGTTATTTTTTCTTTCGCGTCCTTTTTTTCCCGATGAGTCTGCCTTTTTGTACTTATATACCGAATTGAGCCTGTGGACCTAGACGAGCAAATGATTTTCTGTGGTCTCCCTGTCAGAACCATGTCTCACTCGATCCACTCTGTTTTTTTTGACGAACTGAGAAAAGTTTCTCCTAGCGCTGGACTTCGTCACCTTTGATTTCTTTTTTTGAGACGTGCAGTCCCCCTCTGTTTATCCAGGACTGATGATATTTTGTGCTGTTGGCTACAACGATCGTTCTTAGGCGTTCTCCGGCAGAGTTTGATCGACCGCCCCCCCCTCCCCCAAGTTCCGAGCGAGGTACCGATCGCCTATTCTGCCATGATTCGCTTTTGGTTCCCGCATTTTCTGCCTGGATCCTGCGTTCATCTAGCCTCTGGACCCGTTAGCTTTTCCGAGTGCCCCCGATCCTTGGACGCTCCCTAACAGATGTCCTGCGGCAACCCTCGACGTCCCTTTTTCGCGAAAATTTCTCCGTCCCCCCAGATTACAGCCATTCCGGCTGTGCTGCTGCTGAACGCTCTTTCCTTGCTCCGCTACAAATCCCTAAGAGGACATCGTTCCTGCCGGTGTGGCGGTCTCTGTCGTCCCTTTTTCCTAAGCTCTTCTTTTACCTCTTTGGATCGAACCCTCCTTGCCCTCCACCGACAAGTAGCAGGCGTCTGTCCGCTCCCTGCCCAAGTGAGAGTGGACGCCTTGTTCTTTCTAGTCCCGATGCGGGTTCGCAGGTCGGGCTTTTTTTGTTGCCTTGACTTTTTAGAGCTACCTTCGGGCGCCAGCGCGTTTAGCTTTATTCACCTTTTTACCCTTTGCCCCCCCCCCTGATGTCTTGTGACCCAGCGGAGTGTGAGTTCGACTTTCTCTGTTCCGCCTTTTTTTGGCCTGTGCGGCCCGGCCCCCGTCTTTTTTTTGTCTCAGTCGCGCATTTAGACTCATTTTCCTCAGAGGCCCTATAGATAGTCAGTCGCAGAAGCTTTTTGCGAATTGTCCGGTTTTTTCTTTTTTTTTTTGCTCGCAGCGGCACTCCCTTCCTTTCCTCTGTACGTGACCAAGATCAAAAAGAATTGCCCTTCGCCGCTCTGAGCGCAATAGTTACCTCCCTCTTACGCTCCTTTTTAAACTTGGTACGTTCGCTTTTCTCTGTTCAACTTCGTTAACATATCGACTTGCTTCAGCCGTTTTAAGTCCCGGAGGGACCTTCCTTACCTAGTACTTGTGTTGTCTCGTTTTCCTGCTCTCATGTGAGCGCTCAGTTAAACCTTGATCTCCCCCATCTGCTGCGGTCATGTGGGATCTAGGAATTTCTCCGCACACACCGACGCCTTGCCAGCGGTTCGTCCCTCCCCGTTTCCCGATTCCTTGATTAACATCGGATCGAGGTTTTTCAAGCGACGAAGTTTTTTTCTACAACTTTTTGGCGCTTGTGCGCGCCCATAGGTGCTCTCCCCTCCCGTTCTTCCTCTTCTGGGTTACGCCTCGTTGGCCTGTAGTTCTACCTCTCTCTCCGGCAAATTAGCATCCCTGCCATCCGTGTATTTGCGAACATTGGCGTAGTGCTCCGTCCGGCGTCGCTTCTGAGTTTTCTTCCTCCTTGTACCCTCCTTCGTCTTCGGTAGCCGCTGGATCATTCGGCTTTCGACTTGTGGTCTTGGCTGCCTCCCTTTCCGTCAACAACGCCGACGGCGTCTGGACCTGAGCATCTACGACTTTCGTGTGCTTTCTTTACGTATCGCTTTCATGATGTTCCTTTTTCTGCCTGGCCTCTTTTCCTGTCCTGGGCCGCTTTTGTAGGCGCTGGCCACGTAGTTTTTCGAAGCCCCTGGTCAGATTTTTTCTCCCGTCCTTTTTTTCCGTGGTGTCCCCACCGAATCATTTTCTTTTGATGCGGTCATAGCAAGATCGAACTCCTTTTGCCGCGCGCAAGCCTTCTTCCGCACCGCCGAGGAGACACGCTTTCGTGGTTGCGAACTGTACTTCTTGACTTTCTATGTCCAAGCGAAGCTTACGTCCTAATTTTTCCCATTGTTTCGCGGTCACGGGCCTCAGCACCTGTAGGTTAATCCAACTATCCTGTTCCTCCTCCTATCTCTTTTTCATCACCGTTTTGTTTTTTATAGTGTAGCAGCTTTTGCACGTAATTTTAGGACCAGTCCTTGCCGCGGCCTTTTTTCCTGGTGTCTCCACGTTCGTTCCTGGGCGACAGCCGTTCCGAGTCTTTCCCGTTTCCGTGGTGATGCAACTTGGAGCTTAGACCTGAATGAATTTGTTCGGCCCCCAATCGATCGTTGGATGACCCTCTTCTTATGCAACCCCCTCTGCGGGGTCAAACTGCGGCTCGTGTAGCCCCAGCGTGATCGTTCCAACGGTTATCATCCTGCGCATGATCCGAGCGTTGGTGGCCCCGTTTGCTCTCGTCTTTCTGCTTGCGGTTGCGCATTCTTTTCTCCCACTCGTTCCTTCTTTCCGAGTGCGTATCTACCGACCTCACTGATCCGCGTCGCGGTGTCGGTTGCTTAGGTGGTCTCATTCCAAATATTTTTTCAGCAACTTCCGCATCCCCTCGGTTTCTTTCCATTTCTTCTCAGATCTTTATCGAGTCGCACCGGCCTTGGCGTGAACGCACGTGGCTTTCCCATCCTTCTCAGGTTGTGCGATTTTTTCGGATTCGTCAGGGTCGTATGGAAGGACGATGGAGCTCCCCCGCTCGATCGGCGCGGTCCTTTGCTCGCCGATGGTTTTTTTGTTTTTTCCGTCGTAACGGACGTGCACCCGCCCCGTGTGTTTTGTCCCGTCCCCCTATTCTATCCCTGCTCAGGATCCCATTTCTCTTTGGTTTTTACCCCGGTCGCGTTTCGCTCCATCGCACCCGTGTGTACTCCGCTTTGCCTCCTTCAACCTACCGTCCTTGTCCGAGAGTTTCCAGTAATTCCGTTTGAACCCTTACCCGATCTTTTTACGCGGACGCCGAGCAACAATCTAGCTTTCTTTCCGCGGGGGGTTGCGGAAAGCGTTGTGACCTCCTCTCGCCTGTTCTGAGCCGGGCTCTTGACGACCCGTTCGTACCCTTTCAAGAGCTTTCCATAACAGAGCCCGCCTTAGGGCTGCTGCCTGGGGTCCGATTTTTTTATGTGGGAAAGTGCGCGCTTTTACCCCCTTTCGGTCTTCCGACGGATTCTGAACTCCCCGGAAGGACTCTCTGCGTGCCAGTCTCTACGACGCCCACCGCTCTTCCTCTTCACGAAAGCTGCGTTCCTCCTGTAGAGAGCGGCCGGTCTTCCTGCGTCTTCACCTCCAAATATGTTTACGGATCCTCTTTCCTGCCCGCTTGGGTGCCCAGGCCGTCTTCAAAGCTTTTGAACTTCAATACTGTCCAGTCGCGCGTCTCTCCGAGAGTTTTTGCAGCGGACTTTTGCATCCTTCCTCCCTTTGAATCGGGGCCCTCAGTACGTTTTGACATTGCAATCTATTCCGAGCATTACGAATGCGGATCGGCGATGGTTCGCTTGCCTCCAATTTCGTCGTGTGGCCGTAGTCTGGATGGCCCTGGTTTTTTTTTAGCGGCGCTTGGCTCCCCGGTTTACATTTTCAAGCAGCAGTTCACCCATTTACCAACTGTTGCAACGCCAGCCTCGCACTTTGTACTCTATTTCGTAGGACAGCCCCACATTTTTTTGTCTCAGAACGTAGGCGTGCTCCGACGCCTTTCTTCCGTTTGTCCGTTTTTCAGGTCGACGAGTGTCGCCCGTTAGCGCGATGTAGTGCTTGGCCGCCCCGCGGCGGTGCCGCTGAGGTTGATTGTTCCCTATCACGCAGAGTCCCTCGAAACTTTCCCGCATTTTTGCTTTGCATATTGCCTGCGGAGAGGCTCCGCGTCTACAAGCGGTGGAGCGTTTGAGTTTCTGGCATGGCACCGCGCGCTGACTTAAAGATCACCTTTTCGTATCACAGCCTAGTCAGCGGCGGAGGGGGCTAGTCAGACGAACTCCTCTTGTCCCGCCCCCATCGTTCGTTTTTCCTCACCCTCGGGCCGCCCAGGAGCAGTTTCGCGCCAATCAGATTTGGACCATTTTTTCCTCCCCCCCGACGCGCGTTTGGCCGCCTTTTTCGAATTCCTGCTTAGTCGTCCCTGCATTTCCCCTTTGTCTCTCCCCCGCGCGGGAATACGAGACCCAACGGCGCGCACCGCAGAACGCAAACGCTGCCCTTTGTATGCCTCCAGATTCCCTGCCCCCGTAGTTCTTTTCTGGAAGATTCCGTTTTCATTTCGATCCTTTTTTTTTTCTATGCGTCGCCTTTCAGGTGAGCCCTTTTCGCAGGACCCGAGTGCGCACCCCGGCCACTCAAGTCGTTGTGGGAGTCCATTCTTACTGCTTCGTGTTGTACCGATCCATTCCCGGGGAGTTCTCCGATTGAGCGTAACGGGTCCGTGCCAGCCTCCTCCTGGCCGCTTCGTCCACACGTCGGTCGTCTCCGTGATTCTTGGCGTCTTGTTGCGGGCTCCCCGCGGTTCTTCATTGATTCTCGGAGCGGTCGCGTTGCCGGAACTGCTTTTGGGCGGAGGTGGACGTCACAGTGTTGTGCCAGTTCCGTTTTAACTTTACTTACCGTCCACGTGCACGGCCTGCAACGCGGCCGCCTTCCGTTCGCCGAAAACGCGGCGTTGCGCGGCTCCTGGACGTAGCCCATATTTAAAGGCCCGAGTTGGACTGACAATCCAAGTTTTTCCTTTCCATTACCTGCCTTTCTGGACAGCCACCGTCCGCGAGTACGCCCCAGGTCCGGGTAAGGACTTTTTCTCTTTTGTGATCTCGTTTCCCAATATATCCTATATTGATTAACCCCTTCCACGATTCCTGCCCTCCTAAAGCGCGCGGCAACGTCCTCAACAGTTTGGCAGCCGCCCTGCTCGCGTTTCTTGTCCATGGACGCCTGGCTGCCCTTTATCTTATGTGAGCCGATGTCGAACCTCACGCCCCTCGCTACGTTAGCCTTTCGACGCGGGTCCCTTAGGCTTTGAGTCGCGGGAAACTACGGGGGCAGGCTCCCCGCAGCATCTTTGCCCAGTCAGTGTGGCAGCTAGGTCCCCTTTCCTCTTTCCTTGGTTGCGCGCTGACCTTACCGAAGAGGACGATTGCCGCTCGTTGAATATACCCCAGGTCCGTCTTCGGCCCATGGACGTTGGCAGGCCTGCCTCTCCCCCTTGCGAGCGTGCTCGCTTTTGCTCCCCGGCTCTTCAGGCAATTTTCTCACTCGGGCTCTGGCAATGCACGTGCAACTGCTTCAGATTCTCGGTACACGCATTCTCCCTGACCCGCTCATCCCATATGGCAGACCGTCTATGCTCTCGGTTTAATCTGAACGCGACTTGTTCCGGGTTTCCACTTGCCAACGCATGACTCTCATCCGATTGATAAATCTTTTGACGCGCATAGGGAGCAAGGGAAGGATTCGTCGCGCGGTTTGGCCCGGAGCCTTCGCCAATCGTCAGGCATCTGCTTCTCTTTTCTTTTCCCGACCCGCGTTTCAAAGTGTTAGTTTTCGGAGGACGTTTCGAGCGTTTGTGGGCTCTGCTAACCCCCCCCCTCCGGGGTCTTGTTTTCCCATCACGTCTGTAGCCTAAACGGCCACGGCGAAGCAGGTTCTACCTGCTTCCCGCCTCAGACTCCCCTCCGTTAGTTTGCTTGGCTTCATTTTCTCTTTGCTAACATGCGTGGAACGGCCTCGCGGTTACTTTTCTTGTCGGTACGTTTTAGAAGCTTCGGCCCTCTTGATTCCTGTTCTCCCGAGGTCCCCCGATCATCCGGACCTGGTCTCTTTTCTTTCCTAATGCAATATTAACGGTCCTTTCTCTCTGCCTTGGTTCTCAACAATAGAGAACGGCCTGTGAATTGTACATGAACTCCCCCCTTAGAATTTTTTCATACAAGGCCTCGAACAAACCCTCTCCCTCCGCTACGGTCGAGGCGGGATGAAGTTAGCGGGTGATGTGGTACCCCGTAGAAACATTTTCAATTGGATGTCCGTGGCAGTGAGTATGTGATTTTTTGACCCAGCCATCTCCCCCACTCTGTTCCGCCCGGTCCAGACCGTACGCCGTTATCCGTGAACTTTTTTTTTTTCTGGGGCTTTGGCCACTGGTTTTCTTACGGCCTGGCGCGCTGAGCGGAGCGCTGCGTCCGTTTCTGGCTTTGCCGCGGACTTCCCGACGACGTGCCAGGGTGGTGGCGAGTTTACGCCGGTCTGAGAGAGTTCCTTTTCGGTAATTTACAGCCGGACACGTTCGCCATCTCTGATCTTTCCTCTTTGACTTGCCGAAAGTCCCCCATTTTCAGGTTCAGTGTTTTTTTCGCCCCTTTCCCAAGCACGATAGATTTTTCGCCGCCCTGGTCCTTTTTCTCCCTTGCATTGGTGTCTTAAGGGATTCCCTTTTCGCGGTGTGATCCTTTCTTTCTCTCCCCTCCCCGCCTGGTTTTCCCATAATATCCTTCGGAGTCATGAGAGGTATCCCACGTCAGGCCCGGCCGAGGCCTGACATCCTCTTTTCATCCTCTATATTTGCCTTCCTCCCTTATCGGTCAGCACGCTGTCAGCGCGGCATGTACTTTCTTCTACGCCTGGACTCTTTTTCCTTTTACCGCCTGCAGGTATCAGGCTTCCCGAATTCCCTGGCCCCCCTCGAATGCTGCCTCATCCATATTCCCGCCTTCTCTCCCCATCACCCCTTTCCCCCTCCCATCCTTTAGACGCGGACCCTGTGGATCACCTTGATTTCTGCATTTCTCTGTTGGTCGGGGGGATTTTTCCTTTTCTTCCCCTCTATACTCTCTTTTTAAGCCCTGGCGCAGCATTGGGCTACGATCGAGTTTTTCAGCGGGTCTCCTCCGGACCAGCCAGACCCGGACCTCCTTCTTGAGCATCTCGGTAACCAGGGGCCAAGTCTTCTGTGCGTTGGCCGCTTCCTCAGTCTGCCCCTTTTCCTCTAGATTAGCGTCTATGATCATCGAGTACACCTTTCCTACCACAGCGTTTTCAGTCTCGTCCTTCCTGGACGGCGTCCGGGATTCCATCTGGATTTAGCGAGTTTCGGGACGACACCTGCTGGACTCGTGCCTCCCGGGCTCCCAGGTCCTGCGCATCTTTCCCCAGAGAGAAGGGTATGACTCAGAAGATTCTTTTGTTTTTCCTGCAGTGGCCCTTTTGTATCTCCCGTGGTGGGCGGTTTTCCCCGTCTCCTTTGAAGTGTTCCCCCTCGGTAATCCAAATGCCGGCTCCTGTCTTTCTACGGAAATCACAGGAGGTCTCTCTGTCTCGGTATCGCCTGTCTCCTTTTGCCGAAAATGGAATCCCCCTGTTCCCTGTTGTACTCCCCCGAAAGGTGGGAAGATCATTTTCGTTTCCCTTCGAATTCTCCGGGACAGTCCACGTTTTCTGCTCCAGCTTTTTGTGACTTGCACCAGTTTTTTCCCCCGCGTTCCCATGCCCTAAAGTACAGAGACCTGGTCCATTACGGCCGGTTCCCCCTCTGGATTTCCTTCCCTATTTGTCGCGTGAAAGGAGGCTTCGACAGTGATCTCGGTCTCGCCTTCTCCGGGCCACGACCTCCTGATTTCACTCACGAGGCCCGTCCATTCTTTTCCTTCCACTTTAGAACACTCTTACGAGCGTTTCCTGCCTTCCTAGGTTCTTCACGTTCAGCCAAGAGCTTTACCCGTTCCCTTTTGAGTGGTTGCGGCAGTTGCCGGAATCCGTTGTTCCTCCTTCTTGGTAAGGTCCTCCTTTTTGATTCCCCACAGGCCCTGCGTCGATCCTTAATCAATTATTGATCTTTTATCTTTTCCCTTTTTTTTTCTATTGAACCAAGTAGCTACGTCTTCTTTATGGGTTTTTTGGTTGGTTCCCTCTTTTATTTCAGGAGACGGGCCTCGGCCAAATCCCACCACAGCGGTGCGCTTAGAGTCTTAGGGTCCCATGCCCCTTCCTTCATTTTTTCCTCGGTTTTTATCCCCCTAAGGAAATGCCCGAATCGGGCCGTTTCTTGGAGATTGTATCCTTTTCCTTGCCGCCACTCTACTATGTGAGGCCGAAAACTTCTTGTCCTCCCCCCTTCTCCTGACTTCTCTTCTTTGAAGGAGGCGCCCTTCAGCCTCGGCCGGTAGTCCCCGCGGCCCCCCCCGCCGCTCCAGGCCGGTGGTTGGCCCGCCACCTTTCAGTGCCTTTCCTTCTTTAGAGGTGATCCTTGTTTTCTCTAGCCTAATTTCTTTCGCGGGTTTGTCAGAACCGCTCCTTCATCGAAACTGCGTCGTTTCTTCTTGTTACGCTCTCGCCCCACCAAAGCCTTTTTTTTCGGGTTCCGCGTTCTTTCAGTCTCCCGTAGCCTACCACCGGACCGCTGTCCGGCATGGAAGCTTCACCCCTCCGCCCCCTAGTCCGGCCTCATGTGCCGGGTTCTCAGTTTTTGTTACTTGTAGCCCTCCGCCTCTGGTGGGTTCCCCGGATTCTGCCGTGATGATTTAATCCCCTGACGATATAGGGTCAATGCCCCCTCCTCTTGTTTCACGTTCCCTTTGCTTAGTTACAACGGGCTTGGTCCGATCTTTATTTTGTTGTTCCTTCGCAGGTACAAACTTCTCTGGTTACGTGGGTCTGTGGTGCCGTCCGAGCTCGGGTAGTACTTTTCCCTCTTTTTAAGTAAGGGAGTACGCGATTCGTCCTGATTTTCCCCAGTTTTCGACGTCCAATTGAGGATTCCGTCCTGGTCGCAGCGGCTTCCCGCCTTCCCTTACGTGGATTCATAGTCGTACGGGAGGCTACGTAACACGTCTAACACCTTTAGATATACAATACCTGTTTTCACATCTCTCCTTTCATTTCTTCATTCGAATCGCGCTTCATCGGATTCTCCCCTCCTCACGCGTCCGCAAGTCGTCTCCCTTTGCATGGGGGAGTTTCCGCTACCTTTTCTCCTTTTCTTCTTAGCTTTCAAGTGAGGGCGCACTTTTCGTTTCCTCTGACACCACCTCCGCTAACTCCGTTAGGACCCCTAAGGGAGCCGTCGATGCCTAGCTCTTCGGCCTCTTCAGGTGTTTTTTAGACCTGCAACTTCTTTCGCCTTCCCGTGGCGAACTCCTCGGGCGATAGTGCGATATGACGGGAGGATTTTTTACCACCCTCTGTTAACCTTTCTCCTGAATCTTCACTTTCCTTCCTCTGTTTCCCTTACTCCTGGCTCGGTAGGGTTAGTCGGTCGTCAGAGACCCTGATCTCATTCGGTCTCGCCCTTTCCGTTTTTCCTGCTTGCGGCCATTTTCTCGCGCTGCCCCGAGGCTTAGTTTTCGTTGTCCATTTCAGAACCGCTCTTTTCCTGCGCGCGAGCTTATTTCTTTTCGTCTCCAACTGTTTTCGTGTGTCACTCTGACATAGAGTTCCTTTTCCTTGGCTCCCTTCTTTTATGTCAGCTGGGCCAGGCTGCCGGTGCAGGTGCTTAAGGTCGTCGCACTTAGGCGATTTAGTTCTTTCTCGCAATCTTCTGCCTCTTGTTTTTTTTCTCCGTGGGGTTATCTCGGGTCCCCGGCCCGCTTCTCGCCAGCGCCGCGCTCCACCTCACATCTTTTCCTATTGGTCTGACGTATGTTCATGATGCTCGTCTCGGTCCCCTTGATCTAGGACTTCTTTCTTGCCATTTTGCAGCCGTTCGGTACCCTGGAATGGTCGCTCAAGAGAGTTTCCGCTCGCTTGCCGCCCTTTACTCCTTCCCCGACTGCACAGTGTGGGCCACTTCTCCGCCCTTCCCCTTCTAGGGGCCGTATTGTTTCGAGCGCTTTATTGGAGGTGTAGCCGTTGGGGTGGCTTACGAAGACGGCGAGAGCTTTCCTCGGGCGTAGTTCCGTTAATTTCCTCTCCCTTCGTTTGCCCTTTGTTCTTCCGATTTAAGCTGGGATTTGAAATGGCCCTCTTCCCCAACGGATGGCCTGAGCACGCGCGCCAGGCAGTTCTTTTACATCAGCGGATCGATCCCCTTGCTCCTCCCTGTCTCTTGAGGGCTATGTCGCCGGTTTTGCTATTTGCTGGTTAACTTGTCGCCGCCGAGGCTAACCCCTCGTTCGACCGCTGTTTAAAACAGCCCTCTTCTATTGCCTTCTCGTGGACATTGTCTTTCCTCATTCTATCTAAGTTGTTCCTCGGGATTGTCTTCCCCGGCCGATGCTCTCCGGCCTTTTTTTGGCACTTATTCCTCGTGGTTCAATACGTCCTTCAAAGCGGTAGGTTTATATAGTTAGACCGTTTTTTCCCCTCTTACTTGGGGGGCTGGTTGTCTCTTTACTCTTCTCGTTTCTCGTCCTTCGATCAGTCCTCTGGATTCCCTTTTCGTCGCTGCGGCCCACCCTCTGTGAACTAGCCAGCAATAGAGCTCTCAGACTTTTGGCATTGGCCTTCTTCTGACTGTGGTTTCTTTCGTCTCTGCTTTCCCCCGCGCTCCCATCTAGCCTGTGCCTTCCTTCCATCCCCCCTTTTCGGGCTGCGGGCCTAGAGCTTTTTCGCCGGTTATTGCGCGCATGAGGTGGATGCTCGACTTCAACCCTTTTTGAAATCTTCGTCTTCTTTTCTCCGAAGTTTTTTCTTCAGTGTGACGTACGGCACAGGACTGACTTTTGTGATCGCGCCACGTATGTCCC
>Ga0179593_1453962_pt1 | contig 17921 bp, 19 predicted proteins | sample CZODoug2_1_08_16_FD_185931 | JGI IMG/M metagenome (GOLD analysis project Ga0179593, IMG submission 185931) | Vadose zone soil fungal communities from Angelo Coast Range Reserve, California, USA - CZODoug2_1_08_16fungal (PacBio error correction) | ecosystem: Environmental > Terrestrial > Soil >... | reverse complement strand
CCCATTATGGTCGTCCATTCTTTTTCTTTCCCTTATCTATTCTTTGCTAAAACAGGCGACCCTGGTTGACTCTCATTTTTTGCCTAGCATTGAGAAGCTAGTTGTCACAGCGCCGAGGTCTTGCATCTTACGTCACTCGTACCGGTGGTGCCTTTTCCTTCAGGTCGTGTCCCTTGATTCTCCTTTGTCCTCTTGCTCATGGGTACCCAAGCAACATGAACCACTTTCTTTCTAGTACTAGCCAGGCTTACGTGGGGAGTCGACGCCCTCCCTTCTTGTTCAACCTTGCTTACTTTCTTGCTTCCTTCTTTCGAGCGACGCCGATGCTTTTCCACCGTCGTACGCTCTCGAGTACTTTCTGGTGCCCCGGGTATCTTAGAGGGTCCTTCATTTCGCTTTCCTCTCTATTGAAGCGTCTTCCCCCCTTGACAGCTGTGTGCAGTTTTTTGCTGAGCACCTTAGTACCTCCGCCGATGGTAAGACCAACTCGTCTTTGAGGATCTTCAATCTTCAATTGCCAAGTGGTTCATTGGACGACGGTTTCAAGCAATTGCCTGCGCCCCGAAACTCAGTGTCTTTTTAGAAAACTCTTCTCTTAGTTGCCCTTTTGGACCCCTGGTCGCGCAGGTTTGTAAGAATACTGTGGGTTATGCGTACGAGGCACTCGATACTCCCTTCGAGACTGCCTTTTTCCTCAACTTTTGATTATTATTTTTTGTTTTTACCCCACTCTAAACCTCAGGAAGTATACTACCTAAAATTATTTTGATTAGTGAAAATCTGAGCTCTGTTAAGGATAATAGACGGATTGCTTTTTAATCGCTTGAAGGTTCCTTTTCTTCCCCTTGATTGGGCCCGCTCGGGAGTCAATTAGCTCGAGCAGACGATGGAGCGGCAGAAATCCTCCGGTAGATGGCAGGCCGGTTGAAGTCCCCGAGTATCCGATTCCTTTTGTGGTCTCCAATGTATTAAAATTACGTCTCCTCCTTCCCGACGTTTTTGTAGGGTTGTGGTTATCATCCCTCTCATTGTTGTTTAGATTTTTTGTCTACTGTCAGTCTCGTTCCGTGAAGATTGTTTTCTCCCACTTGAACAGTGATGGTTAGCCGAGGTACTTTCAGATCGTTGGCGCGATATGGAATTGTACAATTCGGGGGGATAGGTTCAAACCAATTCTTCTGTAGTCCTCCGGCAACAATGTCTCCAAAGGGACCCTCTTCCGTTCATTGGTACCCCCACCCCCCCCCACACCCCCAAAATTCAACCGTGCTTTTGCGAACTTCCTCATTTGTCCTTTGCGGTCTTGAGGGACTGGACTTTCGGCGGATTCTCATCTGACGGAACAGCTCTATTTTGATAGTTCCAGAATCAGTTTGTTCGCTCCCTCCTTCCTACGTAGCGGCCGCCACAACCGCGACGCGGCATGATTTTTCTGACTTTACTCAAAATGTCCTTTTCACTGATATCAGTTTTTGACCTTTCGTTCTACGCATTTTGAAAAGGGCGCTTTTCCCCCTTCCCAACCCCTCTCCGGACATCTTTTGTCCACTTTTTTCTTGCCACGAGAGCTGACCATCTGGCACACGCGTTTCATCCAGCATCAGCCGGAAAGAAGTAAATTTCCCGTCCCTACCACTGATTTCATCCATCCTCCCCCGGCAACTACATAAGATGACCATACCATCCCGAGTTTTTCGCCACTGCAAGTGACCCTCTCTAGAGGTCTTCTCTGAGTATCTATCATGCACACGGAGAGAATCCCCCATCGGAAGATCTTACATTTGCGCCTCTACACGCTATGGCGCCCGACCTCTGGTCGAAGCAACCCCCCTTCTCGTGTCCTGCCACCCCGGAGCTCCAGCGTCCGGTAATCTTTCCCGTTCATGTGACTCTCCCCCACTAAGCGCGCCTGTTTTACGAATCCTTCAAGGGTGAGCATCCTTTTCTATACTTGCACTCTTTGAGACTCTATGGTTTTAGGACGGATCCTACTTCTCTCGTTGTGTTGGAGATCTTCCGCCTCGCGTTTGATTTGTCTTCCTTTTCCCCCGTTTCCTCTCCATGATGTGAGCACCGGGCCTGCCCCGGGCGCGTCGGTTTTTTTCTCCTTCACCATGTAATCGGACTTCCCCCGGCTTGGTTTTCCTTTTTTGAAGGGGCTTTTCCTTGTCCTGGGCGCGACCCAGCTTTTCGATTCGCTCCGGCCTTTGGGGGAAGCGGTCTTTTACCGGCAGGGAGGTTTTCTGCTCCTGCCTGTGGGATTTCTACCCTCAAGCCTCGTTTTGGCCACCTTGTTAGTTTTCCCCCCTTTTGTAACCTTGAGGTGTTACTCCCTTGCTGCGGTAATGGTCCTGGTCTTTTGAGGCGGAATTCGAGGTCTTCCGATGAAACTAGTGACTTTTTTGATCTTCTCCCATTTTCTGGCTGGCTACACATGGCCTGTCGTCGCCGTTTTCCTTTTTCTTCTGCCTGAAAGGAGTCTGAACTGGTAATCTCAGCTCAGTCCGCGGTCTCTTTAGAACGATTCAAGCTGTTGATTCCCACTCTTTTTGTTCGTCATGCCTCACAACTTTTTGTGGGATTCAACACCCATGAGCCCTGAGGGTGTCAAGTGGGCAGGTCTGAAAAGGGGAGTATGGGGGGTGGGCCTGTTTTGACCTGTGTGGGGTGGTCTGGGGGGTTTTTTCGGCGCTCTCGGGGGGGTTAGGCGTTTTCGGGCTCTTTTTTTTGTTTTTTTTTTTTTTTTTTTTTTTTTTTTTACTCTTTGGCGACCTTGTTTTTTGGTTCCCGGGGTGCAGGCGTCCCCGCCCCCTTTTTTGCCCCCCCTCTAGCCAGCTATTTGTACAATTTCAATCTCGCCCTCCCTTCTGAGGACGCGCTCGACATAGATTTTTTGTCTTGTTCGGTTTGCGTCATCGATCTTAACACGTTCGCGACGCCGGTTTCTACACAATTCTTCAACCGCGTCCGTTTATCGTCAACCCCCCAGACACCCCCAACTTTTTTCAGGTGATCCTATGAGGGACCGCCTCGGTGCAAGGCTTTCCCAGAGCTTGGGCGGCACGAGGCCCTCGACGTGTACTTTTTGCCTTGGATGCCACGCCCTTTAAGACTGTCCCGAGCTGCTGCGACCAGGAAGATTCACGCAGGTCGAGACGGAATCCCTTTTTTCTTGATCTTGACCCTCGCACCCTGCTCCAGATCCTTACTCTTCCCAAGTTTTTTTTAGACGGCCTTGTTGAGAGTTTTTGGGTTTTTTACCCTTACACGCCTTGCGCGGCGCTCGTGCTTTTTATGGTACTTTGTACGGTCTTACCCACCAAGGGGTTTTTTCTTTTGCTCTCACCAGGTTTTTCGTTTTTTCCCTTCCTGCAGGGTTGTTCCCTGGAAGCGGACACGAGATGATTTTTCGTTTTCGTTGCCTTCCTTTCTTTTTTTTGCTTGTTCATGACATTGGTCAGATAATTCGATCGTCCCAAGATCTGACATCGGCGTTCTTTCTGTTGCTCGGCAGTCTTTTTCCCAATGTTGTTGCGATGTTGACGCGTGAGGAAGCCATGAGCAACTGAGAGGGAACCTCTCCCGCCCGACCACGCGCTGTGGCTAGTGCGGTACCTCCCCGTTTTTTCCCCCATTCGTCTCTGACTCTGCATTTCAACCTAACGCGAGAGAGAGCAAGGCGGGTGGGCCCTTGTCTGCGACCCCTCCCTTTTTCTAACTGATTTTTTGTAGTGGTGGACTTGGAGGTGTATCATTTTTTGAGAACCCTTTTTTTACAGACCCGTCCTTATGGCCCGGTTTTATTAACCAGCCTCGTACTTCGGTCCGTCACCTCGGTTTTCTCCCTGAACCTAGTTTGCCCCCCCCCCTTCGATCTACGCTGCATTCTTCTCACAAAGTCGCCGTGGTAGTCATTCCTTCCCTTTTTCCCCTTTACGAAAAGAAGTTTGATTCTTCTCCATGTTGGTTTTCTCTAGATCCTTTTTTGTCGTTTCCTTCTTGAACTCTCTCCCTTCCCTGCTAAACCACTCGCGGTGATTTCATGTTGACGATGTTCTGTGTCAGGTCTCGTGGTATTTCACTCTACGTTCAACAGACCCTCCCCAGTATTTGACGTCGGCCCCGTTGCCCTGACCTTTGCGACTCTTGATTTTTTCTTGCTGGTCACGACGCGGCCCTGCCACTATTTCAAGCAATTTAGATCGTATCGGAGTTGTTTCGCCGTCCAGATTCCCCGTGATTCGTTTCCACCCCACGCTGCCTTTTTTCGCGGTTCTGGACTCGCTTTGCGGCCGAGATTTTCCTACCCCCACGATTAAAGCATATATGGCGTCCTCTTCGTGGCTTGTCGGTATATCGGAAATCTGGTTGTGCTTCCTTTTTTGCTTCCGGTTTCCTCCCATCCTCCGCGCCCCCCGCTCGTCACCAGAACGTCCCTTTCTTTGTGGATTTAATCTCAGTGCAATGAACTACCTCCTCTGTCAGCCCTCGTCTTTCCTTTACTTTTTTTTACAATTATCTGCCACTTGTACCGTCTACGGATGCCCGCATTTTCCCTTCAACTCTATTGTATGAACTTTTCGAACGAATTGCTCGGTTCGCACCTTGATAACCTGGGCATTGGAGCGTTTTTTACAGTGTTTTTTCCGTACCCTTTGAATCCTTTTCTCCAGCAAAATTAGATTTTTTCAGCAATTGTCGTAGTCCCCAATTCATTGATTTCCCGTTTTTTTTTTTTCAAAGTATGGCGAGTCTGTGAAATCCTTGAGCCTTTTTCTTCCTAGAAGGGCCTTCATCGCGGAGTGGTTTCTTCGTCCGCACCTTCCTTTTTTTTTCCCTCAGCTCTTTTCCTCTTTTTTCGAAGCCTGCTTTGGTTTTTGAATTGCGTTCTTCCGTCGATCTTCCAGCCTTTCCGGCTCTTGATGAGCTCTTTTTACCTCGGCTTGTTCCCCGCCATAGGGCCCCCTTCCTGTTCATGGAATGGGGTTGTTGGTTGTTCTCTAAAGTCCATATGTCCTGTATGGGTCCCATGAGTGCTAGGTTTTCGGTCTGATGACTTCCCCCCCGCACCAACTCCCCCCCCGTACTCCGATTTTTAGCAGTAGTCGATCCTCTATAGCGGTTACTTTATTTGAAAAATTGTACCTTTGTCCGTTTCTTAGGTTTTTCTTCGTTAGCCCTTTCCCAAACTTTCGCCCAGAGGGAGAAGGTTTCATTTAACCGTTCCCGCGGCATAGTTGGAAAGGGCAGGAAACAACCCCTTTGTGTCTTCCCCAATTCCCTTCCCCCCAAGATTCTTTTCCGCCCTTGGATCCTGCTTCAGATAGGACCTTTCCCTCTTGCGGATTTACCCCGTGCTGAGTCAGATCATTTTCCTCCAACGGTCCGGGTGGACCTGACGTTGCCCCCTGCTGCTTACGCACTGACCCGCGCGCTCCCTGCCGGTCTACCTGTCTACTTCCGCCTCGCCCAAGGCGGAACCGCCTCTTTTCTTCCTATCAATTTATGGTTCCCCGCTTACCAGTTTTTTAGCTTGAGTTATCAGCTATCCGCACCGCCAAGGCTGCTTGTCCCCTCTCGGACTGATACGGCCTGCGTCCCGCCTGCGTATTCGCTCTCCCCAGCTGGTCCTTTCAACGCTGGCCCCGACTTCTTTTTCGCCGTCTCTTTTTCTGGTGTTTGCCGGAGATTTTGGCATGGCTGCCCAAGAGGCCCGGGTTGTCTTTCTTAGCGGATCGCGGGGTCACTTCCGGCCGTTACCGCGGGGATTGCGCATCTTCTCTTTTCCCCCTTGTTGGCCTCGCCGCGGTAGACGTTTCTTTTTCCCCTTCTCTCCCCTGGATGAGAACCCGGGACTTTCTTTCATGGCCTTTTGGGTTTACAGCCCGTGCCACCGACCCCTTCGCGGAGATCCGGGTAGTTTTTTCTGGGGCTGCCTTCATGGGTTAGGACCTTGTCGAGAGATCTGCTCCTTGTGGGCGCGTTTACGTTTGTCGCTGCGCTTTAGATTGGGCGGATTGCGTCCTCGAAGACTACAAAAAATCAACAACCCGCTTGTCCCCCACTCGTCGTGCTTGCCACCAACTCGGTAATTCTGTTCCGTCCTCGGAGGTTTTCCGGTCTGTGCATTTCCTTTGACGACGGTCGGCCTCTTGCGAACTCGTGCCCTGGTCTGACATTCTTCCTCCGTGGGCTCTCCGGCGGCTTCCTGGAAGCGGGCCAGGCCCCCTTTTTTCTTCCGTGAGGTCGGCATGCCAGGCTTCCGCGAATTTGTTCAGCGTCTCCTCAAGGTCCCAGCCGCTTTCATTTGGTACTGTCTTCCCGCTTTTTAGTCTCTTGGTGGATGGGCGTTCTACAAAGTTGGTTTTTGTTTTTTTTTTCTTGATTCCGTTCGACCACGCTTCCCCTGTTTCCCCGCGGGTGACTTCACTTGACATCCAGTTTGTTTTTTGTTGTTTGACCGGGTGCGGCTATTTATGTTCCCGAGCCCGGCCAGCTTTTTGTGTACCCCCCTTCATATCCTGCTCCCGCCTCTTCTGTGGTTGCTCTTTTCCTTGATTGGGGGGTTTTTCTTTGCCCTTTTTCATCGTAACTTTTTCACGCACTGCCTTGTGGCAGTGTCTCCCACCTTCAACCCGTTCTTCCTTTCCTTTGATTCCCCCCTCCCCCCCTCTTCTGTAATGCGGGAAGCCTATTTTTCCCCCATAAGGGGGACGCCGGGTCGACCTTTTTTTCTCTCAGCAAACCTCTAGGGCGTTCTTCCAATATTACCGTTGTTTTAAGGCTCGGGCGTGGTTACCCCCCCCCTTTGCTCATTTGATCCCTCTCTTTTTCCTCGGCAATCATCGGTTTAGTTTACGCGTTCGACAGTTCTCCGCGTAGAGAACTTCAGTGTAGGTGATCCATTTTGACTCCCGCTGCTTTTCCCCTCTTCCGATCTTTAAGTGTTTTGGAGTCTTTACGGCCGTTATTAGAGTTGGTTTTGAATCCTGCAGAGAATTGTTGTTTCCCCTCTTTTTCCCTTTTGTCGTTGACCAGTCGTTTTCCCCACAAGTGGTCATTCGACGTCTCCATTCTCGAGGTCTTTACCGCCGAGCCGGTGTTGCTACCGGCTTGCTTCCACTAATTAGTTGAGGGCGCAGGTGTTTTTCATCGGCCAATTGGAAACTTGCTCCCTCATTTTCCGCGTACCTCCAGACGAGTTTTCGGACAGAGTGCCTTCCGGTGCTCGGCCTGATTTCCTGCAAACCAACTTTCACGCAGGGATGTGATTTCGTTATTTGCTCGATGAGAGCCCGAAATTTCTCCACCCTTTGCTTTTTTCCAAACATATTCCGATCCAGTTCGCCACGACCGGTTTCCCTCTCTTGTTGTACTCGCGTTTTTCTCGCCTAGGAATCCTTTTGGCCCAGAAGCCAGACCCTTAGCGTCAGGAGAATTTCTGGTTTTTTTCACAAGCTTTGCTTTTTCGGACCTCTCACCCATAATCCGGATTAGATGAGGTCAATCTGGCCTTTTTGCATGGGCGTCGTGTACTGGCGAGTGCTTTTCAAGAGACCCCTCGTCCAAGGTCATGGTCCGTTTATGACGTTCAACACCCTCCACGTTACGTGGTCCGTAAAGAAGTGCAATAATTTCCTTCCATCGTTTCGATCTACGAGGCCGGCCCTCTCTTGGTATTCTGGTTGTTTTCACTTGGACGACCCCTAAGGATATCTCCCTCCATTCAGTTGTTGTTGTGCTTGACCTTCTTGCTCCTCGTCTCCCAATTCCCAAACCACGGGTGCCCCCCTTTTCTTTCCTGCCGGCTCTTTTTTTTTCTACGACTGTGAGGAGGTTCCTGTCGCTCTTTTATTGAACTATACTCCCTCGCGTTCTACCCCATGGTTGCCGTCTTTGCCCCGGTTCCTTTTGTTTTACGTTCTGTTGCTTCGACCTATTGTTTCTTTTCTTCACACCCGACGGCCCCATGCCCACCCCCGGCCCTTCAGTCAAGGAGATCGGCATCTGAGTTTGTTTTGCTCGGCCAGACCCGAAGTTTTTTTTTGTTCCACCCAGCCCTTCTTTTTTCCGTTTTCTGGAGTACTTTCAGAGTTTTAGTTTATTTTGACGATTAACCCTTTTTCCCCTTATCGATTTCTTGTTTTCTTTTTTTTGCCTGGCTGACTCGTGACCGCGGGTTCCTCTCCTTCTTGTTTTTCATGGTTTTCATAATAGCTTTCCCTGCACAGTCACGGCCGTGCTTTTTTTGGCGCCTCTCTCTATCAACGAGCACGAATCGAGGTTTCCCCTCGTGATGATCTGTAAAATCTTTGCCCGTGTTTTTTTTTACTGGTGCCCGCACGCTGCGCCCCCCCCGCATCTATTTTTTATTCCGCTTCTTACGTTTTGCGAGTTGAGGGGCGGGAACCTGTTCCTTGCCTCTTCTCTTTAAAATGTGGGTCTCCCCGTCCCGGGGGTCAGACGTCACCTCCGATCTCCCTTAGAGCTCTTTTTCCCCTCCCAGCAGTTGTCGAAGGTTTCTTCTTTACCCTCAATACGCGCCCGTATCTCCGTTAAATCTGGAAGTGTAGTGTCTTGTTCTCTTCTTGGATCACCCGATTCTTCCTCCGGCGCTGGGGCTGCCCCTTGGACCTAATTTTTTTTCAATCGGTTTAGAATCACGACAAGCTTTCTGTCGATGGCCTCCTTAAAGCCCGAAGCTTCACGCTGATTCAGCCGGGCCGCCGCTCTTCCTGGCCGGTCGACCTATGCGTCTTCTTCCACTTTTCCTTTCTTTTCTTTCCCCCCTCCTGCCAGCTCTGTTTCTTGTTTTTGTAGTTCCATCGCGTATTGAAGATGGTTTTCACACCTCTGTCGTAGAGACTTCGTTTTGCCGTGATCAGAGACTGACCGCCAAAAAGAAAAAACGTCCCTATGATTTTCCTCGGTCAAGCGTCCTCCCCTCTCTCTTCTGGGAGTCCGATATGTTTGAAATTTACACAATACGCCGGGTCTCCTGGTTCAAACAAGTTCCATTTAGACGAAACCTGTCCAACCCACCGGCTCCTCTCCTATTTTTTCATGTACTCCTTTTTTGCAGGAAGGTGGTATGCACGGTAAGTCACTTTTTGAACCCCTTTCGGCAAACGCTTTTGTACCCACAAGGGCTTGCAGTTCTTGGAAGATGGCCATGCCTGCAGACCTTCTGGGAACTTCTTTCTGGCTTTCTGCCCGTTCGATGACGCCGGGTCGGCGCCGCCCTTTCAAACGTTTTGGGGACTGGCCTCCTCTTTGCCCCTCCCCTCGCCATGCTTTCTTCCCTGCCACGGGTTGTCAAGGCAGACTCGCTTTCCGCCTGCCAGGGACTGGAACAGGCTCCTGGTTTTACATTCTCAGTCCGTTGGTTTCAGCCCTGACCAGTTGGACCTCCCTTTTCTATATTCTTTCTTATTAGCACTCCCTCCCCATGGCGAGACGATAAGGTTTCTAAACGCGCCTCAAGACCCACCGAGGCGTCCGTAAGCTTTTTGAAAACCCGTCGGGCCCGGCCCTTTAGAGCGCTCTCTCCGGACGCCGGTTCTGTTTTTTCCCCGACGCGGCTTCGCCTCCCTCCTTCCTTGTCGCCCTGGTCTGAGCTCTGGCTGGGGTGCATTGTTTTCCAGCTGCTGCGAAGGATTCCTCTTTTTTCCTCCTACGTTCGTGGGTTGATTTGAGTCTTTTTTTCGCGGTAGACGTCGCGATGATGCACCCGTCCCGCGGATGCGCCAGGGGGCCTGCTTCGCAGCAGGGCGCTCTGGTGTCGCCAACAAACCATGCCGGTCCCCCACGAGGCCGTTTGAGCCTCTAGGTTAGGGTCTTTTTGCCCGCCGAGAGGTGGTTGTCGGACAGCTCGCGTTTTCGCCTCTTCCTTTGCGGGGACTTGGGCGGGTACTTTTTTTCGTGGCTTCTCGCCTTTGTCCTTTTTCCTTCTGCGATCCTCCCCTGAAGTTATTTTGGTCGGGCAATGTCGGTTCCCTTTGCCCCACCCTGCGGAACTCTTTTCAAGGGTCTGGGCCGGCCCGGGCGGACTTTTCCATTTGAGGTCGGACGAGCCCCGTTTCCTTTTTTACGGGCGCAGTGTTGTTCCCTCCCTTTCCCCTGCATTCTAGGGACAGGTATTTAGCTCCGTTGCGGGAGGCGTTAAAGGCGTCCTCGACTGGTTTCCCCTCAGACCGTTCAAGCGGTCCAGTTCTGTCTGCATCATTCGCCTTTTTGTTCATATTTTTTTCTTGCCTGTCACCATTTACGTTTTTTACACTCTTCAGACCACTCATTCGGTCCGTTTGTTGAACGGTTACCTCGAATGAATCTTCTCGGTTGACGTGGACGGGGCCTTTTTCCCTTACGACGCTTGTTTTGCCAAGAGACGGCCCTCTCTTGTTCGTAAAATTTAACGATCCGCCCTCTATGGTTTTTCTTTCGGCTGCCATCTTCGGGACGTTTTTCTTTTGCCGGTGTCCAATCGACGCCCTTTTTTCATGCCTTGTTTTTGTTACTGCAGGTTGTAGCACCCAAATCCCCCACTTTTTTTTAGGGACTTTGATTCCCATACCCCCCAAAGTCTGTCAGGAGGGTTCTGTAGGGTGAAGGGGACAGCAGAGGTCGTCCGTTTCTCATCCCCCTCCTCTTAGGAGACGTGGCTGCTCCGACGGTCGCTCGGTTCCGTTGTTCCCTCTCCCTTTTGCTAGCGATTTCTTGTTCGGCAATCAGAACAGGCATTTTCGCGGCGCCAACCCCGCGATTTGCAGAAGCCCGTCGGCAGGTGCCCCAGCGCGCTAAGCATTTTAAAGACTCTCCCTACTTTCTTTCTCTTCTTTTCAGGCGTATTTGAGATTTTTGTTTTTCAAAATAAGACACCCTGTTTTGACCTCCGTTTTTGCCCCCTTTTCTTTCTGAGCCTTGCTCTTATTTCTCCCCAAGGGATTCTTTACGCTCCCGCGACACCGTGCCCTGGTTCCCCCTTTCTTTGGCATTGAGTGCCGTCAAGGCGGTTTGAGAGGACCCCGAATTCTTTTTCTTGGCTCTTATTGGTTCTCCCATCTATTGAAACCCTTGGCATCAACCCGACTTAAGCTTTCAAGACGAGTTTTTCTTACATTGCTGTTCGTGATATTGGTGAACACAGCTGCCGCCCACAACCCCCTCCCGCCGGGTGTCTGGGAAGCGCTGCTGAGGCTTTCCCCTGTCTGTCAACCTAGAGGTTGAAGGCCGCACGGCTAGTTAGAGCTGTACATCTTTGGTGTGAATCGCTCATTCTCGTCTCTTTCCCCCTGTAGCTTTTCGTGCCGTTTCGTTAATGCGGGTGGTCAAACCGCCGTCTGCTCTTTCCGTCCGTAAACTGCATCTTCTTCTCCCTTGATGAACTCGGGCTTTTTTTTCCTTTCTTCGTGTATTTATCCGGCCTTCCATTGGATCTTCCAGCCCCAGAACTTTCAATTCCTGTCTCCTTGTCCGACGTCAACCACAGACTATGCGTCCCTCCCCTCAGTGCACCCCCCTCGTGAGTTCCCCACCTCCAACTTAGTTATGAGGCCTGCGATCAAGTTTTCTCCCCTTTGTGTTAGCAATCCTTTCTAGGTCCCGATCCCTTCAGACCAGTAAGTTATAATATTTTCTCCCGTTGTGGTGAGAGATCCCTTTTATGCAAGGATTTGACCCCCCCCCCCTTTCACCTGCAAATGTTTCTAAAACCGTTTTTTCTGGTGATTCGTCCTCGTTTAGATGAGGCCGATGTTTTCGGTTTTTCATTTTCTGATTGGTCTTGCCACTCCTTTCCCTTCCCCTCCTAACGGTTTCTGGTTGACGTATCGTGCGCCATGTCCCCTCGAGGTAGAGTGCTGGATTCTTCCTCTTGCGCCTTTCCTTTTCCCACTGTTACTTCCACGGGCCATCCCAGAAGGAGTTTCGTCTCCCGAGGCGTTTTGTCTTCCCTCCTCATCCGGCGGTTTGTAAAAAGCCCTTCTCTCTTTTTCGGTTCTGTTGCTTAATTTTTACTGCTTTTGATGACTTTCGGATGCTGGATCCCCCTGCTCTCTTCGGCGTCCGCATTTTTTTTCCCCCTGGGAAGGAATAGGGTTTTCCTCTCAGGGTTTTCTCTGGCTTCTATAGAGCGCTTCAACTCTCCACTTTGCAGTTTGAATGTGTTGCTCCTTCGATCCCGATTCCCCTTCCGCTTGACTTCGAAACACTCGTCTTTGCATTCATTCTTCCTGTTAAAATGATGCGCCAGTTGTTTCTTTGCGCGGTTCTGCTCATTGCTGCGCCCGGCCAACTGTCATCGTTTTTCCCCTTCTTTCCCCCTTTTTAACTCCGTGGCTCCGCGCGTTGGACCGGGTCGGGACCGTCCTTACACTTTGAGCTTTCTAATCCCTTTGGGGTAGCCCGTTGTCTTGAAGACTCTAGTCCACTCTCTAGCGAGACGGCGGTCATCACCTGTCGTGTCGAGGATACCCCATCTCAAATACTTTGTCTTTTTTTTCCCGACCCCATGGAAGGCGTTTGAAATCTTCTGTCTTGGTCCTTTCTTCAGAAGAAGGGATGAAGGTTGTGTTTTTTTATGGGGGGGGGGTGTTTTGTGGTGGGGTGTGGTGGGGGTTGGGGCTGCTCGTGAACTGCCTTTTTCGTATACTTTTTCTGAAGAATCCTTGAAGCCGGGCTGGCGATTTTTATACTTTTTTCAGATTTTGTGCCCGGTCGATGTCGGACTTTCTCCCCGATCTTCTTTTCGAGTTTCGACCTCGGCCCCTTTTTCCCACTTAACATTTTCCCTAAGACAGACGTTTTTGTTTTTGGGTTTGGGTTCCGGCTCCCAGTCCATTATCTGTTTGATTGTTTTTTTTGGTCTAACAACCTGCTTCGCTCACAAGTTTGTTTCTTTGCTTCCCCCCTATTCGACACCGCAAACCTCCAAACCGTCACAAGATGGAGAAGCCTAGCGTTCCCGATATTCTTCTCTTCTCTAACTTGTACACCCTTCTCTTTTGGCCGTTGCTCGTTTCCCACCAGGCGTCGGTTCTCCCCTTCAGCGTCTCCAAAGGTCGCCATTTTCTTCCTCTCTGTTCCTTAGTAAACCTTAACCCGACGGTCCTTCGTGAGCGTTGTCTGCTTGAGTCCGACCCAACATTTCTTCCCCTGTTCCCCTACCAAGAATGGAATCTGCGTTTTTCTTCGTGTGCAGAAAGCGTCCTCTTGGGGACCTTTTCCGGACTCTGCTGGACCACGTTAGTGAAGAATTTCAACATTCGAGCCCCCCCCTCACCTGACTTCCTCTTGCCCTTCCTCTTCCTGTCCCTCCTTTCGCCACCAATGACGCAGCGTCTCGAAATGACCTCTATTTTCAATTGACTCGTATTCCGCCTCGCCATGCAGTCCTTGCTACTCCCAGGAGTTCCCGAGTTGGGCTAGTTTATTTTCCCCATCGGCCTGTTCGATCGTCTCCCTGCACCTGAAAAGGAGAGTTCAAGCCGTCCTCCTGAGAAGCCCCGCTTCCCTCGGATTTCTTGCTCGAAAAGCTGGTATACGCCAACCTAGTCGGGCCCTTCCCTTGTCCCGAGCTCCGCTCCTATTCCTAGTGAAGACGTTCATTTGCCCTTTCCCCCCAGCCGCTTGAAATGATGCCTCCAGTTTGGGTCTTGAACCGGAATCGCGTCATCGGGGGGCACCTTTTTTTCTACAGCGGCGAGATTAAGGCTCTCTTTATTTATCCTTTCCTGTTGTGTTGTGAGTCTCTCTTCCCTTCGCGCCTGGTAGACGTCGTCCTTTTAACTCATCCCTGGTCTCCCTTTGTCTCCCCCCGTCGCAGTGAGATAGGGGGTATCCCTTATTGACAGGATTTCCCCCGATTACGCGGGCTTTTTTTTTTAGGGTAGGGCGTTGGTCGCGAGAGCGGGTTGTTTCGGCGACCCATTACATTAGATTCTTGCTTTTTTGGGGTGCGCGTGTTAGCAGGTATGCCGTTTGAGTTGGGTCTTATTTTCCGCTTTTTTTTCCGTTGCCGGATGCGTTCCCCTCCTCCCAGTACTTCTTGGGTCAACCAACTGTTCTGGCTTGCCCAACTCGTTTCCCCTAGCTTGTCCCCCATTCAACGGAATGTGACGGGCCTTTGTCCGTTTTTTTTTTTGAATCGAGGTTTGCCGACGAAAAAACCCCATAGTGAGGGCGCATCCGTTGTGCTTTTTTTCGAGGAGGCCAGGAACGGGCAGGTACCGTCTCCGGTTGCTGGAGGAGAAGGACCGTTTTCCTCGAAGGTCCAAGGTTCCCTTTCTTTTGCACCGGGCCTCCCCTCGGTTTTTCCTCATGGCCGTCCGCCGTTCGGCAACGCTTGATTCTCATTTCTTTGCTCACAAGTTTTTCTTTCTTACGTTAAGACCCCGCTCTTTTCCTTCTGGGCGTTTACTGGAACTTACTTCCTATTTTTTCTGACGTTGGTTTGACCGGGGTGCCTGCGCCGACTCTTTGTTTTTCCCCTCTCCCGGCCCAGAGATTGACAAATTTTCCATCTCTTCCGCATTTTAGTCCGAAGTCCTATAGACATCGAGTGACGTTTTTTTTTTTTTTTTGGCGGTTTGTTCTTCATAGATTCCCCTTCACAAGGCTGTCGCGACGCAGGTTGCGCAAACCCCATTTTTCCTCGTAATGGATTTTATCTCCCCACAGACACCACCCCAATGTTCAGGAGGGCTCTATGTCGTTGAAGCCCTTCCTAAGATTCCTGAATGGTCATCAACCTACTTTCTGGTTTTTTCTTGGCTTCCTCGTTACGTAAGCTATTTGCGTTGCGGCAATCGTCCTTTTTTACGCTTGATCTCGAGATTTCTTCGGCATACCCTTTTCCAGTTCCTTCCTGATCTGCCCAAGCTGAAGACGAGGTCCTGAAGCCTCCAGGCTGTGCTCCTCTCTCGCTCAAGATGACGACGTACCTACGTTTCGTGTTAGATTACCTCCCTTGCGATTTGGTCGTTGGTGGTGGTTACCCTTGCGACACGTTTATTTTTTTCCCCCTCCTTCTTCCCGTTTCTTGCGAGTACCGTTCGCCTTCTTTCAGGTATCCCCACTGGGGTCGGAAGCACTACCTTGATCGACCAGGTTTCGCCCCGCGGTCCTCGCCTACTCAGCCTTGCGACGTTTCCTAGGACCCCTCCGATGTCTTCTTCGGCTAGGCATTGCGGGTCATTTTCCCCGACCCACCATTTTTTGAATCTCCCTTAATCCCTTCTCCCTCTAGTTTTTGACATTCGCGTTCTTGATAGGTTTTTCGTTCCTATGGCACACACTGCACTGCCGTTTATGTTCGAGCGTTGCCCAGTAGTTGGGTTTTGGGGGGTTTTTGGGATCTATGCGGAGTGAATCCTTTTTAGACACAAAAATGAGGTTCCTTTTCTATCCAATTCCCCCCGTCCCCCGAAGCGGGACGAAGAGAGAGGTCCTGATTTTTTTGTAATCGGTATCTACTAGTGCCTCGGAAACTAAGACCTTCCAGCGTTGCAGAGAGCAAGGTGTTGTGTTCCCCAAGTTCTGATTTTGGCGGCCACCCCTTCCCCTTTCTATTCTATTGTTTTCCTCGGCCGTCGGTGTCTGTTGCGTGTGTAAAATGCCCTCGCCCTCTTTCTTCCGCCAGAATCGACCTTTTCCGGGCCCTGCGGCCGGATTCTCCCCCCCTCCGGTTACTAGGTTCCGTAAAGATGTAGTCATTACCCTAGCTACCTTGACCCCCACTAACCAGGTCGCTCCTTCTATCCCACGGGTGAGCCCGTGGTTTCCTGGTTTCTCCGAGGGGTCAAGAGCCTGCCCTCCCAGACGGTATCATATTTCCTAATATTCCTTTTGTTTTGTTCTCTATGATTTCTTGGTCGGTCGGCTTCTGCCTGATCCCCTTCATTGTCTACAACCCTTCCTCCCCCTGGTTCTTTCGACGTCCATCCTATTAGGACGATGGGAGGGTTTTTCAAGGCGTCGCGGTTTATGCACCTTCAGTTAACGACCGTAAACTTTGTTTTCCGTCCGGCCCTTGCGCACCTCCCCTTTTTGAGTGGTGACGTTAGGTTCCCTTCTTTCGCTGGTGGCCAAGAAGCCTGCCAACCGGCCTAGTTCCAGCACGTTAGGAGATCTTCGCCGGGATTATTTGGGTTCGAGTCAGCCCGCCTCCTTTGGGCAACAAAGAATTTCCTTTTGGGTTCTTTCCTTACTTTGCCTAGGACGTCGGCCTTCTATGATCTCCCCCACCGATTTCTTCGTCGCTCTGGTCCGCGTTTTGCTGTTTTTGCATTGGTTTCCCCTTCCCGTTGTTGTAAGTTATTTCCTCCTCGAGTACCTTTTGCACCTAAGGCCAGTTTGCTGTGTCTTGGCGGATTTACGCGCAATTTTTTTATCATCTCACTCTCTTTCCAAGCACCCTTCGTATTGCTATTCCCGTTTAATTATCCCCACTGTTAACTTGGAAGACCCGGTTCTCAATGCATGCGCCCGGAAACTCATCTTTTTGGTGCCTTCTCCCTCCCTTTGCTCGGCGTCGGTTACCGGGTTCGGTACCTTTTAGTCTCATTGTAGTGCCGTCCCCAGAATACCCTTGTTTGGGGAGGACCCTTTCCGATGTGTCTTTTTTCTCGCCTCCCCTTGGAGTCTCCTGACGGTCAGCGTTTTTTTAGTTTTGATTTTACCACACACACTCTCCCTACTCGTTCCGTTTTTTTTTCCCAGAAACTTTGGCAGCGTCTTGTGAACTTTGAGCGTCGTCTTTACTCCACCTCCGACCGGGGATTTCAGGTCATCTCGGTTTTGGGTGCCTCGGAAGACTTTTTCTAGGCAAGCCGTGGAATCAGTGCCAAGCATATTGTCGATTGCAGACCGGCACGCCGCTATTAACGTTCTTTTGGTCAGCCGGGTTTCTCACTTCGATTATTTTGAGGATACGTTTCGTCCCCTCTCGTCGTACACTCAATTCCTCCTGACACATTTGGTTTTTGTTTGGGTTTCGATCCCCCTTCCCCCCCCCCCATCCGCGGTTGCCTATTTTTGTCTACAACCTTCGTCGTCTCCAAGGCTGTCTCTGTTCCTTTGCTCCCTCTGTCTGGACGACACACCCTCCAAAAACTCCAAATTCCCTCGTTTATGGCTCGACCGTTCATCCCATTATTCTTCGGGTCCTTTCTTGACCTTCTCACCCACCATCTTTCTGGCTCGGGGCACACACGGAGTCGTTCGCTGCACCGGTCCCCCCCGTTCTCCACCTCTTAAGAGCATTTCCTGTATTAATCCGGTCAAAAGAGGGAGCATTGCCGGTTTCTGAACGTCATTAACTCCCCTGGTGAGTGCCCCCCCTCTTTTCCCCCTCACCCACGATTGCCTCAGCAACATCTGTTCTGCATTTTTTCCATACCTTTCATTTGTCCCCGGATTGCAGGACTTTGCTCCACATTTCGAGGACGATGGCCGGCTTTCAATCAAGGGTTTTTTGTCCCCCTGGACAGCTTACTTCCTCTACGGCCGTCCCCCATGCTCCGCTGAGAAACTTCCCGAGTCTTCAAGGGCCTGATTTGATCGCATCCTCCCTGTCCGCCCAGCTTGGTTTATCCTCAAGGCTTTCCCAGGTTTTTTCACCGGACCTTTTCACCGCGGAAGTCTCTCTTCTATCGGAATCATTCCTCCGGCGAGACTGCCCGCTCCTTCTATTTAATGCAGTTCCACGCCAGTCCGAGGCGCTCGAACTTATCTGTCTCTCCCCCCCTTTCGGTTATTGGCCGCCACGAATCGCTCCCGCGCCCTCTTCCTCTTTTCGTGCGTTTCATGGTGCCGGTCCCCCGTACGACTTCCTTGCTGCCAGTCAGCAGGCCCTTTTTTCTCAAATGTTGAGCGGGATCGGAGTTGGGTGGCAATTCGGCTTTACGTTTTATACTGGCATGGAC
>Ga0179593_1380030_pt1 | contig 17921 bp, 26 predicted proteins | sample CZODoug2_1_08_16_FD_185931 | JGI IMG/M metagenome (GOLD analysis project Ga0179593, IMG submission 185931) | Vadose zone soil fungal communities from Angelo Coast Range Reserve, California, USA - CZODoug2_1_08_16fungal (PacBio error correction) | ecosystem: Environmental > Terrestrial > Soil >... | reverse complement strand
AGGTTTTGTCCCACTTGACTAGCTGCGCAGTCCCTCCCTTTGGCTAAACATATCCGCCCCCAAGGTCTTTCCTGTATTGATTGGACCTTTTAAAGCTGTTTTTTGTTTGTTAAGTGCTGGTCACAAAATTTCACTTCGGACCTACTTGGCTTTTCGCTTTCTGAAGTCTAATTTTCCCAAATAGTTCTGAATCCCCTATTTGCGTCAAGAAGTTTGTACAAGGAAGGTCGGAAGTTTGAACACAGGACTTGAGCCCACAAACCCGGTCCATGCAAGTGTAATGTTTCTTTGGAACCCTACCAGTCGCAACGGTGGGCCTCTCTGGTTCAAAGGATGGCCTTTTTATCCCCATGGCGCAAAATTAGTTGTAAAGGCCCCTTGCGCTGCTATCCACACGTTCCCTATTGGAGATTTAGCCCCCTTTTCAGGAGTTTTCCACTATACTTTAAAAGTTTCTGTGCCAAACGTTTGAAGGCGATTGGACGCCCCTCATCCATTTTTGCCCCCGCCTTTGCGAGTTAGACGCCCCCTCCCCTTTTTTTGACACCTTTCTTGTTTGCGGTCTCACTTTTATGAGAGTTTCGTGGAAGGAACCCCTCCTCCCAAACCCTCCCTTTTTCCTGCCCTGTCACCCAGAGTAGATCCCTATTTTTTTTGCAAAATCTATTTGTGGGCTTTTGTTATTATGGGCACTCTGCCTTGAGGCGCTCGGCCTAGAACCCCCTTTCTCCATTACCACTTGTTGCCGCGTTTAGTGGTACTCCACTACAGATGCAGCTTCCGCCCCCTTTTTTCAGTTTCTTCTCGCCCGTTTCGACCTTCTCCATTCATGTCACGGTTTTTTTCCAATTCTAAGTGAAGTTCATAAATCGTTTTCCCTCCTGTTGCCTTTCCATCCCCGGGTTTTCATATTAAGTTCTTCGCTGCCGCCGGTGACCCTGTCCCTTGTAGCGCTTTTTGTGGTTTAGGTTCAGCGTGCGTCTTTTCCTTATAAAGCCCCATCTCTTTAAGGTCTGCGTATAGTATCTTTCTATCATCGGACTTGTATCCACTGCTTCTTGGTTGGCCTTATAGTTTAGCCTTTTTTTCTTTTTTGAGGTACCTGGAATCTTTGACGTGTATGTGCTCTGCGGCTTCAAGCGTTCCAAGATCCTGTGCCCTACTCTGATCCTTTACGTCCCACTCGGCTTGCTTATCCCCCCCTTGGCCCTTTACACCTCGTCTTTCCCGGAAGCAAACGGTCTTCGGAATTCCCCCACTCTTTAGGAACGCTCTCGCTTTTTGGTGGTGGACTAGAGTTTCAGCCGCTCCCCCCCTCCCTGCAGTTTTCTTCCGCGTCCCCCAGTTCGAATACTTGCACAAAACCCCCTGGCAACCCCCTCTTTTTTGTTCATCCCCCCACCACACTTCCCCCGCAAATCACCCCGAAAAGAATTTTTCCCATTCCTTTTCGCCCTTCCTTTATTTCTCGTAGAAGGCTCCTTATGACTTTAAAACCCCCCATTCCGCTAGAACCCCCTCAACCTTCTCATTGCCAGACTTCGAATCTTCTTTCTCCTAATGTCCCCCCACGATTTTGTTCAGACCCCGATTAAAGGAGTAGCGGCCTTCCCCACAGAAAATAGAAACTCCCATGCACTTAACCTCCTATTTTTACTCTTTTTGAGAGAATGATTTTTCATCTTTCTCTGGAGTTGAATTCTCCTTACTACTCAGTGCTCTTGAAATCTTCCTTCATTAGGATCATAAATTTCTTTCTTCCTCGATGCTTTCTGACCTAGTCGGGCACTGTGGTTTTTTCTTCGACCTCAATAATCCCCTATCCCCCCCCTCTCTCCCTGGCCTCCTCATACTGCGTTTGGCGCTTTATTGATGTCCCTTTCTTTTCGTGGTTTCATGGGCGTTTGTTTTTATTTCCTTGTGGCGGCCCCAATCAGCGTTTTTCTTTCTTCTTCGCGGTGTGTCTTTTTCATTCGCCCAGGGGGACGAGGACGTCAGGAACTCATCGTTATCGGCTTAACTTCTAGGCGCCTTTTCCCAGCTCGAGTGGACCTGCCTTCCGAAATTGTTTGTTTTTGCACACCTAGCGGAGTTAGCCCCCCCCGGCTTGAGGAGAGAGCCTCCTATTTTCCATACGGTTCGTATTTTTCGTGAGAAGGCCCCTTACTTCCAGTCCCCCCCCCTTCCCCTATGTTCACAACATCACCCCTGGCCAAATCCTCCCCCTACCGGAGAAAGCCTTGATTACGAGGATCTGAAAACCAGCCCTTTTCGTGCGGTCCCCCGTTGAAGCTTTCTTTCTCTTGCTCCGGCGTAGGACCCCTGGGGCCTTCCTGACCCCCACGCTAGTCCCCCCGGATTCCGTCAGGAGAACATGTTCCCCTTTTTGGCGGTTTTTTACCCTTCCTGACGCTTTGGCGGCCAGCTAGCCGCTGCCAATCAGGAATTTGCCTCTTCCCCCTTCCCTTCCTACGCTCCCAAAGGCCCTTCCCCACCCCGCTCCCGTTTTTGATACCCCGCCCCGGCACCCGGGTTGGTTATTTTTCTTGGGTTCTATTTCCGGATCCAGCGCGAGACAACTTCCTCGACCCCCCCCCCCCCAAACAATTTTAACCAAACTCTTCTCTCCCTCTTTTTTTGTTCCGGAGGTTTCACAACTTTTTTTTTTTTTCGTGGCGAACCACCTGACACCCTTTCCGCATAGATATAGCCCCGACCATTCCCCTCCCTCTCCCCCCCCCTCCCCTTGTCCCTTTCCCCCTCTTCACTGCGGTATTCAGAGGATACTTGGAGTAAATCGAGCTCCCCCCACAAGTTTTGCCAGTAAATTTTGCGATTATATTGGCACTCGTCTCTTGCGCAATCTCCAAGTTACACTTTGTTTTCCCCTTTTCGTCACGTTTGACACGAGGTTGAGCCCCAAGCCATGTTTGCAGGACCGCCCTCCGTCCGGGCCTCCCTCTCCCCCAAAAGGCCTGCTTTGGGATTTCACAACAATTCCAAGTCAGGCTTTTTTTTTTTCCTCGTTCCCCTTGCCACCAGGATGCCCCTTGACGTGCTTCTCGAAATGGCCTTTTTTCTTCACGCCCCCGTCCGATTTTCCCCCCTTCACAGCAGCACGATTCCGGAACTTGCCAATTTTTTCTCAATAGTCACTTTTTTCTCCCCCCCGCCTTCGGACACTGGACAAATACCAGTGTTTAGATGCCTTATCAGTCTGGCCGCCCCCCCTGCCCGCCTATCCGTCCAGTTTATTCCCGTCTCCCCTCCGTTTTGTTGTTTTCTCTCTATTTAGACCTGACCCTAGTTCTTTTGCGGCCCTTGCCCTGTTGCTACCTTTAGCGCAACTGTGTTTCTTTTTACTTGTTGGCGTAGGTTTACCGGGAATGTGATGCTTCCTCCTCTCAAAGTTTCACCCTTTTTGACATCTTGCTTTTTGCAGTGAAGGGATCGAGTCGCGCCACTTTCCCCAGATATTGCCCTCTGCCCAGTCCCCGTCGGTGCATCGTTTTGCATGAAAACTGATCTCCCCCCTTTTTGCTCCCCGTTATGGTTTACTGTCCTTTGTTTGCGATCTGAATTTGACTCCTTGCGGGCTGCTTCACAATGGTGTTTTATCCCCCTAGTGGACGTTCACTCAAGTGCCTCCCCTTTTTCTATTGCGCCAGTCGAAGCGCCTTTGCCAAGATCATTGCCCCTTGAACTGTACACCAACTGGACTTTTAATTGATTCCTTCTTCGTATGCCGTGTCGAGTTTTTGAACCTCATCCTTTGAACCTTCTGGGGACTATAATTCGATGATGTTTTCTTTGGCTTCTTCTAACGTCCAATCAACCCCCCCCCCCTTCCTTTCCAGAAAGAACCAACCCCCTATTCTCTAAATTTTTTATGCAAAACTGTATGGGTGGGGAGCTCTTGTTCTCATTTTCAAACGATTCGTTTAGACAATCCTCCCATTCCCCTTTTTGCATCCCTTCTGTTGTACTAAATCAAGGCTGGGTGTGCCGCTTCATTCTTTCTTCTGATTATTTCAAGTTACTTGATTCCCTTTGCCGCCCCTTTTCTGACTGGCATCCACAAGTCTCATTGTAGAACCTAGGACATTTCTTTTCCTACCATGTCGGGCGCTTGCGCATGGAAACTGCTTCGATGATTTTGTTTCTTTTTCCTTGGACAAGTTGCCTGGAGGAACTGCTAAGTCCTTTCGATCTGTTACTGATTGACCTTTTTCCCCGCCCAAATTCTGTTTCCCCTGCTTCCCTTTTTTCCCTCTCCCCTGTAGTTGTTTTATTTGACTGCTGTTCCCTTTACGGATGGACGGAGGTACCTTCTTTCTTCCTTCCTACAAATCCTTGCCCCTCCGACACCTCTTCCCGCCCAAAATCTTCCCCCCCTCGTATTGTTCTCCCCCCCCCTTCCATGACACTCTCCTAGCTGGAACTTTATCTCTTTAACCGTCGATAAGAGTCATCTCCCCCCCCTCTCGTTGAACTCCGCCCTTCTCCTTCGTTGCCCACAAACTCGCTTCCCCTCTTCTTTGAGGCGACTTTTTTTCTTTTTCATAGCCCCACGGACAATTGAACACTCCCCTCCCCTTTTCCTCAATACTGTTTGTGTCCCTTCTTTTCCGGTATGACTGGGTTCCTGTCTTACGGGTCTTCTCGTCTATACAACATTTTTTAGATTTTTCCCCCCTTCTATTTCAGCCTTGCATTTATTCTTTCTAATTGTTGTCCTAATGAAGACAGAGTTTTTCCCACTCAGGCACCGTGATTCTATAGGCGGGCCAATCCCACTCTGAAACTCACGCCTCATATATCTCTTTCTACCTCCTTTGTGTTGATTTCCGTTCTTTTTATGTTGGCCTTGTTTGATTGTTCCTTTCCCCTCTCATCCGTCAATTGTAACTTTCTTTCTTCATTTTTATCCGAATTTATTTCTTGCTGAATTCTGGTATGCAATTCACAACTTTTTGTCTCTCCTCCAGCTCCGTTAGACCCAAGCAGTTGCCAGCTATTGAGAGGTTCTTTTTTTTCTTTTCATTGCGTGGGCTTCCATGTTTTTGGCGGCCCCCCCCAAACAAGCGAGGGATCCTTCCTCGGTTTTGTTGATAAAGTGGGCTCGTAAACCGTCCGCACCTGGGTTAATGCTCTCTCCTGAGAAGTTGTCCTGAGGCCTGTGGTCCTTCGAGTTGCTGTAAGTTGCCCTCCTTAGGTTCCTTCCCCCGAGTAACTCCTAGCTAAGAAGGACACTTCCCCCAATTTTACTGCTTTTCCAGGGTGACTTTTGGTCTTTCATCCTACGAGAGCCTCCATTCAAGTCAGTCCAGGGACCTCTCTCAAAATACTCCCTCTAAGGACAGGCCTTGCATTAATAGTGCCCCTCCCCGGGATCTCCAAAACCTATTCCTGATGCCCCTCATCCTTTTGTTCTTATTGTATTTTTAAGGACCAGCTGGTCTCCCCCCTCTCAAAAACCAATTGCAAGGCCTTTTTACACCGCGGTTCCTTCGGTAATAATGAAAACTCCTTGGATGGCGGGCAATTCCCCGGACTCCTTTAGTCTCCTTTTCAGCACCTCTGTCAATCCAGGATTTTCCTCCTCGCGGAGCTGAAACCTTCCACCCCCGCTGATTCCCCCTCCCCCCTTCGGTGTTATTTTCAAACTTAACTAGTGTGGCCCCCAAAAGGGTTTCCTCCCGACGGTGTTCTCCCGCGTTTCAGCCTCTGTATCAATTTTTCCTCCCCCCCCTAGACAACTTCCCCGTCACAACCAAAACCCGCATTTTCACGCAAAAATTTTATCGACTATGTTGTCCGGCGTTTCCGACAAAACTTTTTTCCTTTCTGTTATTAGTTCTTTTTCCCAACCCCGTAAAAGATTCCTCTGAACAAGAAGTCAGGATTTAACACCGCTCTTTTTCGAAAGCTCCATGCGGGCTACTCGGTCCGGGATTTTCCTTCCATAGCGCCCCCCCCCCACTTTTTAGTACCCCTTTCGCTCAAATTAGATTCTTTGTTCCCTATTCAAAGTTTCCCTTGTTTCGGTGCGCCGCCGTGGACGGTGGCACAATACTTTTTTTTTAGGTCCGACCTTTCCACCCCGAGTCGCAACCCCCAATGCGTTTCTTCAAAAACAGTCCCTTTCCGTCCGGGGGGTGTTCTTTTTTATTTTTTTTTTATTGGTTTTTCCCTTCCCGGACTCCCAGCGAGAAATTGAAGCGGGAGTCGCGTCCGATTTGAAAGTTCCACTGTCCCCGCGTACGCTTTGGCCGCGGTTTTTGGTCCAATTTTCACGGACACGGCCCATACCAGGTCCCGTTCTTCCGACAAAGGCAAAAATCCAAAAGTTTCTGCGGTCATGGCCCAGTCTGTCCCCCCCCCCCTTTTTCTATTCACCGCCCGATTCCCTCTTTTTCCTCCTCCTAAGTTTGTTCTGTCTATATTTTAGCACGCCCACAACCTCGGGGCTGGCGTTCCCCGTCCTTTTTCAGTTTATAACACTTTCTTTTTTTTCCTGATGGCGTTTCTTCCCCGGAGCTGTTCTTTGTTTCCGAATTTGATTTCCCAAAGTTTCAATTTCTATCGTTCCTTTAATTGCGAAGCCAAATCTGAGAAGGAGAAGTTCGCCTGCGAGCAGCCTCATGGCATTTTAAACTATTCTCCCCCCCACCTGAATGAACGATCTTTTTCTTTATAAAACTCTGGATTTGTGCTCGTTGTCCTCCTTTTTTGACTTCAGGCCGCCCCCTTTTCGTTGTGAGTCACCTTCCCGGGGTCCCTCCCCCACCGTTCAACAACTTTTTTTTCTCTTGCGCCAAGTCAGCTCCTTTTCAACCGACTCCGAAAGGGTTACTTTGACACTTGGACCGGCGGATTTTTACTTATCCCTCCGGCAATCCCGGGTCTCGAAGCGCGTTGAACTAGGCTACCCATGTCTTTTTATTCTCCTCACTGATGATGGCGTTTCGTTGCTGTTTTATTTTTTTTTTTGCTGACAACCCCCCGAATTTTTTCCTCCCCAGGGCAATCTCCGAATAGTTTTTGGCAAAATGTTTGGGTTTTCTTTTTTGTTATGTGGTCCCTTCCGCATTATCTTCAGCTATTTAGAACCCCCTTTCTTCAAATGCAACAAATGCAGGATTTTCGTGGGTAATCACAGACAAGATGAATCGTTTTTTCGCCTGGTCTTTCCGGTCTTCATGCGAGGTCCGCTTTCCCTCCCTTTCTGATGATATTTTGTGAACCTTCTAGACGACCCTCCCATTAGTCCGTAAGTTAGCCATCCACTGGGCGTTTCATTCTTCCCGGCTGCGCCGGTTTCCAACTGAAGTGCCTCCCTTTGTGGTCTTTTCTTAGACCCCCCTACTTTTTTCACGTTACCGGAGAAAATATCTGCAATCATTTTCGGAAAGATGTGCCGCCACATGCGGATTGCAGATCGCTTCCTGACTTTGTTATTATCGTCTAGGTGGCGTTGTTTGACTCCTTTTTCCCTGTGGATTCTGTCCCCCTTCTTTCATCGTCCCCTCCAAGATCCCCGACCGCTCTTCCCCCCTTCACACTCTAGTATCTAAAATCCGGTGCAATGAAAGTCACCTTCGTTTTTGCCGGCAGCACCAATTTCCCCCCCCCCCCCCCCCCCCTTACTGAAAGAGCCAAATCGAAATCGCTGACCGCTTCTCGCGGACGCCGCCTCAAACGATGGAGTGTCTACTTGTCCCCTCCAAATCTGAACCCTTTCAGCGTCCATAGCCGGATTTTGCGACGAAATCATGTGCTAGCCAAAAACGGAAAAAAACCCTCCCCTTTTCTCCTCATTAGTATAAGATGAAACGGTTCTCCCATTTTGTCTTATTACGGGCCGCTGGTGTTCTCCCAGTCTCCCCCTCCCCTCTGAACATACTAATTCGCTCCTTCAGCCCAATGAAGATAGTACCCCAATGAAGTGAGATGCAAGGGAGGAGTGTTGTCTCTCTCCTCCCACTACCATAGAAAAAGCCCATGACCCCCCCTCTATTCCTATCTCCTTCCTTTTTTTTTTTGAGAGTATGGATCTCCGGTTTTTGGTTTGGTGTCTCTTTCATATACCTCCTGCTTCCCTTCCTTATGGAACCTTTCTTTATTTACGTCGCTTTACTTTCTTTTCGCCATGGATGTATATTTTTCTGAGGCACACTCTCCTACCTTGATTTAGTCTTCCCTTAATCTATAGAACACATGTCGACCTTTCAACCCTCTCAGTAGATCCGTTTCCTTTTCTGCCGCCTTGTGCTTTTGGAGGACCCCCACCCTCCTCTTCCCTGATTTTCTGTGTTTCATTATTCCTACTTTGGCTGAACGTCAGCACGTCATTTCGGTTTTTCATTGAGGCGGAATCTTTTTCCCCCCCGAGAAGCGTCATCGCTTTTGGCTCTTCCTACTTGACGCTTGGCACCTCTGTGTTCATGCCAAAACGGCTTTTCGTTCCGCTGAGCGCAGGCCTTACTTATCGATAGTTTCAGGATTTCTTGGCGTTCCTCTGCCTCCGTCAATCCATCAATCCTTCCTTCCGTCCCTTTAACTCTTCTTATACCTCAACAAGACCCTCCGGTAAGTCATTTGTAAATAAATTTTCTGATAAAGAGTATATCCCCAACCTATTCCGTCTTGCTCAGCTTTGCGTCCTATGCCATCAAGTTAACCCCTTTCCATTCTGACCCCCACCCCCCTCGATCAAGGTCAGTCCCACTGAGGATATCCCTTTCCTGAATAATGAAAAAGTTCTTTCTTCTACCTTCTGAGGATGGATTTGTTCCCTTTTCCCTCCCTTCAATACCCCTGATGTCTGTACGCGCGAGGACCGCCCCCTCCACCCTTCGCCAAAAGCCTTCCTCTGTCTTGTCTACAAACCCCTCCTTGCATCAGGCTATTCGGGGTTCTAGCCTCCCTCTTCTTTTTTTCTCAATGCGAGCTTGTAAAATTCCCCGCACCACAAAAAGAATTTTTCCCCAACATATCTGCGTTTTTTTTTTTCTTAGGTTGTTCCCCCCCTTCTTTTTTTTTCTTCTGAATACGTCCTCCAACGACAGCCTTAATCCCCCCCCCCGCCGTTCAACGCTCCCTTTAAAATAGAAAGTTGAGGGCTCTCAAGAGGCTTCAATTCCCTCGCCGGTTAAAAAAGTGTGCCATCCCTTTTTTTCTCTAATTGAACCCCCCACTTGCTTAGACTGGAAATCCACGTTAGCTGTTCGTCTACCGTGGGACCAAATCGTTTAGGCCAACCTCAATGTTGCAGGCGGGTCCCTTTCTTCCAAGCGCGCCCTCTACAAAAAAATTAGTTTTGGCCAAACCCCTCCACGTTTTTTCAGTTAAATCGTTTTGGCATTAGTTTTTCTTAACAAGGAACTTCCACTGGGCTGCTTCCAATCTTGTCTTAGCTTGGGCGTTCCCCTCCCTTTCCCGACGACTTCCTTGTACTTTGGTGAATAACTTTCCTTTTCCCCCGCCCATCAACCATACTTGTCCTCCCTCCAATAGGTAAACATACCTTTTCGGTCTAGGCCTTCAGAAGTCCCCTCCTCCCCTAGTTTGGAGATTCTTCCCCCCTCCTAATACTCCTCCGTTTGTTGTTTGAGAGAATGGTTCGTGAACCTACCCTTTTTCTGCCAAAAAGGTCTTTTCGGCCTTTACCTTGGCTACGTTCCTCTCGTAACCTATTCGTCTTCACGATTTTTTGTGGGCGTGCGCCTTCCACAAACACCAAGTCAAGGCTTCATAGTCCATGCGCTGAATGCCTTTCCCAGGTCGAATCCCAGCTTTTTCACATTCTACATCCTGCAGTGCAGTAGTCTTGTCCCCCTCCTTAAAACCGTCTGGATCCACTGTAATGGTGTGATAACCCCCTTAATGTAATTTGTGCTGATTTCTCCGAAGGGCCTTCATTCGGCTTCTTAACTGTCGTTGTTTTGACTGCCCCTTTTTTCCACGGCCTCGCCAGAACCCAGTTTGATTGGTCAGACCCCTTCTAATAGTAATGTGCCCCTCTAATCTCGAAACTTTCTTTTCCTGACCGATTGTCCCCACAATTGTTGGTCTTATGCCGTTTGTTTCTTTTTCTAAAGCTCTTGAACTCTTCTTTACTGGCTTTGCCGCTATTTTTCTTTTTTTAAGTGGTCCGTATCCGCCCCCCATTGTCACTAACACATGAGTCGGGCGTACCCTTTTTTGTGGTTGTGTTTCTATTTTTCTCTGGGAAATCTCATGAGACTTTCCTCTCGATACCGTCCTTCTCCTGCCACACTTTCAGCTTTCTGTTTGGAATCACCTTCAAGGGTGTGTGCTTGTTGCATGTCGCATCCACCCTTCCTGGATTGAATGGTCCCTAACAACTTTTCCATCCTCCCCTCCCATTCTTAGAGTCTCCCCTGCTTTTCATATTCCATTCATCTTCCCTCTGTGGATTACCCTTCCGTGATGCGCATTTTTTTTTTGGTCAGAAGGCCGATGTTTTCTTCAAAGGTGTCCCCAAGATAATCCCATCCAATCTCTCGCCCGCGGCATCGTTTGCCCGATCCTCCTCTTTCTTCCCCTTGATTTACCTCTCTGCGCTGAGCCGTCCGTGGTTGATTGAATTTTTTTTTAAATGGAGACTGACGGATTTTTCTTGTCCTGGAGTCCGCACCTAGACCCGCCTCTTTCCCCCTTCGCTTTCCAAAGACAGTTGGCTTACCCCTCAATCGTATTGCCCTTCCTGCAACTCCCCCTTTGTCCATCTTCTTCTGAACACGTATATCTTGAACTCTTCTCTTCCGTCCGCCTCCTTCCCCCTATGCGGCTGGTTCCCAGTCGTCACTCTGCACAACACCGCCATCACGCGTTACTCTCTTCATTTTTTTCCGCAAAATGAAGGCACTAGCCAACGGCAATGACAACCGTTCTCCCCACCGGCGCAAATATCCCGGAATGTTGCCTTCCCCTTTTTTTGATAGTTCTGGCGCCCTTCTTTGAAACCTAGGTCCTCCCCCCATAAATTTCGCATCCTTCAAGGTACCTTTTCCTTCCTTTGACTCCAGTGAATCAGGCGATGCGTCTGCGTCGCGTAAGGCCCAAGCCCATATCCCCGGCAATAAGCATCTGGAAGCACTTCCCTTTTTGGGGTTGTTTGAGGAGGGGGAGGGTGTTTTTTTTTTTTTTTTTTTTTTTTTTAGGTAGATTGGGAATTATCTCTCCTCCGGTGCTCGCCCTTTGAAACTTATTAGTGACGTCCCTCAGTATTCGTGATTTATGCTTTCTTCTCTGCAGTAGAAAGACCCCACTTTTTTTTTTTTTTTTTTTTTTTTTTGTTGTGTGTTTTTTTTTTTGTGTTTTTTTTTTCTTTTTTTGTTTCTTTTTTTTTTTGTGGTTTTATTTTTTTTTTTTTTTTTTTCTTTTTTTGGTTTTTTTTTTTTTGTTTTTTTTTTCTTTGGTTTGTGTTGGTTTTTTTTTTTTTCTTTTTTTTTTTTTTTTTTTTTTTTTTTTTTCTTTTTTTTTTTTTTTTTTTTTTTCTTTTTTTTTTGTTTTTTTTTTTTTTTTTTCTTGTCTTTTCTCCGATCCGTAGCTATCTACCCCCCCAATGGCCATGTTTTCATCTTACCTTTTTGCTACTTTTACTGTTTCCCCTTTTTTTTTTCTTTTTGGCTAGTATTTGTCCCACCCCGCGAGACGCTCGCTTGTGTTTCGGATTTAGAAACGGGGGCCCCAGTCCTCCTCCTCGTTTTTCCTGATGTCTTCTTTTCCCCCGCGTCTCTCTTCGTCCTAATTCGTTTCTTTCGGTTTGCTGCCGTTTTGCCCCCCACCCTCCCTCCTTTCATCCCCACCCTGCTTGAGTTCCGCGAGTCTGGTGTCACGTACTGATTAAGCTAGGTCCAATGTGCGTGACGCTTCCGGCGTTTTTTCCGCCCCATGCATAGTCATTTTTTTTACATCTTCCCCCGCCCCCTTTACTTACAGATGTCATTAAAGTCCGGGATTACTTAGGATCTGTCAAACGATTCCCGCTGGCACGCCGTTTTTTTATTGTAATCTTCTCTTTTTTTTGATTTTTCACCGCTGGAGCTTTGAACCCCCAACAAGTGCGCCCTGCGTTCCATTCCTTATCTGACTCCTTAATGAAAACTCCTTGTTTCCCTTTACAAGGACGACTGTCATTCCGGCTCCTTTTCTTCCGCTTCCAATCCAGGAATTGCTCTTTTTCCTTTTTCCGGGCCGCCGATGCAATTTTCTTTGGCAACAAATGTCCCCTAGGTCCTTTTTCTAATAAAGAGTCACACTTTTTCCCTTTGTACGTGTTTCCCTCTTGCGAGGTAGCTCTGTTTTTTACCACTTCCACAATCCTCTCCCCACCAAACTTTACGCCAACCCCCCTTGTAGATTTTACTTGTTTAAAGGCAGTTGACAAGTCTGTTTTAGTTCCTCAATTACGTCACCGTCCCCCCCGCCCCCCTCTCGTATCTTAGTAAGCCAGCTAACGCGCTTTCAGCCAATCGCACTTTTTTTTTTTTTTCCTAACTATTTCCCCTGGGAGTCCTTCAATCTCTACCCCAGTTAAATTCCTAGCGATTATCTCTCCCCATTTTTTCATTCGACTGGTTTTCTCTCCACCGTTTCCTTTTTAGTTTTTCAGTTTTGACCACCCTGTCCTTTTTCCGCAGGCTCACCCCCTTCTCAATGCCTGCTGAACAACAATTCACATGAGCGTGGTGCTATCAACCCCTCCACGATTCCCAGCTTTGTTTTCAATTTCCCTGCCAATTGACTGCACTGCGTTCTGATCGCAATTCCTCCTCTTGGTTCTCCCCCCGATTTTTCCCCTTCACTTCCAGTTCAGTGGCCTTTTTGAAATTTGTTTCCCAATCATTCGTCATTTTTTCCATCCCCCCCGTTCGGTACTTTTTACGTCTTGAACTCCAAGTTTTCCGCTGCCCTTCCCTGCCGCAGCGCAGATTTTGTCGTCAGATTGTTTAGTCACCCATCTCTTCGTTTTGTTGCTTCCTTTCTGACTTTGTTTAATCCCCCTCTCCAAACACCCCTTGCGTCGCGTGTCTTCTCCCTTGCACGTTCTTTCCCCCTGTCTTTTTATGGACCGGAAAGTGGATGGGGCTTTTGAATTTTTTTCCACCAACCCACCTTTTCCCCTGTTTTGCTTTCGAGTTTAACCCAGTGAGGTCCCTGATTCGCCACCTACCCCCCGATTCGACTGATTCTAAGCAAGGTTGACATTGTGCTATTTTCCCCCCATCCTGAGCCCCCCCCTGTCTTCACTGAACGTGTCCTGTTTTTGAACCCTCACGTGTTCGCGGCCGGTGGTCACATGACTGGTCTCCGCACGGGCGTTTGTCTTGAACCTTTCCCCCGGAGGCGCACGAACCCTGCGTTCTTCCGCCCCTGCCTCGCATTTGCACGATTCCTCGATAAAAGTCCTGGCCACACTTGTTTGAGGACCTGGCATTGACGACAATCACCGTCCCTTGGTTTTCCCTTTCGTTTTTTGATTGCGCGACCGCGCGTTTTTCCTTCCCCTGTCTTCTTTTGGATATTAAACAGCTTTTGATGTGCGTTTTCGTGTGCATTATTCCCGTCAAGTCCCCAACAAACCAGCCTTTCCCCTACCTTCAACAAGTAGTCTCCCCCTTTTTGTTTTCCCCCCTTGGAGTGGGTCGTTTTGGAGTGGGATGGTTTCCTCGCGCCTCTAATCTCGCTGCGAGTTCTAAAACCGTCTTCGCCCCCATGCCACTTGTTGGCCGCTTCTTGGTAATTACAGATGCTTTTTTTATTGTCACTGCGTCTTCTGACGTACTTTGATCAATTTCTTTCTTCATCGGGGTCTTACCCCCCCTGAAGCCCAGCCGGCCCCCATCTCTCCCGAATGTCCCCTGCCACGGCTTTCCCTCTCCACCGTGCAGCTGTGGGAAAACCTTTGCTGCTTCCTTTTGTTGGTCCGAAGGCTCAGTCGTCTTCCCTTTTTGCAAGCACTCAATATCGCAATGCTTTTCTAAGCCTTCCTCGTTTTTTCCTCTCTCTCCGGTAATCACCTGCTTGTCTTTCATCCTAGAGCGTTTTTTTTTTGCTTTTTCCTTTTACCTCCTGTTGTTTCTACCTTACGGATTGCTGGACCTTGCTTTTCCGCGTCACTCCCCTTCGCGAGAATCATTAAGCCTCGGCGTTATTCACAGTTTCCCCGAACTTCCCCTTCGTAGTGCGGCCTTAAAATCTCTTTTCCCTTGCCACCGACCCCCCCCCCTTTGCACGTTCTCGCTTAAATACATCTTCCGCCGCCTTTAAAACTCTGTGTTTTTCGTTCCCTCGTCCGTTGCCTTCCCAACACCTGAACTTGTCCCTCGCTTCTTGGTTCCACACTACCTTACTAGCCCCCTGCATTGAAAATGACCTTTATAAATAAGGCGCCCCTATTGATCCTTTTTTCATGTGGTCGATAGTGGATGTGGCGTCTCCACCCACTTTTTTTTTTCGGAACCCTTACTTCTCCTTGCATTCGCCCTTCCTTTCAATACTCCTTTCAATGAAGACCTATCCCTCCTGCGATGTGCTCGTAGAGCAAAGACATCTCCCAAGCAATGCAAACCCCTCTTAATCTTCCTTTCCTCCGCCGGTGTTGTTTTTGCTTCTTTTTACCTTTGTTTGTTATGTCTTTTTCTGGTCCTCTCTCCTCGTTCCGCCTTATTCCCTCTTTTGACGCCTTCCCTCGACCCTCCTCCTTGATGGTTCCAACTCTTACACGTGTGACGCTCTTCGCCTTCTCTACCACCGGACAGCCCCAGTTCATGACTTAGTTTTTCTTCTTTTCTCTTTTATTTTCATCCGTGTGTCTAGTGCATGCTTTTGCGCCCCCCGCGAGGTTCTCTCTCCCCTTTGTTTTTAGGTCTTTAGAAAGGGGACGCTCCCGTCAGCCGCCTTCAAGGCGTTTTCTCTCTTCCACTCTTATCCGTTCAGGCTCCGTGGTTCTTTTCCCTAATTGGACGATTTTTGGGGTTTTTTTTTTGAGTTTTTCACATACTCATTCCTTTTTTCATGCCAACGGAAGAGTGCGCCCCTGAGTTAACGTGAAGGCAGTTTACGGCCCTGATCTTGTCTTTACGTGAAGCCGAAGTTTGACTTTTTCTCCTCCTCCAGTTACAGCTACCCCCCCCCCACGCCCCCGTCCCCGTCCATTCTCTGTTCCTCAAGCAGTGCTTTACGCGGGGATCTGAAAAAGATCCAGTCACGCATCCTCGACATTGCTTATCTTGCTCCGTTCTATGACTTTCTCCTTCTGACCACAAAAGTCTCATCACGGCTTTTTTCCTGTTTCCCGGCACTGCCTAATCACCATCCTTTGTTCGGAGACAATTCTATATGGGCTGCTTCCTTCCAGTTTTTTACTTGCGTTTATGCAATCCACTACATTTTATTTCCCGCTGCTTCAGCCTGTTCAAGGAGGCCCAACCGCTGAATTGTGTGATTACCCCCCCCTACCGAGGAACCACCCAGGTTTTTCCTTTTTCTAGTTGGTGCCACTTCCGTCCCCTGTTTTTATCCTTTTTCCTTTCCCCTTTCCCCCCCTCCCCAGCTTCCAACCCAAGATTTTTTTCACGCAAATATGTCTCTGGTTTTTCGGCTTTTAGGGAAAATTTTTTTTTTTAGTTTTGACCCTACGTCCGCAACGCAGACGTACGCCCCCCCGCCCTTTCCCCTGCTATTCCCCCACGCCCCTAAATAGAAACTTCCGGTGAAAATAAATGACGGTCCTTTCGTCCATTAATCGGCCGTCCCCCTTTGTGGCCATCCTTTCGATTGTTTTCACCCATGCGCTTCGATGGCGTCCCGTTCGCATTTCGTTCGCGCCGAGTTTGTGTCGAACACCGCCATGGTGCAGTTCATCTTCCCCCCCCCACGGTGAGCCAAATAGCAAACAAATTACATGAGCGTGTTTTTTTCCCAACCAGCACTTTCCGGCATTTTTTTGTCCATTCCCTTTCAATGCAACCTGATTTCAGGCTGCTAGAAATTTTTCTAATAGGGCTGCGCTCTTTTCCCTCCCCCTTTCCCTTTTTTTTTGATTTTCCCTTAAACTTTTGGTGACCATCCCCCTTTGCTCCAGCTTTCCCTGCCCCTCACATTTTCCAATCTTTGCGCTCTTGACTTTAGACAAAGTTTCAGACCCGCGCCGCTTTTGGTAACTTGTATCACGAACCCATCTCCTCTCTTATCCGTTTTTGTAGCGGATAGGTTAGTGTTCCCTTGATTTTTCCCCCCCTTCGGAGCTTGTTAATGACCGTTGCTCAAGATCGGAACACCCTTTTGGGATTGTAATGATTGAGTAACGGTTCACGCTGTGCTTTTCCCTTGCCTTTTCTTCCACCCCCCCCCAAAGGTACCCGTCCTTTTTCCTTGCTGCTCCGTTGATGCCGTGAAGTTCCAAATGAGTAACAGAGAGCATGTAGCATCCCCCCCGTAAGGTACGGAAGTTTCCCCTTTCTCAAATAGCTCACAAACTTGGTAAAATTGTACTTTTGATCACCTCCATCCTTTCTGTGCGATTTTCCATCCCCCGTTGTTGAAGGTAGGGCGGCTCTGAACATTTTTTTTTTTCCAACCAGGTTTCACGTCGTGCGGTTTTTGACAAAGTTTCCTAAATGGAGGATGCCAAAGATCTCCTTTTTCCCCCTCTAATCTGCCCGGTTCCTGGTTTTCACCCCTTTTTTCCGTGAGGATTCCTCCCAGCCCCGCATCCTCCGTCCCCGTGCCTCTTTTTGCTTTACCTTATGGGTTGAACCCTCGGCTTGACAGCGTTTCTCCTTCTGCCTGGTTTCTTTTGACGTATTCTCCCTCCAGACCCCCCCCTCTGTATTTGACGTCCCCACAAAGATTTCTCCCACACTGTTTTGAGTGTCAACTTCCCTTGTTTGGGTTTTCGTGCCATTGTCTCTGGGCCTCTGCTCCTTGTGCTCTTTGGCCGTAGCCCCCACCGCGTTTTGCTGCCCCGTTAGAGTTTAGTGTTATAACAGCGGAAGCTTTTTTCCCGCCAGTTGAGTCTTCCCCGCTGTAAGAATCTTCCATTTTTTTTTGCATTTCGCGTTAAAAATTATGAGGATCAGCCAATCCGTCTTCCTCCTTTGTAGCTACCATCCACTTATTGACCCTTCGCTCGCCGGTGGACCCCCCCGCTTTGCTCTTTGTTTTTTTTCATGAGGCCAGGGTCAGGTCCCCCTTATCAAGAGAAGCCATGTCGGCCAAAGCTGCGTCTCCAAGCGGACATTGTAGATTCCTCTTGTTGTACTTCCATTTTCTTGCGGGACTTGAGTATCTAGCTGTGAGTTTGGGATTTTTTGCGTTGGTGAGACGAAGCTGTCCGTTTCTCCCTGACGGATTTTTTTTCCCTTCTTCGGCTCAGTAAGAAAACGTCTTCCCTGGGACGAGATGACCACTTAACCTCTTCCGGTCTCGCTCCCCCCGCCTTTGGCCGAACTTCAATTTCTGTGCCCTTCTTCCAAATCGTCCACAGGTCCCTCGAATCTCTGCCCTCCTTTTCGAGCAGTCCTGCGATTACTGGAAAGCTGTGAACCCCTTGTGCTCCCCCTTCGCTTACGTTCGAATCCTGACCCCCCTGCAGTTTTTCTGTTGTTGCTTCCAACACTAATGCCACAGCCCCAACCTTTCCCCCTTTCCACCGACCAAGAAACCTCTACGGCAACTCTGCCTTGATTGAACTGGGCTTCCATTGTTTAGCTGGCTTTGTGCTGTCCTTTTCTACTACCACAGGGTCGTCTTTTGATGTTTCCCCCCTTTAGTCATTCGTTTTCCCCCCAGTTAGACCCCCTCAGTTTTTCCTAGGTGAACCAAGTTGATCACCGGAGGAGAGAAGGGAAGCCCCCTCCCCCCTTTCCCCAATTTGTCCAAACCGC
>Ga0179593_1490400_pt1 | contig 17922 bp, 19 predicted proteins | sample CZODoug2_1_08_16_FD_185931 | JGI IMG/M metagenome (GOLD analysis project Ga0179593, IMG submission 185931) | Vadose zone soil fungal communities from Angelo Coast Range Reserve, California, USA - CZODoug2_1_08_16fungal (PacBio error correction) | ecosystem: Environmental > Terrestrial > Soil >... | reverse complement strand
GCCCCCGGGCGCCCCACCATTTGCCTTGAGATTTTCCCCCGACCGGATGGGACCGACTACTTTGTGCAACGTTCTTTTGCCCCCCTTTTCCATCGCCAATTTGGGACCTTTTCTGCCTTGACCCCCGTTTGAGTGTGTTTTCTCTTTTTACGGAACCATGTCCTTTTTTCCCTTGCTTTTCTGAACTTTCCTTCCCCAACTGCAAATTGCTTCCTAGTTTGTTTTTGTGCACTCGGCGGTTCCCCTGACCATCAACTTTTTCCTGGTTTTTCGGTGTTTTCTGTCTAGGAAGAATTTAGAACTCCGTCACCGCACTCTCGTTTACTTCGTCTCCATGTTCAATTCACAACGTCAAATTCTGGGTTTTCGCCCGGTTGTTTCTTGCCCTTGACGGCTTTTTAGGATTGACCGGTCTGTTTGCTACGTTCTTACGACCACTGGATTTTTTTCCGGGGCTGAACAAAAAACACTTGGCTGTTCACTATTATTACCACGACCCGTGGGGCGTTAGCCAATCGTGTCAGGTTTCCTCTTCAATTTCTACCCCCCTTTTCCTTTATGACGAAAAAATTGGAGGGGCATTCACCCTCTCACTTACCGTTAGTTTTAGTTTTTCTGGAAACTCGCCGATGTGGTAACGGGGAACCTTTTCTTTTCACCCAATTTTTTTTCCGCTTTCTACCCCCTCCCTCTCGTTGATTCTTGTCCCAAGCCTGTGTTCTTACGTTGTTGCTCCGTTGCTTCTTATCCTTTGGTGGTCCACCTCTCCCGTGTTTTGTGAGCCTCTTTTGGGTCATTTCGTTGGCTTTCAGGGCTCGAATTTTTCTTTTTGGACTTGGTCCGCTTTTTAATTAAACGGGGTTTCCGTGCTTGATTCGCCAATGGAACCGGGCGCGTGTGCCCTTCTCGTTGACCCCCCCCCCCCTCATAAACATGGCGTTTCCCGAGGGCCGTTTTGGAATGGTTGTGGTTTGGGATTTTTCGCCCTTCACCGGGCAGGCGCTTCTTCGACTCTTCCATATATTTTTTTGGGTTGTATCCCTTTCTTCCCGGGGTTTCCTTCGATTGGGTTTGTCCCTCAACCGTGATCACAAGAGTCTTTTTTTTTTCTTTATGTGTTTGTGTTCTTTTCGGTGGGACGCCGAACTTAAAGGGCCTAGAACAAGATCCACCGTTAAAGCTTCTTTTCGAGACCTTCTTTGGTGCGCTTCGGGTACGAGTTGTCGTTCCTCCCAGTCTTTTTTGCTCAGATTTTGTGTTTCTCCCCCTCTTTTCGTAGTTCTCTTTTTACCCCCCCCCCGCTTTTTTTTTTTCTTGAGTATTGTTGGTTTTAAAACCTCCCTTTTTTATTCTTCGCCCAATTCTCCTTTTCGATTACCCAACACCTTTCCATGGATTATTAAAAAGTCTCTTTGTTTGTGTCCTTCCCCATGTCATTTGGCCACTGGGCCGTCGGTTTAGAAACAACCTTACTTCTTGTACCTGATTTCCCATTGTAGATAAAACCCTTGACCCGTCCCAGTCCTGGCTTACAAAAAAAACACCCCCCCCTGTGTTTTTTCTCAACCTGATGTAGATTTTTTTGACAATTTGGGTGTTTTTTTACCCGCAGGCCCCGTACTTTTCTTTTCTTTGCCCTGGGGACCGGTCTTGTGCTGTTAAAACCCCCAGACCCCTCCGCCGCTTTTGTGGGACCCCGTCTTCATGGGTTACTTACCCCCCCCTCTTTTCATAAGAAACCCCTTCATTGTTTACCCCATTTTTTTTGAGGTTTCCTTTCCCCTTGTTAACCCTTTTTCCCAACTTTTTGTTTCCATATTTTCCTATTTAGCCCCAGCGGACCTCATTCGCTTCCCGAAATCGCCCATGTCCTTCTGGTTTTTCCTTTTGATCATGATAAGGTTTTCCCCCCCCCTTGCTCTCTCAGAAGGGGCAGGTCACAGGCTCCTTTGTTGCTAATGTCCCCCCTTCCTTTTTTCCCCAAGCCTTTTTTTTTCGCTGTTTTTTGTAATGGTTTTTCTTATTGGGTTATTGTGTCCAAAGTTCCGTTTTTTTCCGTTGGAACTCATTTCTCCAGCTGATGCAGTCGTCCCTCCCAAAATTACAACCTTGCATTCGATCCTTCTGAGGTCCCTCTTTCTGTAGGGTTTGTAGCTCTTCTTCGATTGCTGATATATTTCCAAAGGGTCACTATTTTTTTTGAGTTCCTTTGTGTTGTTCTGAAGTCTTGTAGGTATTTATGTGCAGGACGTTGGTCTCTCTTCTCTTTTTACCTTCAGCTTTTTGCTGCGGTCTCACTTTTTGCATGGAGTTTCTTTGGTTTCTTCTAGGGGAATTTTGTCAGGACCATGAGCCCTTAGAAACCCTGCACCCGCGTTTTAAAATACCCCCCTCTTTATTCCCCCCGCCCCCCCCACAGAACCCTATTTTTGTTCAAGTTGGTCCATCGTACCCCCGTGAGGTTTTGGGAGTTCCCCCGCCTGTTTTCGGCTTTCCTCTCATGGGGGGGCTTGTTGATACTTTTCGTGGGAATGTGGCTTTGCGAAAGTTTTTTTCCTTTTTGTTCTTTCTGTGTCTTTGTTGTGTTGTTTTCGGCACGACCGTTGCAGTTGTTTTCTTTTCATATTAACTTCTTTCTAATTTTAGAGTACCCGAACTTTTCTTTTGTTTTTAAATTTGACCCGGGGACTTTGACTTCCGCTTATTCACGACTTGCTAGTGTTTGTCCCCTTCTTTATTACCTCCCAGTTAGCATTTCGGCCCCTTTTTTCGCGGCCCGCCCTCATTGTCCCCCACTTTCTTTGTTGTTCTTTCCTAACCTTATAGATATTTCCCGTGATTTCTTTTGCCCTTATGGTTCGTCACCCATGTCCTACCCTTTTCAGTTCCGATCTTGATACTCTCTAACCTGTTTCGTGCCGCTTTTTTCCGGTTGTTTTAATTTTTCTTATCCCACTTGCATTGGTCCGGACACCCACCAATTTCCTTGTCCTGTTCACAGTTGGCTTTTCCTGGTACTGACTTTATCTGGTTTTCCGTTTTGTGGCTCTTTGATTTTTTGGTTTTTTATTATTCCCCGTCATGTAACAATTTTTTTTGTGCCCAGTCTAGCTCCCTGCTGGGTTTTCCCCGGGGGGCCCCGAAATCTCTCGTTCCGGCATCTCCTCTCACTTCTCCGTTGTTGTTTGTTTTCTTTTTGAGGACGTTTGTACTTGCTATTTGCCGTTACTTGGAAGTCGGTCGTTTAGTTCCTTTCTTTCCCCCCCCCCCTTTGCCATTCCTGCCTTTGTTTTGCTTACAATTTGTTTCTAAACAGCCCGTCGGCCGGGAATTTCACCAAACTCATGGTCAAGGAAAGTTGGTAAACCCATACTTTCCCTTTTGTTTTTTTCTTTTTTTTTTTGTTTTCCGGAACAACTGTCGGACCTTGGTGGTCCCCAGCAACAACGTGTTTTTTTTTCTCACCTCCCGGCCCTCTCCCGGCTCTTTTCTTTTAATTTCATTGTTTTTTTTTCGTCCCGCTGTGCGAATATGTGGCCGCTGTTACCCTCCTTTCAAGAACCTGGGGGCCTTCATCTTCACTTTTTTCTTTTTATTAGATCACGTTTTCCCCCTTCCCCCCCCTTTCCTATCCGGAGCAAAGTTCATGGCTTGGTGGCCCATTCCCCCTCTCTCATGGCGGTTTCTTTTTTCCCGTGTTCTTTTCCCGTGAATCCCCACGGCTTTTTTTCTTTCTCGAAAATTTCCCCTCTCTGCTGTACCAAAAGGGTTCCGGTAGAACTGGGGAAAAGCCGGTTCTTTCCGGGACGTTTTTTCTGTTTTTCTTTTTCTGCACCAAAAACACCTTCACTCCCTTGACCTCATGGGAGTGCACCGTGCTCCAAGGTCTTCCTCCAGAACCACTCTGCTTCACCTTTTTTCTCTGCCAAAAAGTCCTTTTTGTTTCTATTGGAAAATCATTTTGGTGTTTTTTCGTTTTTCAAGGCACCGTTTGGATGTACCTCGTGTTGCCTATACTCTCCTCCTTTCTCCCCTGTGCCTCAACGGGCTTGTGGTTCCAAACAAGTCGTGCCTTTTTGGGCTGTCGCATCGCCCCTCTGAGTCACCTTTTTAAAGAAAGGGGACCTGGGGGCGCAGGTTTCAAAAAAGTTCCCTGGCGACCCCATTGTTTTTGTTGCTTTTTATCGAATTGGTTCTCCGACATTAGCTTCTTTTTCCGCCCCTTTTTTTTCATCCCCAGTGGATGGATGGGGACATCTCGTCCTACTTTCCGCCATGGCGGTTTCTGCTTGGTCCCAAATTGCGTTTCTGGCATAATTCCCAACCGTCCGCGGGAACCAAACGGCTGTTCTTCTTTTTTTCACACAATGGGTTTCCTTTTCCAAAACCTTCCCCTCCTCGACTTGCGCTTGCCCCAGGAATACGTTTTGGTTTTGCTATTCTGACGGCACCCTGCCTTATCTGTGCTCCTGGTTGCCGCGGCCCCCTCCATTTTTTTCATTCATTGGATTCCTTATCCCGTCCTCTGGCTTGACGTCCGGGTGTTTTTTTTGTTGATTCTCAGCAAAATGTATCACCCCGTGTATTCGTTGGTCCACCTGATCCTTTGGGTCAAACCCCCCCATTAACATTAGCGCGCCCTTTCCCTCTCCCTTGGGTTTGGGAAAGCCCGGTGTCCACATTACATTTTTTTTGTACCTGGCCCCAGTACACAAAAGGTTTTTTACTTTTCCCTGTTCCAGATGTGCCACCCTTGATTTGGTATCCAATTTAGGTGTCACCTGGAGTTCTCCCTTCCGGAGGCTTGACCCCCCCCCCCCGTTTGTGGGTTTACCCGTTCCCAGAGCTTTCCTTTTTTCTGAAGTTTCCTTTTCCCTTAATTCCCCGCTGGGGTGTCTCTTACCCTTCCCCAGTTCGTTTCCCGTAGCCCTCCCTGTTGTTTTTTTCCCCATTGACGAAGAATAGTTACCGGTTTAGAAATACTCCCCCCCTCCCCTTCCCCGGTGCGCCGCCCCCTCTATTTTTCGTTTAGGATGGACCCTGTTTTTTCCCCTTTCTTTGGTTGCGGATGTGATGATGTACCCCCCTTTTTTTTTAGATTGGTCTTCCAACATCGATCTGGCCGCCGACTCTGGCAATCGATCCCTTTTGTTAACCCCCCCCACCACATCAAGGGATTTGGCACTTGTTTCTTCTTGATGTTGGTCTGAGTCTCAACCCAGACCCTGAAACCCCACCTCCCTGCACTTTCATGGGGGGACCCCCTTTCGCCGTTACTTGTGGCCGTCTGTCCACCGGGTGTGCTTTGGGTTTTTGGGTTGTTTACCTCTTACACGGGGATTCTTCTAAGACAGAGGACCCCTCTCCGGCTTGCTGCGACCAGGTTCAGATGTTTTTTTTGACCCTTTTAGCTTGTGTCCAACAAAATTTCATTTTTTGCTAAATATTTTACTCACGCGGTTCCCCTTTCCTTCTCTTCTCCCCCGCCTCCTGGTGCTAGTCGGTGATCGGTTCCCTTTTTCCCCGGTTTGTTCCAACGAGGGGCGTCACCATTCCGAACCTGTAGGCGTAACCCCCCGTTTTTCCGGTACAATTTCTGGGCACGAAGGTTCCTTTTCTCAAACCCCATGCTAGGCTTGGCAGGCCGGACTTCTTTCGTAGTTCCGTCTCGTTGATCGCGTGGGGCGGATTTTTTTTTTTTGTTAAGTTTCTTCATTTTACAATCCGCCTGAATTACCTCGACCCCATTAGCGCTTCGTTTTTAATAACTTTGAGTCGTTTTCCCCCCAGGCCTTTTACCTCGGGTGTATGTTTCTTTGAGTACTTTTTCCGCCTTTTGAAAGGAAATTTGTTTCGTCCCTCCCCGAGGCCACCCCCTTAAGTTTTTTCACCCTTTTTTTGTCCAGTCCTTAACCTTTCTTGAACACGGTTTTGTTACGTAGGTGCTAGCTCAGGAAACTTTTTTTGATCTCCTTCCCTTTCTTCTGGTCCCGCGCTTGTGGGAATTCCATCCTTTTCTTCCCCGTGCATTCACTGTTAGGGAATTTCCCTATGTTTTGGGATTTGTTTATGTGGGTGGTCCTCTTTCTTGGGGACGAACCCCCCCAGGTTGGGGAAATGTTAAAAAAGTAATTTGTGTTTTCCGTCTTCCCCGGAACCCTTCGCTCCCTGATTTTACCCGCGGACTCTTCCCTTCTTTTAGGTGTTTGCTATTTCTTCTACCCCCCCCCAACGCGAAAGGTTTTTTCCCATACCGTGATTTTTTCTTTTTTACCGGTAAAATTGGTCATTGGTCCCACCCCTTTTTTTACGATGGCGACCTTTCTCCTTTGGACCTTCTCTTCGGGAAACTTTTTTCTGGTCTGTCACCTCAAACAAAACCTCACAAAGGCGCCCCCCCTTGCAACTCCCCAACCCACTTAGTGGCTCCCCTGTTCCCAGTCTCGCCAATGATTCCCCTGGTCCTCGCAGCCTTTTTTTCCCCTCTATTAATTGGCCTTATCCCCTTCCGGTTCTTTCAACCTTTTTTTTTACGTTGGCTCGTTTTTTCGTTTTGTGATTGGTACCCCGCGATTAAGCAATGCTGGTCCGGTCTTCGCTCTCTCTCTTTTTCCTTCCTTTTTTCTTTTTCTTTTGGTGTTTTTTTTCTTTGGGTTATGATGTGTGGGTAGGTTCAGTCTCTTTGTGACTTTCGATTTTGCATTTCAGTAGTCCTGATCGTTGTTTTTCCCTGTGTTTTTTTTTTATTTTGAATTTGGGGTTTGCCAGAAATGGATGCTAATGTTAAGGTTTCTGTCACAACTTAATACGTTTAGTTTCCTTCTCCTTTCTTTCACTTTTTGAAAATCACTTTCATTACTTCCTGGGGGCTGACCCCACAGTTTAAAACTTTATCATTTGACATTTTTTTCCTCCTTTGTTTCCAACAGGGTGCTGACGCCTGTACAGGGGTCGACGCATTCTTTTCACCTTTCCATCCGTTATTCGATTCTATTTTTTGGCCCTAACATTGAAGTCCCCTTTCAAAGTATTTTTTCTCCCGCCTCTTCAGAGCATTTGGACCCCTTCCCCCCCCGGTCCCTCACGCCGGGGAGGTTCGGGGGATTCCTTGTCTTTGCCGGAATTTCTTGCGATCTTTGCTCTGGGGGGGGCAGCACGGAAAACATTTTTTTTGGGGGGGTTGGGGTTCCCTTTCCTTTCGTCGGGTTATGTTGTTAGGGGGAGCACCTATTTTTACAGCCTTTTTTGATTGGCGCATAAATTGCTCGGTCACCGGAAGGGGTTTTGGTTGAATTTCCCCCCTGAGTGCTGTTGAGACCCCAACTGTGTAGACTGATGTTACTTACCAATTGTCTGGTTTGTTGTTTGTTCGTCGGAGATAAAGCCGGATTTTATGCGGTTTTTTTGTCGTTTGTTTTTCAAGCAGACCCGTGATTCTTTAACGGGATTCGTAGATTATTCCAACGGTTTGTATCCCTTCCCGGTTTTTGTCTTCAGATTTCCCCCCCGGATTACTGATCTTTTTTGGACTTTTCTTATCCCTTTTGCTGTGTTTCTTTCTCTTTGCTGCACTGGGTTCCACTTTTTCCACCCCGCCCCCAATAATCATAGAATCGTTTGGTCCTGAAAAATTATTGTGTTACTTTTTCGGTGACCCGGCGCGTCCTTTTTTTTCTTTTTTTAATTATAGTCTTGTTAGGGAGATTCTCTTTTTTAAATTGGGGTCCCTTAAGTGAACCCCCGTTTCCGTCCCCCGGGTATTGTCCGTTTGGATTTTTTTTTTTTTTTTCTCCTTATCCGTTTCCCTGGTGGGCGTTTCTAAGTTTACTTCGTATCTCGGTGTTCCTTTTGTTCTGACAAAAATCTTAGTTTGACTTTTCCTTTCCTCACCCGTGTGTTGCGTTAAAGCCTCGTTATCCCCCTTTTCGTCCCCTTCAGTTCCTTTCCTTTAACCCTTGCTCCCCTTTGAGAACCTATTTGTGCTTGGGCCTGGTTGTTTGCTCCGAAACCTTTCCTTTCCCAAAAATGGCCCGGTTTCAAGATTTATTCTCTTCCCGGGTGTTTTTCCATGCCCCACCAATAAGGGAAGTTAACAAAGTTTGTTACTAGAACCTTAACATTCCCTAGTTGACTTTTGTCTGTCTATGCGTTTTTCTCGTATCCCTTTTTAGAATAGGGGGTCTTTCTTTTTTTTTTTTCCATGATGTTACCCCTTTCCAGACCTCCCCCCAAGCCCTAACAACACTTTTGGCCCCATCACACACTGCGCAAAGTAACTAAAACCGCAGGGGGCGTTCCTCCCCCCCATTGTTTCCCATTCCATGTTTGTGGGGCAGGTGATGTCGCTTCTATTCGCTCTCCCAGCCATTTTTTCCCGCCGTTCTACCCGCTCCATGACCTTGATGTTGTACCACCCTCTTTCCCCCCGACGGTGATTTGATAGACCCTTGCCAATATGTCTTACTATTTTTTTGTTTCCGACATCGCCTGAGGACTCAAAGCCCCCCACCTCCCCCCCCCTTCAGTTGCCACGGTTTTTTTAAACCCCCCTCCCTTTTTTCAAGGTGGTTTTAAGAATGGTTTCTTGATTTTATAGGGGTTTTTTGATATGCGGTCTTTCCTCGACCGGAATTTTTTCCTCCCCCTTGTGTGTTTCCTTTTTCTTGTAGTTTGAGGTTGGCTCCCTGTGTTCAAGACACCTATTCCTTTAATCTTTGCCCTTTGAATTCGCACTGAAAAAGAATTTTGAGCCTTTCCGGTCCAAAGGGGGGGGCCCTTTACATTAGATTCCCCCAACCTATAGTCCCCCCCTTATTTTTCATTTGTTTTCTGTGTTGGCGCTTTTTCTTACTTGCCGTCCTGTCTGTATCTTACTCTTCTGCACTCTTTTTCAGTGTTCTTTGTTGTTCTGGAGTAAATTACTTTAAGCTCTTTCATCTTTTCGGAAGGGTGCCCCACACTTGGGAATTGCTTTCTCCATGCCAGGTTCCTCCCTGTGTGCCCCCGGACCGTGCTCTGAAATTCTTTTTCCTTTTGTTCCTTTTTTTTGGGTCGTTTTATGCTTTCCCACCCCACAATTTCCGGGCCCCCCTCCTGATTCACGGGTTTCTTCTCTCATCCACTTTTTCACCACTCTTTCCCCACCAGGCGCGGCTGACCCCCCCCCCAATCCCATATAGACCTCTAGCCCCATCCCAGGTTTGGGAAATCCTCTTTCGGACGAGGGATTTGGTCTTTTTTTTTCCTTTGATAGGTTCCCACCCTTGTTGAACATTTTGTTCACAGGAAGTTTCTAGATAAGCGTGCGGCCAATCCTGTGGGGTGATTTTTTTCGTGCTCTTTTCTCGGTGTTATTCTTTTGTTTACAATTTAGATTGATTTTCCTCCATTGGTCCCTTCGGAGCGGACGTCCAGGTTTTTTTTTTTTTTTTTTTTCTAGTTTTTTCCGAGTTCAACCTTTTTTTTTGGGATCCCCAATCCAATTTTTTTCACAATTTGCTCCTGTTTCATGGTTCTTGCGGCTGGATGCTTTTGTCCCCCCACCTGGATTGGTATTCTGGCGAACTTTTATATTTCGGTGGGTGCATTAGGTGCGGTGCTTTTTGTATCGGTTGTATTTGAGGGAGAGATTTTTTGGGTTCCTTTTCCTTTATCCGCCCCAAAATACTTTCCTTTTCTTTTTTGTTCCACGCAGTCCCCTTTCGTAGTCATTGGTCCTTATATTTTTCCTTAATACTTCGTGTGTCTTCCCAATCTTTCCCCCAGTTTGAGCCTGTGCCGTCTTTAGGTCCTGTTGTTGGCGACTTCGCCACCTTATTTACATTTTTTTGGCGCCGTTTTTTGATTTTTTTATGCAAATTTGGAGTTTGTTTTATAAACCTTTCACAACGGAATCTTTTATGAGTGATCTCTTTACTTTTCCTTTTTGCTGCTAAGGAGTTATGTTGACTTGCTTTTGCGGGCCCCTTTTTTCTTTTCCCCATTTTTTTTCTTTTTTTTATTTTTTTTTAATTTTCGCGTGTTTCATTTTTTCCCTCTTCCAGACACCTTTTTTTTTTTGTAGGGTTTCATCCCGTCTTTACCCTTTTTCTCCCTTTCCCCCCGTGGGTTCTGGGCCTTTTTTACCCCTTTTTTTCCCCGGCCATTGGATTTTGAGTTAGTTGTTCTAGTACAACACTAGAAATTTTTTGTTGCCCTTTGGCGCCGTTGGCTCTTCGCTTTCAGGCCTGCGTCGTCCTTAAATCTGAGTCTTTTTTTCCATTTTGTTTTCCCCCTTTGTGCGTTATGTGACGCAGGTATTAGTTTCTCCTTGGGTGTTTTTTTTTTGCGCCATTCTTTTTCGGTTAACGTCATTTTGCTAAAGATCCGACTCCCTTCGCGCGGCACGGGTTTCTTCCCTTTTTTCGGTTCCATTTTCATCAGCGTTTCTTGCCTCCCCCATCGGGGCCCTTCCCAGTTTGGTTCTGGTTAACCTTTTTCAAATCTTGCCGGTTTTCCTTCTTCTCTGGTGAAGGAGTTTCTTTGGGCGGTTTTCCTCCCCCGGCGGGCTTCTTTCCTTTTTTCCAACCGCGGTGAGGACGGCCCCTTTAGTGGACAGTTTTTGGGATTCTTTTCCCCCGTGCGGGCATCCCTCCTTTGGTTGTTTGTTTTCGAGAAGGGATTTGGTGTTTTTTCCCTTGTTGCTATTTCGGCCCGGCCACTCCCTCGGGGGCGTTTTGGCTTCTTTAACCGCGTTTCCCTTTTCTTGGGGCCGTGGTTGGGTTGCAAATCAAAGGTCTTCGCTGATTGTTGACCAATTTCCCCCTTCATTTCCCCCTTTTTTTTTCCAGGAAAGTCCAAATTGGCCTGCTTTTTCTTGGGGGTTTTGCTCTACCTGGACAATTTTTCGACTGTGGCCCTTTTTTTTCCCCCTTTCCCCCTGATTCTTCATGAACCTGGCGGTTTTCTCTTTCTTCCCGCCCGTGTTCAAACGCATATTCCCTCCCACGGCGTTATTCTTTTCTTCGAGGATTCAAGTGATTCCCCCCCCCCCCGTCTCCTGGGCCTCGCCTATGCCTCTTGGGCTTTTTGGTTGGTTAGGACCCCCTTCTCTACTCTTTTTTTTTCCGGGGCCCCCTTGTCCCGGGTCATCTTTTGTTCTTTTGCCAAAATTGTCTGTAAAACCCTTTTTGATTACCTCTGCCACCGGGGGGGGGACCCGCCCCCCGGCATGAACGGTTTTTTGGGGTCTGATGAACTCCTCCCTAATTCACCAACACATGCCCCCGAAGGGGCATTGGCCACCCCCGCAAGCTCCAAGTTTCCAACCCCACATCGAGTCTTGCTCCCAGCTTTGTTTCAAAACATCCTTTTTTCTATGGGACCGTAATTCCTGGGTGGCTTGGTCGTTTGGTCTATGTTTGATTTTTTTTTACCCTAAGTTTTGTTTGCTCCTTCAATGATAGTAGAACTACGTTGCTTGGTACCGTTTTTTGGGAAACCCCCCCCTTGATGCACATCCGCACTGATTCCAAGTACTTTTTGAAGTGGCTTTTTTTGAAGGGTACCCTAAGTTTCGACATAGGTTCTTTTTTGGCGGATATGCGGGGCCGCTTCCCCCCGCAATATTGTTCGCTTTCTGCATCTTGTTGGATGGTCTTTTTCCTACGGTTTTCTTATGAACTATGGTGGGTCCTTCTGCTTTACCCCCAACTACGGTCGGACCGCTCCACGCGACCCACCGCTCTTGCATCCCATTGTCAAAAATATACCCCCTTTTGCGCTAAACTTCCGGACACCCCCCGGATCCCGTTTTCTCCTATCCGGCCGTTTTGTGCACTCCCTGGCTGAATCTGCGGGCCCCGCGCACTTGGCTGCGGCCCCTTGATGATTCCTTGCCAGACTTCAGATGGGTTCCTTTGTCCACTGCTCATGGTCCTTTGTGAAAATTTTTCTTTTAGGATTTTCATCCCGCCAGGATCACTTTTCTAGTTTTTTTCACCTTTCTTTTTCGGTGACACAAGACCCCCACAAGTCCTGCCCCTCTATCCTTTGTTCCCTTTTTTCCCCCCACAATGGTTCTGGAAGGTGGCAAAAGTTCTCTAAGGTGTGGATTTCAGTGACTGGCTCGGTTTCAAGGGTTGTCTCCCCTTCTTTGGAGTTTAACTAAAAGGTTTTTTACCCTTGGTCTTCGCATTCTCTTCTTGAACCGTTCATCTTTTTTCCCGCCGTATTCTGATAATTTTTTACAAAGCCCGGGGGGACTTGGTTTGTAGGGTTTGGCCTCTACCAGCCCCCGCTCTCCTTTCCCTTATGGACCTGGCCAGTCCCTTTGTCATAATCAACTGTTCGGCCTCTGACCGTTTTCTTCTGGGTTTTTCTTCTCTGGCTTGGGGTCCCCCGCTTCTCCCTCCGTCAGGTGTCAACCCCCCCTTTTCGGTTTTTTGGTCCCTTCTTTTGTGTAGCCCTCGGGGCCCTGGGGGCTTTCAACCCAGGGGCCTAGGAACGCTGGCTGTTACAAGATCCTTCTGGTTGTCAACCCCCCCACCTGCCCGTTACGTTTTCGTGGGCGTGCATTTCTTTGTCCCCTCCGGGAACCTCCCTGTCCCTGCATTAGGTTAATTTTAGTTTCCCCCCCTTCCGTTCTGTCTCGTCAACGTTTGCTCAGGGTTTTTCTTTTGCTTGTTCTTTAATTGGCCCAGAGCCAAGATTCTTCGTTTTTCTTGGCCCCAGGAGGGTCAAACCATTCCCTTTGGGGTTTTTTGCACCCCTTGGCTGTTGCTTCTTTGATTGTTCCTGAACTTGTCGCGTCCTTTGTGTCAACCCCCTTCAGGCTTTCATTTTCCCGTTGTTTGGGTTTTTTCACTCGACCTTTTTTTTTATGGGAACCTTCTTGTCGGGTTTTTGGATCCGGCCGTGGTTCCCCTTTTCCCCACTTAACGGACTACTGCACAAAACCATGAATTCTGAGGTTTCCGTACTCTCCTGTGGTTCAGGGTGAAAGACGCTCTGTATTACGGACTTTTTTAAATTCAAATGCTTCTGTGCTATTCCTTCACTGTGTTGAAAGTCGAGCTTACCCCCTGATTTTTTCTTTTGTTTTTTGGCCCAGGGGCTTTTAAATCCCTATTTCACACTTGCGAACCCCCCCTCTATTCATCCCATTTGCTTTGGAGTAGACCTTACACAATTGTGTTTGGCACCTTCTCTGGCTCCTCCATTGTTTTAAACCTAATGCGTTTTCAAGTTAATGGGTTCTTCAAGTTCTCCCCCCCTTCCTGGGGAACAATTCGGTTTTCTTCGTTCCCCCAGTGTCCACCGGGCCTCCCCCGTGGTAATTCCAGGGGGGATCTTTTTCTTTCTGATCTTTGTGACCTTACCCACTTCTTATTATCCATCACTTTTCTTATCTGCCTGGGGATTACTCCCTCCGAACTAACAGCATTGCGGACGCTCAACTATTGTCGGGCCTTTTTCCCAGGTTTGTATCCCCAGCGCTACCCCCATCCCCACCCAACGTGTCTCAATGGGGGCGTTCTTTTTCTTCCCCCCCAGTCAGTTTGAATTTTTTCCACACTTTTTTTTTTTCCTAAATGATTTGATAGTTCCGGTTTTTTTGGGTCCCTCTGGTCCCCCCCGGGTGCGGGAAGTTATCGGTCCTCCGTTGGCTTTGTTTGGGGTTGTCAATGGGTGAAAATGCCCAAAACTCCTCCCGTAAGCGAAAGGGGTTTCCTTCTTTTTTTCCCCCCTTGGGGCCGTTTGTTTTTTTTTACCCCCCCCAATTCCAAAAGTGTCCGGTCCGTGTTGGCACGTTTTTTTTGGCCGAATGAATTTTAAGGTTCCCTCCGTTTTCTTTTAACAACGCGTTCTATTAATTATTTTTTTGTTTTTTTACAAAAAAGGCCCGCCATTTTGCACTGTCTCCCCGCCCCGATGCAAGGGTTTGGGACCGTTACGGGCAAATATTTTCCTCCCTCCGTTGTTTTGTGAGGTCGCATATTATTTCCCGTCGTCCCCTCTTGATTCGCGTAAATCCGTTCGTTGCATGGCGGCTCCGTTAGTAGCCTTTTTTTCCTGACCCAAGCGTTCCCCCTAGCTTTTTTTTCCAATCTTCAGGTTCATGGCCCTTTCTTCTCCGTGCACAACTTCCCTGTCCACTAGTCCACTGAGGTTGTCCAAGTTTTTGGTTACTTTTGCAAATGGGGGCACCTACATGGACAAGCTCTCAGGATGCACACTCCAAGAAGGGAGCGTCGTGCAGTCAACCTATTGGCAACTGTACCCGTCCTGTGGTTTATTCGGAAGGACGCGTCGCTGGGCCCGTTACCAGCCTGGAGATATTTTGGCCTTTTCCTCTTGGCGTGGTTGCAGTCATGTCTTTTTTTTCTTTCGCCCCCCAAAACAGGTGCAAATTTCCCTTGGTCTTTCTTTTGTCGGAGGTTTGTCCCAACCGTTCCCCCTTGCGCATACTTTGCTTCGGTTGCACTTCTTGGTTTCGGGACGGTTTGTAGTGTGGAGGGGGACGTGATGAGGGTCGTGACTAACCTCTTCCCCCCCCCTCATACCTGACTTCAATCTTTCAGGGGGTTGCTATGCGGCTTTAAACTCCAGAGACCCCTTTGGGTAACCTGATCTTTCCCTTTAGTGCCGTGGAATATCCTTCGCCCTAGTAGACCTCCCCCCCTACCCTACCCGTGTTGTCCTTCGTTGCCGTGTTTGTGTTTCCCCCCCCGTATTCAACTTACTCCCACCCCCTCAGTCTCCTAGTTCGACCGTTACACTTTGAATACGGCGCGGCTGCTTCAAGGACTCCTTTCCAACCAATGTATACTTCTGACAGGGACCCAACGCCCCCTTTTCCACTTGAGGGGTACTGTTCGGAGTCAAGGCCAACCGCAGACAGCCACACACCTTGTGGGACTCGCGTTACTCGCCTTTCCTCAATTGGGAGTGCCACGAGAACGTTCTATCGATGGCCCGCCTCGAGTGCAGGTTTTGACCTCTTGATTTTTACCGGACCGACCCCACCTGATCCATAGCGCAGGGCAACCACAACTTCCTCCCGAGCCTGTTTCCCCCTTTTTTTTGATCGACTCCAGGTGTTCCGGTTGGTTGTATGCGTGGGAATCTTTTGGGCCATTTTTTGGTCGTCACCCGCGCTTTCCTTGCAGTGTATTTTTAACACCAATTTTTCGGCTTACAAAAACCGGCCCCTTTTGCGGTCACGCCTTCTTGAGGTTTTTAGTACTTAGATACTGCGTTTCCTTTGTACTCCCCCGTTTCATCATCGTAATTGCTTTTTTTTCGACGGCTCTTTTTGAGGCCCACGGTGGATTAAACCCAACCGCCCCCCTTCCCGTTAGTCACAGATTGCGGCTTCCCCCTGGCTTTTTTTTGTTGCCCACACCGAACCACCGGTCTCCTTTTAGGGACTTGCTATCAAACAAGTCCCTGATGTAAATTGTCTAGTCTGGCGGCAGTGACCCAACCCGGCCCCTTTTCTCTTAATTCTTGGAACATCTTTTTGTTTCGGATGATTTTGGGGTAATTTTTCTTTGGGGAGCCTAGGGGGGGCCCATCTGTTGGGGGCGGTGTGGTTGGGGGTTTTATTGTTTCCTTTGCCCGGGTCCCCCCCCCCACCCACCAAGAATCTTCCGCGAAAAAGGGGGACAACCCCCCTACCTACTAAACGTGTTTTTTTTTAAAAAGATGTTTCATGGGGGCTCTATTCATGGGCTTTTTCCGCCCCCTCGCCTATTGGATGTTGTCCTGAACCGGGTCGTGGCTCAGTCCCCCCTTTCAAGAGAAAGTCGGTCTTTTTTTGGGACCCCCCCCTTTGTCCCCTTGGTAACATTTTGCCCATTTGCCAGCGTTCCTCTTGTTTTCGCACATCGACTTTGCCCTCTTCTCACTCCCCCTTTTTGCCAACGTCAACAAAAAACCGTCAATTAACTTTTAGATCCTCGGTCTGGGTGCTTTTTTTCACCCCGCGTTTTGCGATGACTGTTTGGGGCCTGTTGGTATGGTTTCCGGTGCTTCCTGAAACCACCTAGGGTCATTCTCTCGAAATTTTTCCATCTCCCCTTTTTTTTGCTGGCCCTTTCTTTCCCGAATGGGCCAATAGTTTTTTGAAACATTTGATGGGGGACTTTGTACAAATGAAACCGCTTCGGACATTCCACTTATTTACCTTATTATTTTTGTGCTTTCTTTAACAAAAGGTCTTCGGCTTTTCTGGTTCCGCACGGCATGATTTTTCTGAAAACTACCTTGAAACGGGACCACCCTTGTTCGTTTGAACATAATTTTGCTGATTTTTTGTTACTTTTTCCCCCCCCCTCCCCCCCCTGATTAAACAACCCTTTCTTAGGCCCCTTTTTCTTTTTCTCTCAATGTTTGGCTTGACCCGTCTCTCCCCCCTTGTTTAGGGCCGCGTTCTCCCCCGTTCGGGGCGTCGTAGGTTCCACCCCTCAATTTCATCCCCCGTGAAACACCCAGGGTGGATTATCCCGTTTTTCCTTTTTCTGATTCCCCGCGTATAAGCCCCACCCCCAAACTTCCTTTTTGCCACATTGGCTTTTCCTTTGGGGGGAAAACCCTTTGGGCCCTACACGTTTCTCCATCCAGTGTTGATTACAGTTTTTCTTAGTCTCGTGGGCCAATCCCTCCCTTGCGAGCGCTATCCCCCTAATGGCTTTTCTGTTAAGGTGGATCGCAGTAGGAATCTTCCCTGGGCCAATTAACCCCCTCTCTGTCTGCCCTTTTCCAAGTGTCTTTCTTTGGAAATAACAAGTACCCTTTGTATCCAATGGTGTCGCGTCCTCCCTAAGCATAGGTGTGTTTCCTGTTGCGGTTTTTTCCCCCCCACTCGCCCCAGAGCCCCTTTAAAATTTGCAGCCAATTGTGCTGTTTGTCGTTTTTTCCCCATCCCTCACCTGGGTGGCTGTGCTTTGGCATCGTTCGTCCGAATTTTTTTTTACTTTTTGTGAACATGGGGGTCTTTAAAGTTTTGATGTGTCCCAGCCAAAGTTTATTTCCACCGGTGTGTTTTTCTTGGGATCGCCTCCGGTTTTTTGATAGTCCGGTTAGATTGCTTTGCCCCTTTCCTGACCCCCCTGGTGTACTTTGACCAGGCCCCTTGACAGGTCTGCCTTTTCGAGCTGGGGCAATGGTCATCGCCCCCTACAACTGATTCACTTTCCCCCCCACTCTTCGAAGCACCTTGATGCCCGTTTTCAACACGTAACTGTGTTTGGTGTTCCTACGGCTGTTTCGAGTTATTTCTCGCGTGCACGTCAGCTCGCCCTGGTTTTTCGGTTGTTTGGTCATTTTTTGTGTTTTCTTCTTGGCCTGTTTTTCATTTCGGTTTCATTTTTTTTTCCATCATCGCAGGGACACGTAATGCCTCTGTTTTTTTTTTCTCTTCTTCTTTACCTTTTTCCCCCTTAAGTCTTCCCATTTTTAACTTCCCCTCGTGGGAGGACCAAAGGCCCCGATCTTTTATCTCTTGTTTTTTCTTTAACAACTAGCAGCTTAGGGCTTTTTAGAAAGCCCTGATACCATCGCGTCTGTAACTTTTTTCTTCCCCCCGAGTGTTTCGGTCGGTCCCGTTTTTTTTGATTTTTAGTTTCGTCTTAGTTGATGCCTTGTATAAGGGCCATTTGGCACCCTTTTTCCTCCCTGTCTGTTCAATTCGGTACCTTTGGGTGTTTTGTGGGAAGGGGGCGTTCGTTTTTTGAATTTTTACGCCTTCGAAAAAACTCCATTCCCTTGCCGCACCCCCGTTTTGTCTTTTGTATGAACACTGCCCTTCTGCCCTTTTTCACCCAGGTAGATGACTCTTTTTGGCTCTTTTTTTTTTTTTTTTGCCCATTTCCAGGCTTCAATTTTTCCCCGCTTGTTGCAGACGGCCCGGGGGACTTAGACTCTTCGGGGTGGGAAGTG
>Ga0179593_1794694_pt1 | contig 17924 bp, 15 predicted proteins | sample CZODoug2_1_08_16_FD_185931 | JGI IMG/M metagenome (GOLD analysis project Ga0179593, IMG submission 185931) | Vadose zone soil fungal communities from Angelo Coast Range Reserve, California, USA - CZODoug2_1_08_16fungal (PacBio error correction) | ecosystem: Environmental > Terrestrial > Soil >... | reverse complement strand
TTTGGTGTCGGTACGTCTTTCGTAGGCCGATTACACTTTTTTCCCTTTGCAGATAGACAGGAATCTTGGAGATTAGGAGAACCCCGCCATCCAAGGCGTGGAAGTTGCTTCCGGAGGGGCTCCCCGACCATGGCCAAGCCTTTGACAAAGGGCTCATGTTTCAACTCTCGGGGCAAGTCAGGTGTGTGACCATACTTTTTTGAGGAGAGGCGTTGAAGCTCTTTAGTATTTCCAATTAGGTCCGTTCCCCGGTCTTTCGTATTTTTGTCAGAGAAGGGACCATTTTCAACGATTGAATGACCGTGAATCCCTTCATCGATGATTCAGGTTTGACTGAACAACAATTTTTTCGCAACCCTTCTGGTCTTTCCCCCTACTACGTTGAAGACTCTTTCCCCGCTCAGAGAACGGATGAACCTTCCGCACCACTAATCTTTTTCTATGCGTTAGTTTCAACGTGTCCCAGACCCTTCCTGGGGGGGTTCCTCTGTCGTTTCCTGAACATCTCCTTTTCAGAATGACCCTCTACGATAAGTTCTAGAAATTTCCCGCCCCCTCTGACGCCATACTGAGATGACACTTCTTGTCTCCCCCCTCCTCGTCCCTCGAAATAGGAGCGTTTTCCCCTTTTGACTCCTTTTTGATAGAGGCATTTCTCTCATAAGGAACTTTCCCCCGCTTAGAAAATATTCAGTGAAATAACCCACCCTTCCACGCATCCGTCATCTTTGCCTTTTCAGGCGCCCTCGAGTTTTGATAATGTGTTGTTGCTACTTCCCCCCTTGAATAGCGATACTCAACCACACCTTATAGATATTGTTGGTTATGCTCCCTCCACCTTTCTCTCGGTTCATGGGCAAAGACCCTTTCCTTCCCTTGCTCTTTTGCTTTCTTTCTTCCAGCGTCCAAGCCCATAGAGCACGTCGAGTCACCATAATGTACCTCCCCGGACATGCTTTCTAGTGCGACGTTCCAGAAGGTGGACCCTCCCTTTCAAAAAAGAAAAATATTGATGTGCTCATCTAAATTTAAATTGTCTTCGCCGAATTGAAATCGAAGAAGTGGTCTCTACAGCTCGTATAGGTCCTCTTCGAAAGATGTGGTCCTTCTCCCCCCCCACAACGCCGCTCTGGGACAGAATGTCTTCCTTCCTTCCTTTAGGATTCTTTATGAAGACCGTCCACAGGCTTCACTTGATTTTATGTTTCCCCCCAACGTTCTAGAGCTCCCTCCTCGTCCGACCCCCCGCGAGCTTCCAACATGACGTTGTTTTTTTTTCCTTCAGTTTTGAGCTGCAAGTCCGGGAGTTCAGCAAAACCCGAACTGAAATTGTTCGAGTTTTGTGATGAGGGAAGTCCAGTGTCGTCGCTGTTTTCCATGCTGACTCGATGACTTCCCAATTCCCCCAGTCCATGTCCGGAACGGTCTATTTTTATGTAATATTCCTATGATCTTAAGTTTGTCACCACCATAAAACTTCACCGCTCCAGCGGGCACTTTATCTCTTTTTCCCTATACGATGGCACCTGGACGTCCTCGTTACCGTAGCTTCATGCCCGCACTTGAGGTATGACTTTTGTCCTTCTAACACGAATTCGCCCGAGAAACATACGTTACCTGTTTGAACAAGCTCGAGTTCTCACTGTCCCCCAGCCTATTAGAGCGACTATTCTTGCGGAGTACAACCCCCCCCATCTACGCGAATAATTGTGTCTTACAGGAGGAACGTCTCAAGGTAAGGAACCCAGGGCCTCCGTTTCCCCGAAGAAACTGACTACGCTCCGTTGTAATCTTCCTCAGTAATCTTCTTCCTTCCCAGATAGATAGTCGCCCAATTTTCTGCGCTCGTTCGAATCCCCGTATACGAGACATGCTACTCAATAGCACTTTGTCAAAATCTTGTAAAAAACAATGATTCCTAGGTTCCAGCTTTAATCGTGGTCTAAATATGCAGATCGGGTTCCCCCCATGCGGCTATTGGACGGAGCTTATCGAAAGATTCTCTCCTCCTCCTCATTTGATAGAGATACCCTTCTCCTCCGTCACAAACTCAGAGCACTGTGAAAAAGATCTGCATTATTTCCCTCTCACATCTTTGATGATTCACGCGGGAACCTTCGTACGTCTTTCAAACAATTCCGACGATGTCTGTGAGTACATTCCTAGTATATGGTCCGAGCCTATGCGCTCGGCGACTAGAGCTCCTTCTATGTTACTAGAAGAGTCCCCCTGAAGGTCTCGCGAGTCAATTCTTCACGGGCGCCCTGAGGACACTGGTTCCCCTCAACCTGGAGAACTTAAGACACACGGCTTGTGATATTCGTAGGAATCTAGCTTTCCTCCGCATCTAGTTTCCTTCATGAGTTATCATTTTACTGAGAGAGCGCTCCCCTTCTTTGCGCCGAATAGTGGCCCTTTTCCTTATTGTAGTGCGCAGTGTCCTCATGACCAAATTCCGCAGTGGCGTTGTGCAGCTTCATCTAGTTTCCACGATATATAAGAAGGAGTTACGTTGCTTGTCCAAATGTCTCGCAATCTACTTTCCCCCCGCACTTTTATGGTTACTCCCCCGCTCAATGAGCTTTGACCGTTCTGGTTGGCTCCCTTGAAGAAGATTTTATCGGATCCGCCCTTCTTATCATAAATTTTTCCGACGACGTCGACCCGTACTGGAAGTTCTTCTCCGCCTGACCCCCCCTACGACAAGTGGACTTCCATCCCTACTAATGACCCCCCTTTCTTTCGGTATTTTTTTTTGCTATCTCAGTCGTTGCCCCTCCTGAGGCGCCCAGCCCGCTCTTCAGGTGTTGAGCTCGGCCTTGCGCGGAGGACGCGCCCTTAGCCGTTGGTTTTTTTCCCCCAAAAAACCCCCTTCCAAACAGCTTGTTTCCGTTCTTAACACGATGAGTACTCTATTACTGTCAACCAAGTTCTTACCCTCTTTCCTCGGTGTGTTTGTCCTCATGACCACATTTTTTCGTTGCTAATATCCTGCAGGCGTATTGGACCACAATCTAAGCCCTCTTCAAGGCCGGCCCTTGAGTGACGATGAGGCCACTCACTGTTCTGGAAAACCCTTTTTAGAGTGCCCCCTGCATGTCGGTGCCCCCCGACACGATTAGGGATTCTTGGTGGCCCGCCTCACTTTTTTCCGATGGCTCTTGGATTTTCGCCCCAAGATACACTTGGTATTTGCCCATGATCTATTCTGAACCGATAGATATGAGCATTACCGTAGCGAGGGTGCTGCCTTATATTTTCTCCCCCACAAAGCTCCGCATGCTCCACCGACGTGAGACTCATGGGTTGAAAATGAAATTATAATATGATACCGGTCAATCAGGCTCGCTATTTTTCTTCCGATAGTGTCGGGCGCGCTGGTCGTTTCCTTTATATGAACCCGCGAATTCACATGACCCTCCCTTTTAACTGACAGATCTGATCCACATTACATACGGCCTCTCATGAGTTTTTCCTCTGGTACTGTTGCGAGTGATGTTGGGGAGTGGGGCGCACCTTCCAATGTGGTACATGTATTCCCCCCCACTTGGTGTATATTTCTAAATTCAGACGATCATGCCTAGGTCTTTTTTCATCTTATGTCTAGTGTCTATTACGGTCGACGCAACTTTCAATTTGGCTCACCTCGAAGTCTTGGTACGACTTTCCTACCCGAGAATGATTTCGAGGAGTTTCGTCACTCTGTTATGCCGGATTTGGCTAGGGCTCTCTTACGTCTCGAACTTGGACTATGTTTTTAGTGTAGAGATGCGCGTTCGCCCCCTGTAAGCCTCCCGCTCTATAGTGTCACATATGCCCCCGGGCGGGGGGGAATATGGTTTCCCCCATCACACCCCCACGAAGGGGCGCCGTCGGTACTTTTTTCTGTGTCAAGTTTATGAAGACAGATGATCGGGCTCCTCATTGTTGTTCCACGAGGAAGGTTTGTACTTTTCCATTGACCCCTCATGTCCATCCGTTTCAGTTCTTGTCGATTTTGAATCGGGTGTCCGATTGAAAGATGTCCCGCTAGCAAAAAATCTTCTAGTGGTGCTTTTATTTTCGCGTGGCCGTACGAGAAATAGTCCCTCAATGGCATTAGTATGGACATACACAAAGCTTGTGCTTCCGACCCTTTTCCCGTCGAGAGATTTTATTTCCCGGGTAATAGGTACTAAAGTTACCCCGACGACACGCACAGTTTTCTAAAGACATGGAGACATCGGACCCTCACTTTAGCTCCCCCCCCTCTTCCTCCGCCTCATATGAAGGTGGCTTCCGGCCTACCCCTGATAGTTGCCAAAGAACTAGATTATTGTAATGGCGTCGACCGAACATCCTGCTTTTGAGCGACACGTGTACATGACATCGATATCAAGCTCGTCACCAGTGATGGTTTTTCTCTTTTTTTCCCCTAATATAATACAACTGTGATGACGTATTCCCAGTGGCGGCTCTTTGCAAACCGGTATTGACGCAACGCCAATTTACCTTCCGTTTTGTTTGTATGACCTGTTGCGTCGGCTTTTTCTTTTAAATTAGTGCGATACCGCGCCGCTAGTAAAGATGTTATACCCTATCAATGGTCCAATCTCTACCGTTTTTCCTCCCTCCTATCTTGCGATAAACTCGCGCTGTTGTTTTGATGTAGTTTAGTGCGCCGTGCCCCTTTCTTGACCTCATACTCGGCGCAGGCTCTTAGGTTATTGCTAGAAGATTACACCGTATGTGCGTGACCTTCCTCCTCCCTGGAAGCACCTGAGACCCCGCCAATCCAAGGTTTCAGGAGGATTTTCCCAGTCGTCGCCGAACAGGACCAGTCATCTTTGACCCGTCGTCTTCTTCTTGCGTGCATCCATACACACCGCCGTTCCCCCTGGGGCGCATATGATCCGCCCGGGAGGAGTCCCCTGCGGAGGTTGGTCCGGTATTCCTTCTCCCTTGCTTTCAAGAGCGAATGAACACTTCCCCGCTGAATCACAGTGAATATCGATGATCAGGTTCTCGACTTGAAAAACCTCTGCGCAACCATTGGAGTGGCCAATACCTTTAAGTGACAGCTAGTCTCCTCAGAGACGGGACTTCCCCCCACTAAACCTAGTTCCCTGTCATATTTCAATAGTTGTCCTGAGCCCCTCCCATTCTCGCAAGGGTGTGTTCGATTTGTCAGTGGTTTCCCCTCACATTACCAGATTTCCCCTCCCGAGCTAGCACGATGATTGATTGCGTTCGCAATTCACTAATATATTACTTCCTGAGATGACCCCCTTATTGTAGATGCCCCCATCGTCCAGATTCAATATTCACTTTAACGCGCGCCCTTTATAGACTTCATGTTATCCTCCCTCTTCCCCAGAAGCTTAGAACATTTCCCCCCCTTGAACTAAGAAAAATTTCAAGCCACAGTCCCCCCCGGCCGCATGCCTATTTCATTGCAGTCAGTAAGGATTTTGCTTGCAACTGTGACTTAGACCTTCATTAAAAAGCTTGTCATAGATACTTTTACAATATAGAGGAGCTTCCGCGTTTTCGAGCTGTATTTTCCGACCACTGAAGTCAGTGAAAGCGCGCATTTTACTTTTGAGAGGTGTCCAGCGTCCACAAGTTCGATTCCCCAAGACTTCACTAAGCGTTTACAGACATGCGTGCGCCCGACTACAAAAAGAAGTTGGCAAAACCCTCTTTACAGTATCTTTGACCAGAGTATTGAGCCAGACCTTTCATGTTCGAATGAGTATGCGATTTCTATGAAAGATCGTCGGTCCACCCCTTTCCTTAGCAAACGAGTGGTCATGCGCTCAGAAAACCACACCGAGCAACTACAGTTTTGTTTTCGCCTCTGTTAGGATTGTAACAATACTCGATTTCGTTCGACCCCCCTTCGTGTTTTACTTTTATGTTGTTGGTCCACACACCCACGTGTCGCGATACTGTCAGTAATGCGCCCTTAACCACCGAACGAGTACCCCTTTGTCTCTGGGAGCGGGCCTACTCAGTATTTCTTTCCCCTCTTGTCTCGGGACCCCCGAATGAATTGTTCGATTTTCGGTGATTTTTGCTTAAGTGTTCGTCCTTTTTTCCCCGGCGGAGAATTCCCCGCCTTAGGGTCTTTCCCCAAACGTTCATTAGGAAGTTACGTGAAGATGGAACGATACCCCACCTCCTTTTTGTCAGAAACTAACGTTTTCACCTAGGCCCTCTTTCATTGACGGGCTTTCGCGACGGATTATTGGCTTTATTGGCACGCCCCCATCCTCCGTCGGAGATATCGTGACCCCTATTCCTTCATGCTAAACACGCAATTTAAGTGCGTCCCTGGTAAGCAAACGATCCATATTAATGAGACTGTCCTTTACCGTGTTATTCTTAGCTTATCCGGTCAACATTTTCCCAAAATATTCGAGCTCATACGGTTATTCGGAGTTCAAAGTCATCACAAGCCTTGTGTATTCGGAGTTCCCCCCCCCCAGTTTGGCACGAACCCCTTCTTCTTTTCGTGTAGCGCCGACGTCGCGACGAACGGTTGTTCTTTTTTTTTTTTTTTTTTTTTTTTTTTTTTTTTGTTTTTTCTCTTCCTCTTCTAGATGACAGTTTCTCAAAAGTTCGATAGTCGCCCCCCTCTGAATTCGCTAGTTACCTATACGATTCACGAACTCCCTTACACGGCGTCGATCCCTCTTACAAACCTCTTCTATGTTCCCGCGTGATGCAGTTTCTCCGGAAATATGCAGATCCAGTGCTCGTGACAACTCATTTGGAGGCCTGAGGCTCCTTATCTCCTCTTTTCATCTTTTTTCGAGAGACTCATTTCTCCTTTTCCAATAAATATTGTCAGGAGCATGTTGACCCCTTCCCTATTCCGATATACGATTTCGAGCCATCACGTCCTCTAGGGTTGTATTCCCAAAAGCGCCGCTGCGAAGATTCTCCTTTCTAGGGTAACTTGCGAATTCCCTTTCTAATATCGAATCTTTTACTCGATTCATTACTTCTATGGTCTCTAGAAGATTTACACAGACCGTGTGCCCATTTTCTCGGTCCTTTTCTTGAAAAGGAGCCCTCTTTTTCACCCTCTTAGAGGTTCTTCTGATATTCAAGTAGTCTTAAATTAGCTTTGGGTCCCTCCTCGTTGGCTCTCGCCGGACCGTCGTTTCTTCGTCAGTGCGATGGGGCCAGCGCCGGCCTCTCTTCTCACGTCAACCGATGGTTTCGAGGGCTTTATACTTGAACCGGAGAAGATAGAGTGAGTGCCCCTTTCCCCCCTGCGTAAAGGCCCCAGAAGATGGTAGCTTTACGTGATACCCTTCTACTCTTTTACCCAGTGCGTTGGGAGGGTGATGACGATCTGTTTTGCCCGATATCTAGACTTCCCCCCTTTGAGGCTTGCAACTGTTTCCCGAAAATTCCCCCGTCGTCGAAATGGATGAGCGAGTTCAGCGTTTCCAAAGTTATGTGGATGACAACGTTCCTTTATCGAGATTTTCCTTCCGTACCAATCGCCCGCCTCCGAATTCCGTTTTCTAACTACGCCCTTCATAGACTGGTTTATTCCTCCGATGGAAACCAAAATTGACTGAACTCACCTTCCTCTCCTTTTCAGGTTTATTTTGCCCTAAGATGCCGAAGTCGTTCATTTACATCTGCTGCAGCGCGCGACAAACCCTTCCGGCTGTGGTTTCTTCCTTCTCCGGACGCGATAGAACGTTTTTGTTGTTCCACAACCCCAGACTCCCCCCCCAACAGACTTTTTTGTTGACACGTTCAATCCTAACCCCTCTGATTAAGAAACCCCAAGTTATTACTAGTTGCGCGGTGTGTTTGTTCTAATGCCCCTCGTGGCTAAATTCCTGATGCCGGATGCTATTAAAGATCCGTTGGAGCGACGGACCTGTTCGACTTGAGAGCTCGAACTGACTCCGTCACTTCTTAATGAAAGCATCAATTCGGTCGACTTTTCCAATGTCGGCTCAACCGCCATGATGGTGGGTTCCTTATTTCTCTCCCGCTGCATTGTCTATAGGGTAGATACTTATTTTTTAGGCGTTGCGGCGGATGCGTCGCGTGACCCTTCCCCTCTTTGAGAGTGTCCTGTGCATCTTCTCCGTCCAGTATGTCATGTCTCGTATGCACACGCTTTAGGTTGTGTGTGACACGGCGTGACGACCCCCCCGTTGCCTTACGACCTGATGAGCCTAGCCCTCTGAGCCAAACTCGCAAAAGTGGCAATGACGTTTTTTCGCAGCTGACCGACTTCTTTCCCGTCTGGTGTAGCGCCGATGACCTGCGCGTCCCGATTAGAACTATAGCCATGGTGGTCCGCTTTTTTTCTTTAGCAGTTAATTTCTGTTTAGGACCAACACATACTCTATGCCATCGTGTTACTAAATTTTTCGATAGTCACCCTTCCCCTTTCCAGAATCAAAATTCCGCAGGACACCACCCACATAAGAGCATGCGGCACCGGAATGTGGCTATTTTTTCAAAGTTTTTTTCTTTCCTGGGGATATTGACTTCCTTAGTCTCTTTTCGGTGTTAATATTTCTATTCAACCTACTGTCGTCCGTGAAAACCGCGCAGTCTTTGCCTCTTGTGAAGTATGGACATGCTGTGCGCCCCCCCTTTTTTTTTCCCCCCATTGGACCCTCCCTGTGTATCAGTGAGGTAACACTTCGCTGTTTCAGGTGTTTTCTAGGATTGCGCACCGGGGCGGCGGTAGAACACTTGTCTGCCGCAAATCAAGAGCGGGTTACTCCCCGACCGCCCACGACGTGCTTACACACCCAGCTCCTCCTTGTTGAAATCGTATTGCCAACCTGATTCAGCACGCTCCTCCGGACAAATCTGGATTATGACCCTCTCGAATGTTATTTGTATACGACAGCTCTTCTCAGTATGAGTCCGTCCTGACTCCCTCGGTTATTGGTGATTTTTATTCATCCCAGCTTACTTCGCTATCGTTGGTTTTCTCCTTTTTTAGGACTTTTTTTTTTCGGAAAGGGAGGGCCCTCAAATTCGCAGATTTTGTTTTCCCTCGAGCGACTGATCCTATTATTGCCTTTGAAGGGGATTCCCCAATCCCGGTTATAGCCTCTTACCCACAGACCTTCCCCCTTTACGAATTCCAGGCGGGACTATCCGGAGCTGCATAAGCTTTCCTTTGAACCGAATGCCTTCATTTTGGTATGCGTTGGCCCCGACCTGACAACCTATCTCCCGATCCCCTTATGGTCGGCGCCGACTACAGTCCAGAAATCTGTTCCAGCAGAATTGATTTTCGGTTCTCCTAATCATTATGTGTTTGTTTATATAGGAACAGGCCCCTCCTGTGTGGTACCTTTCCGCGTACCGACACTCCCTGTGGATCTCGCGGATTTTATCATCCCATCCGGTTGTTTTTTGTCTTTCTTCTCCACATGGATTTTGTCAGCGTACGGAGGCTGTTTTTTTTAGTCACCACAAGATGTGCGGGAAATTGACGATATACTGGACACCAACTTAGGACGGCGTACCGACGCAGATTGAGTCCCTCCATATTTACAAAGCATCACCTTTTTTCCTGGATCTGTCATTGTCAGCGTCCTCTCTCCCCTTTTCCTGGCTGGTTCCTTCCAGGAGGGTCCTCTGCCCCCTCCTTTGACTTTTTTTTCGTTGGTATCGATTCGCTACCAGTACAATGAAGCAACCGTTGGATTGCATTTGCATGGTTCTTGGCCAAAAACAACGCGCGATTCTTAGGAAGTCACACCACCGGGGTCTTGCGCACTTACGGGCAAGAACCTATGCCCCGGACGCCTATCCCGAGTTTGCCTTCTCCTGTTGGAGGATCCGCGTTAGGACTCCCTCACGGCTCCTTGCCTTTCTTCGTACGCCTGTGGGTGTCCCCGATGAACGTACTTTTGGCCTTTATTAAACGATGGTTATGCTGACCGGACTTGACTTCCCCATTTTTCTTTACATTTTGCGCTGGAATCCGCACTATGATCTCGACTTGGCACACACAAGCTGTGCGCACAAGCGCGTAATTCTCCCCTTTTCTTATAACTTTTCGACTATGGGTTACGGTGCCCCCTGAGCTTCCTCTACGTGGGTAATTGAACCCGCTCAGCACCCTGACCGCCCAGTCTCCCTCTTTCCTTCTTTCTGTTACGCCCTCCCTGCTCAGTTGTTTTTCACAACCTCAGATGTACTTGTCTTTTATTCTTTCGCGAGCGCCGCGCTCGTTGGCTGCAGGGCCACCTTCCATCCCTTCAGATGTGTTCTGGTGTTTCATCTTGACAACTCCCCTTTTTCCATGAAAATTTTTGTACCTGAAACCAATCGACTCTGTGACCCCAGAACTCGTCGCATTTTCCTTTTTCGGCTGCCCTATGACGCCATAATGACAATTCTTCCATTATTTTATTTTTGTACCCCCCCGACGGCGCGCTCTTTATCGTAAAGCTCCTCTTTTTAATCGTTCCGCCTGTTGTCTTTTTTTTCCGACTGACATGATTAGCGCAAGAGATGCAATGCTAAGACGCTTAGACCCCTATTAACAGTCATACGACAACTCCCTCCCTTCAACAGTCCGAGGCCTTTGCTCTTTCCTTTTCGGCAGTACTTGAGTTTTGATGAGGGAAATTTTTTTACATATTTAAATATCCTGGCCCAAGCTTCATTCTTGTCAGTTTTTTACGTACACCCCCTTTTTCGGCATTTTTTCGCCACATATTGCTCTAACGGGACCCCCATCCGAACTTACGACCCCTTTTTTCAACCCGTGCAGTCTTAGAGACCTTTGTTCTCTCCCTTTTAAGGGTTGATTCCGACTTGGACTGACTAAGGATACCCCTTCCTGATTTGCACTTGCTCTGAGTGTCCAAGAAATTGCAACGTTTTGAGTCCCTGGTTTTGTCAGCGTGTCGGTTTCCCCGAATCGGGCTCTTTTTTCCCTTCCCTCCGCCCCCCCCATATTTAAGTATCTGATGGCCTTTCGTCAATAACAGGTCTGAGAGCCCTTCTTTGGATGAAGTAATTTTTTTCTTCAGCTCTGGTACATTGATATTATTAGCAGTTTTATGTCAGCAAACACCTCTCCCCAACTATGCCTTAAAGTGTTTGTCTCTCTACGTTAGGTCTGTCCCTCTACGTCTTGTTTCATTAAAGTAAAATTTCTTTTCTTTTAGTTTTTGCGGAACACAACCACTTCTATCGCGTCCCCCAGCACGAGATCCAAATTACGTTGTATCTGGAGGGGCTGGCTACCCCAATTCTTCTTTTCCTCCTTTCCTTCACGGGCCGTTAGCAAAAACTCCCCCTTCCCCTTCCCATTTCGAGGAAGGTCCTTTTCGTTTTCGTAGTTGGGTTCCAGGTCGTCATTCCCAGTCGATGGACTTCAAGTCGGCCTCTCCCCCACCCTTCATTCGTTTTCCTTTTCGGGCGAGTTGTTTTATTATACTACTATGATCTTCCCTCTTATTACGTTTGTCCCACCATAACTTTTCAAATCTGACTCTCTCCTTCCTCGGGCCTCCCCCGAAGGATTCTTAACGCTTTCCAACGACCATCCTCGGAGATATCGTGTCAAGAAATCGAGCGTCCTGCTCCCACGATTGAGCCCCCCTTTTCCTCCACGACCCTTTCCCCTTTACCATCTTCCGAGACTCCTTTTCCTTTCTATGCGGGCGTTTGTGCTTTCCGGCCCTTAGCATAACTCTTCGAGCGATCCACAGGTTCTTCCCTCTAATTTCACCCCCGGCAACTCTGAATTATAAAATTAGATCGTTTTTCGTTACGTTCTCTTCATACACGCGGCCCTCTCTAAAACTAAGGGCCTACCATGGTGTGCGACCAATGCCCCCCCCCCGTTCTCTCTCTTCAGCATCTGTACGTCGCTCCCGGGCAGGGCTGTTCCTCCCCCTTTTTGACACTTGCTGTCAGCCCGCCCGAAAACGATTAGATTAGGAGAAGTTAGATCACTATCTCTTCCGGAATTCCTGTGGCGCCGGCGCCGCACTGCTTATAAGACCCTGTTACTACTCAGCACTTCACTCGCAATACAGAGGCGATTTTTTGCATAATTTGCGAGTCGCGCCCCCCCCCCCCCTTCCCCCCCCCTACCTAAACCCTTTAGATTTCTCAGGCGAAATGTGAGAGCGTACCCCCTTTGCAGTATTATTCCTTGTGCCAATATTATTTGGGCTGTCTACATGATCTCTCTATTTTACTCTGTCAGTGTTTATCTCTATCATTTCCTGCCCTTCCAAATAATATGGGCTTTCCTGTTTTTTTCCATATTTCCGTTCCCTCTTTCGACATGATCACTCGGGCTCGAACCGACCCTCTTCTCTGAATTGCCCCCCCCCCCATCGAAGGTATTGAGACCTTTTCTGCTGGGCGTGCTCTCCGCCTTCCCCTGGCTCGGCAAGCGTTCGTATTTAGGGTTTGCCGCGTTTTTAGTGTGAAGTATGACCCATTTCCTGGGCAGTCCCTCCTTAACCTTAACTGCCCGCTGCTCTTATGGCTGGCGACCCCGTATGATTACCCGATCTTTTATCCTCAGACTTTATTCCCCTACGCGGCCTATACCACTGATTTCATAGTGAACAGTATTAGTTGTGTCTCCTGTGTACCGTCAATGCTTAGGATTACGCCACCTCCTCCAGCTTTTTTTTTGCGAAATGGTCACTTGGTTCTGTACACTTTACTTCTTTTCCCTAAGCTGCATCGCGTCCTTCTCAAGTAGGACCATTGTAGATGTGTGTGACTTCTTAGCTTCCTTTGACTCCTTGAAATTATACGCTTTTTTTTCTCTCTCTTCTCTCTCGTACGGTTTCCTCGCGTTCTGAAATATAATGTTTGAACGCCCTCTACTCTGACTCTGGAGTGCCTTGCGCCCGCCCATACTTTTATGCATGCCGGGAGTCCCTGTCTCAGTAAGATGTTTTTACGTGGCTTCGATGCATGGTTTTTCTTTTTCTTTGATTATCCTCTTTCCTTTTTGCGTGGGAGCCGTTGTTCCCCTTCCACCTTAGGGATGACCTCTGGCTGCAAATCGTATTACTGAATCTCTCTCAATGGTTCTCCGCGTCAATCCTCTTTTCCTCTGTTTAAATTCGGAACAAAACGGACCTTTTTTATGGATCATTCCGTCTCATCAACCTTTTTTCCCTTCTCGTTTGCTCAAGACGCTTTCCCCCTTTCCCGTCCCGGACGTTTTTTCCTGAAAGAATTCAAACTAAGAAAATGTACCCTTTCCTCGACCCCCTTCGGTTATTTTCTCCCTTCCCATCGCCTTAGTGAACTACCAAGAATTAAGGAGCCAAAACCCCAGATACCCCCCCCCTTTAGCTAGTTTTAAGAGGACGATAGAACGGTTTTTCCACCCAAAACGTCAATCCCCACCATAATTGGTCAAAAAGATATTTTTAATACATAACGGATCGGACCTTCTTAATCATAACACCACAAAATGTTCCGCTGAAGTGCCCCCATGATTGGCTTGTGATTTTTCGCCTTTGTGCTTAGCACGCCAGTTTCTGTGTCGTTTCTTGTATCCGACCGTCTATTTTTGATAATGTATCGACCAGCCAATTGTTTTTCCCCTCGTCTTCGTCCTGCTTCAATATGCCACTGCACGGAACAGGATTTTTTTCACCTCGCGCTGCCAGAGTGAAAACGGGATATATCTTCCCTTCTCACCCCGAAAACCCCATTGTTCCAATCCTCCATGACTTGACTCGCTATCATTGGTCCCCTGTCTTGCCGAAATCTCCGGCAAGCTTCATTACTAAGTTGCTATTCGCTCTCCCAAATGAGCCGACAATACCCGTCTTTGAATTTCTTTTTCCTTTCTATTCTTAGAGTTGACTCAAGTGTTGAGGATTCCTCGTGCGCCCCGTTCTTACCCACTATTTTCAGGGTTCCATTAGCACTACGTCCCTTTTCCCCGACATTTTATTTTGTGGACTCGACTTCCTCTTCTGAGAACTCACAGAGCAAGGCGAGAATTTCTTGGTGTCTTTGCCCCCGGAACCCCCTCCCTCCGCCCCCTGCTGCCTTTTTCTTTCCCAAAAAAGCTCTCTTATTTTTTTAACAAACAATTTTCTTCCCCCTCCGTTTTATCTTTCGTCGATAGTCACAACCCCCTTTTTCCCACTACTCACCCCTCTTAGCAGGACAGTCCTCTTCATGCTGGGCAAGGAATGTCTGATGTCCCCCCCTTTTTTTCTTTCATGGGCCCTTTTTTCTAGCTTCTTTACATTCTCTTTTTTCTAATCATTCCCCCAAAGCGTCGCCGTACAAAAACTCCTTTGAAGATGGACGCTGTTCTGGAATCCTCTTTATAATGGAGAATTTCATTCCTTCTGGCGTCATATCTTAAATTGCTCCCCAATCAAGAGCTTTTTTTCGAGTCCCCTTTCAAATAGGATGGTCCTCACACACCTGGACAATAGGATTCCCCCCCTCTAGGAATTCTTTTTCGGGGACAACGACCCCTTATGTAACTTAGAACCTAGGTTATTGTCCGTCTTCCCCGTTCCTTCTCTTTTTCCCTTCAAACTAGTCTGCACTCTTCTTTTCGTATGGTGTGAGAAGCCGAATGGGTGTTGTTCCCGTAGTAGGTCCGTACCTGCCACCCCTCCGACCGGTATGGTGTGTCTGTAGATCCTTGGATTTGGCCCCCCTTTTTTCCCCTCATCACACCGATGCCGGCGTTTCCCATCATGATTATGAGCTGATTCGCGCTCCCCTTTTCCCCTATCAGTTTATTAACGTTCCTTTCTTCTCTTCTACGGCCGGTTATCGTGACATCTATCTCTTTTCTACCTGGACGACCTTTGTGTTCGTGCTCTCTCTTCTTTTTTTTTCTGTTATCTCATCTTTCACTGGACGAATGACACGCCCATTATCCCAGTTAGTAGTAGTGGTTTTGACCGCCTCTACCCCTTTGCGGCCAGGAATTTTGGTCTCTCACCGGCCTCATTTCCTGCTTTTTGCTTTTTGGGATCTTCGCACCGTTATGGAGATCTCCCCACCCAATCGGTCCCCTTCCGACCTCTTTCCCCCCCCCCCCCCCTTCGTGAGGCTCTATACCGAGCTCCCTCTGTGAAATCCGACTTCGCTTATTCCGTCCCAAAGCCGGGCCATAATCAGATTCGGGTTAACACATCTTCCGACGACCTGCTGCGTACAAGTCCCCCTGCCGTGCCGAAATCATCTTTTTTTTGCCGGGACTTGTGTCCTCCCTCTCGATTTCGCGAGAAAGCCTGGATTGGGGTTTGTTGGTTATTATATAATTCATGGCCTGTTCTTCTGCGTCCATATAGTGCAATTATTAACCTTCTTCCTAGTGAGCTCTCTTTGCAGTGTTTTTCAGTACTTGCACAGCTGGGAAAGATAACACCTCCTTTTGTTATTATCTCTTTTGTTGTTGTTTATACCTTTTCCCCTTTAGTTTGTCCGCTTAAGGACTTTTTCCCGTAGAAGATTACACCTCTTTTCTGTTCACTTTGAGATAGACCGGAAATACCTGATCTTTTTTCCCGCAATCCCCTTTTCTTGCTTGACCCCCCCCCCCCCCCCCGGAGGGGCTTTCTCTTTCTCCCTGACAAGGTTAAAGACTATTTTCATTTTCTCATTTGCGTTTCCCTCGGGGCAGGACGACCCCCCTCCCTTTCCTCATTATTCCGAGAGAGTGACTTCTTGAGTACCAATGATTCCGTCAGTTTCTTTTTTCTTGGCGTGTCGTTTTTTTCCCCCAGACGCGTCCTTTTTTTTTCGGATTACGAGGGTCCCTAATCCAAAGTCACAACCATGCGATCCCTTTTCCCCCTGCTCACTTTTTTCATAATACCGTTTTCCTTTTCCTCAGATAGTTCAGGCCACCTCTGTCGGGCCTCATATTGACGCCATGCCCCCGCGCTCGCTCTATACCTAGTCCCCCGTAAGATCTTTTTCCTTTTCTTTAACACAAGCTGTCGTCGGACCTTTTATGATTCCCACCATATGGACGCCTCCCCTTCTTCTTCTGTCAGGGTTTGGCCTCTGGGAATGGAGAGACCAGTTTAGCCCCCCTCCTCTTCCCTTGTTTCCTTTACCTTTTTCCCCCAGGCTCGACCGATGAAGCCTTTTTCTTTCCTGCTCTCCATGTCCTCCACTTTCTGACTCCAATGATTTTTACATTCTCCCCCCCCAATATCTTGCCATACATCGTACCTTCTAAATTTCGTCGTTTTTGTAACGCGCTCCTCTTCTAGGATCCTCCAAGAGTTCCCCCTTTACCGAAAGATTACCAATTTCCTTTCCTACGCACCTTTTCCCCGAAATAAGGACCACCTTCCTTTTTTTCCCGTCCCCTTCTTTAATTGACGGCCCTTCTTACCTGGAGTTTTTTGCACTGTGAATATTTTCTTTTCCATTTTTCACTTACACGATTGTTCCCCTGGGGAAAATATTTTTTTTTCCCTAAACGAGTCCTTTGTTTTTTTTCAGGGGTCCCCGCCCCCCCCTAGTCTATGCCCCTTGCGCGCTTTTTTTTTTTCGTGCTCACTTTCCAAGCCATCGAGCACCTTTGCTTCCACCCTTAACCCTTTTTTTGGCGTTTCGGCCCCGAATTCGTTGTCTTTTTTTTTCCCGGACACTCCCCCGATTTCAGCAAAGTAGGGAAGTCCTTTGCCGTCAGCGTTCACTTTCTTGAAGCCGACCGTGCTGAATTGAGACTTATTTGTATCGGAAAGAGTCGTCCGCTGGTAAGAATTCTCTTACGATTTTTTTATGAAGCTTTCCTCAACCCAATCCTGGTTACAGAACTTTTTTTTTAGTAATCTTGGGATTTAAGCGATATTCCTCCCCGGCAACTTTTTGACTTGTATGTTTTTTGGGAACCAAACCCATAGAGTAATAATCTCCCCTCCCAAAGGACCAGAACAGAAGTGTATCTTTTTTTTTGAAGCGGTTTTTTTTTTTTTAAGTTTGATGAGTTCCCTTAGTAATAGGGACTTTTTTCGCAATCCCTACCTATTTGTTAGTTTGTGATAGGGAATCCTGTTGTTCGTAGGTGGGTTTCGCCGCCCGTGATTTGGCAGCATGGCCGATTTCCCATTGTTTCGGGGCGGCTGACTTTCCATTCTACCTTTCCCCCCTCCGCCTTTGAGACCCTACTTCTGTGGATGTTCGAAACGTAAGGGAGTAGTCCTTCTCGTTCCCCTTCCGTGTATTGATGAGCCGATAACGCCAACCCGGTGCTGTCGCCGTCCACTAATATATTCTTCTTCGCCTGAACCTCTCATTGACTCATTCCCTTTTTTTTTCGTCGACGTGACGGTTAGTCGGTTGGCTAAGATCGCCCGCCCGTGTGGTCCTCGTAACGGAGATATTTTTGCTAATGCCTGTTTCACAGAAATTCCCCTCTTTTTTCTTCCCAACCGCATTCTTTCTCTTTGTGGCGCCTCCTAGATCACACCCGTAACGGACTCCTCTGATTTTTCTGGCATCTTTCTTTTTCCTGAGGGTACTTCTCGTCATCGTTATGCTTCTTGTTCTCGGCCGGGGTTTTCTCGTCAGGTCCGTCGGCAGTGATGATCATTTCTCGGCAAAGGATGACAGACCGCCCCCCTCTGTACTCCACTGCGCGCTTCCTTACCCGTAACGTCGTTCCCCAAAGCACTCTATTCACCTCCCTCCATCGCGGCGCTTTTATATTATCGTTCTGCGCCGTTCTCGTGTTAGGATCTGAGTTAACGCTTGTTCTGCGCAGTTTGAAAGCGAACGAGATCCCTCCACCCCCCCTTCCTTTTCACAGGCGTGGGCTTGAGTTTACTGCGCAGGGCCCCTTGTTCCTATGCCGTCACGAAACGGTTTCTCACCCCTCCTCTTTCTTCCCATTCTCCGGCCGCGTGCGTTTTCCCTTCTTCTTGCACTAACATCTTACCCCCGACACCCAA
>Ga0179593_1422683_pt1 | contig 17924 bp, 25 predicted proteins | sample CZODoug2_1_08_16_FD_185931 | JGI IMG/M metagenome (GOLD analysis project Ga0179593, IMG submission 185931) | Vadose zone soil fungal communities from Angelo Coast Range Reserve, California, USA - CZODoug2_1_08_16fungal (PacBio error correction) | ecosystem: Environmental > Terrestrial > Soil >... | reverse complement strand
TACACAGCAACGACCACCAACATCCCAATACCCCCCCAAGAATATTCTTCCCCTTATAGGGTGTGATCTCCAAGTTCCAGTCCTGAGTGAATACTTGCCGTGAGGATGGTTTATTACACTTCTTTATTGTTGTGCCGTATGATAGCCGGAAGATGACGTCTCGGAAATACAACCTATATACACCTCTCCCAGTTTTTGAGTTTGTACTAAGAAGCCCACTGATTTGCCGAGTCCATGAGCAGTTTAGAGACTTGAACGCCGGCTACCCATCTTTTGTCTGACTTTGCTAACTTGACCTTCAAACATGCAGTTTTTTCTCTTGACCCGCCGTCCTCAACCACTTTTCCCCCTTCCCCCCTCCCCTCCCGTAGTCTACTGACCCCACATTTTTTCATTTTGACATTCATCTCGTGTAAAGTCAAGTCCCTCTTTCCTTATCGGTCGGTTTGACAACCCCCAGGACCTTCTGTTTCAGGAAAAGTGCCTCCCCTCTCTACTCAGCTCACGGACATATACCTACGACCGGAGCCTAATAGAGTAATACCCCCTCTTTTTCCCAGACAGCTTTGAAATCCAACCCCCCCCCCTTCTTCAGACCCTCGATCAGAACTTCTCTTGAGCATATATTGCCGTCCCCTAATAGTAGATTTATAGCCAGGATTATTTCTGACGCTAGACACATCTTTTCCCTGACCTTCGCATAGAATGTGATTCACGCAAATCGGAAAATTTTGCCCTGCCGGAAGCCTACATCTACAAGCCGCGGCCCTCTTTCTCTCTGTCTTCTACACAGAATCTTTTCTCCCCCCTCTCAACCTCACGCGTTCCGACCCAGCCTATGCTCCTCCCTCAAATCGACTTTTTGTAGGACTGAGAACCGGTCATCGCCCCCCCGAAAACAAACTGGCGTCAGCTTCCTCTCACGACTGTTGGGAGGACGTAACGAGAGAATAGAGGCCCGACAAGAGGAACCAACCCATTCTTCCAGGTTTCTCCCTTGCCTTTGACCCCTCCCGCCCCCTCCCTCTTCGCCCTTTTCTACAAAGCCCCCCGCGCGTTATCTATTCTTCCTCCCTAATGTGCAACATGAATTTCCTCCTGACTACTGCCTAGGTACCCTAAGTTTTCTTCCAAAGGACCATCCCCCCTTTCTAGACCTCCCCCATGTAGCCGTAGTCTCACTTAGAAGAAACCCCTTTTAGCCTCTGCTTTCAGGATATGCGCTCTTAGGGTTCATCCCTTAGATTCATGATAGACACTCCCCCCGCCACGCAGCATAAAGAACTTTTGCGTTTTTTCCCCCTGGCGCTCTCCCCCCCCTAGGTCCCCAACTGAATATAGCCCCAATTGCGGTGATCCCGTCATCCTCCCCGACGCAGCCAGGAGGAGTACTTGTGTTTTCTCTGTGTTTTACCTCTTTTCCATCCCTCCCGGCGCGATCAGTTTAGTGCGCGTTACCCCCCACACGTCCAGCTATCGCACGCGGCGAAGTCTCTCCCCAAGACCTCGCTCAAAGAGTGCCCTTCTCATCACACTTTCCCTCCATTCTTCCCCGCGACCCCGGCGCCATCAAAGCAATACCTACTTTTTTTCCCTTTTAGTTCGATGCTCCTCCCTCCACCCCCTCCCCGGCATTTTCCGCCCTTCAAATCTTCTGCCTCTATACTCGGTTAGAAAGACCTTTTCCCCGCTCATCTGGAAACCTTCTTGTGATCCCCCGTTATCCTTCTCATTTCGACTCTTCCGATCGTCGCTCTCCGGCCCCACCATTGCCACCCCCAAATGTTTTCCTCTTTTCGTTATTTCTTCGTCAGTTCTTCATAGACAACAATCTTCTTTTCTTCTCCCTTTCCCCCGCGTAAGTTTAAAATTTAACAGGACCTAAGACACCTTAACGTCTCTTTTCTAGAGAAAGGTCCATTTTTTTTTTTCCTCTGACCTCATCCAGTTAATAACATATCAACTCCCTAGTTGCGGCAGAATAAACGCCGAACAGCACTACACCCGAAAAGTGAACTGTGGGACCTCCGAGAAAGCTGTCCCCTAGAAACCCTAAACGTAGGAACCGACCATATAATGGAACACCCCCCTGGTGTAGGATAGTGTCCCACTGTATACCACATTATCTTTTAGGCCATGATCTCGTTTCCCCCCCGCGCAGCGCCACAGTAGCCCGACATCAAGAAGACAGAATAGTAAAGGCCGACCCCTGAGCTTAAGTCGCCAAAAGCGACCTGTTGTGCTCACATACGCTAAATTTTTACCCACAGCCGTAAGGAGTGTCGAAACGAGTGTTTTTCAAACATCTAAGCATTTCATGACTCTTTTGAATGTCGGCCTTCTCACTCCCAACCATTCTTCAGCCCTCCGTTTGACTCACCAAGCCATCTAAACTCCCTCCTGCCCAGTACCTTACATCTTTTTTTCCACCTTGCCGACCGCCTAACCCCCCCATTGTATGCTCCCCACGTCCCCTGCTTTTACTTTATCCTCACCGCCATACTGCAATTCCTGAGCATAGTAAATCGACCCTCTCCATCGCCCTTTGCAATTCTCTCCCCTTTTTCTTTTTCTCCTCGTTTTGTGAGAGATCTAGTTTCGTCCAGGTCCGCTGCTTCTTCTCCCTTTCATATCGCAGAGTCCATTTTGTGCTGTTCGGACAACAAGTTCTGGGTTGGTCCTCCCCTTTTTTTTTTCCCCGGCTCTTGCCCGCAATTGCATTCCAGAGGACTTCGGCGGCGTCTCTTTGAGATGCCCGTGTTTAGTTCCTTTTGTTCCTTGACCGTTTATTCCTTTTTAAGAGTCCTCCAATTCATGCGTTACCCCCCTGTCGATTTTTCTCACACCTGGCGAAATCATGTGACACTTTGCTGAATTCTCTTTACCTCCGCTGGTGGCTTTCGAAGTGATGGCCGGCCGGGCTTTTCGGCGACCCTATGTAGTTTTGTAGGGTTATACGCTCTCTTGTCCACTTCGTGATTCTAGGCGTACTGGGGCTCTCCCCTTCCGATATATTGTTCCTGAATGCAAGTTCTTTTCTGTACGACTTGCCTTTACCACCTGCTGTTTTTTGAAGGGTTTGGAGTTCTCCCCCTCCCCCGTTTTCCGAGGAAGTTCTTCTGGATTAAGCTTTTTTCGGAGGAGCAGACCTTTTTCCTGTCCCATCGTTAAGAAAGGGCGGCATCGTTCCCAATGGTCCGTTAATTGCTTCTCTTTTTTCCCCAGGGAGACTCTTGCCCCGAGGAGTGAAAGAAGCAGCTCTGTTTCCCCGATTGCCGATCCATCTCTATTACAGTTGTGACGTTGTGACAAGTTTTTCGGACGCTTTCCGAAGGATGACGTAATACTCTCCCCTCCTTCTTTAGGGGAGAGATACGTTTTGCGACGGAATTTTTTTTGCGCATTTTACTTGTGGATACGCGAGCCATTTTTTTTTCTCCCCCGAGATTCGAGGTTGACTAAGTCTTTATTGCCAAGGATATAGTCCCCCCCTCCTCACTCTCCTGAGTTCCTCGTCGGACCCACCCTTTCCTCTTCTTTTTCTCCTGACGTTTTCTTTTTTTTTTTAGTCCGGACTGCGTAGAGAGGTAGGAAAGCGTTTGAATGAACCGAGTCGGATGCCCCCTTTTTTAGCTTTTGCTATGTTCCTTTTGATTTTTCCCTTAGACTCTGTCTGTATAGAGAGGATTCGTTTTTGGTGCGCGGACTTTTTGAATTCGCCTCCCTCCCCCGATGTGCCAGGCGATACGGTGACCCTTTTTCCAACCCCGCGGGAGACCTTCAGCGGCCATTTGCCGTCGGCCCATCTCTTTTTCCCAAGTGCGTTTCTTTCCATATGTCTACATTCTTTCTTTCCGGTGCCAAGATTTTGGCGATTTTTCTTGATCGACTATTCTGTGGTTTTCCCCCCTACGAAGTAAGGCCGCGAATGATGTTCTGAGAACCCTCTCCACGCCTCTTTCCGGTCTGTTCAGTTTGTTGCTAGAACGCTAGTAAGCCTGGCTCTCCCGGATGCCGGCCCGCTTTAGTTTTTCACTTCATTCCCCCTTTTTCGGCCTTGGATTTTCGTCTTTAACCTTGGGGAGGACCCATGGCCTCCATTTAGCCAGCCTTTCACTATGCACGACTCTAATCTTCTGTTGTGTAATGGCCCCCTCCTTCCCCCATTTTAGGGGGACTTCCAGATTTTTGTTTCCGTGAATCGTTATGATGTTTCTTTTTTTTTCCTTTAACGTACCTTTCCTTTCATTCTTGACCTTTGGCCCCCCTTCGCGAGCTCATGAATTGCCGCCTCCCTTTTTCATGTTCCCTTGCGTCATTACGTTTTCCTTTTGACTCCGATTCTAGTTCCGGACCGAAGCCCGCTCTGTCACCTGCCGACCGAGTTTTTTTCTTCGAATGATGCGTGTTCCCTCGTCAGATACGTTTGCGCTTGTCTTCTTCTTTTTCTTCCGGCAGTTCCACTTCCGTGATCGTTTACCTCCGCAGGTCGGCTTTTTTAATTTGTTTCTCTTTGACTTTTCCCATGTAGGGCCTCTGTCCACCCTTAAGTCGGCATATCTAAGCTCACTTCCCGGAATCTTCCCCCCCTTGCGCGAGATTTGTTGTGAGTCGTCCGCTGCGCCGTTCGTGACCCTCGAAAGTGCGCCTCTTCCTTTGCTTTCGCTCCGCTTCCGGCCTTTATTGAGCGTTTCTGCGTCTGACAGATCGCGCCTGGTTAGTGACCCACAGAGATGAGGGCCGGTTGTTTTATAGCCCCGCCGATCTTTTCCCCTCTACAACCAATGACCTACCATCGACCCTCCCCGCCGGCACAGCCATACACGACTACGTGCCTTTTGAGTTGGTGTGACATCCTACTTTTTCTCGCCCCCAAATTATTTCCGGCACGTTATTCCATTGAGACACCAAAACTTTTGAGAGCCTTGGCTTGTGGGGTTTTGGGGGGGGGGGGGGTTTTTTTTGGTTGGTGCTGCGGTTGTATCTTTGTTTATGCTTTTATTTTTGGGCGTATTCTTGGTCTGCGTTTAGATTTTTGAAACGTTTGCTTTTAGCGTGCTTGCTGGGTGGTGTTGGGTATGAGTGTTTATTTGCGGGTGTGGTGATGCTTAGTTATTGTTTTATTTTGTCTCTACTTTCTTTGGTTGGAGGCGAGATATCTGTGAACGTAGCCGAGGCTTTGTTTTTTTTTGTTGTTCCCTGGTTGCGGTGTTGGCTGTTTTTTTTTTTTGTTTTTTTTTAGCGACCATGCTTTGTTTTTTTTTCTTTTGCCCAATTTTTTTGGGATGTTTTTTTACTTTTATTTTCTTTTTTGTTTGTGTTTGGCTGTTGTTTTTTTTCTTTATTTTTGCCGTCGGTTTGGTTTTTTTTTTTTTTGCACGAGCTGTTTTTGGTTGTGTTTGTTTTATTTTAGTTGCTTTTTTGAGCGAGAGCGGCCCCCGAGTATCTATTGCCTTTGTTTTTTGGGATGTAGGTGTTTTCTTTTTTTTGCTTTTTTTTTGGTTTGTTTCTTGATTTATGTATGTTTTTTTTTTTGTTTTTGGTTTGTTTTTTTTTTTTTTGGCTTTTTTTTTTTGTGTTCTGTGGTTGTTTTGTTTTTTTTTTTTCTTTTTTTTTTTTTTTCTGATGTTTGTTTTGGTTTTGTTGTTTTTTTTTTTTTTTTTTTTTTGGGTGTGTTTTTTTTTGGCGGTTGGTTGTTTGTGTTTGTTTGGTGTGTGTTGTTTTCTTATTTTGTTGTGTTGGTGGTTTCTTTTTTCTTTCCGCACCGCGGCACTTCCCCTCCCCACGGTTTCGTTTGCTTTCTTGTACTACATCTCCCGTTCTTCTCTCCCCTTTCCGAAACTTATTTTCTTCCGGCTCTTCGCGTTTTATGTTCCATGTCCTCTTTACTGCGCTTATAATTCGTCCCCACAGCTATTCAAGCCCTGTACTTTCAGTCCGACTAGTGCAAGACAGCGCATATTTGCCTAGTTTTTTTGCCTTTGTTGGTCAGTGCATATCTACTCCCCGCGTCCCTCTTTTTTTGTTTTTTTTGTCCTCGAGAATTTAAGCACGACCCACTCCCCAAACAAAAATTTCTTCGCCGTTTTTGTTTGTTCTTCTACTCCCTTGTTCACCTTTTCCTCGGGGGCACTCTGTCCTTTCGTACTTCAGTGCGAATTTTGATCCCGTTTTCGTAATCTCCTTTTGTTTTCCGCGAGGTTTTGAACTATCCTTTTTCCGAGCGCTTGCGATTCTATTTTTCCCGCCCCCAAGTGCGATGATCCCTGCCCCTTTTCTTTGCTATCCAATCCCACCCCAATCGATTTGTTTCTCACTGTTCTGAATTCCCCTGCCCCTTCAACCAGCAGTTTTCCACCGTTTCTCCACTTTTCCCCACGGCCAGATCCCCTCACCCACACTACGAAGTGTTTTTCTTATTTCATTACTTTTTCGGTACGACCCCCCCACCAGCTCGATGACCTTAAATATTTTGTCAAACTTTTTTTTTACCTTTTCCCCCTCCGTCTGGCGCCATCCTCCATGTCCTGCCGGCACGACTGCACAGACTCGCTTTCACTGTATCTAAGGTCCACCCTTTCCTGAGCAAGCCAGACATCTCTATTTGAAGCCGTTCGACTCCCACCATCTCCTCAAACTGTTCCCTTTCCCCCTCAGTACTTGTTCTTGTCTTGAACTTTCATAGTTTGTTTCGAACGACCTCGTTTATAGTAGGCGACGCATGACCCATTTTGAACTACTCCGGTACCATCTCTGCCTGTCCTTTCCGAACATCCCTTCCAGCCCCTCCCTGCCTGACCATCACCCTCTAAAGACCGTTTCCCTCTGGACGCCGAGTGTGAGAAAATTGAAGTGCCCAAAGCCCTCCGCGATTTCCCCCCGTTACAAGATCCCTTTCTCCTAAAATCTCTTCGTTCCCATTCCCGGTCATAGCCCCCCCCAGACAAAAGCCTTTTTCGGTTAAGTCGTTCGCGGCCTCGCGGAGCTATACCATAACCCTTCTGTTTCAGCTACTTTAATTCCCCCTTATTCCCGACATTCCCCTTTGTCTTTCCCTCTTCCCCACGACCACTACCCTTATTTTTTTACAACGAAGCTTACCCTCGGCTTAGTTTTTTTAAAACTCTCTTTGCTCTGTACATATTCCCCTCCTTTCTCTCACCAATTTCTCCAGCTCACCCTGTCCCTTCCTCCTTGTCCCACTCACGACGATCGCCACCACCCTGTCGTTCTATTATTCCGCATCCGCCCTTCCCGGTAGCAATACGGGATTATTCTTTTTCTCTTGTGTCACAGTCGGCCTGTCCGCACACCGTCCACTCCGTCATCACAAGTGCCCCCTCTCTGTTCATCACCATATTTTTTGCCGCCCGTCACCTTTTCACAAGGAATATGCACCCCCTGGGTTTTCTAACACCCTTTTTGCTTGGCCCAAGCCGTCTGCATGCGTGAGCCTTTTTTACCCGTGCGCAACCAATTCCTTTTTTAGTCCTCCCCCCACACCAAAACCTCCTTCGAAAGTGTCGAACATTCATCTGGCCCCACCAACTCGCTAAAAGTAGGATCCAGACTCTCTTCCGTACTTTTAGGCTCCCTTTCCAATCACATGCAAAGTTTTCGACGTCGCATTCTTTTCGCAAAACTTGCCGAATTTCTTCCTTCCCATAACTTTCTGAACTCCTATAGGGTATCCCCCCCACCCCCCCCCCGACCCCTCTCCCCCCCCCCCCCCCCCCCCCTGCCACATGAAACTTGTCGATACACACAACGTCTCTTCCCCCTTGGGTTACCGCCCTTAAACGCCGCCTTTGAATGGTTCTGATGCCGTCCACAACCCCGTGCCGCACTTTGCACCCCAACTAGGTACCCTATCCATGTATGGAGCATCATTTACCAACACTCTCTATGCCTTTCTTTTCAACAGCGTACAGAGCCTGGCTTCAAATCGCCCTCCTACCTGAGCCCCAATCCCTTCCCCGAGTAAACCCCTCCTACACATTGAGTTGATTTTTGTGCCACATTCCCTAATTTAAGGGGTTTCTATTCCTCCAGCTACCTATAGGACCCCTCCCCCTCCGAAATTTTAACTTTATCTGTTTTTCCAAGGCCCCCCGCTCAAAGCTTTGTTTTGTTTGACTCTTCTTTACATCCCACGTGCAACATTTACCATCCAACTTTTGCGGACGTGAAGGAACTCCCCAATTTCACCGAGACCTTATTCCACTCGCCCTCCGATATCCATACTGACCCCCCAAGCCCCAAGCACGCTCCCCGGAATGCCACTTCCACCCTCGCCATTGCAGGAGTAAAGTCCTCAAAATTCCTCCTTATTGCAGCTTGTTTGCAAACCTTCGCACCATTATGGGACCGGAATGTAGGCGGTTAATAATCCCCAACTTTCAGTCAGTCCACCGCACGGACTCCCCGCCCGTCGTTTACCCCCATCCGCCCACTCCCCCTCCCCTGTCATTCTGAATTGTACGTCGCAAACCCTGGATATACTCCATATAAGATTTTACTCAAGCCCTCTTTGCTTTAAGCCGGACTCTCATACCCTTCTCCCTATGCGAAGTCCTTCTCCTCTTTCCTCCTCGCATCGAGTTGTTTTTTCGTCTCTGAATATGCTAGTGCGCAAAGGGCATCTACTTGTTTTTCACCTATGCCGTTTGCCATGTCGTGGTACACGTTTGTAGCCCTCCTTTAGTGGGCGCCTTGAAAGAACTGTATAGAAGTTCCTTTCGTGCGAACGTGCGTTTTTTTTTTCTTGTTGGATGTCGTGCGGTTTTGTTGCCATTTTTTCCTTTGGGTTGGAGAACCTGCCTCCCCCTAGAGCCCAAGTTTCAAAATGGTATTCGACTCTTTCCCCCCTGGGCGCACATCTTTTAGGTTTTGTTTTTTCCTTGCGCTTGGCACCCCCCTTCTCCGATGGGATTGGACTGCCTGTGGCGTGCTTTTTGGCGGATCTGTACGTTGAGCAAGAGTCTCACCACAACAGGAATTGGCCAGTCTTCTCTGCATTTTAAAGGAATTTTTTTGCTTAGCGCTACACCTTATATATGTCTATGGAAGCAGTGCTTTTGGGTTAGATTTTTTTCCCCTCTTGGGGGCGCCCGAAAACCTGAGGTTGATCTGTTCGAGCGCTGAGCCGCGTTTCTCTTTTCAGTGCAGGAGATGAGAGAGACTTCTTTTTACCATTAGCGAATTGCTCTCCTTCGTCCCTGAACTTTTTGGATCTCGCGCAGGTTTCCTGAGGCTGTTTCTTTCCCAGCCCCCTTAGACCTCTTCATTCTTGTCTCGAAGAATTGTGCGTTTGTCCCGCCCCCTGCAGTCTAATTATAGATAGTATGATGTTTTTTTCTTGCAAAGTGTTTTCGTTACTTGGGCGCATTCTTTTCTTTTCCCTCTTTCTGCGTTTTTTTTTCCCAAGAGCCGGTTTCGGCCACGAAGTATTGTTAAGAAAGACTTTTTTTCTCGCCCGCCCCACGTTCTTGTAGACCGCGTCTATTCTAGGTATGTCTTCCGCTTCGCGATTTTTGCCCGCCGGCCTTTTTAATATCGATCTCTGTTTTCCCACCTTTTCCGAGGGATTCCATGGATGTTTCTCCGCCGCGGGCGTCGAGTTTAGAGTCCTTCACTACCTTTTGGACCCCCTTTGTTTGTTGGTCTCTTGAATTTTTGACGCTGTCGCAGTGAGGCGATTTTGTTTTTCAGACCGTTAACTAGATTTTTTACTTGTTGGAGCCGGTCGCCCCCCCGGACAAACGTTGGACCTTCAGGCGGTCATTCAGTCCTTTTCTTTTTTCTACAATGTGGCCCTAGTATTTCAATTGTCTTTTTACATCATGTTCTGGAGGGAGTTTCAATCCTCTTCACTCCGAGAGGTATATTTTTTTTCGACTATGCGGGGCGGGCTTTGTCGTTTTAGGACCTCCATAGCCTCAAAGTCTAATTCCCAACCACCTCGGCAGTCTTAATGTCATTTAGACTAACTTTTGTTTTTCGTTTGACGCATACAGAGTTCGCTGACATGAGTCGGCCGTTTACGACGAGAGTGTCGTTTTTTTCTTGAAGCTTTCCGGCGATATTTGAACCTTTTTGCTGTCAGCAGCCGTTTTTATCAACCCCTGTACCCCTTCGTGTCTTTTTCTTCTCAACTAGTAGTTCTTATTTCTCCTGGGTCGCCCGGTGGGCAACACCCGTTTAGCTGGTTTTGGTCAGTATCAGATTGTCTGACCTGAAGTTCTGCATTTACCTGGTTTAATCGGGACTATCCTCCCTACTCGCCGTGTTAGACGACTGCCTTCTTTTTTTATAAGTTTCCCCAGGTAGGCATGGAGAAGATTTGATTTGTCTCGCCTCCCTATGTCCGTTTGCGTTGTTCTCGCATGCATTGCTTTCCTTTTCCCCCTCGCTTGACCGTTTGCCATTTTTTTTTTTTTGAATTTTTCGGCATTTTCAACTTACAGTTCACTCACAGGCTGAGCGCTTTTCATTTCACTTTTTTGTCCTCGATACCCGATCTTCTTTCGAACCAGGAGTTCTTCCTAGCCAAGCTCAGCTGACTTTCTTTGGAATTTTTTTTTTTTCTGACCGACTTTCTATGGTCAATCTCATAGTATGTTGCTGTCTGCCTTGTCACGTTTCTTCAGAGTCTGTTCATGCTGGAGTTTTTTCTTTAGGAATGGGCGTTGTCCCCCCTCCTTCTCTTTTCCCCCGCATCGTGTGTAATTACCCCAATGTCCTGTCCCTTACTTGAAGGATCTTTTTTTTCTCCTTCTTCCCTAGAAGGACCACTGATGAGTGTTCGACAATTTATCCTTCACAAATCCCTCCTTATGCTCCTTTTTTTGGGGGGGGGAGGGTGTTTTGGGTGGACGTTTTTTGGTTTTTGGTTGGGTTTTTTTGGGGTTGTTTGGGGTTGGGGGTTTTGTTGTGGCTTTCAGGGTATTCTGACCCCCCTGGAATCGAATAGTAGCAGTCCCGGCGACTAATCTCCTCTTTGACTGCAAGAACTCATTTTTATATTCTTCGCTAGCCTGCTACATAGTAGCACTACGCTACTTTTTTTTTTTTTGTTTTTTTTAAGGTTCCCCTTCCCCCCCCCTTATTCCAAGTCTTCCCGTTGATAGAGAACACCTTTCGATTTGATGAGCTGTTTTGGTGTGTCCTTTTCGCCTTCTTGGCACCCTCTTTTTTGTTGAGCGAGGAAAGCACGTCCCCCCACCAAACCCTCTCATTAGCGAGTTTTTAGTTTTGATGTATAATATCCCTTCCCCCCCTTTTCGGATGTGCTTACCAGTCGTAGTGATAGTGTTATTTACCTCATTTCATTGCAGTAACTCCACTCTCCAGATAAGAGCTGCGAGTAGTCGCCCTCCTTATTCCGCGAGTTCGTATCATTAGTCATGCCTTCCCCCCATTATTTGTTTTGTCCCGCTTTGCAACCGTCGTTTTTCTCTCATGTTGTTTTCTTCCCCCTGATCACTTAACCCCTCAGTTTTTGATTAGATCGACTGGTCCTTGGGACATGAAGCCCTTTTTCCTCTGCGGTGCTTCACTTTCTGATGCAATCCCGCCCCCCTCTTTTACGCCCTTCTTTTAGACCCCCTCCTCAAGGCCTCTTCATTCCTCTCAATTACAAGATCATCTCATCTTCAACGTCTCAGTTTCCTCCCCAACCCAAATTCCCACCCTTGCCCCGTTTTTCTCCCTTCCGACCTCTGGGTTCCCCTTTTGATTAGGCCTCTACGATGACACCATTGAATTAGCCCCCCTCCCCTTTGCTGATGATCGAATCGTGAAAGTTAATGCAAGCGAACCTCTTTCCATTTTGCTTTTTGCTCGAGGCCCGTACGATTCCCTTAACATCCTTTTTTTTCTCTGTTTACTTCCGTCACCTCCGCTTTTTTTTTCTTCCTTCCGGTCATTACACACACGAAAACCTTCCCTAGCTTGACTATCCCGTCACTCTCTCTGACGATGCCAGAAAACAGAATACTTCCACTTTTTTTTCTCTCACATCTCCCGATGCGGTCCCCACTGAAAGAACCCCTACCCTCCGTCTTTTTTCTCCACCGATGCGTTCTCTCTCCCTCGACATAGGTTGGTTCCAAAGGCTGCTACCTAATGCACTTCGTACTCCAGAGTAGACAACCGTTCAGCGTGAGGACTAATCCATCCGCGTTTCACCGTATGGCTTTCCTGCCTAGCAATTTGGAAGGTTTTTTAAGCCTTGTGCTTTGCAGGTTTCCTTCATTATTCTGACAAAAGACCCTCCTAGCTTTAATCTAACCAGTCTAGACCCCCTTCCTTTGCGCTCCGCCCTCCCCTATGTACCAATGAAATACTTTTTTTTTTTTTTTTTTTCTTTTTCCAACTTTTTCTTGTCTTTTTTTTTGTTTACCTCGTACCTACCCTCCCAATTTCCGTCCTGAAGGTCCCGTTTTTCGTTTTTTCCCTCCCCGCACCCTTAAATTATTCGACTTTCCACAAACCCCCCCCGTGTCGTCTTCAGTTTTCCTTTATTCCAAAATTCTCGGCCCTCCGCACTCTTCGTACCCATACTCCTCCTCCCCCCCGGCTCATCAAGGACCGACTCCATTGCAAGTTTTTTCGATTTTATCATTTTTTTTCAATTTTCCTATTAGCTCCCATTTCTCTCCTTCTTTCTAACTCCTTCCTCCCCACTTTTTCCCCCCTAGGTGGGCCCCTCTCTCCTCCCCCTCAGTCCTTTGAAGAGTTCCGATTCATCCTGAGCCAGTGATCCCCGACACTGACCCCCACCCCCCCTCCTATACGTCATCCTAGTTTAAACCCCCACCCTCTATTCCCTCGTGACAGAGTTCCCCGTGCAAAATCCCCTGACACCCCCTCGCACTCCTTCCCATTTAATCCAGATGGGCCAAATCCCCCCCTCCATTTCCTACATCAGCACCTACCCTCCGATCGTTTGCTTTTGCCTCCCCATTCCTCCCTCCAGTTTGTTGACTCACACGTACCCTTCCTTCCCCCCCCCCTTTTACTCGACCATCCAATCATTTCTTCCCCCGTTTTTAAGTCCGCCGATTTGGCCCCCTCAGATGTCCTTATATTGTATAGCCCTTTCCCAACGCCCATTTACAGAAAGAACTTTCAGGATAATGAAATTCCTCGTCCCACTTAGCTTTTCCCTCGCATGCATATAGACAGTAGTATTTCTCCAGGTGCCGCCGTCCGAACCCTCTTCTGATTCCATGGTTATTCAATTTTACAAGCCCCGAAGGACTCCCAAGCCGTTTCCCTCTCCGGCCAGCAGATGTTTCCTCTTTTCTTTTTTCAATTGCCTTTCTCAATGCCAACTCGTTACGTACGTGCTCTTATTAACAGTCGCATCCTCCCTCTTTGCCTCCTCTTCTTTTTCCTTTCTCTCGGTTTGTGAGTGAATCTGTTCTTGCAGAACAGGGTCTTTTTCGGATGCGACCTATGCAGAGCATTCGGATTCTGCTGCCAACCTATCTTTCTCATAGTTTCTGGCTTTTTGGACTTTTCCGCCTTTATGTCCTTTTCCGGGTTTTTTGGCTGGGGCGTGGTGATGCTTCCTTTTCTGTTGGGGCTGCCTCGATAGCAGAAGCCTCCGCTATCAGCGCTCCCCATTCTCAGATTCCCAGAGCCTCCCCCCCCCCCCCCACACACACCCCCCCCCCCCAGCCTCCCCCCCCCACCCCCCCACCCCCCCCCCCCAACTAATGTTCTCAATTGTTCGTGTTTTACACCTTTCTCTCATTCCTTCTGTTTCACGTCCTTCCTTTTCTTGTGGTCGATTTTCGATTTCACTTTTCCCCTGCGGTCCTTGGCGTGATGGTACCTCCGCTGGTAAGGGAGGCCTTTCCCGGCTTCCTTTTCCTTCTGTTTCCTTTTTATCACGGTCAGTTATGTTTCAGTTATGGTCTCCTTAACCGCCATCCCACAATGCTGTTAGTTCGTAGCTGGCTGCTGCCTCTGTTTTCCGCGGGGAAGTTGTTGGAGCCTCTTTCTCTGCCTTGTGATTTCCCCGTGACCTCAGGGAGGTTTCAGTTTATTTCATTATTGTATCTTTTACACAGCGTCGACCAGTCGTGAAATAGAGCATTTACGCTCCTATCCCTCCGCTTAGCCTTTGGTGGTTCAATCGAACTTTTTCCGAGGATGACCCTTGGTTCCCCCCTTGTCATGTTTTGAAGAGACTCCTTTCCCACTGAGTGGAGTTTTATTTATTTGATTGTCCCCTTGTTTCTTGTCGATCCTCGGACCCTTGTTGTGCACAGTCTTAGCCCGTCCTCTTGGCCAGCGCCGAGGGCGTTTTGGTTCTCCCTCTCGGTCCTTTCTTTAGGGATTCCTTTCTTCGACGGGGGCGCGGAAGTCTTTCCCTTTTGATTGTTATGAATAGTTTGGAATATTTTTTCCTTCTTTTTTTTTTGGTATTTTGCTTGAGCTGTTTTTAGTGGGTGGCCTTTTTGGTGGCTTGTCTTCGTCTCAGGATGATGCTTTCTTTTTGTACCACTTTCCCCCAAACGTCCCCTTTAACTTCAGTTCTTCTTCTCGGCGCTTCTTCCCCTTTTGGGCATGATGCCTTCCCTCGTGTTCGGGCGTCTCTCCCGCCCCACTAGAAATTTCGCTCTCTTCTTGTATCCCCTTTTAGTGGAGGAAATTTTCCATGCCTACTTCCTTGCTTTCGCCCCATTCACTCGAACCTATTCTTACCGTTGTTTTCTTCCTCAGGAAACTCTTCTTTATTTTGCCTCTGAATCGTTTTCCTGGCTTTTGAGGCGAATTTTCGTCACCATTGCTAGCATCTTTTCACTGCTAATAGCCATATCATTTTTTTTGTCTCAAATGTTCCTTTTTTTAGTGGCGGGGGTCAGTTCGAGTTCCATTAGATGTCTTCGCTAGCCTGCAGGTTCTGGCTTCTTTATTTGATGTCCCCGCTCCTTCCCAACCCCCCCCCGCGACCTTGCTGAATATTTTTTTTGATGGCCATTGAAACGGGAGAAGTGACCTCCGTCCCTTTTATTGTCGTCCGATCTGTTTCCAAGTTGTCACCTGTTTTGTATGATTTGATTCTTTCCCGGCCCATTTTCCCGGCGTATTGGATGCTTTCTCCTTGCCAACTGCTTTGTTTTACATGTCCATAGGCGATTCTTAGTTCACCTTTTCGTCGTTGCAATCCCTCTTGCCCGGATGTTTCGGCATCTCGGAAGGTAGGAGCACTGGCCGAAGTGTATTCTATTTTGTTTTTCTCGACTCTTTCTATTGTCAAAGCGGAGGCTCTATTTTGATTTTCGTATTTTCTCGGCCATTCTGCGTAAGTCTGCTTCGAATTGAGGCCTCCCCCCCCCTCTTTCAGCAGGGGGCCCCAGACCGTTTTTCATCACCTCCTCGTTCCCTCTCTATTTGTTAAACACTGATGACTCCCTGCCCCACCCCCTTACGGTGGATGTGCACTTCGTTCCGCGGGTTCAAAGTTTTCTTTAGACCAATTTGGTTTACGGCAATTATCGAACCTGCGAAACCTCATTTTGCTAATGGCATCGCCAGACCGCGGATCGTCTTTTTCGGCTACTAAATCGCATTTGCTCTGAAGAACAGATTCTTTTTTTTCTTTTTGTCCCTCCTGCGATTCCCGATTGAAAGCCGACTGGGTTCAATATCCTCCACATCCCTTCGGTAATGTTTTTTTTTTCCCCTAGATCCCCAGCTAGCAGGCTCCAGCGAGCCTGTTTTTTGGTTCGGGTTGCTTCTTTGTTACCGGTGTTGATCTCCTCTTCCTCCTCCCCCACCAAACCACACGTTCTGTTTTAGAAGGGGTTTCTCCTGCCTTCCCGCTTGAATACTTGGTTTTCTTCTTTCCCCCTTTTTTGATAGTTGTAACGTAATGTCATCTTGAAGCCGCTTTCCTAGATCAAAGGTTGAACCTCCGTCCGCGGTTCCTTTCTTTTTCTCTTCTCCACCGGATTTTTTTTATGAGCCTTGCCCGTGAACCCCCGGTTTTTTCTTTTCCTCCGTCTAAAAACGATTGTCAGACCTTCTTTCAGCCCCTCTCGTAGACAGGGGTCCTCGCGTTTCCCCCCCTTCCTTTTTTCCGACGTTTGGACACCCCACAAAACCCCCTTACTCCTTTCTTTAACTCCCAGCGCAACCTCCCCCTATCGTACCTACCGTATACCGTTCTTTTACCACTCCTTTGTCGCTCCTTCTTTTTATCGCCCCGTCATCCCCCCCCCCCCCCCCCCCCCTCTCTCCACGGGCCATTCGACCCTATGAAATATGCCGAACCCTGTGAATCCTTTTTTCTTCATACCTATCGAACACCATTGAATAAGGACTTCGCCTTTTCCCTCCTCTGAGTTTCCTTTGAAAGCATTCTCAAGCCCCCCTTTCCCCCCCCTCTGGACGCCTAGTTAACGATCATCGCGAGTCATCCCCTTTCCCTTTTCAAAGCTTAGCGACCCCAATAAATTCTAATTCTAACGTCCCATTCGCCAACATCCCCCCAATGGAACGTTTTATGCCCGCTGGTCCACTGGAGTAGCCCCCAATACTCTGAAAGTTCACTTTTCTCATTTCGGCCGAATCTCTTCTGAGATGACCCCATCAGACCCTCCTTTTTAACTTGCCACAACGTATGTTTTAATGATTCTCTTGGGTTGTTCAGCCCTTATTGGCTAGATCTGCCCATTTCCGAAAAATCTCCAAGTCCCTGACCTTCCACACATTCTCCCCAAACCCCCACCATGCCCTCTCCTCGTACTCTCCACCCCGGTATAGTTGTTTCCTTTCTTTGCTTTTTTTTTCCATCTAATTTTCTGACTTCCGCCCACGCCCGCATGAGCGTCTCCAGAAACTACTTGAATTTGTTTTTTTACTATTCATTGCCCCTATGTCCCCCCTGGTAATATGCCAACTTGGGCTCCCCCCGATCGCCGACGCACCGTTAAGTCAATGCAAGGTCACGAGTGTACGTTTTTTCTTCCCCTCTAACTGGCTAACACCCTACTTTCCGCTACGTCTTTCCACCCCCCAACGACCGAGCTCCAGTCGATTTTTTTTTCCTCCCAAAACCTCTCTTCCCCCCCCAACTCTTTAATCCGACTATTCATAACTCCAACCTACTCCCCCTGCGCATCAACCTTACCCTTTCCGAAAGTGTCGTAGTATTCAACTCGCCCGCTCGCCGCCCCTATCCTAGTCAGCTCCTTCTTATTCGGCGCCACCCGTGTTTATAATTACCCACTTAGCGGCCTTCCTGTGGCCCCGATCTTGAAGACCTTTCAGGCTTCCTCGTCATGCCCTCGCCCCGTGCGAAAACTTTGCAAAACCTTTAATCCTCAGCCTGTATAGTTCCCTTTTTAAACAATCTGCTATACTCCTCGTGCCACTCTCCTCCGCCTGTGACAGACCATCTTCACTTCAGGTTTTGCCTCCTTCCCCTTATAGATGGGCCAAGCCCAGGACCTCTTCCAGCATCTTAAACCCATTCTTCCTTTCCTATTTCCGACTCTGCCCATCAGCTTCACATGCGTTACACGTCGTCCTTTCTCATCCATTCCCTTTACCACTCCCATATAGTCCGGTGTGCAGTATAAACGCTCTCCCTTTTCCCGTACACTAGCACTACCACCTCTCTTCAGCCCTTCCCAGCCTATATTCCAATTCCATTCAACTCGTTGTCCCACGCCAAAGTTATACTAAGCCCCTGATCTCCAGTTTTCCTCCCCGCCGAAAAATTGATACGCTCTGCATTTGCGTCATTTCTCCCCTCCCCAACACTTCATTCAGGCCACAGTCTTTATCCCAAGCCAGCGAACCTTAAAGAAGTTACCTTAATCCTAATTGACGTGACACCCACTGGTCTCCCCCCCTATCTTTCCCCTCCATACTCCCCTTTTCATTCGCCCCTTTCTCCCAAG
>Ga0179593_1287404_pt1 | contig 17924 bp, 16 predicted proteins | sample CZODoug2_1_08_16_FD_185931 | JGI IMG/M metagenome (GOLD analysis project Ga0179593, IMG submission 185931) | Vadose zone soil fungal communities from Angelo Coast Range Reserve, California, USA - CZODoug2_1_08_16fungal (PacBio error correction) | ecosystem: Environmental > Terrestrial > Soil >... | reverse complement strand
TAGCACGTAACATTTCAGACGAGCAGGACTGAGGAAAAATCCGCCTGCCCCCCTCCGCTCAATGCATCTTAACCCGGAATACCTGGTAATCCTTTCGTTCCGAGGTTGAGACAAAGCTATGCATTCATCGGTCCTCCCCTCCCCCCCGCCCTTCCATTCCATTCTGGCGTTCGTGACTTAGCAAAACGGCACCGGTGCCGCTTTGCCGATCTTTCCCCTTTTTGGCTCTTTCCCCTTGGCACCCCGTGAGTTAGGATCGTCGTCGGATTTAGCCTATCGGGCCTGGTGCTCATGTAACGGCGAATTCCCGCCTCGCCCGCCCTTGTCTTTCCCTCAATAGCTTTGGCCATAGGGACCAGCTCTTTTTTTCAGTTTCCGGCTTAGTGTCGTCTCCCTTTACATTTCAGAGAACTTTTTTTATCGGCAGCGGTGATGTCTTGGTCCTCTTTTCTTCTGAAGGAACCCCCCCCTCTTCTATGGCTAGCCCGAGATGGTCTTTTTGTCACCTACCCCCGCCCTTCAAAGCTTAACTGAGCTCCCGCTCAACGCTGGCTGTTTTCCCTCGTTCGAGACAAAGAGGAATCACTCACCCTGCTGTCCACCTGTGCCCGTCCAATCCACCTCTCTAGGACCCCCACCTCCCTCCCTTTCAGCCTTACTCCATAGTCTTTGTTCCGATTCCCTTTGTGGATCCGCCTCTTTGACGATTAAGGGCCTCCCTTACCTAGTCCGTCCCTCGATAATAAGTCCTGATCCCGCCGCTCCCCTCCTCGCTAGTTAGGCTTTCTCCCACTTAGGTACCCCGCTTCATTTTAGCCCTTTAAGTGGACTTCCCCGTGAAAGAGTCAATGCAGGTGTTGCTTGAACTTCCTCCCCTCCTCCTTTTTCAAGACCCTTCTTCCGCCCGCGCATTGATTTCGTCACATAGCCCTGAGATTCAGTAGACCGGCCGTGCATCCATTCCCCCTCACGGTAAATGATCGCAGCCACGATCTTTGAGGGTTAAGCCCTGAAAACAATAAAGAGCATTTTTTCCCCCAGGTTCTTTCCTAGAACTTTCTCCTCTGGATAGCATGTCGGCCCCCGAACTGATCCGCGTCCTTCTTCTTGGTCGGCGTCAGACGAACCAACCCCAATCCTGGACGGCTACCCTTTTCACCCTCCTTTTTTTATTTATTTTTTATCCTCATCAGCCAGGTTGCGTTCTCTTTGTGAAGCATCGGCTGAAGACTTTTCCTGTTTGCCCTTCTGTCCTTACAGGCCCGGTCATGGTAACCCTTGGAGGCTTCGGATCCGGAACGTTCTCTTCCCACCCAGATCCTTCCTCTCTGCGAAGTAGCCAGTGTATTTTTTAAAGCCTGTTTTTTTCACTTTGAGGTACGCGAATGTTGTCAAGGTACCTACTGATGACCCCTTCTTCCCCCCCCGACCTCTCCTTCCCCTTAGTTTGTTCACTAATTTTTGCCGCAGCTCCCTACCTTCAGAGTTTTCTTGAGTTCTGTCCCGATCCCTCTCCACCACCACTGCTGACTCCCCCTTTTTTGCCCGCTCGGCCCTTAACTGCGCGCAAGAACCTCCCCAACGTCCCACCGAATCCTGTTTATCTTCTTTACTCCTTTAATACTTTGTTGTTTTCTAGAGAGTCTCATTCGGCCGTTTATTGAAAGTTTTCTCTTCTTTACTTTTTCACCGTCCGCGACGGCCAGATGTCTGTTCTGTCCTGTGTTGGGGGGATCCCTGCGTCTACCCCCATTGCGTTTTATGACTGGGGTTCGGAGGCCCAGCGATGGACCTCTGATCTCCGGCCAGTACTCTTCAGGGTTTACCCGGTCGGGCTCCTGCATCTTTTCGCCCCCCATTTTAGTTTCCCACCTCTTTCCGTCCTCCTCTTGTATAACTGAGTCCATCAGATTGCTGTATGGGGGGACTTTCCCCCCCTGTTGGCGTGGCTTCCTTCCTAATCGGGACCGTGATAGAAGGGCGGTTTTTCTTTCATTTCCTCCCTTTAAATTTTTGCCCCTCCCCTAAGGTGTTCACGCGCCCCCTCTTTTTCCCCCTCTGCCTCCTCCCCTTCTTTGACCCTATTCAGTTGTTTTTTTGATTGATCGCGCTTGGTCGCCCGACGACGTGAGGGCTCTGATTAGAGATATTCTCCCTCTTCAGCATTTTAGTGCCTTCGCACGGGCTAGCCATGGTTGCTGGTGTTTGGGATTTTTCCTCCCCGGACCTCAACTTACAGTGGCTTCGATGTTCACAGGCGAGTTTCCGATTGCTCGTTCTCTTTTTCTTTAATCTCTTCGGTCCTTTTCTGGTCGTCTTTAACTACAGCAGGGGTTTTTTTCTAATTCCCGTTACTTCCACCCCTTGATTTGATGGCGAGAATTTCACTCCCGACCTGCAGACCCGCGCGTATTTTTTGGAGTGCCCTTTTTCCCTTTTTTCCCCTTTCTCTATATGGTCCGGATTGGTGATCCCTCCTTTCTTTGTAACGTCGATTTTTTTAGAGGCCCGTGCTGATACTTCTGAGGGGAAGCGAGAATGGCAGTCCCTTGCGAATTAAGTACAATTTATTGGGAGGGTTCCCAGTGAGATTTTTGGCTCTGGATCCGGTCCCTCCACGGTCCTATGACCTTTCGGCTTTTTCGGTAGCTTTCTTTAACTGGTTTAATTCGTTGTCGTTCGTCTTTTTCCTCGTCATGGCATGGACTCCCACCCCTTATCTTTATTCTTCTTCTTCCTTCGCGAGGGGACTTGATTCTGTTCCTGTGAGAAGCCCCATCTCGCGGACATTCCCCCCAGATCCCCCCCCTTCCCCCCTCTTTCCCCTTAGGCTAGAAGACTCCCTGACTCGAACATGGGCCTCCGGATCCCTTTTCGTCTCCCACCTTCTTTTCCGGAGCCCGCCCCTCTGCTTCCCTATCGTCCCGGAGGTCTTAGTTTGACTGAAAGTAATAGGTCGTTTTTCCCGGGGTTTTCTTCTTCTAAGTCTTTTAACTTTTGCAATTCCCATTTCTCATACCGATCGACCTCCCTGGCTTTTTGACACGCTTCCCGCTTTCCCCCGGACGGGGTTTTACGATCCGTCGTAGACGGGGGTCCTCCGTGAAATTTTTTCTCCCTTCCTTCCTCCCTTACCGTCGCCCCTCTGTCTATTGTCATTGACTCCCTGTAGGGCTAATAGGAGTCCGGTTTCGCGTGGTTCCCGATGCAACGGTCCCTCTAGATAACTGTTATTGTCCTGTGTTCTCTCGGATGGCGCGAGCGTACGGCGTTATGGAGGACGCACAATTGCGCGGCCTGTAGGAAGGAAGTGCTCAGTTTTTCCGGCGTGCCGCCGATTTTTTTTGCGGGCGACGCAGGTCTTTCTTTCTTTTTTTGATCTATTCCTCCCTTCCCTTAAGCTCCCTCTCACAAGATTAAGAGGACGAAGACCGTTTAAGGGTACTGTGTTTTTGACCACCACTCAGGTTTTGCGAATCACGTGGCCTTCCCGTACCATCCCTTAAAGATGGAGCTTTCTTCTCTCTTGTCTTCCCCCTTCAACCACTAGTTGTCGGCGAACTTTCCTCTGGTTTGCGAACCTCTCCCTAGATGCGGTCGTCCCGATACACGTGTGCCTCATTCTCGTTCTGCCCTTTGAAAGGCGTCTTTTTTCTCATCGGCCATTTTTAGTCTCGGTGATCCCCCGGCGCACCACTTCTTTAGAGATATCTCCAGGGGGCATTCGATCCCCTCCCCCTTCTTCGGTTGTCAATTGCGCCCCGGTTCTCTTTTCTGGGATGTCGTGCCTTCCGCGATAAAGATTACCTTCTTCTTTTCTTTCAGATTTGTGATCTGAGTCATTCCTTCGTCTCTGTTCGTGAAAAAGCTTATCCTGTGGAAGGATTAGATATTTTCAGGAGGGACGTTGTTTGAAGCGGTTACCGTGGGGTTTTTCTTCTCTTTGAGCACCCTCTTGAGGCGTCCTTGGGTCCGCTCTTAGGTGCTCTAATTTTGACGTTTGATGCGGACGGTGCTTGATGTACTGAGGATTGTGGCCGGCTCTTCCTACCGGGACGGGTGATTTTTTTCGGAGATTTTTCCCCTTTTCCTTGACATTTTTCCCTCCCTCCATTTGACTACTCTTCAATGAACAGGTCACGGATGAGGTCTTCCCGCTTTGTCTTTTGACTTTACAGGACCCTCATATGGTCATTTGCGATTGGTCCGACTCTGTGCGCTCCCACGGCCCTTCCTCCTTTGGACCTCTAATTTCTAGTGCCTTCTAAGTTGTTCCCTTTCGCTGTTCATAGGATTTCTTTTCCGTTTGGCCCGGCGCTTTTCTGTTGGCCAGGAGAGGGGTATCTTGAGCCGGTCTTTCCCTCCCGGGTAGAGAACTTCTTTCACCTACTTTTTTTTCTCTATATTCTAATAATCAGTTGTTGTTCTTCTGATTGAATTCCACCTTTCGTCTCGCCCTGTTTGGCAAATCCCCTCCGCGGCCACCCCGCCTCGGGTCCCCGACCGCGCAGGGACCATGATTTGCTTCTTTCTCTGGCGTCCGTTGGGGTGTGACACCCGGCCCTTCGACCCTTTTCCCTAGTGTGTTCCCCCCCCCTTTTCTTTCGTCTAGCGTGGTACATCCTTTGCAGATCCTTCTTGTCCTGCGTCCATCGGCATCATCCCGCTAACTTTTCAGGGCCAGGCCGTCTCCCCGGCTGTCCCCGGTGGCTGAAATTCCTTTCTTTCCCCCCCACACCCTTCCCCCCCTCTGTGTCCGAGACCGTCACCATCCTTATCCAGTTTCATCATCAACCTTCGCCCTAAGGCGAACCCCTAGGATAAGTTAGCCGCTACCGCATACTGCCTTCTCCCGACTCATGCGAATTCGCCCCCCTTGTTTTTTCGCCACCACCTATCCTCCCAGTTACACCGGTCCCCCGCGCCGGCCAACTCAGGCGAGCCGGGATCGATCGGTTTTTTCAAACTTCCTTCTCCTAGAGCAGCCTTCCTCTTGCTCGTTACTCCTGAACGCATCAAGTCCCCTTTGAATTATCTTCCCTCCCCATTCCACTTGCCCCTTTACTTTGCCCTTTCAGCAGGTCCATCCCCCAGGCTCTGGCTTCCTCGTGGCCCTTGTTCCCCGAGCCTTTGAACGCCCAATGATCCCTTTCTGGGGACCACCGTAGTCCCCATGGCCTTCGCAAAGGTCTTCCCTTCCGACCTCCTAGATGCACCCGGGACATCACGACGCCTCCCGGTTTTACGTCGATGGAGCTATCGGACTTTTACATAGAAGACCCCGCTTTCCCTTGGCCCCGCAGCCTTGTATTTTAGTCGTGTCGAAGGCCTCTTCTCCCCCCCGTTCTTCCTCTCTCCCAATAGGTGAGTAAACCCTCTCCTTTCTGTTCTCCGTCTTCTGTGAGTTGACCGTTGTCCTTGGTTGCCTCTCTAAACCGCTCATCCCCCCTTTTTCATCTTTCTAGCGCCCGGTGTCTTCACACGCCCCTTTCCCTTCGCGTAAGAGACGTCTCTCCTTTTCAGGCCTTTTATCCCCTTTCGCCTGCCTACCACGCGGCGTGCCAATTTGTCAGTACTCCAAAACATTTTCTCGACCCTTTGCGGCGTGCCCCTCGTTGAGGACCCCATCTTCCGTCCCGCCCCCTTTTCTCCCCCCCTACAGCTAATCAACAGCTTAATAAATGTAATGCCTGTCGTTCTACGAGCACAACGGCAAGGCGCCGTGACCCTCTTCCCCCAGATCCTTCTCGGTTCCGGGTAAACCCACCCCCTTAGGATCCCTCTCTTCTCCTCTCGGGATTTTTTACAGGTTCGTCTAAGTAGCAAACCGATCTTAACTCGATCTTCATGCCCCGACGAGAATGTTTCATCCCTCTTAGGGACGGCCTCGCAGAGGCAGTTTCCGTCTTTTTTTTTCCTCCCGCCGACCACTGTAAGCATTCCCTTGCTCCTTGAAGAGGTCTTTTTTTTTCTGTAGAGCCAGTTCCTTTCAAACAGCTTTTTTTTTTTTGAGTGTTTCTTCTCGTCTTCTTCTCCTAACACCTCAGTAGACCCCCCGCATACTTGATCAGGAATTAAGATCATGTTTTGGTCTTTATCTCTCCCCCTCAGGCCCCGCCCCTACCTCCGCCTTTAACCAAGTGTACCAATGCAACGGACTCTGCTCTGACAGCCCGAACCTCCTTGACAAGAAGACCTCTCTTTTTTCAACCAGCTCGCTTCACGTGTCCCCCTTAGAATGTTGACCTCTTAATTTATCCCGCTCCCCTTATATTTCCAAATTCAATTTTTTCCGCCCTCTCCCCATAAGGATAAGATCAAGTGGTCACCACTTCCTTCTTCCCCCCCCCCCCTCTATAGAACTTTTCCCGCAGGTCCGACCAGTTTTTTTAGAGTTTTCCATGTTCTTTCTTCACTTCCTCCCCCCTGGGTCCCTTCCAGCGGTGTTCCATCCCCTTCCATCTTCGTACTCGCAGCCAGCAGCTCCTCTCCTTTCCCTACATTGACCCGCACCTTTGCATGCACACGAACCCCCCTTCTCTGCGTTCCCTTAGTTCACAACTCCAGTGGTCCCAGGGAGATCCCGTTTTCTAGGCCCGTCTTTTCGTCGACCTTCTGGCATCACTGAAACTATCAGAGTATCTTCCCTTCTCCCTAGACCCGCTCCCCCCCCCTCTCGTGCCAAGGCGTCACCCTCCTTCGTCTGGTCTTTCTTCAAAAGAGCCTGTAGTTCTCGTCTTGTGATCTTCGGCTCTTACAGCCCAATTTCCCTTCTCATTGGAAAACCCCGTCACGAGAAGGTTCCCTGGCTTCGTCATGAAGACCTCCCGAGGTAGTCTCCCCAGCATCCTTCCAGCTTCCGCCCTTTAGACAGCTTCTCTTCAGAGATTTCTGAGCAGTTGAGGCTGATTCTGTGACGCCGATTCTGATCCCCCCCCTTCCATCCGCCGCTTCGGAACGGCGGCCTTTCGCACTTTCTCCCTCCCACCATCCCTTCATGTCAGCCGTAATGTTGTCACCCCGCGCATGCGAAAAACGCTTCTTTAGTTGGCCCCGGCTTTTAGTTTCCCCCCGAGCAAGAGCCCTCCCCCCTTTTCCCTTTACCCAAACCTTAACCAAATCTTTTATCTCTATCTTTCACCCCATCAGTGTTTTTTTTCGAGCAATCATGACTTTGCCTTTTAGTTTTTTTTTCCTGAAAGTTCCTTCTTCTACTGGCCATTCAGTCTTCATTCGTGTTAACTTTCCAAGCGACCGGGTTTGGTTCCTTTGATTTCCCATGCACGGCAACATTGCGCTTTCCTTCCTTTCCGATGGTCTTTCCGGATCGGCTATCTTCCTCGGCGCCTTAGGCGGGTTATAAGCCGCGTTCGTGCTTGAAATTTTGGACTAACCGTTTCGCAGTTTTTTAACCTCCCCTAGCCTTTTATAAGTTTTCCCGAGATGTCTTTCTCCCGTGGGCAGATACAAGAGTTTTATCAGCCCCGCCTTGGACCTTCTCTCTTGCGGATGTAATCTTTCCATTTCCTTTCCCTTAGTTTCATCGCCCTCCCTATGCTGCACTCCCCGTCTTATTTCCCTCGCCGCCCGACTGTCTTTTCCCAGTTGCCCGGTTCTGAGTTGGTCGCGTTTTTATAGCGCGTTGTCCGCGCCCCCTGGCGCTCTTTCTTTCTTTTGGCGAGATATTCAGCGCCATCCTCCCTTGTGTGCCTGCACGTGCTCTCCCTTTTTGAAAGTCAGGGGTTACTCCTTGAACCCGCCCATATGTCGTTTTCTTCCCCTGGATTCCCCCGGGAACTTATTGTTCATTATGAGAGGAAAGCGTCCGTTTTACTCAGCTCTGGGGAGTGGAGTCCTTCCTTAAAAGAAAGAGGGTGTCTTCCCTCGTTCTTTTCCTGTCCGTGCCCTGCTTATGTCGAGCCTGCCAGCCCCTTGCAGTCCGCTGCCCTCTCCTTCCCCCTGGCCGGGTACCTTTCTCGATGAGATGGCCTTCCCCCTTTAAGACGCCCGGTTTGAGCGAGCCGCGGCGTCCTTTTTTTTCCTTTGGACTGAGGACTCGATTAGCGACTCTGTTAAGGCGGGCCTTAATCTCCAACAGCGATCCTAACCAGGTTAGTGCTTTTTAGGCTAGGCGGTTGAAAAGGATTTAGGCTTTCTTCCCCTTTATCTTTCGTTTCACCTTCTGTGACAGAGGATAGTTGTTCGTCTTGCACTATGTTCGAACATTGGAAGTGACCTCCCTGCCCCGGAAATGTATGATGATAAAGGTTTTTCTAGTCGGACGCTAGTGTATCCTCCCCACTTTTCTGAACGAGTCATCGATCAGAGAAAAGATTCATAAGAACACCTCCGGACTCTAAACCGGGCATTCCCCGAAGTTTTTCTGTGGACTTTGAGTCTCTTTGACTTCGGTTAGTCATATGGCCGCCTCCGTTTGTGACCTGCGTTCGGACGTTGTATCGTTCATTTGAGTCTTTTCTCCCTATTCCCCTTAGCAAGGCCCCCTATCTGTGCTTCACTCAACAGATACTCCTAGGGCGTGGAACCCCTCTGCTCAAGCTTTGCACATCTGTTCACCTGATCCCCTTCTCTACAGCGAAGGGGTGGCCTTTTGTTCGTCACTATGCTACCTTTATTGGAGAGGGGGTAGTTCGGCTGATGTGATCATTGTAGCCACTTTTTGTATACAAGAGGACCTGACCTATTAGATTACAGTGCCCTCGCCCCGGGGTGGTTGGTGGAGGGAGATGTCATGGGCGCGCGCGTCGTTCCTGATGGATAGACCTTCCCATTCTATCTGTCTTTTTCTCGAGATAACGGTTCACGATTTCCTCCCCCCTTCAGTTTTCATCCAATGGTCATCAGGTTTTGATTCGCTTACGGATCCCCAATGCACCGGAATTAGTCTGCTCTCCCATATACTAAGGCCCCTGAACGAAAGTTTCCCCCCCCCTAGGTTGCTTCTGACTTTGACTGGGCTTCGAAAGGCACTTTTCCGCCCTTTAGTGCGATCCTTGTATGGTTTAGGCGATCACGGGTACTCGTTTCCTGCCACGATAAGTCCCCCAGAGATTCCTTTCCCCCATAACCTGCTTTCCCTCCCTTTTAGGTAGAGGAGAGATCGCCTCTTCAATAGTGTCTGCTTTTTTGATCTCACTGACAGTGCGGATCTTCTGATAAGGGGGACAGTCAAAGCAGAGCATGGGGGTTCTCCCTGCTACTCGTTGTATTTCTTGAAGGGGTAGATTCTTTCCTTAGAGACCTCCTTTTTGGTTTATGGTTCTCTGCCGAAGAGCTTTGAAGGCGGCGGCGATTCTTTTGAGTTCGCACCCTCATTTTCCCTTCCGAAGATGTTTCCTCTGGACTGTGGACGGAGCTATATGGTGTTTTTACGATCGTCTCCATTAGACTGTATTCGTGCATTTTTCCTTTTAGCTTCGGTCCGGTCCTTTCGAAGATGGTGTTTTTTTTCTTTCGCGGTTCCCTTCTGATTCGACGATGCTTTTACGTTCGTTGCATAGGTGATGTCGATTGGGACGGTTTTTCTGAGGAGAAGGCCCGCGACTCCTTTCCCCCCCGTGCCTTGTTATGACTTGCGCTCTGATAGATCAGGTCCAGCCAGTGCAAGCAGCCTACTGACCCAGAGCCGTTGCCCTTTTCGGCTACATTCCAACCGTGTAGTCGACTCTTCCCTCCTGTAGTGTCCTTCCTCAGTTTTTTTGTGTGGTTTTGTTCTCTTTTTTTTTTTTGTGCACGGACATGGCCCCTTGATTTACGTAGAGGCAAGGTCGTGTATTTCTTTTTGCGATATGGTCCTTTTATTGAAAGGACCTTTAACTGGAAGTGTTACTAACTCTGCCGAATATCTCTCCTAATCCGTTGTTTTTCTGCTCTCTTTTTCGTAACCTTCTCCTCCAGGCCTTGTAGCCCCGCGCCTGGTCAATACCCCCTCCTCAATTTTACTACCTCTACGTGGCCACGAAGCGCCGGGCCCCGTCTCCGGCATTACCGGCCTACCAAGCTCCCCTGCACGATTCTTCTTTAGAGGCATGGACGTTATTTCTAGACCACCCATTTCTGACAATCGCCTGCTGCCGGACTGGAATAAGAGTCCCCAGCTGTGCTTTATCCCCCCGCCACCGTACCTGGTAAGGGCCTGAATGACCTTTTCTTTCCCCGGGCGGCCCTTACCCCTCCCCCGTTTCCAGAAAACTCCGCGTTAGAAGAGCCCCTTTCCCGTGTCCGCATCCTTTGCAAAGACAGCAAAGTTCCTTATCAGCACCCCCTTCGCCCATTCAGGATTTTGCGCCAAAGTTTCCTTGACTCCCATAAGTTAAAGTCCTCAAAGGAAGAATACTAAACAAAAAGAAGTCTTCTTTTCCCACACCTGCCTTCTTCAACTCTTGCGCGATCAGTATGTGGGACTCCCTCAGCATCTCCTCCGCATGCGTTCTTCCTCACACGCACACTCCAAGGACTTTTTCTTCTCCTTCCTCATCCCGCAAGGCCAGATAAACAGTGCTAATCAGTGTGCTCCCCCCCCGAATGGATGGCTTCGCTGCCCCCCTTTTCTCCTCCCGACCTAGTTTCGAAGTTTGCTTTCCCCCCCCCTTCTCCCCTACCTGAGGTCAAGGCTCTTTTTTGTCCCCTATCAGTTATGTTCACTTTCTGACGTCCAGTCTTTCCTGCGGCTTTATCTTTCTGGTTTCCCTCTTACGTGAGACGACCCGAGACTCTGAGAAGAAGTTCTTCTGGCTCCTCTTCACGTCTGCCTTAGTTTTTCCCCGTCTGACATTGCCCTAGGTTTCTTTTTTCCACCAAATTTCCCCTTCCTTCCCCTTAACGTTATAGGGTCTAAGACCTCATACAGGTTATTTCTCATTTCGCCCAATCGAAACCCATGCTGACCAACCCCAAGTTCGTCGTCCCCACTTTCGGCTTCACTTCCTTTTCCCGGCTTAAGGAGACCCTTTTGATTGAATGGCCTTCTCCCTTCCCTCTCTGACGACACTGAGAGAAATGCATTTACTCCACAACAACTCTCACCGCTGCATGAGGTCCTGTTAATCTCTGATCAAGTGAATCCGGTCGAGGCCGCTCGTGTCCCCTTCTATCCTTCCCATTTTTTTTTTTCTTTCAAAGCACATCCTCGAGTCTGAAGAAAACTTCCACCTGCTGCGACAGTTCCTAACAGTTAGCTTGTCCCCAGCTTTACCCCGCAATGTACCGGTCTTCCCTCTTTATGAGAATATCTTCCGGTGCTCCCTGGCCTCTTCTATCTTATTCACCGCGCTCCCGCGAGACGGTAACTTTTTTCCCCGTCTTTGCTTCCCTTTTTCAGTTCGAGTCCCCCGAGGAGGCCCAGGTAGGCCCTCCGAAAACCTCTAGTGAGTCCCGGTTCTCCCACTTTCCGCGGTTTTTTTTTAGAGTCTATTTGCTTGTGTACCCAAATATGCGCTGGCGTGTTCCGTTGGGAGTCTCCCACCTCACATCCAAGCTGACTTTTTCTTCGCCCGCTATCCTCTTCTCCGGGTGGGATTACGTCAAGATTCCTCTCCAGAGGCCCCTCCTAACTCTCCAGTCCAAGTCAGGTCACGCCATCTGACCTCGCTCCCGCACCTTATAATGGTTCCCTCTCCTAGGGGAGAAGATACCCCGGTTCTTCCTATAGATGTGGGTACGATTAAGTGAGACTCTTCTCTCGCCTTTCCCTCTCTTCCAGCCTTTAGACGGCCAACCTTCCTTTTCAAGGGCGTATTCCACAATGGTAAAGATAATGGCGTTAAATGTCCATGTTCCCCGCCAAGTGATAGCCCTAGGTAGGGCTGGACCTTTTTTTTTTCTCTCCCATTCCGCCTTTTCCAGGACCTCCTAGTCCAGAACTTAACTTCTTGTCCGCCGTGCCAGAAGAATTATTAGTTCCTCCGTCTCTCTCATCCATTGACCTAAATTTGGTAACTCCCCTCTATTCTTGTAGCGGACCCCCCTTTCCCTTAACTGGACTCTTCCCCTTCGATTACATATATCTCTCTTCTCTTTGGACCATCAGTCTACGTGTCGCGGCGCTTCCAGATAGCCTCCCCCCCAATCTTCCCCCCGGTTCTCAAAAGGTCCAACCTTTAGTAGGGATAGTTTCCCCTCCGAGCTTTTGCTTTTTATCTGGGATTCCTCCCATTTACTGCTCATTCGCCCTGCCCCCTACTCCTTCTCTTCCCCCCAAGTCAAGGGGAGGAGTAAAAAAAACCCACCCCCACTTCTCGATCGTCCCCTGTCATCCCGTCCGTTCCTACCCGATGAAAGGGATGCATGAAAGAGATTTTATGCGCCACTTTTCTAGTCTCTCCTACCTTCTATACCCGATCCTGCCTCGCCCCCTTCCCTTCTTTCATAGACACTCTTAGCCAGGCTCACCATGTCCGACAGCCTGTGGGTCCGCTGAGACATACCCGCCCCCCAACACCTCGCTCCCTGGCCTTGCTTCCTTGCCCTTTCACGGTACACGATCAATCTTTCTCAAGACCCTTCCCCCCCCTTTTTTTCCCAAAACACGAAAACGGCATCCTTCTTATATTACTACTCCTCTTTTTTTGTTTATAGATTCTAATGATTCGAAGTTTCATGGACGTTTTTCCTTTTCTTGATTTAGCTCCCCCGCCCCTTAGGTCTTGCACGGTTTTTTATTAGGCATTTTGAGCTTGCGGTCACAAAATTTAGATTCCCTGGACTTTTTCTCTTGCTTCCCTCCATGTCCGAGATCCGTGCCCGCGTTCTCTTTGTACCCTTTTCCGTCCGGGAACCTATAGGAAATACCCACTCTGGCGAAGCAATTTATCCTCGTATCCCTCTCTTTCGAATTGTCGTTGGGGCCTCAACCTACGCGGTGCGTCGATAGAATCGAAGGCTTAACCTGTCCTCTTCTTGGATTCATTTTCTAAGTAACAACTTTTAGTACCCTAGTACCTTCTATTTAGACCTCCAGAAATCCCCTTGCTGGACGATCAGTTATCCATGTGATGCCCGTGTTCTGAGTTTTTCGCTGATCGTGACGGATTCCTCCTCAGGCCCTCCCCCCTTCGTATGCCAAACCTCTCCTATCTTCTTTAATTGCAAGAAGCCTTCCTCTGCACCCCTTACGAGCTCTTTCTTTTTCCCAGGTGACCCCCCCTCCCTAATCTATTTCATTATCTTGAAGGAATTTCCACCTTTAGGGTAATGGCTTTTCCGCGTCACCGTTCTAAGACACGGGCTTCTCTTCCAGCTCAAAGAACCCGTTCGGAAAGGTCTTTCACTTCCCCTTCTTTATTTTCGCGGTACATCCCTACTTTGCATTCCTTGGTCCCTGTTTCTTCCCTTTCCTTGTATGGAGATTTCTTTTTTCCCCCTTCCCTTGGGAGTGTTTCCTCTTTCTATTCTCCTTCTGGGCAGGCGGCAGTCTTTCGACTTATGGTATCTTTTGATTGGACTGATTATCTTCCCCATCTTCCTCCCCCTTATTGGTCCAAAAGGAGATTGATCGTTACCAAGGGATCCTGAGCTCTGAATCGTGTCGTGAAACTTATTTTCGGCGTTCCCCTAGGTTTTCTGGTGACAAATGATGTTTCCATCGGACCTTTAGCGTCTGATTCGTTTAGCCCGTTATTGGCTCTCCCCCCCCCCTTTTTTCTAAGGATCCGCTTTCTTTCAGGTTATGAGAGTTTATGGACGTGCTTTGTTAGTGAGAGACCCCAATATGCCCGCACACAGCCACAGCGCCCTTCCTTTTTCCTCAGGAATTTTATGATATAGAGACGACCCCTCACGCGTTGATTATTTTTAATGACATATTTGCGTTTGTTCTCTGAGAACTTACGCCCCTCTCGTTACCCTTTTGCCACGAGATGAGCCATGGCCTGAAGGATACTTCCTTTACTTGCCTAGGGTTTCGTTTTTTCGCTTTTTCAGATTACTGAGACACCTTAAGTATCCTTCTTTCCCTCTTCTCTCGTCGAAATAGGGTTGAAAAGCAGCCAGGATCTGTTTTTAGACTAGTACTCGAGCATGACTTTCGTGTGATGTCCAACTACTCATAACTGCTTGGGATTGGGGGTAGTGTCTCTTCTTTTGACCCTTGCGATTTTCCTTTTTTCTTTGTATAAAGGTAACTTCTACCCCTCAGGATTACCTTGCTTGGAATTTTTTTATACTTGTTCCTGTCCGCGCGCTTTCGTCAGTATTGTCCAACTCAAGTCTTTCCCCTTCACCATTCGTAAGGACAGCTACTTTTACGTCTTGCACGACCTCTTGAGGTCTCTTTTTCTTCCCTCTGTTCTTCCGGTGCTGTCTCATGACCCGTTCCTCTCTCTTCCTGATAAAATCAGGATACTCCCCTACGGAGGACTTGGCGAATTCACTCTTTCTGTATTTCCGTCTCCTCGTTTCCTTTTCACCAAGTGCGACCTCTTTACGATTGGGACTGTCCTTTTTTGGGACGATACACACGTGTTAGCTTGTTCGACCACTTAACGCGACCTCGACGCCCCCCTCTTTGTCAGTCCTCTAGAAAGGTTGACATTTTAGGGACTGACTTAGAGCCTGTAAGAGGCAATGATGATGTTTTGATTCCTTCGGACCTGCCTTTTGAGATCGCTCCTTGGAAGCTATTCCTCCCTCTGAAGGAGTGTCACATGTATGGAAACCGTGCTCGGCGCCTGGGTATCTCGGTCCGCGAGGACCTTCTTTCTCTTTCTCCCTTTGCGATATCTTGGCCCCGATTCTTTATGTTTTAGACAACCTCTCGATCCTGGTATGGCGGATGTGGCTTGCCTGTCTTTGTTGTGGCCTTGAGCGTATTTTTCTATCTTGCACGGTGTCTTTCCTTTCTGCGTCCTTCCTTCCTTAGGATTTTCTATTCCCTCGATGCCGATGGTTGTCTTTTTTGATGAGGAAGGTTATGATGAGGATATGACTTCCCGGTGCTGGTACGACGCGGTACTTTTTTTTCTTAGCTTCTTCTTGCAGACTTCCCCTAACCAAGGTTCGGCCTGGCAATGACCAAGTAAGTATCTTCATAGCTCATTTTCAGAGGCCAGACATTGTTGAAGCGTCTTCCTACCGCTGTCTCTCCATCACTAACCCCCTTCTTTTAGATAGTTTTCCATATAATTGTTTTAATTTTTGTGATACTTGGTGTAAAGGAGACTTTTCTTTCCTTATCTTTTTTTCCCCCTGCGACACGTTCTTGACGAGTCAGGTCGTGGAACGTCCCGGCCCTGGTCTTGGTCTAGCCAAATTTTTTTTTTTTTTCCAAGGTTCTTCCTATATATATTCTCATACTCCATAAGGGTTTTGTTTTTGCGAGTTATGTGAACAGGAAACCTGCCCTGTCGTCTTCACTCTCCTCGCCACTCCTTCGCTTTCCCTCCGGTTTCCCTTTGGACCCCGTGCTAAAGCCGTGAAAAAAGAAAGTGCAAACAACTTTCTCCCTTCCCTGAGGAGAACCTGCTTCATCTTGCCTTTTATTTATAGCTCCCCCCTGACCCTTTTCTCCTTGAGATCGTCCTTTCTTACGCGTTCCATCTTCCTCTATAGAATCATTCCTTTTTTCAGGTGCCATACGTGTTGGTCTACGGTGCTCCCCCCTCCTAACAACCTCCTTTAGCGTCGCGGCCCCTTTCCCTTTGCCGCATCATCGAATCAGACGCACTTCCAAGTAAGAAGCCCCCATTCGCATCATGAGCTTTGAATGAGACCTGATCCCCCGACTCTGTACCCTCCGAACCGGCGCATCCCCCAACCCACCTTTTTTCCCCCTCCCCCGGTCCCACCCCGGAGAGCCTTACACTCTAAGAGCCTCCCAGGTCCCGAGTCTTTTTCGAATTAATGAATCTACCGCCTTCCTCGCTCTTCACTCCCACGCATCAATCAAGACTTTCTTTAGTCCCTATGACAGTCCCCTTTAGAGCCCCGCGAAGAAGGTTAAACCCAGGCTTGGATCGCGGGCCGAAGAGAGCCGAACCCCTTGATGTTCTTGGGTGGATCACCTCATTCCTCATGTCCCTCTCACATAATTTCGTCTTTTCCTCCAGTGTCGCACCGGGGAGGGATATATCCCTCCTTGTTCGATTTTTCGTGATAGTGTTCCGTATTTAGCCGACCAGCTCCTGTCCACTACCTGTCCTTCCTCTCCCTCCCTTCAGTTGTCTCGAAACTGTCTTTTCATCATCACATTGTAGTACAACCATTAATAGTCGGTCTGATTCACTGGATTTTATCTGTAGATCAGCTTCCCTCTTCATTTTGCATATCTCTCCCTGTAAAAGTGAGTCCTTCCCTCTTCCGTCCCTTGAAACAGGAGTCGTAGAAGTCCCACTGGCCGACGTCAGTAAACGTTCTATGATTTAGACTTCTCCTGCATCCCGCTCCCCCACCGTAACTTCCTACCTTTTCCCTGGAAGGTCGCTTTTCCAAATTCCCCCCTTCGCAAGAACCCCTGGTCAGAACTCCCCCCCGCTCATCCCGTACATGTCGTTTTCGTGGATCACACTTCCCCTTCTGCCGCCTTTCTGCTATTTCCCATCTCCTTGTTTGAAATCTTTTCCCCGAACCCGGATAGTAGGATTGATTTTCTCCCCTGGCAGGGAGCAGTTTGAGTACCGCACCCTCCGGCTCACGCCTGGCGAGGTCCCTCCTCCGGCGTCCCCCCTGGAAGTCCTCCTAAGTCGGAAAGGATTTTTTTTTTTCGCCTTGCGAACCACCCTGGCCTTGAGTGTAATTCCATTCTCCTGCCCCGTGCTGGTTTTTGAGAAAGAGTTTTCCGGAAAGTTTAACCGATGTGATTGTCCCTTTTCGATCTTTTTATACAATCCCCGAAATTAAATAGAAGACCTGAGCCAGCGAGAACTAACTTATCCTTTGTTAACTTTTTTAAGTTTTTCCTCTCCCCCCATTAAGCCAGTACAATAGATCTTCAACAGAAGAAACGACATATCCAAGCGTTTTTATACCCACCACAGCCCTCCCTCATTCGTAAATGAAGCCAACCTCGGCCGAGCTCGTAAAGTGTATCCTCTTCCTCCTGTTGTACCTGCGTACAGGCTCATTTCCCATTGATCGCCCCCCCCCTCACCCCTGTCTGAATACTAGTCAATAGTTGCTCTCTTCACGTCTTTCTAAATGGTCACCGCCATCGCCCTCCTTTCCATATCCCCCCCCTGTTCTCGTTTTTTTTCCTTTGGAACTGTATCAGCCTTTTTCCGCTGACGACATTAGTAATACCTCTCAGGCGTGCTCAAACGAAACCTCCTGCTGCTGTGCCCTCTTGCCTTCCTCCCCTACCCTTAAAGGTTACTTCCTTTACCCGTCTGATGAGGGAGTTCAGTTCGGCCAAACCCGTTCCATTCCTTTCGTTCACGTGCCTTCGTTTCAGTTTTCCAAGAATTCTCTAGTGAGAATACTTTCCCGGCCTTAGCTGTTGCTTTCTCTTCCTCAGCTTGACTTCTACCCTGTTCACCTTTTCCTCCCCCGTCGTCTTCGTCCCCTCCACTCGGAGTTAGTTGTTTTTTTTTTTTGCAAACTTCAAGGGGAGATGACCCCCCATGTTTTTTTTCTTTTTACTCCCGGAAAGACGAACGTTTCCGGTCCCTATTCCTTAGGCGAGCCCGTCCTATTTGCTTCACCCTATAAACGCGTCAGGACTCAAGTCTCCCGCGCGTTTTTACCTGTTGCGCCCGGTGTATGTCCTCTGGTTTCATTTTTCGCCCAACCGATGTAAGAAAGAGGCACGGAACTGCTTCTCGCTCCTGATTGCCACTCAAAGGAAAGGCTGCTCAGTCCCCTTTTGGTCCTTCCGCCAATTTCTTCCCCCCCCACGACCTCCCCAAAGTACTAGAGCTCGTAACCGTTTACCCGGTCTTCCTCCCCCCCTCCCTCCCCAACCGGATTCCCTC
>Ga0179593_1279716_pt1 | contig 17925 bp, 15 predicted proteins | sample CZODoug2_1_08_16_FD_185931 | JGI IMG/M metagenome (GOLD analysis project Ga0179593, IMG submission 185931) | Vadose zone soil fungal communities from Angelo Coast Range Reserve, California, USA - CZODoug2_1_08_16fungal (PacBio error correction) | ecosystem: Environmental > Terrestrial > Soil >... | reverse complement strand
GCGTGGGAGGGCCCCCAGGGGGGTGAGAACTTGCAGAGAACCGGACAATGGAGGGTCTCCCGCTTGAACCCCCTTCCCAGTTGAAGCCGCTTACGCGAAAACTGACTTTGGCTTGGCCCCGTGAGTCCGTCCGCCTACTTTACTCCGAGGAGAGCCCCTCTAGTGCTCGCCGGTGTATTTTTAGGCCGGTTTTGCAATTCCGTGTGTTGGAACATTGGAAGACCCTGCCTTCCGGTACCCCGCGCCTCCTTGGCCCCGGCTCGGTCTACCTTCCTTGCCTCTTCGAGTGGTGCCGTTTTACTGCTTTCGCGCCCCCTGGTATTGAGGGGCCCACCGCGGCGTATCATTCCCCTCTCTACTTTGACCCTTGCCGTTGAGGATGGCTACTGTGATATTTCGGACGTGAGCCCCTGCCGTCGAGGAAGGTGATCATTGGACGCTCCCGCCTCTGCGGATTCTTGTCGCAGTGGGAACTCTCGCCTGTGTTTATGAATGGGCAATGGCAGAACAGTGTCATGGTAAAGAGGTCCACGAGTACCTTGACCCCGTGTTTTGGCAAGGGATTGACTTTGATGGGGGCCCCCAGATTGAATGCCGGCCGCTTGTTTCAGGGTTCCCACCTCTCCCCACGGATCAAAGAGTAGCAAAAATCGGAGCTGTCCGTTTCTGTTCTCTACCCGGAATAAAACACGTATGGCCCTGCACTCTTTTTTCTTCGGACGCTGCCTGCGTTTGATGTTGTCGTCGCTTTTTTGATGCGGATTTTGATGCTCAGGAAAGGTTTTTCCGCACGCCGCGTCCCCCCCTGTCAGCTTCAGACCTTCTCCTTGTCGTCCCTTGACGCGCACAACGAGGGTCTGGCCCCGAGTTCCCGTTCGAGTTGCCCACCGCTTTGGCCGTTAATATCCGCACTGTGATCGTCGCCCTCACCATTAATGTGTACTTTTAAACGTTCCCCACACGCGGCCCCTTCTCCACCATTATAGCCAAAAGCGCACACCTACATGCTGCCGAGGCCCCCAGGGGTCACTGGCGCTTGAGTGCGTTCCGGAAAGTCGCAGTTCCGTGCCGTTGGATCTCTCTCTTCTCCTCATGTTTGTTTTTGTGCGCCTTCCCCCCGGAAGGCCCGCACGTCTTTTGGCAAGGAAGCTGTATATACTTTTCAGAACCTTAACTTCCTGGTGCCCCTTTCACTTCCCCACTGGTGAGATCTAAGAACCACGGAAGAATTGCTAGCTCTTTCCAGGTACTACCTCGTAATTTCCGGTCTCCGCGTCCGGATGCTGTACCGACTTCCACACGCATAGAGAATATTAGGTGAGCCTATTTATCTTCCTCTTTTGGTCTGCCGATACTAAATGCCGATGACTTTCTTTTCGGGACCCTAATTTTTTCCTGCAAAATATCAAGAAGTTGCAGAAAACCCACCCCCGTCACCGCATTCCAAGACCATTGCAAAGTTTTTATTGCCTCATCTTTTTGCTTGTCGCTTGTGACGCCCCAGACTGTCCGACGTGCCTCGTTTGATATCCCCACTGGCGGCGTCTTTGTCCCCTCGTAAACCCGAAGCGACCGGAACTTTTATATTAATGGCCCGGTCAACCGATTTGGAGTCAGCGGATCGTAATGCACTGAACAGTCTTGAGTGTAGAACTCTTTCCTCTCAGGTCCCCCCTCGCAGACGAGCTAGATTCGGGAGCTACCTTTGTTCGTGCCCCCGCATTCTTTCCTTTCCTGGCTCCCCGTTCCGACCAATGACCTCAAGCGTCAGACTCCCAGAGGCCCTGTCCGCCTTATGGATCGAAAGGGGGCTCCGTCTCCGCAGTTGTCCCCCCCCTAACCCAGGTTACCCCTCCTTGCTCCGGCCACCGCGCCCCCCCTCGCCTTAGGGAACTTTCGCTAGAATTCCCCCCCCTCTCACTTGATCCACGGAGGGGGCGTCTGTCGGCTCGCGGTCACCGGTACAGGCACAACCGGCAGGCCCACAGTGTCCGAAATCCCGGGCGAGAACACCTTGCCCAGCTTCGTCCCCGTCTTGTCTTGCAGCCCCAATCCCATTTCCAACCCCCCCCGTCGCTTTTGTTCCTGGGTGCCCTTTCGTCTTACGCCGGAAGTTGATTACACCGAGCGTTCGAACCAACTTTTTTTTGAGGCAAGGAAAAGAATCTGGTCTCGACAAACTGAAAGTTTTCCTTCGTGAAGTTCTAGGAATTTCCCCACCCCCCCTCCCCTCCCCCCCCCCCCCGCGATCTCGCAGCAGCGAAAGGCGCAGGCGTTAGGTGCATGCACTCCCTGAGTTTCCCTGCCGGCCCCCGAGGCCGTGATAATCGGATATCTAGTTATTAGGCCCCATAACCGACGGGCGAGGTTTCAACAGCCTCCCCCCCATCCCTGCATGCTAATGCTCCTATTCGGCAGGAACCCCCAAGCCAAAAGCTCCGACCCTGGAAAGAAGGATCTCCGCCCAGCTACAAGGCCCCGCCCCCCACTCATCTCTCTCCTCACCCCACCCCCCCCCCTCCCCCTCCTCCCCCCTTCCCTCCCCCCCCCGCCCTCCCTTCTATCCTCACAAACCCGGATTCGATTCCCTGTCTGCCATGTCCTGTCTCGAGCGTGTCTGCATGGTCACCATGCGCGAAACCTTGGGCGCTCCGCGATCGTGCCCAAGAGTCATTGTTTTGCACAATTTACACGACCTGAAGCCAGCTAAGCCCTTTTGCAACCCCCCGAGGTTACTATACCAGACCCGCCTGGAGCAGCGGAAACAATAGGGGTTGCTCCTTTCTGTTTGGGAATAAGTCATTCTGGAGGTCCTTTTTTCACCCCTTATGGTTCCGCCTTCCCAATAGCGTCTTTTCACACCAGCGTAGAGTTTCCCGTAGCAGATGGCCAGCTCCATCCGATTGTGCTTTGTGCCGAGACCGCTCGTGTGCAAATATTGCCGGCCAAGTACCAAACTTTTTTCGTAGAGGAGTTTGGTCTTTCCCCGTAACCCCCTTTCCAACTCGCCCGCGAGGATCGGAACCTGGTAAGGGAAGGTCGAGACACCCCCCAGAATCGGCCAATACTATGAGCCCTTGGGTCTGTGCTTTTGCTGACCAATTTTTGCCAGGGACGTATTCCCGGCGAGCACTTTAGCCTTTCCGACCTTAAGCGGCTGCGCCCGTACCCCATACCAAGGCTTGGGGGAAGTCAGGGCACCTGAGAAGACGTTGACCCATGTATCCCCCCGTCACCGAATAGGGTAAAGAATTTATCCGATTATCTCCTGTTACCGACTGATCATCAGTCTGCATCGCAAATACGCCGCCGAGCCGTCTGCTGATGCTACCCTTTCCCTGCTCTCCCGTGATTTAGGTACGCATTGCTTTCTGAAAAGAGGTTCCTTTCTCGCCGTGTTTTGAGCCAATGCCGCCGACGGGCTGGGCCCATTCAGCCTTCTACGGAAGAACTGAAAAAGGCCAATCTTCCCCCACGAGACTGCGAACATGACAGGTTCTCCTGGTTTCCCCCATTCGGCTGATCTGGCTGGGTATAACTCAGTGCGCGGCAGCCCTCTTGGACTCGCTGGGCCTCCCCTGGTGGCCGTTTTCCGATGTGGCTTTGGCACGTGGAGCCCCTTCTTTCCCTTTCACTTTTCGCTTTTCCTGTTGCTCGACTCCTCCTTGAGAGAGGACGCTTTGGTTCGAGAACCGTCTAGCTTTTTTTTCCGTAGATGATTTACCCCCCCCGGCGCTTCAGCCCCCCCGATCCCCTTTTCCTTTGCTGGTTTCGGTGGCGACAATCTTTTGCCAGCAATGGTCGCAACGGATCCCCATAACCTGACCCATAGTAAGACTCTCTTGAAGAGTCCTTTCTGGAGAGATCCCCGAATAGACTTTTCTGGGTTGGACCTCGGCAATTCTGCGAGGGGCAATGAGTTCGAGCCCCCCCAATGACGTGTTTCATCCTTCCCACGATGTTCGTGGCCCCTCGCTTTTTTTCCCTGTATGGGCATCTGATTGGTGGGACTGCCTTCAAGGAACATTTTATGGGTCTCTGAGGAGACAACCGTAGCGCCCCCGCTTGATTGCTTTTCAAGACGGACACAAGGACGGACAAGATTCTTGTTTTTGGCCCGGAACCCCCTAGACGGACGGCCCCCCCCCCCACGATGGAGGGAACTAAAACTCATATTGAAGAGTGCCTACCTTTTTGATGGTTGGTTCGCGATGAATTGCTTTTTTGCGGTGTTTCTTTTTTCCATGGGAAGCCACGACCTCTTACCCGGCACGGTCTACTTTGTCCGATTCCTTAATCTTTGGGTTTTGAAGGCGACACAACGAGGTTGACGGCACGAGGAGAACCAGGGAATACTTTGAGCACAGATAGAGTTCACTGGAGTGATCCTAAAGACATTTGGTTATAGAAGAACATGACAATTTTACTGCCGGCGGAAGGACCCAGCCTCACAGAGAGGATCCCCCGAGAAAAGACACTTTAAGCTGGAGTCAATTTACTTTATGCCCTTACAGCAGGGAAATCCATTTCTCTGAAGGAAGTGCATAGGTGATCCAGCAATCAGAAGTCATTGTTTTGGTTGCGACTGTGAGCTCCAGAGGAAATTATGAGCTAGCGTATTCACGGAATAATTCCCTATTGTCCCTTTCCCCGTTATGGTTACGGTGTGCTCCTAGCACCTTGCACGGCGTGCTTTTCCAGGACGAAGTGCCTTAGACTTACTGCCCCAGTAGCGGTCACCTTTAGGCCCCCTCCTGACAAAGCTATAATCTGGCCCTCCTATGAAGAGGAATCCTGTTGCGCCGTCCTGGTTAATCCTCCTAATATCTCGCAGGTCCTAGGGCCGAACGGAAGGAACTCAAAGAAGAATAAGAAGGTTCTAGCACCCCCCCAGATAGTTCCGTATCAGGCCCACAATTCTTGTTGCAGTAATAATTCTTTGAATTAGGGCTCCATTCTCTCTCCATCCCCAAAAGGAACATTGAGAAGTTTGATACGGTGACAGAGATTCTTAGGAGCTTGTCACCAAAGTCAGCTAAAACCACATCTCCCATGAGGACGGTAAACTCTTTCCCCCCCAGCACCTGCCGAGACCCTGGAACATCCGGAGCCCTTGGCCGGGCTGTGGTTTTCCCCCGTTATCTGGCCCCCCGTTCCTTCTTTTTTAGTTCCCAATCTGGACAATTTAAGGGCAATACTAAAAACCATTAACAAGCCGCTGAGAGGGGTCCGCTCCCCCCCCGCTCCGTGGACCCAAATTCTCCGAGGACACAGATTTCGGTTCCTTTTTTTACAGAACTGCAGTCATACCGGTAGAACTAATCCACTCCCGGCCTGCTCACGGGAGAATCCGTTAAGGGAGTGCCGGGATTGGGACCCAAAGAGACCAAAGGGGGAAAAATTTTCAAGACCCCCACTGGAACAACCGCCCTGTCCCAGGTGAAACTCGTCAATGAGTAGCGACCCCCAGGCGGCTCCGTGCGGAAAGGGCCCCAACCGTCGGCATTTTCCCCCCCCCCCCTTCGACACAGCTTCGGCCCCCATTGCGACCTTTCTCCTGCTTCCACCGCGAGCAGCTTGCCGTCGTTCTTCTGCCACGCCCCACGTTGACAAGAAACTCAGGTTTTCGTTTAGTCGCTCGCGGTCCGTAACGTGCTGCAGGAGGGTCTCAAGAGCGGGAGAAGAACCTTGATGAGATACATGTCAATTTGCAAATTCTCGTGGCCAATGCCCCCAACGAACATTTTTCTAGAAACACAAGCATTCTCTTCTGCACTCTGCTTGCGCCCCTTTTTCCCCCTCCCATCTCTGCCAATGATCGGCCCGCCCGCTTTTCGGCGTCTGCAGAAACGCGCTCCGCCCGCCGGCACTGCCCCCCCCCTTCTTCCGCTCCGCGTGGCGGCGGCAATTTTCCCGACGGGCTCCTTCCTTTCCGTCCAACAGTCAGGGACATGGGGGGTCTCCTCCCCGGTGACCTAGCTGTAACCGTTCCATCAACCCAAAACCCAGCCTTGACTCTGCGGAGTTATACCCCAGTCCCTAGCCGACTGTTCTTTAATATCATCTGACCCAAAAGGGTTCACGCGACTCACTTCTCTCTCTGGCCACCCATCCCTCCCCCCCTCTTGGAGCCAGCTCAGCCCCTTTTCCCCCCACCGCTTTATTCTTATCGACGTATAGAGTCGACATACAGGGCTTGTGCTATAAGAGGAGAGAGGGGCACATTCACAATACTCAGGTCGGGCTTCTCGTGGCTGTCGACGTAGCCGGGAAAAACCTCCCCCATCCTCTCTCGAAAAGGAGGGCTCTCTTCCCAGCTTCTTGCACGTTCGACTTGATGGAAGAATTTACAATTTTGATGGATTTTGTCCTTTTCTGCAGTCTCAGAGATCCTAGGATTGTTGGAGTGGGGAAGAGAGACTTCAGTTGGTTTCTCATCTCGCTCTGAGATCAATTTTTCGAGAGTGGGGTAAATTACCTTCTACGGAGTCTGAATGCCGTTCTGGCACTCACAGCAGCAGATGCAATAAGCAGCTCTCGTGTTTGTTGTGTTCTATGCATTTTACGAGCCTCAGATTATCTAAAGACGTCCCCCCGCCAATTCCCCAATATTTAATTTGATTTTAATTAGTTAAGCAACCGTACGGCCCTTTTGACGCTCATCAATAGGCGTAAAGAAAGCTCGCAGACAAGAACACGTTCCCCCCCCTCGTCGTTTCCCCGAGTTCCCAGACCCCCCCTACATCTTGTATTTCCACAGCCCCCATACCCGATGCTTGCGCTACTTTGATTCCTGACGAAGAGTATTCTTCGCCCGGCGCCGTATTAACTTCCGAAGCGTTTAAGAGTTTGGTAGACAAGGCAATGGCCACCCCACTCCGTCCTGGCAGGTATCTACAGAGACCTAAGTCCCTCTTGGGGTAGAAAGACGCCAGAGGTACGAGTTCCGGGGTACTTCCCAAGTCCGCGCCCCGGCACGACAGGGCTGCCACACAAGCCACAGGCATCACACGAGCCTTCTGAAGAGTCCTGCCTCACCCCCCGCTCACTAATGACCCGGCTTCCACTTGAAGGAAGGGGATGGGAGTGGCACTCAGAAGTCCCACCTCCAATGACCCCGAGCGAATGGCACTTCCAGGTTAGATGACCAGAGTCCCCTTATTTTCGGCAGAAAGGACTGTAACCCAGGTCCCTTAGTGTCCTTGAAAAGGTCCCCCGAGTCAAATCCTCCCATTACTCTTTTCCAAACACCCCCTTTGTCCCGAGGACGCTTATTATACGCTTCTTCAAGATGTGCTCTCTTTCGTCTGTCAGCTGAACAGGATAGATTTTCCAAAATCTGTCGTCCCGGGCACCACCAGTACTCCTTCAAATCTTACCCATTTTCCCCCCCCCCGATAAGGACCATGCTGGGTTCTTTTGCGCTCTCGATCGCATGGAAGGAACAGTATACACAAGCAGTTTTTGCGCAGTAGGGACAAGGAGGGAGAGTCCCTTGATCTCGACTATATACCTGGAGGGATTTGCCAGTAGAGGAAGCTTCTGGTGACAGGGGGCACTCAGACAGTAAGGGTCGCTCCCCTGAACCCCGACCTACTGAAGCGGATGCGTTGCCGGGAGTTGTGCGCCTCTGCTGGTTCACGCTCAATTTTAATAGCTTTGGGGGCCGGCTGGGGTTCGCCACCCGCCGCCCGCTTTGGATTATAAAAGGTACGGCACACCCTGGTTGCAAGCTCCCCTTCTCTGATTATGATCAAGAATCCTAATAGGACCACCCATGACGGCCATCCCTCCTTCTTTCCTGTCTTTTGACCCCTATGCAGACCCGTTTTCTGGTGTGCATTCCCTTCTTTGCCTGACCCCCCCTCCTGCTTTCCGGAGAATTCCTGCCCAAGACCCCTCTCCGGTCGTGACGGGAACTAATAGTTGAAGGACCCCTCCTGCCGCGTCATCGAGGAACCAGTGAACTCTTTCTGCCGCACTAGTCCCCCTTGAAGTCGGTTCATGCGGAAGTGTCATCAATGACACGGTCGATAGAAGAATTATCTCACGTCTTGAAATGCTCCTCCGTCATGTCGCCCGACGCCCCTCTCTCCCCCATTTTAAAGCGTCCCCTGCACACCCCCCCCCCCCCTTTGGCACTGCGCTGCCTTTTCGCGTCCGTGAAGCTGCCCGCTCCTCCTGTTTCCTTCTGTTACTATCACTTTCCTCCTTCCCTTTTTGTGGTTCTTATCAGAGTGTTCAACCTTCCCTTCCTGCTGCGCGTTAGTTTCCCTGACAAGAGTACGGACCTCCCCTTTTTTTTCCTTCTCGCAGTCCTTTCTTGTGTCTGTGATCTCTCTCACACTGAGTAGGACTTTTTCTATGGCCAGTCCATCAAGTGATTCATTTCAGTTCGGCCTATCACAAAGTCTAGAGAACGCGAAGAAGGTCACATAGCACTCTGAGCCTTTCTCTTCCCCTTTCCTCTCGATGTCAAGCGGCATTGTTCTGTGCCAGCACAGATTAATCGACAGTCAGATATCCTTTCCGTTCTAGTTGGTCAGTTGTTACCAGTTTCTTTGACCTCCCATCATGCCGACACATCAAGAATTACAGGAACCAAACAGTACCCAAAGGCCATCCGTAAGACGTCAAAAGACCCTGGTCTGAAGTCTCCACCCGAGTTTGTCCTCGGCTTATGACGCGTGAGAGGTCACCCAAGAAAAACGAAAACGTGCCATCATACCTCTTTTCCCATAAGCTGGTGAGAGACAAGCAGGGAGGAGACCTTTTTGGAAGAACACCCGGCCAACAAAAGACGAGTAAGGCCAAGATGCAACGTCCTTTCCTTCCGCAGCGCCGGGCCCCCCCACACAAAATGCTTTATTCATAGGTTCATATTGGTACAGTATACTTTCGTCCCCCGTGTGCAGGTTTCCTCACTTTGAAACCTTTATCGGGCAGTCATCCTCTTATCGCCTCTCGGGAGAGCTAACTTGCGCGGGTCACGCCGGCCTGTTTACGAGTCAACTAAGTGCGCCCGTTCCCTTCCAATTGCTCAATCACTAAGGTCGACATTAATACCTTTCAGGCCAGTTCCTCCTTGGTTCTTCTCAAGTTGAATTCCCCCACGGTCCGCAGGGTGCCTCTCCCCCCCTAATACCAGTCTTCAAAATGCTCCCCCCCTCGCTCTTTTCGTAATACAAAACTCTACTTGGCCTACAAAAACCTCAATCCCCCCAAGTCGGCCTCCCAGCCCCAATTTCCCTACTCTCCCCCCATCCCCCGGCGTGCGGGAAACGGGAGCAAGCCGTCCAGAGACCGTCAGAAAGGAGGGAGCAGTGCCCCCCGCTCCGATAGAAGCTCCCTGTAACTCATACAAAGCGGGAAAGGCAATCCCACCCGTTAATCAACGGAGGCAAAACAACTAGTAATCCCAAATTAAGCCGTTTAGAGCCCCACCCAACTAGAGATCTCCCAGAACGACGGTTAAGTCACCCTACCTATTAACCGCAAAGTGACCAAGGCAACCAGGCCCCCCAGGACGGGGTAGAGTAACGAGATTTTCCCTTGTTATGTTCACATGAGTCTGCCCGCGTTCCCCCGACCGGTTCCTCTGCATTTCTCCCAACAATCTAGTTCATGCCACGCCACTGCGAGAGTACACAGTTAAACCTGAGTCCTCCCCCCCGTTAAGGACGTGTAGGTCCTTTAAATATTTTTAGCATTTGACAAGCTTCCAAGTCATCTAGGAGGCTTTTGGCATGGTTCTTCGAGCAAGCCTTCCTTATGAGTCCAGCAAGGGACCCCCCCCCCCGAGAGCGGGCTTCTCGAAACCCTGAAGTGATAAGGCCGTGAAGCACGTAGGTCTCATTGGTAGTTCGAGCTCAGCGCCACACATTCTCCACGCACGTCCTACCTGCCTCCCTAGCTGATCATAGCAAGTCCACCAACCCTTCAAATCGATTCCCCCCTGATACCTTTGGCCCCCCATTTTTGCAGCGTGTGAAGGACGCAACTCCTCCGATGACCTGAAGCGAGTACCCCCGATCTCACCCTCGCCAGCCAGACTCCCCCAAAACATCAAAGCCGTCGTCCCAAGCTGTCGGCTTTGTCTGCTAAGGAACATCCCCCGATTCAGACTTTTTCTTAGGTAAACGGCCCCGCGACCCCCCCACCCCTTGTGTGTTTCTCAAGCTCCTCTCGCCCAATTATCCATCCCCTCCCCCCTCCGCACCACACTCTTCTGGGAGAGAGTCAAGATTAAGTTAAAGGGACCCACACCCGACGAGTTGATCTTATAGACTCGATTGCGCTCGTGGAAAAACCTGTTTGGTTTCCCGATATATCTTATTTTACTTCATAATGGCAGTTTTGGTTTCTCTGGTCCCGATTCTCCGGACGCACGTGAGGTAAACCCCACCTTATTGTGACTCCCCTTTACCAATCTTTCCCTATATCATAAAACGTTGTGTTCCCCCATTTTTCTTTCCGCTTTTTCCTAAAGGCTTTGTGCTGCTGGAACAGCTCCTAGAGTGTTGTGCATATATGTAGCGATTGATTAGCACAAAAGGCTTTTCGCTTTAGTCTGACCCTTGGGGCACCCTATTACGCATCCCCCTGCGGAGCCACTCTGAAGGGCTTTCAGTGAGGGGCGCCGAATAATGGAGAAGCCTCATGTAGTTCGGTTTGTCCTTTAGTATTGCGTCTACGGGGTGCTCCGTCTCCTGGTCCCGCGGAGTTGATGAAGAACCCCGGCCTATCCTTTTATTGTCAGTGCTTAGAGTCCCTTAGGGCGATGAAGAAGTCCATAGAATCCCCTTCTTTTTAACGTAAGTCCACAGACCCCAGGTGACTAGGTGAAGCATTTTCGATTAATTTTCTTCCTAGTCCAATATTGCATGCTCCTAAGACTCTGCGCTTGCTGTTCCCCCTCTGCTGCTCCGAAGTCGCTAGATTACGGAAGAAGTCTCCCTGTTATCTCTTTTCCTAACGATTCTCTTGTGGGACCCACTAGACCTCTTCGTTCACTGTTCCGGCAGAGACTCTAGTCCATTCAGTGATTGCTGTAAGTGCAACCCAGGCAAGTAACATAGAGTTCCCCCAGAGAAAAAGCCGACTTTGTTGAATTGCCCCCGAACCTTTCGATTTGGGTCTTTCTTTTTCTACCCCCCAGCCACTGACACGCACGAGCTGAGCCAGAGCTTTGGATACAGACCCTTTTTATGCCCCTTCCAAATGTGGCTCTCTGCAGATTGTGTCATGCCAAAAGGTGGCCGAAATGTCTTCCGAACCCTTATCTTTTCAGGAGAGCCGGTCTATTGTTATTCCCCAACTAACCCCCCCCCCCCCCCCATGATGAGGGAGCGTGTGTGACTCTTTTTACCTTCGCGCTTTGGAACATTTACTTTGAGAGGAATGAGCTGATGCATTCCCCCCCTCTTCTCCTCCTATTCTTCTGGGTGGCTTTCGACCTTATATTAGACACTGGGTAAGGTTAGGCGACCACGTCAATAGTCTGGAAAGGAAAGACGGAGTTGACCTATCCGTGTGCAGATTTTCTAAGACTAACCCATAGGCTGCTTCGACAGAGATTCCTGATGCGGGTTGCAAGGATCTACAATCAAGTCCCCCATTTGACCTGCAAAACGAGGTGCCCACACGAACAATAAGGCCTCTGATTTGTGACCTTAGCCACCTTCAGATGCGGTGCCATGCTTTACTTTAAGGCCTATTGTGTTCCTTGTTGCTGATCCAAAGACTAAAGAAGGGGATCCCCCCTCTTCTTAAAATTAGGATGCTGTCCTTGTTATGCATGCCCTACCCCCTCTCCTCCTCCCTCTTTTTCCAAAACACTATTGCTTGAACTGAAACTATTTGGAATTCTGACCCTTGAACAATCTTTCTTTCTTTTTTTTTTATTTCCCTTTCGCTGCTGAAGTGTGTATGTTCAGGAACTGACCTTCCCCCTCCCTGAGCCACTTCACTGTCCTTGCTCTATTCTACTGGAATTTCCGGCGCACCATTTTTTCTTTTGATGTCTCTCCAACGTTTTTTACGATTGCGCCATCCGATTGGAGGTCTTAGTCACTCTAAGGTTCTCTGAGACACCCACTCTGACCTCCTGCCGTCCTCAATGTTTCCCCCCCAATCGTAAGCCCCTGCAACCCCAGAGTGATTTCTACTAGCGAACATACCAGAAGCCGTCCTTGCCCCCTTCGCTTAGGTCTGTGCTTTTTTCAATGGGTCCCGATCAGTCAGGGCCGTGACTAGGATATCGTCTTCCTCCCCCTTCTCTTTTTTGCGAGATAATCCCCCTGTCCCTTGCCCGCCGCGTCGCTTCCCTTAAAGGCACTTGTCGAATGGACCATTGAACGAAATCTTTCCCTTTTTTGTTATCTCTATAAAAATTTTTCCCAGGATTCTGGCGAACAGGTAAGAAGTCCTCCGTAAGTGATGTAGAGATACCCCCTTCTTTCCTTTACCGTCCCGCTCCAATCTCTCTTCTCCTACTATTCAGTTTCTCATTGCCCTAATCCTCAGTTTGTGACGCCGACCACTCTTACATCTCATATAAGATTGACATGCCGGGCTCGGACGTTGGTCCCCTTTCCTGACATCAAACGCTTCTCCTCCTGGCCTCACACCCACGAACAGACTGCATGAGTAAGAAGGCCACCACAGACGCGCCGGCCCATCCTTATTTTTTGCTAGGCTCTTCTTAGCGAACTCTCCCCAGCCCCTGTACCTGCTCCTAAGTCAGATGTTCCATCCCCTCTGAGTTTCTCGGTTTCTCCCTACGGCAACACCCTGAAGCAGTTAAGGAACGCTTCAACACATTATGCACTCTGGAGCTCCCTTTTTTCCACCCCCCGCCGTCTTCTCTTCCAGCTGATCTGGTCCCTTCCTGCTGAACAGTCCCCGGATTACGTTCCGTCATCCTTCCCCCGATTGATAAAATTCAGTCAGATTTATGCGGCGGGCGACCCTCCCTTCACCCTTACGGCACTCCTGTCTAAGGTACCTTACGATGCGGGTCTTTTCCATTACCCCTTGATTAATAAGAAGTTTCCTACTAACGCCGGAAAGTCCTATTCTTCCCTTACCGTTTTCTTTCATGGCGACCTCATTTTTCCACCTCCAATAAACAGCTTGCCCCTGGTCCCCCTTTTAAGAGTCCAAACTTGAATCTCTGCCATTTTAGTGGCCCCCCTCTCGTATATTTCGGTACCCGCTCCTCTATTTAAAGGTTGAGCGGAATTGTTAGGACTCCTGGGGCTCCAAGGGTCCCATTTTCCCCCCCCCATCCACCTTATGACAACCCCTTTTATCCCACAGCCGTTGCGCGCCAATCCAGACGGTGCCCCCTTCTTTTCTTCGCTTTCCATCATCAAATGCGGGAAAATCCACCCCTTCATGTGCAGTCAGCGCTCTCCTCGTTGAATGATTATTCCCGCCTGTCCTTTTTGACTTCCCAGTCTTCGAGGAAGTTTAACCAACCGGTCCTTTCCATAATGCATCGTCTCCTACCCACGATTTTTTTTGTCCGACAAATAGCTCCTGCTTGCTCATACTCGCTCCTGTATCCCAGGAGTTTTATCGGTTGACTGGCGGGCGTGTGGTTTTCCCTATGCATCCCTGAGGATACTTGGTGCCGGGACCTCCCCTTGCACTTGCTTCCCCACATGCTTGACCCTATGAGCTGGAATTGGCACGCAAATTCCCCTCCTTTCAGTAACTCACTTCACCAGCCAGCAGGGACCATGGTTTTCAGTCACCCTTTCCTCTTTTGCACCCCCGGACGGACCCCAGCCCCTGAAATAACATTCTCAGAAAAAAAAACAGCCTCTCCTCAGCCTTTGGGCTCCGTCCCTCTCAAGCCCTCCCTTCCAGAAGTCGACGATCTCTCGGGCACACCCCATCTCGAAAACCACAAACACACCCACCAATGTTGTTCCTTTCCCCGTCTCCGCTTCGTTCCCACACTAGATGCCTGCAACACCGAACCAAACTTTCTCTTTGGCTCTCCTCCAACTTACCATGTCACGGGACACAGAAAATCGGTATTCTTCGCCCCTCTCTTTCTCGGCGGACCACCCAGACTGTTTTTTGACCCCCCCCCTATCGAGTTTCAGAACTAGTTGGTTGTTGTTGTCGTCTGAGCTTCGGTTCGCAACAACACCCCCCTTATTGTTTCCGCCTACCCTTTAGTATTGATACCTGACGACCCACCATTCTTATTCATGTTCCCCGTTCTTTCCGTTTTCCTCGCTCACCATATCTTTGTGCTACTGGTGCAACTATCTCGTCGTTGGAACGTGCTTCTCTAGCGATGAGCCCAATTTTAGGGGGTTTACCCTCATAATTTTTTATAACTAGTCTAGGAATTCGGTTGTTGTTTGTCGAGCAGTGCTCCCCAGCAAGAACTCTTGTATACGTCTGTCTCCTTGCGTGGGCTGAGCGGAGGAGGGGGGAAGTTCCTTCCCTCGAGGGGAGGATAGCAGTAGTCGGTGAAATCACGGAGGCTCAGAAGCGAACCAGAAGTAAAGTGTGATCTGGGACAGGCGTTCAGAGAAATGTCTTGAGCAGGGTACCGCCGCACAGGACGATCCGGCGGAAAGACAGTTTTATAAAATAGGGGTACCGTCTTTCGCCCAGTGATACAGCATGCGTTTTCTTTTTATCTCTTGGCAGCGACAATAAAGCCCTATCATATCATCCTCCTGCTCATTGATTGCCGCGGTTATCGGAGAAGCGTCTCGGATGACAGGACCATTAATTCTTTCGAGTGTGTCAGATAACGCATTGGTTTCGTCCGTTTCCTACCGCTCATCCCACCGGTTGGTAGAAATGAACACTGAGTCCCCGCCTGCTGACGTTCCCCCCTTCTTGAATCCAGAATTGAAATAACCAGCCTCTCCCCTCTTCCCTCTGCAAAATACCCCCCGGGGCTTGTTCCCCGATGGCCCCCCTTCTTTTGCGTTTAATACTAAGAGAAGAGCTGCGTCAGCGCGATTTTTTCCCTGAAACGGCTTTTTTATGGCCCGGACAAGTGTGGCCTACTTTTTTCGCCGTCTTTTTTTCTCCCCTGGCCCCTGTTGGTTGCCAATGCTCCTACACCAGCGCCTGATCCCTTCTCTGCCGAGTCTCCTATTCCTCCCCACTTGTGCTTCTCCCGGCGCTGTGTTTGTGAAGCTGCCTGAGTCGGGAAACGGTATTGATATGGGCAACCATTCCTTTGATGAAACTTCACCTGAGATCACTCATGATTAAGGGCCTGCGGGTCCTTCTGATGGAGGACCTTTTGCTTCTCATGGTCAGGACGTTATGCAATCTCGTTTTTCCCCGATGCCACTTCGTTACCCCCGATCTTTTTTGCGTTCGTCAACTCCTCCCAGCCCCGTATGGAGTTTAAGCGGTCACTTTGAGCGGGTTCCCCGTTCGTTTACTCAAGAAGACCCGCTGAAAACGCTACGGGGCCCCATAGTACAGATGCCTCTACATTCCCTGCCCCTCCCTTTTGCCCTGGTCTTATTCCTGATGATTGTCGGACGGGTCCTTAACTTGATGGTTGTGAAGCACCCTAGGCGGAGAAATAAGACCGCCCACCCCGGCGCCCTCTGCGACCCGAGTCCGGAAACAATCTTCAAAGTGATGGTAAGGGGTATGGGGGATCCGCTCCTTTCAACCAAGAAGCCGCCCATCTCCCCCCCCAAAAAGCTGGATTCTCAAGGTCCCGCAAACTCATTCTGTGCCTTCCTCGCGGGTTTTTGGTGTGCGTGTACTGCTGATCCTCACCCCGTTCTTTCCTTTCCCTTTCTCCCCCCTTCCCCCTCCTTAGGCACGGAGTGAGGATTCGATGGATCCTTGGCGTTGCGTCCCACCCCCCCCGAGTTCCAGCTGACCCCCTCCTCTCCCCTTGTCACTTGATCTTAGAAAGTCTGATTGGCCTTAGTCGCTTTTCCTAATCCTTTTTGATCAGCCCGCCCAACGCACTTCCCCTTACTGCGAAGTCCCAGCACCACCCGCCGGCTTCTGCGTTGTCGATCGAGCCCCTGAACCGAAGATTTCCTCGGAATGGAAATGTGTCTCAAGTTCTTTTCTTCCGTTCCTTGGTACTTACCCCGACGAAGTTACGTTGCCTATTGTTCTTTCTTATATGCCTTCCTCCTCTTGTGTGGGGGAGCTTTTTTTCTACAAACGGCCGGACCCTTCTCTTCCGCTTCTAACTTCCTCTAACTGAAGAGCTTTTCCATTGCGCCGCTTAGGGGCGCCTCACACAGCGGTTCCGTCGGCGTCTTGCCAGTTTTCCCGACCTTCTGAGTCCAGTTCAGTTGTTCTTCTAGACCCCCGGATGCGGTAAGCCCGTTTTTTCAAGAGCTCTTTGCGCCAGCTCCTTTCCCTGTGCGTCTCTCTTCCCGCGGTCTCTTTGTGGAGCCGTTTCCCGATACAGAATCTCATTGTCCTTTTAAGGTTCTCTTCCGAGCGCCGTGCCCCCCCTTCCCTGAATCCCCCTTACCCCTTTAAGCCTACGGTACCACCCCAAGCACCCAGCCCTCTTCCTCAGGCCACAGTCTTTACTTTCTTTTTCAGTTCCTTTTTCCTTTTTTGCTAGGAGTATTCCTTGGTAGAGAACCCAACCCCCATCCCACCCTGCCGCTTGCCTACGTTTGTCTCAGGATACTCAAATTTTGACTTATCGGTGGTCGCCCCTTCCGGCAACACCTCATGCCGTCAGTTCACTCCCAACAGCCGACTCAGTTCGATCCCCTTTCCCCCCCGAAGTTTATCCCCTCGCCAGCGGACTTTTTTTCCCCTAGGCCTTTCACCCTTTCTTGCTGTCGAATCTTCTTGAACCCCCCGCTCAGTTCCCCGAACGTTTCAACCTCCCTCGACCGCTGAGTCTTGAGTCTACAACGTTTTTTTCCCCCGCCAGTTGAATCGTCCAGCGAGTTTGCACTACAGTTTACCCCCTTTACCATGCGTGCTTAAGTGACGGTCGCACATCCTCCCCAAGTCAAGTAAGAATCGCTTTGAGCCTCCCGGATTGAATGGAAGTTCTCTTTTCTGTTCACTTTCCCCAATTCCCCGGTTTTTCAAAAGTTTTTCATCCGGTTCTTCCAACCAGCGCGCTCTCATGTCTAAGGAAATACTTTCGTACTTAGTCCTCGACTGACCTGTTCTTTCGCTTTGTCTTCTCTTTCTCCTGGGGACTCACCCCCCCAGGTGCCGTAAACCAAATCGGCACAGTATGGAACCTTGTCCCCCCTCCACCCAGTCCTCCGGGAGTATCCATTCCCTCTTTGAGAGCTCGTCTCTCTTATTCTCTGTTACGAAAGCAATTCGCAACGTCTGGACACTTTACCAAAGTTACGGTTCTCGATGAAAGACTTCGTTTGCCGTTTGCAGTCTCTTACAGCTTCCGTGAGTCCCTCCCCGTGCGAGTTCATTTCTCCCACAATTGCGACTGGCCTGCCCCCATGCATCTTCTCGAACCCCGATACTTCGTCAGGACATAGCCTCCTTTTTTTCTGAAGATAATCCCATGCATGAAAGAAAGGTCTCTGGTCAGTCGCCGTTGTCCGCTGCCGAAACGAGTTTCCCTTCATTTGTTCCGGTCAATCGCCTGGCACCCTCGTGTCCCACACGGGCTTTCCCCTCCCCTCTTGTGATGTGCCCCCTTCCCCCCTTTTCCCCCATTCCCTCTGGCGCCGGACCGGCCCGTCCACCCCACTAGGGCCCTGTGCGTGGGTCAATTCAATTTCACGCCGCTTTCCCTAGTCTCCTCTAACCTGCAGCAACCGCAACAAAACCCCCCGCCGGATCCTCTCGGCTGGGTTCCGGAAGTTTTCATTCCCTGCCCCCCTAAGCTCCTTTTCTCTTTTGTTTTGTAGAGCTAGTTTCACCCGTCCCCTTCGTTGTTCCGTCAGAAATTTTGCTTTG
>Ga0179593_1666727_pt1 | contig 17926 bp, 15 predicted proteins | sample CZODoug2_1_08_16_FD_185931 | JGI IMG/M metagenome (GOLD analysis project Ga0179593, IMG submission 185931) | Vadose zone soil fungal communities from Angelo Coast Range Reserve, California, USA - CZODoug2_1_08_16fungal (PacBio error correction) | ecosystem: Environmental > Terrestrial > Soil >... | reverse complement strand
GCTCTAGCCGTAAACTGGCTTTCCTTGCCTGTCTTTTTACGTGTGGTGGGTTCTTCTATCTGGTCGACCTTTCACGGGTTTTCTCTTTCTTTTTTTTTTTTCAGAGCTTTCTCCTTCTTTTCCCCTTCACATAGGTGCTTTTGTGACACGTTCCTCGACATTTTTCTTATGTCTCCCTGCTTTCTTACCCTTTTTCTCATTTCGGGTCAGTCTAGCCCCTTTCTTGGCCTGAATTCATTCCCGGCTTTTCTATCCCTTTCTGAGCCATTGACGGTTTGAGTAGCTTGACGTTCCTCGGGGCGGGGTTAAACCGGCACAGTCCTGCTGACACCCATTGATTTTTCTTGATGCAGTAATCTTCCCTTTTACATGTTAGCTATGCTCCCCCTCTTCCCTCATCAAATCCGCTCCCTTCCCTCTAGTAGATGATTTTTTTGAATTCATGCGCTGGAACTGAAATCTTCATTTCTCGGTCGTCATTCACCTTCCGTGTTCCAGTGATTTTTTCCTCTTTAATGACCGCCCCGGGCCAATTTTTTTCTTTTTCGGGCACCCTCGGCGGATATGACGATTTGTGATGGTCGAGGTGACGCCCTTTGTCATAAAATCTCGTCCCCCTTCTGCGGTCGCCAGGCCCGGCCCTCACAGGTTCGCCTCTTTCTTGGGCACGCATATTGTCGTCGGTCGGGTTGCGCAAAGGCTCTCTCTTTTTCGCTTTTCGACGCCACCGTAGAAACTTTACTGCAGGGCTCCTTATCGACCACATGTTCTGCTCTGGTCCAGTTTTCCCCCAGACAGCTTCGCGAGTCCTTTTCTTCGCTTAGTGTATCTGTGGGCTCCGGACAGTCCCCTTTCAAAGGGACCCCACCCATCCTTATGCCCCAGCCTCCACCCCTGGACCTATATTTTTGGGGAACCAGGTCGTTCCCGCAGTCGTGATCGCGCCTATCCCGACGTGGGATGCTGTGGAAGCTTTCTCTACAGATCGGATCTCTCCTCCGCTATAATGGACAAAAAGATTGATCCGTTTCTTGAACGACCTACGATCTCCTTTCGCACGCTTTAGTCGCACTTGGAGCGTATGAGGCAATGTGGATGTTCGAGGCGAACTTTCAGTTTTCCCTTTATTTGATGTCGTCCTAACCATCCGTCTTTGCCCCCTCGGGCGGGAGAACCGACTTCTGGGATTTTTGTTTCCGTCATTTTGCTTATAAAGACCCCTTTTCCCCCCTGCGTCGTCGCTGCCCAGCCGTTTTCGATGACCCGAATCGTTTCTCCCCCGCCTCCCCTCCCTCTAAGAAAGTCTCCGTTTTGGGTTTGACCTTCTTTTGATGTGGTTTGAAGGGGACTCGCGCCTTTGTCCTAGCTTCTTCATTTAGTCCCCTCCAGATTTTTTTTTCACATCATCCACCCCCCCGCGGTTTCTTTCTGATTTCTGACTTTGTATCCCCGAAATCTTGAGGACTTTGCTGGACCTAATACAGTTCCCCCTCTCATTATCAAGCCCTTCTATCTTGCCCCGTCGCCTTCTGGGCTGCTCTAGCGCACCGGGCGGTTCTCCCCTCCCTGACTGAGGCAGCTTGTTTTTTTTTCTTTTTTATGGAAGGATCATTCCCCGCCATTCCCACCTGCTCCCCTGTTTTCTGTAATCCCCCCCATCTCAGTTTCTCTAGCGGGAATCCATTCGACACCGCCCTTTCCCCTTCTCCCCCAAGTATTCGCGTTGCTCTCCTTGATGATTCCCCATACCGATGTATTTGCCTAAACAGCCAGCGACTGTCTTCCCTTCCTAGATTCCCTTATAGACTATCCCCCTGAGAACGGGGGAGAGCCCCCCCCCCCGATAGCGAGATTTCCTCCCCAGGGACTATAGGTCTTCGCACCTTCTTCGGTTTGATAAGCTTCCCCCGATCCTTGCGTCATCATCACTTCGGTTCCCCCTTTCTTTCTCGTTCATTCACGAAGTAGACCAGTATTTTTTTTCCCCCGACGCTCGAAAGTCCCCCTTTTTTTTTCTCTGATAAGAGAGTCTCCGGTCTTGCTTCCGCAGACGGGAGATCGAGTTTTGTTTTCCCTCCGCTCCAACTGCTCTTAAATCCTCCCCCCCCCTTATTTTTATTTAGACTCCTGCTTCTCTGAGGTCAGGCGTCGGGCCGAATCCCCATCGTCATTTTTTTCTTTCTTCAATTCCCCTCTCGTAGGGTGAGCATGGCCGACCTTCTTTTTTTAAGTCTTGCTCCGCTTGACCCCCCCGAGTTTTTCTTTCGTCCCCTTCTCCGTGGTACTGGCATCGTCTCTTATTCTTTATTCGTTAGTGACCCGGTTTCATTGAACAGCTCTTCGGCGTTTTGCCGATTTTTTTTACAGGCGTCCCGATGCCCCTTTCCCTAATCTTCCGTTGTTGTTGTGGTTCTCTGGTAGTCACCCCCCCTTCTCCTCCCCGTCATCGAGCCCGCCCCAATAAACGGCGTTGGCGGTATTTTAGGGTCCCTCGACCTGCCTCCTTCACCGTTGGATGCCATCCTTGAAGCATGACCGCGGGCTTCCCTAGAGGTTCACGCGCCTTGAGGCTGACAAGATCCATTTTCGTCCCCCCTTTCCCTGGACTTGCTTAATTGGCTCCCAGAAAACCGGCCTGCGGTGGACGTCCTCGACGAACCTGTCACTGCCTTCTAGGACTGGTTTTTCCTTTTCTCCTCCTGGGTCACGCACCCCCCACCCCCCGAGATACTACCCGTTTTTGCACGGACCTTCTAATTTCCCATATCTTCGTTCTAACAGTTGCCGCGGGTCTATGTAAAACACCGACCCCCCCTCCCTTTTAGGAAATTCTTTATTAGAATCACGGTGACCCTCGGCAGCGCTCGATCAGCCCTCGAGGGCCGCAGCTTAGAGGGGGGCCCCGGACCCCCCCCATTCCCGGCCGGCCCCCCCCTTTCTACACGATGCTTGTGCGGCATCACCGTTCCGTACAGTGTACCCTGAGTCGCTTTTGTCATTTATGGCAGCCGGCGCTTTCTCCCTTTCCCCTTTTTTCCCCCCCTCCTTCAGTATTTCCTGCTTTCTTTCATCACTCCTACCAGCGGGACTCTCTCTTGTTCTTACCCTTTCGCGGGCATTCTTCGAGTGTGAGGTACGATTTGCCTAATTCCCCCTCCTTTTGCGACGGTTTCTCTCCCCTCCAGCCCAGGTCTTCAGGGGGGTGTGTCCAATCTTTCATTACTGAAAGGGGAGCTCTGGACTTTTTCAGACGTTCCACACCGTTCTTTATTCTTCGGTTCCTGCCCCGAGAGGGACATCGATGGATTTTCCTCGTATTTCGGATCTTTCCCTTGTCATTCATCATGGCCGCTTCTTTTTTTTATGCTTCCTTTAATGGATGCCCTGCCGTTTGCTTGCATACAGGATCAGCAGGCCTCGATAGTCTTTCGGTTCCCTTTCTCCTCCTTCACATCCCCCAGGCTTGACTTCGGATTAGTTTCTCTCCCCCCCCCTTAGCCGGTCTCGACGGCGTTCGAAAAAAAGCTGAGGATGCGACTCCGCCTGGGGCCTCCTCCTTATACCCGACGAAATCGAAAAAGCTTTTCCCCTCCACGGCCCATGGTTCGCGAGATAAGCCATCTTCAAAGGGTGAGCCTTCGCAAGCTCCCTCTTAAAAAGGGCCTTTTCCGGACCCCCCCCGGCTAGCCTTCCCTTATTTTTAAGGACGATCCCCCCCTTACATACGCAATCGGGGTCCGTAGAGAGTAGGACTCCCTCTTCTGGCTTACTTCTTATCCATATACCTAGTTTCCCGCCTTTTTTCCGGGGCCGCGCTTTTTCCCGACGAAAAGAGCCCGCCCCAATGGATTGCCAGAGATTCTTGCAAGATCGCTCCATTTTCTCCTTCTTTTTTTTTTTTTATGACCTTTGATAACCCGGGTATCGCGGTTTTTTTCACCTTTTCCCTTGTTTAATCGCAGCACGATCGCAGCGGCGGCATCATTTTTGAAGAGTTCTATATCAGTACAACCCCTTTTCCACTTTCGTTTTGAGTCTTCCCCCTAGTCGTTTGCCGGATCCTTCGTAACCCGACTCTTCCTCATGCTCCCCGGAACTCTGTTTGCTTTAAAGGCTGGGCCGATCTGGCCGCCCTTTTCGGTTCTCACACCTTGAGCGGTTCTTGCGTCAACTAGACCAGACCAGCCAACGCCCCCGTTTTCCGCCCATGTGCCTTCCCCCTGAAGGACCTTTTTTTGGGTGGTTCTGTCAGTCAGGCTGATCACCGATCATCAACAATGACCGCCCTCCCTTTCCTTCAGCTAGTGCGAAGCTCACTTTTCCCGCTTTCTGAATTCCCCAGCTCCTTCTTTTTAGAGCAGACATTATGCTTTCTGTTCCTCGATGTGTAGCCCCTCATTGGGACAAATGCTACCCCTGGGAGTCAATTCTGAGCTCATCCTTGTGAGGTCCTTTCATTCATGACGGCTTGTATGGCCCTTCCTTCTCCGAAGTCGCTCACCATCGCCCCCCCCCGTCAATCTGGCGAAGATCCCTTGAGCCTGTGATTTGAACACCCCGACTCCTTTGCATCCCCCGCGGCTTCCTTTTCTTTAGAACAGTCCTTCGACCGCCTCGCGACAAAGGGCTTCTCTCCTTTTTCCCCCCCAATACGGCACCTTGCGGTTCCCGTTTCCGATGCTGGCTCTCCTCTGAAATTCTCCAAAGGCGATCTGTCGACGATTCCTCCTGCCCTCATTCTTGAATGTTGGCACAGCCTAGGAACTCCACGGCGGAGAGCTTGATTCCCTTTCTTTATTCCCCCCCTTTTTTTAGATTACATTTCCAGTGGAGTTCTCTCGCTTGCTGTCGACTGTCCTGCCTTGTTTTCTTTTTTTTTCGACATAATAGGCGGTGAGTCTTGGGGACACGAGCAGTCTTGTTCCCCTCAAGGCCCCCCTCATAGGTGACCTATCTAAGTCTCCAGGAGGGCATTCCTTAGGTAGTGAACGCTGTGCTAATTTCCCTCCATTGGTCCTTTTCCACCTTTTCTGGCCCACCTCCTTTTCTTTGAATGGATTTCATGTCTCTCTTTTCGTGTCGATGGTGGCCCGTGACGTGCCATGTAGGTCCCCCCTTTAATGCCTCCCCTCTAGGATTCGGTTTTCTTAATTCCTTCCTCCCATGTGTAGCTATGATTGCCCCCCACTTGACCCTCCCATCCCCTCCTCACAGTAAAGGGACCTTTTTTTTTCACGGCGGCTTTTCCCCTCTGCGATTCTGCCACAGAGGAAGGGATCAAAAACTTTTTTTTCCCCCTTCCGCCCGCTTCGGCCGTGTCATTTTTCTTCTCCTGGATAAGACACTCCTGCAAGCTTCCTCATTTGTTCCGTCTTCGGCAAAGTGACGCGCAGCTCCTTGTTTTGAGGGATGTCGGAGGCGGAAGATGGAGACTGCCTTGTCAGCCCCCCCTATAAGAAGCCGCGTGTCGCAGCAGTACACTTACATTCGCTTGCCTTTGATATGCCCTGTATACGTGTTTTCCTAGCCATCTTTTCTCCCCAGGCCCGCCTCGCCGGTTGCAGACCCAGAAGGTGAAATTTTCCCTACTGTAGAGACTACCAATTTGCTAACTGGCTCGGGACATCAGCAGCTTAGGAGAGAGTGCTGGAATGCTTAAATAAGTTTTAGTTTTCTCCCCCCTTTAAGCTTTTCACCAAAGTTTGGTTTTTTGCCCACGTAACTGAAGGATTCTAGCTGCCATGCAAAACCCAGTTGAGACGATGTTGCTGTGTCATTTGCTTAAGGATAGGTCTCGAGGATCGCATGTACGCTTCCAATAGATTCCGATGGGAGTGACAGGCGCTCCCAGTTTTCTTCCTCGGCCTCCATGATTGCCGATCTTTTCTGCCGAGCGAACGAGAGAGAGGAGTCCTTTGTCGGTTAGTACTTCGCCCCCCCCCCCACCCAAACCCCCCCCCCCCCCCCCCCCCCCCCCCCCCCCCCCCCCCCCCCCCCCCCCCCCCCCCCCCCCCCCCCCCCCCCCCCCCCCCCCCCCCCCCCCCCCCCTCCCCCCCCTTCTTTACTGGGGATATGGAAATGGGATATTGATTTTTTTCCTCTCTCCCAACTTGTTTTTCTTCCGTTTTTGCCCGGCCCCCGCCACCAGCGATTGGCCGTATGGCGGAGCCTCTCTTGTGCTCTTTTTCGCCTGTTTAAGGATCTGGTAATAGAGCACTCAGTAAGTGCCCTGCGTTGTTCTGTTCTATTCTGCCTTTTTTTTTCACCTTCCCTGACTTTCTTTCTCTACGTATCTCTTCCACCCGGACTCCTCCTCGGGGGTAGAGTTGCTGGGATGAATGGGGCATCACGCCGAGCTTCTCTTCTCCCCACCTTTGTTCCCCCGCAAGCCCTTGAACTAAGATGTGTCCCCTCATCAAACGTAAGGAGTGACGTTTTCCTCCCTGCAAAGCAAGCCGCGCGAACCATGATTGGACCGGCAGGGAGCCCAGCGGGACGCCCTCCCCACCCCAAATCCACATGCTCATGTCACCGAATTTCCCGATCGACACCAGGTGGTGTCTCGGCGCAAGGGCCATGGCATCTTGACTTTTTCTCTCTAGAGGCGCCTCTTAAGCTACGTCGATATTGGTCAATCCCCGCTATTCTCCCTGCTGGGCAAGGTTTAAAACTAAAGAACCTCTTCCTCCTCCGAGACAGTTTGGCATGACCCACGAGACCTCGGCCGGATTTCCCCCGCTTTCTCCGTCTGCACCTCTTCAAGCTTTTATCACCCCCCCCTAGGGATTTTTTCGCGGGTTTTCCCCCCTAAATTTGCCGCGCCGATAATATTCCCTTTTCTGCTCTGTTTCTCTGCACCAGAGCAGGAGGCTCTATACATCACCAGCTCGTGTCGCGATTGCTCGTTATTTTCCCCCCAGCTCTGATTAGCTAGTTCGATTCTTTTTCTCTTTTGAGCTGCCCCCGAGGGCAATTATCGTAGACTACGTGGCAGTCCTTTCCCTAGCAATTGATGGCGTCGGGGCCCCTTCCCCCCCCCGTCTCCCCTACCCCCGTTCAGAGCTACAGGAAGGCTGGCTGGTTTTTCACACTGCCTCCCCTCTTCGTTAGAAGGTTTTTTGTCTTTGCAGCTTCACCCCCGCTCCCCCCATTCCAGCAAGCCACCCGGCTAGCTCGCCTCCCTTGCGCTGCAGGTTCTTGAGTTTTCTCCAAGCTCCTGCCGGTATTGTTGCCCCCCTCGTCCGTTTTGGGGGCGGACGAATGGCTGCTTGGCGCTCGTCCTCTTAACTACTACGCGGCTCTCAAATTGTCCTGCTTTTTTCATGGTCGGTCATACTCTCTTATTTAGTGGTCGGATCGGTTGAAACCGTCTTTTTTAGTCCCTCGAGGACCGTCCCTTTCAGTTTCCCACATTTCCCTCCCCTGTTGGCTTGAGGAGAGGGCAGAGGAGAGAACGCTTACTACCTCAATACAATCTTTTCTTACCCCTCCTGGCCCGACCCCCACCTCCCTGGGGCCTTCGTTGGTTCACTGCCTTTTTCCTCGATCGACTGACATTCCCCTTTATTCTATGCTTGCCCATTAGGATACCCCGGCGTTTCTCCTCTTATGCCCTGCTGAGAAGCATCTTTCTCCCCATTTTCTAGCCGGCGACACACGGAAGTGGTACTTCGCCATACCCTGTGATCGGCCCCCCCCTCCCGAAGAGGAGTCTTCTTAAGAATCTCGGCTGGTGCTTGCTGGAATTGGGCGGCTCTCCTTTTTTTCCTGCACCCCACCTCTTCTCCTTTCCCTTTTTTCCTTTCTGAGATCCTCCCCGCCTGGAATTTTAAGCGCTCATCCCCCCCCCTGGGTGCTTGACTTTCGGATTTCACCCGCTCCCTCTCTTTGACTGTAGCTTCCTTGATTTTCGACTTTTTACCCCCGATCGGACTGCTCTCTTCCCACGCCCTCACCCTCCTGACCACGCGCTGCGATATCTCCCCCAGGACTCCCAAATCTTTTTTCCACCCCCTCTTTTTTTTTGTGATGCTTCCCTTGCTTCTACAGTTAGCACATCTTTCTGATTCGTTTGATATCGTCTATCTTGCAGCGGCGCTTTCATTTTCGTCCAGACCCGCTCCTCCTTCAGTTTCCTCTATCTTCCGCGTAGGTCATCCAGGGCCGCAATTTTTCTGCCGGATTTCCCCCTCTTTAGCGGTACGGTCCTTTTCTTTTTTTTTTTAGATTGCCGCCTTAGTTTAGTTGCGCAGTCGCGGATGATTTTCCCCAGACTCTAGAGCCTTCCATTTTTTTTTCTTTCAACCTTTCGTGATCATGAGGCCCTCTAGCCTTCCACTTTTTCTTTTTCAACGGCTTATTAAGATCTTTTAGCTAGAGTAACTCTTTAGGAGGGATCGTGTCCCCTCTTAATAGTTGCCTTCGGATTGTATAAAAATGGAATTTCGAATTGGTGCCTTGATGTCTAAATATACATTTTCGAGGGTTTGAGATCCCGGCAGAATTTCTTTTTTTTCTCTATTTATCTCTTTACCCTCCCGCAAGTCCCTACAGGATCTCGAAGTATAGGTAGATGTTTGTAGATGTGTCCCTGGCAGAAAACACAGGATTCCTAAAAGGATCGACGGACTTCCGACAGGGAGGGGGCCTTCCCTTTATCCAGCAATGCAATACCCATGACCCCTAGAATGCCCTGCGGGGTCACCTGGTAAGGAAAATCTTTTTTTTTGGTTTTTCGCTCGGCGATACATGCGCGCCGGATCCCCCTTTTATCGAAACTCCCATCCAACTTGTTCCAGCTCCCAGGCCTCCCAGACTGTCCTACCGTCCTCTTCCGAGTTATTATGGTTTTTTTTTTTTTTCTTCGCCCGTTTGGTGTTTTTTTTTGCTTTCGATCAGTCCGTATCCTTCCTTTCAGTAAGTCCAATTGTGGGAGCGCCGGCTTTACCCAGCATCCCATTTCCCCCCTTGGGGCTCGGCTTCATTGCGACCGGGCCCGTCCCTTTCCCATGGGATTTCCACTTTCCACAACTAGTCTCGTGGAAAGATCCCGGATTGCCCTCATTCTATTTGCTCCCCCTTTTCCCGTGGACGATGCTTCGTTCTGTTCCCCCGCAAGGATTCCCCTTCCCTTTTTCCTACGCACCGAAAGCTCGAGACAGAAGAGATGTTTCTGGCTGGCAGATAGGTTCAGCATTTTGTACCTCCAATTCTCTCCCTCTCTTTTTTTGAAAACTCGCCGAGAGCGTCCTCCTTTTTTTAGGACTTCGGTTCCCCCCCCCCGTACGATGCGGCTATCAAGGCCGGCGCCTTTTTCCTTGTGGCTCCCCCTGCCCTCAGCGGGTCGCGTATGGCAGTTTTTTCCCCCTTTTAGTCCTGTCTCTTTGTTCCGTGTTCACTACAGCCTCCAAACGCGTCATCCCCGGCGCCGCATGGGCTTTTCCCCAAGACGCCTTGGATCCCTTCAGTCCCTGTTGATCATATCCCTGAGACCCCCGGCTGCGTTTCCCCATCGGTAGCGACGCCCCTAACCTTTCTGACTCAGACAGTCTTCTCTCCGCCAGCTACGATTTTTCTCCTGATTTGGGCTTGTCTCTTCCTCCCGTGGGCAAACGTCTTTTCTTTTTCCCACCATGGGATTTTGACGTTGATGAGGGCCCAGATACTTCATCCTGGCTGCGTGCCTTCCCCTTTCCCATTCTTGGCATGGGCCTTCCATTTCCTCACCGTCAATCTTTTTTTTCCCCCCTCCTTCCTAATGGCGCCCTTGCAGGCATGTCCTCTTTGCCTAAGAACCGTATCCGCCCCTTTCTTTCCATGTGGTTACATGACTCCCATCCCTCTTCATTTAACGACCTCTCGTCCCACTTTCGGTGCCCAGTTACGACGGGCTCCCATCCCGGAACTGAGGCCCCCATCCTTAGTTTCGTGCCCGAAGATCCTTCTCTATGATCCGGACTGACCGTCCCTCAGACACAGGCCTTACTCTCTTTCTGAAAGTCTTTTTTCCCGGCTGATTTTCAGGTTGTGTATTGTACCTCTATTTTTCCCTCCCGTTGTTTTAGAGGTCTATACATCAGCATGGGCTCCCCCCCTTCCCCCTTTCGTCCGCATAGAGCTTTTTAAGTTTCATTCTTTTTCGGGATTTTTTATATTTTTTCTTCTCATAGGTTTGCCGAGACTTGTCTCTAGAGCCAGCTCCTGCCCCCAGCCATTTTCTTTGAGCACGTCGAACGGCCACTTCTCCCCGATGCCTTCATCTTTGCTCCCTTTTTCTTCTAGTGTCACCCCCTTTTCGCCGTCTTTGCCCTCTGGGCCCTTGAAATCATTCGTCCAGGCTTCAATTCGGATCCTTTCCTTATGCGTTTCTTTTTCTTGGACGTCGTCGGCCTTTGGCTTAAGCAGGCAAGAATTGCTTCCCCCGGTAATTTTCGGCTCATACTAATCACTCCATGTTCTCTTGAGTTTTGCACTTTTTTCCTCCAATCCACGATGCCCAAGTCCTTATCGTCGTCTTGTCCCCTACGATGGTTGAATCAGTCTTAGGGTGAAAAGCTCCTGTCCCCCGCCTAGCAGCTCCTTTTTTCCCTGGTGATGACCGTTCCTCCTGCTTCCTTCCAGTCCCCCCATCCGTCCCTTCTTTTGGGGGATGGGGGCCGATGGACAGTTTTTTGGCTGGTCGATGGGTTGGCGACCCGCTCATTTGTCCCCTTGCGCCGCTGCCTTTTAGTCCCAGGGTCAACCTTAAACCGGCTCGATTGAGTAGGTCCCCTAAGATGTTACTGGGGGGACGTCCTAATCCTGGCTCCCCCCCCCTTTTAAGCTACTTCAGAGGTCAGAGACCCAAGCCCGGTACGCTCGGTCCGATTATATCACTGCTTCACTGCTTCTTTGCCCTAGAAGCTTCCTCTGAGTCGGTGATGCCCTCTTACTGCAAGGGCAGTTAGTGTTAGCACGGGACCGTCATTCCCCCAACGGGTGATCAATATCCGGAGGCCATCGTACGTAGGAGATATGTCCCCCCACAGGGCTTCCCTCTTTGACTGGGGTTCCTTTCGGCGATGGTATTCTTCAGTTCCGTCACGGCCCGTCTAACCCCCAAGAGGTACGATGGGCGCCTTTTTTTTTTTATCCTTCATTCGCGTTCTTTTTGAATAATCCTACCTACCACCCACCCTTTCGAGGCCTTCCGGCAGGAACGACATCCCTAAGATTCGTAGGAAGATTTATTTACTTTTGGAGGATGTTGAAAGGAGCTCTGGGCTTGTAGAGCGAGAACCATTTGATACAGGTTCTAATTTCCGCGAGCTCCCCACCCGTGCCCGTCTGCCTTTGAAGCCAGCTTTCATTTACTTTACATTCCCAGGAGATGCCTAGAGCCAAGCCGGTCGGGTCTTCTTGAGATGTTTCGACGACTGGTGTTTAGTCCATGTTCTTAAGTTTGCTCCTTCCCCTTCAGCCTGTAGCGTTAGGTGGGAAAGGGATGGATGGATGGTATGAAGGGGGCCCCTCTCTTCCCCGCTAGAAAGGCTTTGTCCACTCCACTTATTTCTTGGGAACATCCCCCCCATCCTTTTTTCCCCCCGATGAGCCCTTTCACTAGCTCGAGGGTTGATCCATCCTCGAATGTCCTCATATTAATTCTTTTCCCCGACCTGAAAGATATGACCCCTGGTCGGAACGGTTGGCCCTGTCGACCTCCCGTGCCTTGCTGAGTTTAATCTGGCGTTGATACGAGAACATGGGAAGGCTCATCCCGCATATCCCTGTCGGGACCCTTTTGTAAATCCCCCCCCCGCCACTCTTCCCGTCCCCCTCCTCCCTCTCTGGAGTCCAACGATCTTTCTTCGCCTTTTATTAACGCTTTTCGGGCGATGTCCCTTTTTTTTGATCATCATTTTTTTTTTTTATGTGAAATTCGCCAGTCCTTCCCTCCAGACGAACCGGCTCGAGGTCCCTCCCCCCTATTCCACGGTTGGGAGAGACGTTTCCCCCCCATCGTGTCGAGGAGCTCCTTCGGCTATTTTTCCGGCCTGCGCTTTATCCCCAGCGATCGTGTTGTTTTTCCATAGTCACCCCCGACGGGAGTGCTTCGGAAGGTTTCTTTGTTCTTTCTTGTCCGTCGTGGTGAATCCCAGTTTTAACTCAACAGTCCCTCGAGCGCTTCTCCCCTCTTCTCACCTTGGGAGCGATGCGGGAGACTCCTTTGGGTGGGTTTTGCTGCCGCACAAAGCTGTTTATCTTCCTCCCCCTGCAAGCCAACTTGATTCTCGCCCTGCTTCTTCCCAGTTAGCGATTGGCCAGATAATTGGGCCGGTTGGTCTTCCCTTCCCGAGTAAGTGGGTTTTGGCGAAAGTAGATTCGATTGATAAGTCCTACCCTTCTGAGCAGATCGAATTTCCCCTGAATTCAGGTCGGTTCCTATAGGGTGAGGATTTTCTTTTCCGGATAGAGGACTTTCCCGCGTCGGAGTTTAGGGGTTTTATTTCCGATCGACTATCTTTTCCATTTCCTGTTATCGGTTTGGTGTGGGGGGGTTGGGGGGTTTTTGGGGGGTGGTTTTCGTGTTTGGGTTTGGTTTTTTTTTTTTTTGTGGTGTTTGTTGTTTTGTCTTGGGGGGGTTGTGGTTGTGTTGGTTTGTTGTTTTTTTTGGTTTTTTTTTTTTGGGTGTTTTTTTGTTTTTTTTTTTTTTTTTTGGGTTTTTTTTTTTTGTTGGTGGTTTGGGTGGTGTTTGTGGGGGGTGTGTTTGGGGGGGGTGTTTGGGGTGTTTTTTTTTTTTTTTTTTTTTTTTGTTTGGGTGGGGGGGTTTTTTTGTTTTTGGTGGGGTTTTTTTTTGTGTACTTTTCTTTTCTTTTTCCCTACCACTCCCTTGTTTTTTTTGATAGTCTGGGCATCGGAGAAGGCTTTTCCCCCCCGTCCGAGATCGGCCCCTTACCCCCTAAAAGTTTCTGTTCGTCCTTTCCTCTCGACCCTACCAATTCAAGGGGTGCAGATGTTAGTCCGCCCCCTTCCATGAACGCTTCGAGCTCGCGCTTTCTAATTTAGAATCGCAAGGATTCCCCAGATCCAGTTAAATTTGCCCCTATCGGGAATTTACCCTACTTCCTGCTTTCTTTTTTCTCTTTCCCCCACGGACGAACCTGCCCATTGCTGCAGTTGTTCGCTTTATATTCGGTTGGCTCCCATGCCCCGATGCGGCACCACAAAACTTCCCTTTTTCGGCTTTCGTGGATGACGTTTATCTCCTTCCTGGAAGAAATCGGAGTCATACGGGGTTAGTTTTTCGCCGCGGGATTTTCCCCCCCTACCTGCCGCAAGATTTTTCTCACTTCTCGAAATCACCGTTTCAAGACTATTTCCTCCCTTTCACGCCAGCATTCGATTTTTCTTTTCCCCCCCTCGCTGGCCGCACCCTCCGGAAGGGCCCAATAACCCCCTATGCTGGGTCTTTTCTCCGGCTCTTTCCCCGTGCTTTAGAATTTGTGGCTAAAGAGCAACCTCGAGCGTCTTCTCTTCGTAAGGATAGGGAAGCCTTCCTGCGAATTTCGTCCTTTCCCCCCCTACGCCAGTATGCTTTCTTCCTCCACGCTTTGATTGGAATCCAGTCCCTTTTCGTTTGTCGCCGATTCCCTTTTTTTGGTGGAATCTTCCTAGTGCGGAGGTAGATTTGACCAGCAAATAGGGTGGCGCACAGTATCTTTTGCTTGAGCCCTTTTTAGCATATTTTTTTTTGCAGCGTTTTTTCCCTCGAGCTCCTTCCCTGTGGGACTTCTCTCCTTTTACCTGGTGCAGATCGTCTTTAAGGATCTTAGCTAGGAGGCATCCTCTTCTTGATCGTCCATTGTCCTCGCTGATCGGTTTCCTACTTCTTGAGTTCTCCCATTTCTCCTTCCCGTTTAGTGTTCCTTCCAAGCATGATCTTTTCCTTCCCTCAGGAAGAATTATTTATTGCCCGAGCCTTTAGATACTGATTTCTTCCCAGCCAAGCATACTCCCGGCGGAGACTCGCCCGGCAGTTTTTTTTTCCGCTCCAGCGGTTCGATACTAATTGCCTGTGAGGAAAACCAGAGATGAAGAACGCCGTCACTATCCCGCCAGGGTACTTAAATCGCCTGTCCCTACCCATTTAATCGGCGCCTGGTTCTCCAGCCAGACCCCAAAAGCCCCCCCCCAGATGCTGGTGTACTCTCTCCTCAGCCGAGAGGTTCCTCTATTACACTCTCCCCCCCCCCTCGCAGCACCCCCCTTCCCCCGGTTTTTCCCCGCGACAATAACCTTCATTGGTAGTTTTACTTCCGATCCATCGCAATCCCTTTTGGGGATAGGGAGGCGACGGTTTACGACAGTCTCTTTTCTTTTCTTTTTGGATACCCTTTTCCTTTGTCAGCATTGTTACTTTTGGAGATTCCGCCCCTCGCAGATGCCCCCAGATGAGCAATGGATTGCCCCAGCAAACTGATACCTTTTCTGTTTGGTCCCCCCCCCCTCGCTACGACGTTCTCTGCCTCCTATGCCGGGTTGTTTCCGGCGCCACCCTAACGCTTCAAATGGGTATATCCAGGCAGAGGACTTTCTCCTCATGCTGATGGCAAGTCTACTTTTCCGGATTTATTTTCCTCCTGTTCTGATTCGCCAGCACTCGCTCTTGGTCTTTTCCCACATCGGTTCCGAGCGTCTTTCTTTGTCCAGGATGCTTCGCACTCGCCCTCTTCATGGCCATATCCTTACTTGGTAAGTTCCTTCGGTTCCCCCTTCCCCGAACGACGCGTTCGGTTCTGACCACTGATTTTCAGTTCGCACCCTCGACCCTAAGTTCCAAACGCCTCGTCATCGGAGCCTTGTACCACTCCTTGCGGCCTGGGCCCTGGACTCCGGACATAAGCCCCACTGAGACAAGCGATTTTTTTCTTCCTTTTTCAGCGGTCGCTGGGACGCTTTCTCCCCCTCCACGACTTTTTGACCTAGGCCTTGATGCGCCTTACGACTTTTGCATTGAATTTTGGGGGATTTGAGTATCTGCCCTCAAAAGTTTTTTTTCCCAAAAAAGCTATGCTAACACCTTTCTTCCTTGATGAGGACGTGGCTTTCCGCCTTTCCCGGGCGATGCAGGAATCTTGCTCTCTTTGTGGACCGGAACATGGCCCGCCTAAGGACTACCCATTGCCACTTCCCTCCCCATGAATGAATTTCTTCCATTACTTTCCGATTCAAGGCCCAAGCTTCCTTATCCTAGAGTGTTTCAACCCTGGCTTGTTTCCCATGCTGCCAGCGGGGACGGGACGACATCGCGACCGGTCCTTCCTTCTCGTCTTTAACAACCCGGCCATTCTTTGTGCTCACTGGGCCAAGCCTCTCTGAATACCGGCCCCCCTCCTATGAGGTCTTCCCTCCCCGAAATCCCACTGACTGCCCCTGTAACGGAAAAATATGCCAGCGAACTTTTCCTGCGATGATCCAGCTGACCTCTTTTCCAATCCTCCTTTTTTTCTTAGGATTACATCAGAATGGTCTGACCTCCGTCCCCTTCTCTTCCCGATTGGCCGTAGACCCTTCTCAGGCCGGTTCGGCTTTGAGGTCTGTCGATCCTTTGAGGGAAGGCCCCCCCCTTGTCTCTTCTTGGGGCCCAGATCTCCCTCCTCTTTCCCGGCGGTAGCCCCCCCTTTTGCCTTTGTTCGTCCCCTTTCCCCTCCCTTTTCTTTAGCTGTTGGTCCCTTTCCTCCAGTTGTCATTCTTTCCAGGCGTGAAAGTTTTTTGGCGACCTTTTCCCCTTCTAGGCTCTGTGGGATCATGCCTATCTTGACGGTGGCTGGTTTCTTTTTTGATTACATGGACGTTCTGTCCACCTCATGCCTTGCCTATTTAGGAGCTTAATCTAACTGTTCTTCTCTTCCCAATTGCTTTTTCCTACCCCCCTCCCTCCTGCCAAAGCAAGTCCCTCCCCTCTCCCTTCCTCTGCATGTTTGTATTACTACCTCCAAGGGAGAAAGCGACTAACGCAGCAGCTCTCTGCTTTTTGATATTTTTTTTCTTCCTTTGTTGATCGCAGGAATGACCTACGTCCCCCGGCAGGCTTCCTTCCCTTTGTCTTTCTGAGGCTCCGATGACGAGGTTTTTGTACTGTATTTTTTTTCTGTTTTCCTGGTAAGCCTCGTCAGCGGATGTGTTTCTTGTCCAAGCAGGAACTTCCCCCCGGGTTCCTTTCGCATAATTCGCGGTGAAGTACACTATGTTCCCTGGAGAGACCTTCTCGGTTTTTGCCGAAAGCCTTTTCCGTCATGCGGGGAGCCTCTTTCCACATATTCAAAATTTCTTTTCTTCCCCTTTCATGTAGGAGAGAGTTTGACCGTCCGCTTTTCGGGGTGTGTTTTGCCTCCGGACGCATCGGCGACCTATCACGTCTTATCAGTTCATGGCGTGTAAGCTGAGGCCCCATTGCGACGATTTTTTCTGGTGATCCATGGGATTCCCCCTCTGGAGGCGGCGTCGAGCATTTTTCTTCAGTCCTCTCCCAGTCTAGGATTGTGATGGCTGATCCATCCTTTCTACAGCTCTCGCCTTGCCCGTTCCTCCCGCTTAATTTGCTCCACCGATTGCGAGGCCGGATCCCTCCACATCGTCAGAGCTTCGGCCGCCATCCGTAGCCCTTGGATCTGTGAGGAACTGGTATTTTCTCGTTCGACTATTCCTTTGGAACGAGCGACCCCGCCGCTTGGGCCGCTTCGTTCTCCAGTTGGTGTCCCCGTCTTTCTTCTATTGCCGTCGCTTCATTTTTTGACCTCGACCTTGCCTCGTCGTCGATCCTTTTTCAGGTGTTTCGCCCCCCTGCTTCGTTCTCTCCGTGGCTCGTATAATTTCCGTATTCCCCTCGTTGACCTTCGTCTATGGCCTTTCTCATTCATCCAGAAGAGATCCCTTCTTGATAGAAATTCTTTTTTTCCCTCCCCACTGAACCTAGCTTGACGGTGACTCCATCCCCCTTTCGGATTCTGACGACCTCTTTCCAGAGAGATCTTTCTGTCCTTGACGAGACCTTCTATGCCTCCCGTCATGATGCCCCGCCAGGTGTTTCACGCGCTTGCTGGTCTCTTGCCCGGCTGTGCTCGAGGAAGTTCTCTGCGACCGAGCGTATTTCGCCTCATCCGGTTGAGACTTCGCCAACTGCTCTTCCACCCAATTGACCCCGCAACCCCCGATCCCCTTTCGTCAACCTTGAATCCAGCACGTATCTTCTGTCCTGGATTCCTCCTTTTTTCTTTATGACAGAGTTTGATTGACTGCACCTGATTTTTTTTGGTGGACGCCATTCACGAGTTGCGCTATTCCCTCAGGCAATCCTGATTTTTCTTTAGCCCATCGAGCATTTGGTCTCGTCTCCAGCATCGTTTAGATGAGACTTCGTGTATCTGTTTCTCGGTTATCCCTCTCCTCTTCCGAGGCGTGGCGTCGATTCTCTCCGAAACGTTTATTCTCCTCACGTGCAGGATACACCATCGACCGTCGTGGTGAATCCGCCGCGTTTCGAAACTTAAACCGTTGTATCTGAGTTCTTCAGATATTTTGGATATGTTTCTTAAGCCTTGCGCCGATTCTTCGCGAAGGGTGTTGGTTGGCCCCCCCCCAAGCGTTTTTGGCGCCACCCCACCACCCCCCCCCCCCCTCTTCATTCCCCCCCCTTATAAGATAGTGCTCCCGACTGCGGGCTCTCGGGATCCCCCTCGCCTTCTTGTCTGTTCCTCCATTCCCCCCTCGGTCATGCGACGACATTTCTGGCGCTTCCACTTGCCGCATGAATTTCGCTTCCGCCCCTTGTCAGTGCCGTGCTTCGCCCTCGGAAGCCGGGTGTGCAGTTTTTTTGATGTCAGGGTCTGATCTCGGAACCGTCTCTGGGTCGGGTTTAGAGATTGCCCAGTTCGAAAGGCTTCTCCTT
>Ga0179593_1478711_pt1 | contig 17927 bp, 17 predicted proteins | sample CZODoug2_1_08_16_FD_185931 | JGI IMG/M metagenome (GOLD analysis project Ga0179593, IMG submission 185931) | Vadose zone soil fungal communities from Angelo Coast Range Reserve, California, USA - CZODoug2_1_08_16fungal (PacBio error correction) | ecosystem: Environmental > Terrestrial > Soil >... | reverse complement strand
CCTTACTGAACCTTCCCATTCCCTGAGAATCCGCGGACTTCTCGTTCAAACAGCCCCCTTTCCCTAAGGGAAACATTTTAGATGCCGACATTGTTCGACACTCCTTGTTTCCAAACTAACAGAAGGATTCTTCCACTCCCACCATCTAAAATCCATTATTGGCACCCCCCCATTCTGTATGCAACATTTCAGGTCCCTCCACGAATTTATCAAAATACAGGGCCTGCAAGGGAGTCCCCCACCTCTTTTGATTCGCATGTCAATGCTGAGGGTGACCTATGATTTACCCCTTTTTCCTCTGGGTGACTCAGGACCCTGCCTAGGATTGTCGTTTTTTCGAATTCCGCTATTTTTTCTTTCCCCCCCACCCGCCAGAATCCACCCTCCTCTTTAAACTTTCTTCATGTTTCATGAATGGAAATTTCACGCCGTTTTTTGCATTTTCCTGTTTGCTCCATGCCCCCCCCCTTTGATTCCTGGACAGAGAAATTTCATTCGATGTTGTGATAGGCGCCCTTTTTGATGAAGCTCTTCCACTCCGTCCTTCTGTCTCGTGAGCCCAACGTTTGGGTGCTTTTTGCAGTAAATCACCTGCTGTCCTGTTTGTCTTGCGAGAGCGGAAATTTGCCCCAATTGTTGCAAGTTCACTCCCTTTTCCATCTTCCCGATGCGGCTCTATGCATTCTCTTCTCCCTATTTATTTCATCGATTATCCATAGAACTTAGGAGCATGGGGACTGTACCTATATTTTTTGCGTCGTTTTCTTTTGAAACACCAACCCCCCATACCCCTGATATTTCCTTTCTCGATAAGAATCTTTTGAGTACCGGTAAGTTTGTTTTCCATGTTTGGTATTTTTTCTCCTCCTTAATTTAAACCCAACATTCACTCTTTCGGTCCTTTCCCCCGTTCTCGCAGTTTTAATCTACTTTTCTGGATTCCCCAGATTTGCAATTTGCGTCAGAGCCTGAGAAAAATAATTTGAAACAGCTCCGTCTTATTATCACCCTATACAAGACGGTCCACCAATGCCTTCTTTCTCCCTGTTCTTTTTTGCAATCGGCAGAGAACATATCCCTCCCCCTCACGTTCGAGAGTAACATGAAGAGTTATTAGGCTTTTTTTTTTCTTCTCTTCACATTAACTAGCGATTTTTTGACCCCCCTCCTCGTCTCTGCCCCCTTCGTCAACATAGTCGGGGGGCACAATACTTTCACTTGATTTTTTTTTTTTCTCTCACCTTTCTTGTTGCATGATTAAGATTTATTGCTTTTTTTTGTCCCCTCTCCCCCCTATTGACTCAGACGGAGGCACTTTCCTAAATCAGCAGAGGATGGTTGATCTTTTTAGCCCCCCTTCCCCCCCCAACAAAAATTGCGATATCTTTCTAATCTATCCCCCAGTTCTAACCCTTGTATTGTACTTTCCTTAAGTTCCCCCCAAGAGGTCATTTTATTTTGGATTTTTTAGCTCTTTCTCGAACGGCTGATGCCTCGAATCGTCCGTGGTTCGAACCCAATTCCGAGTTCTCTTCTTCTCCCGGCCGCCCTTTGGTTCTGTGAATCATTCCTCCTTGAGGGCTGGTCAGGATTTCTCCTACGGTATTCTTCTGTCCGGTTTTTTGAGATGTGGTCGTCCCTCTACGATTTCCCTAAACCCTTGCACTTGGGGACGCAGGCTTTTCATAGCTCCATGTAATAGATTTCTCTTGGAGATGCGACATTTCCTCTTTAGACGATCTCCTCCTGTTATTTTCTCTTTAGTTAGACTCGAATTTTTTTTCTTTTTTCTTTAAGCGGACGAGCAAGAAATCCCCGATCCTCCCTTTGTTTTCTCTGATTTCCTCTAACTGTCGGGGCGGCCTCCAAGGGGTAGATGGACGTCTTTCAGAGCTCGTCATGGAGTACTCCTCTAATCCCGAGGGTCTTGCGCATTCACTTGATTAACTCCCTTTTTTTGATCTTTCTTCCTTCACCTCTATTTTTAGCCTGATCTCGGGGAGCCTTCTGCCCCCATTCGGTTTTCCTCTTCTTTTCCCTTTTTTCTTTTTGCCGAGATGCCCTAGCTGCTTTCCCCCAGTGCACCCTCGGCTTCGTTGCGTGAGTTTGCCCCCCATTGTGCGAGATTTTCAACTCCTTCAGTCCATCATGAGTTCTGTGAGTACTCCTATTTTGTCCTCCTGTCTTTTAGACAATGTTGTGGCTCTTTCTCCTTCCTGAACTTTTTTTTTTCTTTTCCAATTCGGTGGAAAATTTCTGCACCATTTCCCCCATTTGAACTTTCACCCTTACCCCAGAATGGTTCTCTACCCCTTATTACCAGCCCGACCTTCGTTCTTGAAGCGACCTCTTTTTGGCCGATTTTCTTTGAGATGTTTGGCGGCTTAGGTTTTTCGAAGTACCAGAAGTCCTACACCCTCTTTTAGTTGTGACATGTATAGCTTTTGAGTCTATATTTCTGATTCATCTATTTCGAGAGCGTTCTCTATCCTTTCTCTCTTGCCCCTTCCCTCAGTTGTGTTTTTCTTTATACTATAGATGAAAGATCTGATGACCACCCTAGATGCATTAAAGTTATGAGACGACTGATCCCTTTCCCCCTTTACGATTTTGGTTGTCTTCGCTTTTTTAGGCCCCTTTCCCCACTCAGCTACCCCCCCCCCCCCCAGCCTCCCCTCAGGGAATACTTTCTCTTCAGAATAGCGGACATGTAATCTTCTTTCCTTTTATCGAGCTGGAAAGGAGCTTGTACTTTCCAAGCTTCATTGTCTACTCTCTCCCTTTGAAACTTTTTCCACGTCTTGCGTCCCACAACTCAATGTTTAAGTCCTCCTTCCATCGGCCACACGCGTTTTCCTCCCCCCCTCCCCCCTTCGACCCTATATTTACCACGACCAGCACATATTCTCAGGTTACTTCCACAAGGGCAATTGCCAGGCCACAAATTCCCCCTCACCACGAAGACGTATTTGGTCTCAGCTCTTATTTGCATAGAGGCTCCCTCTTCTTCCCCCTGACCCCCCCTTCCCCTCACCGAAGTCATGTCCATCCTTAGGCCCCTCTCGCAATGAGGCGCCCTTCCTTTCAGGGCCCCCTCGGAGATGTTGAATCCTTTAAGGAGCCAAGATCTTTTTCTTCTTTCTTCCTAGGACGATCTTCCTAATCCCCCGCCCGGTGACCCCTGTTTTGTTACGTCCGGACTCAGTTATCGTTTTCCCAAACTCCACACCCCCCGTCGGCTTCATAAGTGCGTTTTCCGTCTCTCCCCTGACCCTGCGCCTTTGACCTTCCTACCTGCCCTCCCCCCCTACCGCTGATCTAGACAGGCGACCTTTTTTTTTCACCCCCCCCCGGCATACGAGTCCATCCCTCTTGTGAAAAGAACGCACTAAGCCTTTTGCATTCTATCAAGTAATTTCTTCATTCCGGGACAGCATCATCTCGGCACGACCTGAACGAACTCCTCCTCTCTATCCTTCGCTACTTACGCAGGAGAACCGTTAGTCCCCTGGACTCTTTTCTTTTCCCCTTTCAACTTCTTCCGGTTTTGCGTGCCGTGCCTCCTTTTAAGACCGAATAGAAATCCACCCAAATCTCTGGGCCTGTTCTAACTCCCCCTTCACCCTCTTTCCACTTTATCTCTCATCGCAAGCTATCCGCACTTTTTTTTTGAATCTCCTCTATCCGCCCCTACGCTGCCTTGTCAGTTGCCTGCCCAGCGGTTTCCTTTACCGATGACCCATCGTGGTTTTTTCCCCCAACCTGCAGCAACGATTCGTCCTCCTTCCCCCGCTTTTTCCCGACGCAACAGTGACCTCCCCGGGCTATCAGTTGCCCCCCCTTTCCCTCTGTTCCTTATATACTTCGGTCGGACACCCCCACTTTCGAGGGAATTATCTCTCCCAAACTGCCCGAGAAATCTGCAAGTTTCTCGTGCTCCAGATTCCTCCTTCTTTCTGGGTCGCCCCTTGCACCTGTGCATTCGCCGCGTCGGTCAGATCTGACTGTTTTTTTTCATCCTTTTGATATTTTCCTACGACGCCGGGGGCTCTTTTCGGTTCCTGCCAACTGAGAGCCCACCACTGCACATCTGTCTGACTACCCTGGTTTTCCTTACCCGGAATCTTTCCTCCGTTTTCTTTTTTCTTGTTTGTTTTTTAACTTTTTACCCTTTCCCCCCCCACGACCCCACACCAGTGCTTGAAGCAAAACTACCCTTTAAGAACACGAGCGTTTCCTTGATATTTCCTGCTTGGTTGGGTTGGCTTGGTGCTCTCCTTCCCCTGCTCTTTTCTGGCAGGGTGGTTTTTTGGTTTGCGCACCGAGTAATTCCCTCGGTTATGTCTCCGATGCTCTCATACGGCTCTCACCTACACATGAGTCCATAGGCTACCCCCTAGCCGCGTGCCTTCACCAATTTGGCACTTCCCTCTATGCTTGACCCTTCCCCAGCGCAGTGTTATTAGAGGACCCATCCTAATTTTTTTGGCCGTATTCCTTAAGTTGACCCTACGTTACATTTTTCGCCTACCTGTTCTGTGCCTTTTCCCAATTCTTCCCCGCTGGTCTTCTGTTTCCCCCCGGTTTGCTGAAGCTCAACCCACCACAACCCCCGTCGTTATTTGCGCATTATGCCCCGCCCAAATGAATAACATCCGCGATTGTTATTGTGTCTTTAGACAATTCTCGTTCCCTCCCTTTTACACGATTTGGGGGCTGTTACCCCGAAAGGACAGACTTTTTCGGTCCGCCTCATTCCTTTCCATTTCACCCCCCGTTGGCTGCTTCCTTTCCCCGCCCGGTCCCTTTGATCGCGACATATTTTTCTTTTCTTTCCATATTCTCCGACCCCATCCAAGAATTGTGCGCGTTGTCCCCCCGTGATTTTTCCTACTTTTTTAGTGAATATATTCCTTCTTTTTCCCTATCCGGCAAAGAACCCTTCTCGCGCTACAATGGTCCCTAAATGACGTTTTTCGTTTCCTTTTGAGACCAGAGCAGAGGAGTTCCGTTCAAGGGGTCAGCGTCCGGGTCCCGATCTTTTCACTCCCTTTTTGTTGTTTTTTGTCTCTAGATCCCTTCGCGACTATTCTTCTAGATGATCGGGGCTCAATCACCACACCCACCCCCCCCCCCCCCCAACCCCACCCCCCCCCCCCCCCCCCACCCCCCCCCCCACCCCCCCCCCCCCCCCCCCTTACACCGGTCGTGTTTTCCGGGAAAAACTTGCGCGGCCCTCCCCCCATTACTTGCCTTGCAGAATTTCAAAACCAAACAACCGATTATTGAATCCCAAAGTCCGGAACCTCTAGGCGTTCCATTTCGAACACCTGGGTCTTCCCCAACATGCGTATTTAGCCTATTTTCCCCCCCACGACTCATTTCCGCTTTTTTAATCTCTAAGGTTTCAGGGAGTCCCTAAAGACGTTGTCTTACTGTACCCTCCCCTTTGGATAATGAGGTACTTTCGTGCTGGTGCCTTTCCATAACCACGAATTTGCCTTTTCGGAATTCCCTCTTCTCTACCCCCCTCCCCCCCCCCTAGTCTGTTAACCATTAAGTTCATGTGGTCTTGTCATACGTCCCTCATACACGGTTCTTATTTAGTTGCGATTAATAGGTTTCTTCCAGACGCACCTTTACTTTTCCCGCTGTGTCTTCCTGGGCATACCTGATTCCGTTTTCGAACTCGTACGTTTTCTTTCCTTCCTGACCCCCCCTTCCAGGCTTGGCACCAGACTTTTCTTTGGTCATTCCGCCCTATCGGCCCTCGAAAATTGTTTGTCCTTGGCAAGCCTTTTTCATCGTAGTCCGATTGCGTTTCTGCATTTTGTTTGACTTCAAGGATGAGAGCGTATCCATACCGGAACCTGCTTTCCTGTTTGACGCGGTTACCTGCCCGATCGGCTTTTCTTCTTAACCCCCCCCAGCCCACCCCCCCAGAACCCCTTTTTTACCCCGCTAATTCGATGAATTTTTTTCCCCGCGAATTTTCTTTCCCTCTGTTATTTTGCTTGAACTTTCCCCCCCCAACCCCTTCCCCCCTCGGATGCGGATTTCATTTCAATCTTGTCGATGAAAATCCTTTGCCTTTGGGCTTTTTGCCTTTTTGCTCCCCCTTTCTCACAAGACCACTTTCTTATAGCACCTGTTTTCCCGTATCCCACGAAGTTGCCACAAATTCCTTTACCCTTTCACGATTCTGGCGTTTTTTCCAGTTCCGGTTAGAACCATAGTCCCTCTCCTCCTTCTTTTTTGGTTTGGAACTTTCAGTCTATGGTCCCTTGTGGGACGTATGTCCCTATACATCCCCTCGTCTCGTTTTTCAACACTCGTTATCTCACTTTCCACTCGTTGTGGGTCCCCTTGATCCGCCGTGTGATTCGTTCGTTTCGATTCGCTGTGTCCCTTTTAGCGGACGATATTGATTCTTGTGTTCACGATTTTCACGAAGAGAAGACGCTCTTCCTCCATCCTTTTCGTTCGATGTATTGAGCTTGAGTTCCTTAGGATTATTTGTCAGACGTTTCCCGATACCCGTTAGTGCAAAGATTGTTGTGCGGCATAAGCAATTGTTTTGCCAATGGGAGTTTTCTCGAGTTTCCCTCCGGAGTGCATGCACCGGGCATTCTTCACGTTTGGTACGACGATTTGTTCTTTCGACTGTTCTCTTACTGCTTGAGGACTTTTTTTTTTAGTTTTAATAGCTTCCTCTTTTTCCTTACTTTTCCTTGAAGATGATGATCCTTTCTGTGGTAGTCCCCCCTCATGGCCGAAACTACAGACCCCGAGTGCTTCTTCTCCGAAATTGATTTACTCTTTTTCTTCCTTCTGGAGCCGATGATAACCATTTCGCCTTTCCTCTCTCCCGTAAGGTATGCGCTTGTGGCTTCTCGAGCAGTTCCTTAGTTTCTTGAAGCGAAGTCTGTCCTTCCCCCCGAAGCCAACGAGTTGGGTTTTTCTTTAGTTTTTCCGATTCCCCCCTTCAGGCGGTCGGGAAGCCAATAGGGTGACCTCTGACCGTCTCGAGCTCGTCAGGCGTACTCACCTAGAAGTCGCTCTTCTCCAAGTCAAGTGACCCCGATCGCCGATTTCTAAGGCCAAAAGTGGCGCGCGCGAACCTTTACTCTTTCGTATGTTTTGACTTATGACTTCTTGTGTCGCTTTTCTGGAAGATTGTCTCCTCTTTGACTCTTCCTCTGGCCTGCGCCACTCGTCGTCGTTTGTTGCGGGTCCATGTTTGCCTTTGGAAACTTGCCATGTGAAGCTCCTGAGTTTTTTTTGTTTTCATCCTCGCTTTCAGCCCGGTTTGAGTAACGGCGTGTTTCCTTTGCGTTTCTGCCATGGCTTTTTTGACGTCACCTGCTTCCTTTAAACTGTCTTAGAATTCGACCCCTGGCCCTCCACACCCCTCCCCCCTTGCCCCCCTTCGATCGACTATGCCCGGCGAGCCCTTCCCCCCCGACTTCTGCTGGTCAGTCGCCTATAGGCCCCCTCGGCGGCGATTGGGTTTTCTTGTCGGATGGACTACATCTCGACTGGCCACACCTTCGTAGGGAAATTATCGCGTCGAAGGAGATATGCTTTCTCATTTCTCTTTTTTCCCCTGTAGTATCTTCCCTTCCCTCTTTCTTTATTTTAATATCCCCCTTTTTTGTTGTCTCCGAGACCGAACCAGCGCTCTTCCCCCGAGTCTTTAGTCACCCAAACTATCCTGCTCCGACGTCATTTTCCATCCTCTTTGTTTGTTACTTTCGGGTCTTTCTCCATCCCCCCCGAAAAAAGCGCAACTGTCAATACTCCTTTCCCTTCTTCTCGCTTTTTCCAGAATCTTCGGGACTCGCTTCGGAACCCCCCCCCCCCCACCCTCCTTCAAACTGAGTTTGTACGTTCTCGTGCCATGGGCGGAATTTCCCCCCCCTCATAAATCCAGGAGCGTTCTCGCACAACCCCTCTACTGGACGCCTCGCCCCCCTCGGCCCACAATGCTCCCACCTCCTTCCCTACCAGCTTTCTTAACTCCCTTTTACCCATCCTTCTCCCCCTTTGACCCCCCCCCCCCCTTGGCCCCCCCCAGTTCCTCGCACCCTTTTCCCCCAATAAAAAATCGACCCATTTTCCTGGGTCCCAGCCCCTTTCCTAGTCTCATAGCTTTTTTCTCCATAAAACACCCCCTATGCCCCCCCATCCGTCCCGTCCATCTCATCGCGCTCACCCAGGAGCTTCAATCTTTCTGGAGACACCTTCTCTGCTTGACCCCCCATGTCCATTTTAGAAACCCTTTTCGCCCGTTGACGCAGGGCACCTCTCTACCGCATTCCGCGACCCGCTGTTGTTTACGCCCTCTTTCTCCGTCCCCACATTCCCAGGCGCCTTTCTCTTCCGGTAGTCGCTTCACTCCCCACGCCTCGCCCCCCCACTTCGCAATAACTTTCCGAATTTTCGAGCCCCCTTCGTACCAGGTGATGACCCCAATCCGGCATCGAGTCCATCCCTTTTCGATCCACCTTTCCCAACAAAGCACCTCAGCATGGCCTTCTTCACGTTCTCAGTTTATAAGCCGGACAAGCATTCCTCTTCTTTTTTCACGTGCAACCTCCCTTCCTCCCGAGTCTTTTGAAGAATCGACGCCGAGCTCCCTTTTAATATTACCCCCTTTCAGTAAACGTCCGATTAATGGCTTGACCTGCGCCCTTTCTACGTCTCTTGAATTACCAAAACATTCCTAATGGCCTTTGAACATCCCCCTTCCACTTTCTGAATAGATGCTTAGAAAGCTTCCTTCCCCCTGTGGGCTTGGGAAGCTCAATGCCTAACCCCCCCCTCTTCCTATTTTGCCTTCCAGAGTCCTTGTATTTTTTTCGCTGCGCAATGTTTTTTCCCCCACTCTTCCTCCCCCACCCATAGTCCGAATGGGCTCCGATCATTTCCCTCAAATCAATCCACCGAGGCGTGTATTTCCCTTTTCCCCTCCTCCCCTCTTCCTACCGTGACTAATTCCTTGGCCCACACAAGAGCGAGGGTCCTTTTCTCCTCCTCCTCCCCAGCCGAAGAACACTGCCCCCTTCCCCCATGTTCTCTGTCGATAGGCGAGGTTCTGCTCCCGTCCCCCCTTTTAGAAGCCTTGTCTCCCCCGAAAGCATTTTTTTCAACTTCTGTTAAGGGAGTTCATACTTTCCCGTCCCCAATGTGGCATGTATTTTTCTAACACGGCGCGCCCACCCCAAGTGAAAAATCTGTCTTCAGTCCCCATGGAATACAATGACTCCCCGCATCCGTTCCGATTTGTCCCCCCTTTTTATGTTTCCTGAAAGCTTTTGAAAAAAAAGTTCAAACCAGCCCCTGCCTCCCACCTTTTTTACCGTGACTACCAAGATTCCGTCTATCTACGAGACTTGGGGGTTGAGTGGTGGTTTTTTTACATATTTCCTTTGAACTCCTTTAAGGCACTTACGTCCTCGTTTTAGATGGTCCTCCGCTCTTCTGCGATCCCCTAATTTTTGCATCAGCATCTCTCCTATTTCCCGTTCGCTTCCAACACAATTGGCAATTTTGAATATTTGTTCCCCCCCCCCCCCACCCCAAAATACCAAGTCGCCTTCTGTGTCCCTAGTTAATCGCCTTTGCTTCCCCCAGTGATACTCCTCCCCGTTGACACCTCCGGACCCCTTGATGCACGTCGACCATGCCCCCTCCATGGCGCCTGTTTTTTTTGCGTCAATTTAGTCAAGAGAACCCCGCCACCCTTAAACCACTTCTTCTTTCCCTTATGAACATTTCACCATGCCGTACAGGGGTCCCTCCGATTTCTTTTCTTAGGGGAGACCCAGCGGTTTCTGAATTCCTAGCCAGCGAATTATGGGGCTTTTGTTCCGCGAAATGTGACATCCTAGGTACGCCTCCCCTTTCCCTTACCCCCCAAACTTCTGGCTTCGTTTAAGACACTTGTCTCGCTTCTCGAACCCCTATTGTCATATGCTACCTACCCCGTGAATTCCCCAAGAATTTGCTATGGCCAACAGTGGTCTTCCCTTCAGTTTTAGTTTGATCTTTCTTTGCCCTTTGACCTCTCTTCCCCCGCAACCCGATTCGAGAACCATGTTTTTCCTTCCCAATGACCTTTCTTTTCATTTTTCCTCACGATAAGTCGGACGTCGTGAAACGGGAGCGATCCTTTTTGATCTCATTCATTCCCCCCCTTTCCCTCCTTTGTTTTTTTTCGATGGATCCCTCCGCTCCCGTTTCCGGGCCTCCTCTCTTCTAGGGTTCTGCCACCCCTGCCAAGAGGTCATTGATTTCCCACTTTTTGTCTGCGCGCCGAAGGTGGTGACGGCAGCTAACCCCCCCATAACCCTCCCGACTAAAACTCCCGTCCCACCCTTTCCTGGTTCCATTAGTGCACCCAATTCTTCTACCAAAACAGGGTCGCTGCATAGGCAAAGAACTGTCGCGAATTCTATCGGGCTTCCTTTTCAGCCTCCCGACTTTTTGAGTGGCCTTTCACTTATGACGGGTCTTAACGATGATCCTTTCGCGGGATCATTGTTCTAAAAAGAAGCGTTGCTTTTTTTTTGTATGATTTAACCGCGTATTTTCACTCCCTTTTTAAACCCCCCCCCTCTTCGTTTCACCTGTACGGATGGGTGGTAATCCTTTCTCCATCTTTCTTTTTCTGGATGTTTCGTTGAGCCTTTTCAGTAACTTTACCGACAGCTCAAAGACTTAATTCTTCTTTTTCAGGGAAGGAACGCTCTATTTCCTTTATTCCGGAGTCCCTGAGGACTTTTTAAAGGCGCGTTTTCGATAATTACATTTCCGAGGTAGATTTGCTCCCTTGAGATCCCCTTCCCCCCTTTTTTCAATTTTGCCCAGACCGAATAGCACGATTGAGGAAAGATTATGTTTGGCTTCGGCCTTATGATGCCTCATTCTTCTCCCAAGACCCTGATTTTTTGACTTCCCTAGGTTCACTCCGAATCGTTGCCTTTTATTAGTCGTCCCCCCCACGACAAACCATTTTAACCATCTATAACCTAAGCTCGACTCCTTTTCTTCACCTTTTTTCCAGTTGTCTCTTTTTGGTTTATTTTTTTCCTTGACCCCATTTCCCCCCAACACTTGCACCGCTAGGCGGTCTTCTGCCCCACGGGTAGATTACTCATATTCATTTTGTTTTTAACTTTTGCACCCTCCCAGACCGCCACCACTCCCCTTTTCAGACTCCAGCTAACCAAGTACGTGCAAAACCCCGGTACCCCCCCCCCCCCCGCGCGGTTGCCCTACCTTGCAGAGAAGTTTCAACATAGCCTAGCGAATCGTTTACTTTTCGGTTTTTGAACCCCTTTCCCTGCCTAGTTCCTTTTGATTTCCTTCTATTCCATTCTTTCGTTGTTGGAAACTCCCCTTCTAATATCAGTCTGTACATAGTATTGGGGGTTGACCATGACCCGCCCTTGATTGATTTGAGTCGAAACCCTTAGATTTTCCATGGATTTTCCCGTACTGGTAGGGAATTTTGTTTTCTCGATGGTCTCCCGTCAGAGCACTCCTCTCTTTTCCATCCCCCCGGATTTCCTCCTCTTTTGGATTTCGTTGAGTTTCACTCCCCCCCATGGCCCGGATTCACCCTTTCCGCCCTTCCAGATACCCTTGTGCTCCGCTTATTGATCTTCTTTCCTAAGTCCCCCATGCGTTCCTGTGATTCTTCCTCCGCTTATCAGACTTCCCGTTTGCATTGCAGAGGGGAATAGTGTCACTTGGTCAGAAGAGTTCCCCGCTTAGACTTATTTCCTCATGATATAGGAGGTACGAGCCATCCTCTTTTGTTCGGCACGGACGCCCTTCCCGACTGCGTGAAGAGGATTCTGTTCCTTTCGTTTGTTTTCCCGAGGTGCTCGCACCCTGTAACATTTGTGAAATGCGGCTTCAGTCTGACCCTGGCTTTACTAAAGCCGTGTTTCATTTTAGCGATTTTTTTCCCATTTAGCCGGTTCTCTCGACGCCCTAGGTCATCCTTTCTTTTTCTGCGTTTAGAGATTCATTGAGCATTGGTAGGAAGATACTCTCTGTCATCGACAGCCGCTTTGAGTTTCTTTCGTTTTCGCTAACCCCCGGGGCGGAATGCCAACGCGGGCGTCTCAGCTTCATCTAGTCTCTTCCTTTTCAGGGTTTTCATAATTTGAGAAGCGAGTCTTTAATAAAAAGGGCTTTTCAAGTCATCGCGAGGGCTCCGGAACTATCCTGCCTGAGAGTGGTCCTTCATTTTTTTGTTATTCCTTCGGTTGTGGGTGTCCAGCCCCCCCAATTTGTGTCTGGTTAAGATTTGAAGGAAGCGATCCCCTATCTTATTTCACCCGGCGGCGCTGGTGATTTTTGTTTAAATTGGGCTCTTTTTTGACACGTCCCGTTGGCAGTCGCTCATGTCCTGGGATGTGTGTTTACCGACTCTTTTGTAGAAGGAAGGGAGTAAAATTCGTTTATCTTTCTCTTCTCCCCCATTGTAGTTGGGAGGCTTCTAGCCTTGACATTTCATCATTATTGGAAGATGCCAATCCAACTCTTGCCTTTTTCGCTCCCCTCTCCCCCCCTCTTCCCCCCCCCCCCCCTCCCCGATTCATGGCAGAGATGTTGAAGACTTAGAGGCCTTTAGGTCTTCATAGGTTGGCGCTTTGTCTTCCCTAAGGTCTCCCCTTTACCCCAAAACTCTTCTGTGTGTACACTATATTGGAGAGTCCGAGCGAGTTTGCCACCTAGTTGTCCATCTGCTCGTTTTTATCTTATACTATTTTAATCCATCGTGTGTTGTTGCTCGATGATATATCCCCTCCCCCCTCCTTTACCACGATCTTTTTTTTGTACCCACAGTCTCCTTCTTCTTCCCCCTATCCTTCCCTGCCTAGTTTGGTATCTTCTTTTTCTCCCTCCTCACCTCCGCCCCCCTTCCCATATCTGCTAGAATCGCTTCCCCCCCTGATGCCTCTTTCTCGAGAGTTCTTCCCTTTCCTTCTTATAGTATGGGCGAAGTCTCATCATTCCTTAGAGCTGCTCGCCAGCAATTCCCCTTCCAGCCTCTAGGACCAAACTCGTTACTCCACGCTTTTCGACCCCACTGATATTATTAACCTTCCCTCCCCCCATTCTTTCTCCCCAGGGCAAAGGTTTCCCATTAAACCCCCCCTGGAACCCCCTCACAAAGCCCTGCAGATTTCTCCTAAGCACCGATCAAGCTCCCACTCTTTTTTTTCACAAGGCGGAAAACCGAAGTTCCCTTACCCCCCACATCCCGTCCGATCCTCACTTCCCCTCCTTCCCCCTTCCCTTCCGCCATTCGGAGTGAGTTGGCAATAAAGTGGAATTTTTGCGCCGCATATAGTATCTTTTGTTTTCCGTCAGTCCTAGCCCCCTCCCGCGACCGCTGTTGGCTTCCTCCGTTTTTTTTTTTAACACGACACCCCCCCGGCCGGCTTCGACCCCTTTGATAGGCCGCTTCCGAACTTAGCATTTCTCTTCCTACACGGACTAAATACATGCTTTTAGCTCTTCGGCCCTTCTCAATGTTTCGCATCTTCCCAAATCCGTCCTTTCGCTTCAAATTTCGCGCCCCATTCCCCATCCGCTTCATTTCATTTCATTTCGTCTCCCTTCTCTTCTTCACCTTCCCTTTACAATCCTCTTCCATTCCGCCCCTCTTCAAGAAAGCCCCTGACTAGCTGATAGTGACGTTTCCTCCTCGGCATTATGCACCTACCTTCTGAAGCTCACCTCCTCTCGCTCTTCCCGATTACCCGGCGTTAATTCCCCAGCCGTCCCTTCCATTCCGCTCGACTTACACAACTTTCTCCCCCCTCTATGTGAAGATTCTCACCACTCCATCGGCTCCGTCGTTAGCCCCTTCGCAATATCGCAATTTTGCGTTGCAGATCACGCTCAACTTCCCCCCCTCGTCCCTTACTTCCTGACCAGGCTTTTGTTTCTCGTCGATTCTCCCCAGAGTGGCCCCTTCACCAGAGAAAGATCTAACGTACTTTTTTTCTCGCGGGTCTGGCCTCCCCCACGAAATCACGTCCGTACTTTTTACCCCCCCCCGCCTGATTTACCGTTTTATCCCATTTTGTGGACCACCCCACTTCCCCCGATGCTTTCCTTTTCCCGCCTCAACCAAAGTACAGAAGCACTTCTTCCCGTCCTCTTTTTTTTTCCTTTAGGATGTTTCTATGCCCTTTTGTCCTCCCCTTTTTAAGTGATACTGAAGGCAGGTTTGCAAGTATATCCCCCCTTTTTTCCTCTCTCCGTCATCTTGCCAGATGGAGGTTCTGTCACCTTCATCCTTCCCCCAGGCACTATTCTGAAGTACCCAGTGGAATTCAAATGAATTTTCTCCCCTCGAGGACGGTTTTGTGGGAAAGTGACAGGAACACAAAAGACCCACCCCCCCACTTTGGTTCCCCGCAAACTACTGTTCATGAAACGTCCAGCGCTTTCTTTCAGATTTTCTGTTTCTGGTGTTTCTCCCTCTCAACGGCACTTACGTGTAGGAATCCCTTTCATTCCCTCTTAGATGGTCCCGAATTACTATTCCCTTCTCGTGCAGATAAACTCCCATGAGCCTTTCGACGTGCTAGATCTTCGTTCCTTCCCCCAAGTGGAAAATTTGCCCCGATATGCGCTTCCCACCCCCCAGAGACCTTCCCGTTTTCTATCTTACCTTTTTTCCGCTACTAACTTATCCTTGTCCCTCGCAGCACGGTCTGCCCGTTATCCCCAACTCTCCCTTTCTCCCCTCTTTCTATGCCCTTTATCACGGGCTAGGCTCAAAGAAACCTACCCCCCCTTGCGTGAGTGATACTATTACTCCAAATTCTTTTACAAGGTTCCTCAGTATTTTCTTGTGAGTCTTATTACAATTATTTTTTTTTTAATTCTCAGACCATGCCGTTTCTTTTGGCTGCTTTCACCTGAAAGTACTACTCCCCCCCTTTCCTCCCCTCATCATTAAATGTCACTCCCCGTCTGGAGGCTCCCTGGTCCCAACTCCGGGAAATTTCTCCCTCTTCTTTTTGCTACCTGTGCCTCCCTCCTTTTCGTTTCCTCCCGGATTTTCGGATTCGTTCAGATAAGCGTTTTTAGAAATAGAGGCCGTCAACCCTTTTTTTCCAATGCCCCCGTTCCATGACCGGTTGTTTTAAGGTTTTTTTTTAAAGACAAGATTTTAGTTCTGAAACGGGTCTCATACGTCTTTTTCTCTATTTTTCCCTAATAAGTTTGGGTGGTTGTTAGAGATTATATCCCTCTCCCCCACTTTCGGTCCCTTCTGTGATTATGGGGTGGGGCACCCCCTGACCCTCCCACCCCAGGTCTGCCGGTGGGCCCACACCCCCTTATCTTCGTCACGGGTTTTCTTTTCTCTACCTTTTTTTAAAAAAACCCCGCCTTTAGGACCAAACACCGTCCGGAACACATATTTGCATTCACAATTCTGATTGAAAAGGGAGGCATAGGACAACTGATTTTCTTCCCCCCTCCTCAAGCTTCGCGCTCCCGGAGCACTAACCTACGTGAGTGAAATTTTAAATTATCCTTTGTAACCCCGCGATGTCACTTTCGCGTGACAGTCCCCCCCTCCCCCCATACTTTTCGTCGGAAGAATTCCTACGAGGGTTTTTGTTTTTTTTTTTTTCTTTTGTTTGTACCTCCCCTCCACTCCAATAACCACCGGCGGTTTCCAACCTGGGTTAAGGTTTGGTTTTCCTTGTGATAAGGCTTCCAAAGAAGGGTGTGCTTTTTTTTTCGTTTTGCTTCTTAAGTCCCCTTTCTCTAGACACCCTGAGCATACGTGTCTTTCCCCCCCTATGATTTTTCCGTTCGTTCGAAGAGACCTATCATGAAAGTAGTAATTCGTATCCGGCTTGCCCACCCCATGTTCTTCCTCAATAACGTGTGCGCTTTGGCTTTCTTTCAGCCTGGGCACGTGCCAATTGTAAGTTTTCCATTTTCATCGTCCAGAAGATTCGGCTCTCTGTCAGGTGATAGATTTGTGATGCAGATTATCTAAATCTACCCCTGCGGGATGACGGCGGGTGGACCCGCTCGTGTACTTGATGTTGCTCATGACAACCACCCCCTCCCCCCCCCTCCACACCTTGATAATCTAGTCTGTTTTTTCCAGTTTCGGTTTCCTTTTTTTTTCCCCAGTTCCTGTGGCTTAAGAAGGTTTGGGCTTTTTGCCCCTCTCCCCCATCCCCACCACGGCCCACCACCCCCTCCTTCGCCCTTTAAGCGGAATTCATTTTCCTTTAAAATTTTTTATCTTCCATCCCCCTTCATTTTTGGCTTCGTTAATTGTGAAAATAACCAGCTTCACCAGATGCCTTTCCTTCTTGCTTAAGAAAAGTTATCCCACTCCTTTTCACCCTTTTCTCTTTGTTCACTGACCCCCCGGAAGGAGCAACGCGGCAGAGTTAGCACCCCCCTCCCTTCTCCCGACCCTTGCTTTCGAGGAACTTTCATTTGATTGATGCGGGATTTTTTAGGAGCCGATAAATTCCATTTCAGCCGCCTGGTGTTTTTCCCAAGCTCCTTGTATAAAGTTAGCAATCGTCGGTGGGCACCTGATCATCACGATGGATTTCCCTGTATGTCTCAGTCCTCGGAGCCCTTTTTACCCAAGCCTTCGCTGGTTTTTTTTAAGCGCCCCCCCTTCTTAATCTTTTCCCGCCTGCCCCGAGCACTGCTCCTTAAATCATGCAGCAGAGTCTGGATTGAGTCTTCTGTCTTCCTCCCCCCCCCCCCCCCCACCCATTGAGGCAGCTGCGAATTTCTAGATAAATTGTTCTTCCCATTCTTTTTGCTTGCATGTGAATCAGGACCCTGTCAGGAATGGATTGGATCGAGTTCTATTATCCCTACTTTTGCTGAAGGACACGCCGGTTTCGCCCAGGGCCCTGGTCTAAGACTGTATGTACCAGTGCTCAGTTCTTAATTCTGAGCGATTCTGGCGCCTATGATCTAGACTTATATTTAGTTCACGTCGATTAACTTCCTCGCACGTCCGGTCTTATCCCTCTTACCGTGACGCCCCATGCACTGATTTTCTGGGCAATTCGTTCATAGGCGAAATTTAGGCAACCCGATGTCCGGATTTGGGCCGTCTGCGCACCCAATTTATCCCCTTGCCTATTCGAGAATGATTCGAGCTCGATTCCTCGGAAGTTGCGTTCCTTGCTCCCTTCCCTCCTCAGACGACAGGGCCCCTTCTTTCGCAGGGTTTGGTAGTGAGTTTGAGAGAACTATGTGTCAGTCAGCCCCGAGGTTCGTTACCCCTTCCTTTTCTCTTCTTTTTAATGAGTAAGCACCGAGAAGTCTCTTTCGGCGCATTCATTGATTCCACCTCATTTTATTAGCCGTACAGGATTTACTCCGTCCGCTCTCTTTCCCCCGATTCGATTTACGATGTTTTTTCCCCCCTCGGTGTCGCTTTGTGGTAAGTCCTCTGAGCCGCCTTTTCCCTATATTGCTGAGCCCCTACGGCGGCGTTGGGCGTGACTGGTTCCCTATTTCCATTTCCTGTCAGTCGATCCGCTTTGGATGGCGAGTAAGAATCTCTTTGTATTTTTTTTTTTTTGTTTCGGAGGTGGAGTTAACTTTTTTGTGGACGTTTGATGGCTTTCTTCTGCCAGGTTCTTTTCTCTAGAATTGCTGAAAATTTCTTTTACCTCTAAAAGCACCCCGCTGACCGTACCCCCCCTCCTACGTACGCTCTTCGACCTCCTCCCCGAAGATTCATGAAGAGAGGATGCAGTTAGTCCTAGGCGGTTTAGCAGAGTTTGGCCTGCTTCTGGATGGCGAGACTTGTTTGACACACAAACGTTTTTTGTCCATGATTTTCTTGTCGGAGAGACTTTTGACGCATTTTTTTTCTTCATGTTCTT
>Ga0179593_1291780_pt1 | contig 17927 bp, 13 predicted proteins | sample CZODoug2_1_08_16_FD_185931 | JGI IMG/M metagenome (GOLD analysis project Ga0179593, IMG submission 185931) | Vadose zone soil fungal communities from Angelo Coast Range Reserve, California, USA - CZODoug2_1_08_16fungal (PacBio error correction) | ecosystem: Environmental > Terrestrial > Soil >... | reverse complement strand
GCGTTTTTCCCGACACGGTTTTCGTCCCTCATCTTCGGTCTCAACGGCGCCGGTCCCCCTCCGCTTTTTGGCACAGTTTCCCGACCCTCGGCGATTTGCCTCCTTTTGCGATAGATGTTAACTTTTTATTTTCTCCCGAGTTCCTTGGTTTCGGTAGACCGTGAACTCGTCTTGTAAAGGATCTTTCTGTACCACCGACGCCGCCAAAGGCTTGAGTTTGTCCAGGACCCCTCCCGTTTTTCCCGCCTGCGACTCCGGTTCTTTGATTGCGACCCCGAAATGGAAATGGGCTTTTAACTTCCTTCTCAACCTTGCGGAACACACGGCATCCTTAACCCTCTTTCAGTTTCCTTTCCTTCTTGGATGATCTGTTTTCACGCAAGGATGTCTCCAGTCCTTTCAATTTGCCTTTGGTAGCTTTGCATCAGCTTTCATCAAGCCCATGCTTTTTTTCCACTTTGCACCGCTACCAATTGTATAGTTTCCCGCCCCCAGATTGCGTTTTCCGTCCCTCATCTGTTTTACGAATGGGCCTGTCCTCAGAGGCAGTTTTTGCTTTGATAGACCCTCTGTTCGGCTCCCACCGTCTTCCTGCCCCATGAAGAAGTATCTTTTTCTTCATCCTCCGCAAGTAGTTCCTTAATTATTCCAAGGAAGTCTCCCTGCCAGCGGCCAGTTCCCCGATGAGTTCATGTCTGGCCCTCGGCTTAGCGGACTCCCTCTTTCTTAGACATTCCCCCTTGGTCTCGGTCCTTCTTCTGCTTTTCCAATCCCCCCAACTTTTCTTTTATTCCTAGCTATTGGCCGGGACGAGCCCCATCTACCTTTTTTTCGGACTGATTGACTTCCTTTTTTTTGGTTCTCTTTCTTTTTAACCCCCCCGCCCCCCATCCCCTGTTTCTACCTTGAGGTTCTGAGCACCCCGCTCATCTTCCTAATAGAAGGGTATCTTTTTTTTTCGACAGACCCCCTTTCACCCCCCGGCTTGTAATCCGACTCCAAGCGTGCACGTTTTTCAGTTCGAACTTCCCGCGGAAATAAGATTTTCCCTTATGTTTCCCCCTCTTAATGCTCCTGTCAAATTTCTTTCGTCCCCTACTATTTGTCCCTGCCACCACGGAGAATCGGAATTTGTTGCACGAGAAAGGATCGCATCCTATCAGGATTTCACAACATGCGAAAAACTTTGCTTTCTTGCATTTTTTCCCTCCGGCAGGTCTCTAATTCCCTCCTTTCTCGTGCCCTCCAATAGACCTCGTCTGCAAACCGAACAAAAACGGGTCGGGACGGTCGGCCGGCTCGGCGCGTGATAGGAATTGTGCGTCCCTCTCTTTTCCCCCTGTCGCCCGAACCTTTTTCTTTGCTCTTTTTCTGTCACTTTATTGTGACCGGACCCTCTCATCAGAAGGAGAAAACTTCCTGACCCTTCCCCCCAACCCCCAACGGACTGGCCACGCCCCCCTCCGTTTGCGCGTTCCGTCAAATTTTTTCACACCGAACCGAACGGCCCAGTCCGCCCGGCTAGAAGCAAGTGCCCCCGAACTCCCTCCTGTTTTTTTGTGATAGCCCTCCCCACACCTCCGTCTTCTTCAAAGACCAACCACGAACTTATCCCTCTGGTTCCCCCGGCTACACTTCTCCGAAGAACCCCCGGCCCCCTTTTTTAGGGTTCGTTTCCCCCTCCAGCATACGACTGGCCCATGTTATTTGGCCGTTTTTTTGACAACCCGTCAACCTTACGACGGATTCTGCTCCGTCCCTTCCATCTGAGGAGGCACTCTCCCGACTCTTTTTCCGCTCTATGTTCTCCTTTTCCTCAGAACGGGCTACTATTACACCGGCCGCTGGAGAGCCGTCAAGGATTGGTGAAGACACCCATGGCTTGCTACCCTCATTTCGGAGTTTCCAGCTCACCCCCTTTCCTCTTTGAACTGGCCCTCATGTCCGGTGCGCTAGTTGGTACTTCTACGCTCGATGGTCGACCAGTCCGCACCATAGATAGATGGACCTGACGGCCTTCCCCCCCCCCTCAATTGCCTCCTTTTTGAATTCGAGCTGCACTACTCCTCCGCTACCCCATCGTATGATGAATCCGGTCCGATAATTCCAACTCTTTACGCCCGTCTTTTAACCGTCTACAACCTTTTGGATCAACCCACCGTTCTTCTCCAGAAGTGCCCCCCACTACTAGACTTCCCCTTTTGACTTCGGATGCCTCAGGAGAGAAAGGTTTTGTTCTTGCTTCTGCTCCCTCCTAATTCCCTCCGAGAGGACTGCTTTTTCGCCCTTCGTAGACGCGGCTTTCACTCTCGCTTGGCTCTACTTTTCGTCCCCCCACCACCCCCACGCCTGTGAACCGAGGAGATTTCCCCTTCTTTCACGTCCGTTGCCGGTATTTTATTTGTCGCCTTCCACCGTTCTCATAATTTCTCACTCCTTTCCGGAATCTTCATTGTTCTTTTCTTCCCCGATAACTGGCCCCCCCTTCCCAGATGATTGACCAGTCCCGTCCTTAGATGGATTCTCTATCTCGATTGCATTTGTCATTACAAGGCCCCCCCAATTTCCCGCTTCAATTTACTCTTTTTGGTGCATGTCCCTTTTATAAATTCCCTCCCAGCGCCTCCATTCTAGTCGGTCTTAGGAGTTCCCCCGGTTGTAAGCGCCCAAGTCATGTCCTGGTCGATTTTAGGTACGACTGCCCCCCGGTTTGTATCTTTTATTCCTCACTGGTAAGCTTCTTTTCTTCTTTTGACAGGTGCCGCTCTTGACCCACTCCTTTGAAGTTTCGGCCTGACCCGGACAGCGTCGGTTTCACGCCCTTCTTTAGTTGGTTAGCCCCTTTTTCCCGAAGAGGAGGCCTTTTGTGTTTCGGTCCCTTCTACGGTTTGGCTCTCCCTTGAATGTTTCCTTAGCCCGGTAATCGGCAACTTTCTGCAGGTAATAGTGCCACTCTCCGCCGGCACTAACTTCCTCGTCTATTTTTCTCGCAATACCTCCTCCGCGATGATACTTCGTCAAGTTATCTGGCAGCTCTGCCCACTCTCTTTTTCTACTTTTGTTTTTGAAGAGATGGACTCGTGTTTCCCTTTCCTTTTTTTCTCTTAAGGGCCCTTTTTTCGAGGTGCGTTAGTGTCTCTTACCCCTTCGTACTATTATGCTCATCCCATTGCCCCATAGGTATGGCATGATGGTCATGCCCCCCCCCCCCCGGGTCCGGAGCGGCTTCAAGGTGTCTGATGAGGATAGGTAATAGTCCATAGAGAAGCGTTTTTTTACATGTTTGGCGCCAACTCCTCGGCGGTGTTTTTTCTTCTACCCTACAATTCAGGAGTCGTGTCCTCGCCGCCTTCCTGTGGTGGCACATGGACAAAGACAGTTTTTCCCCCGGATTTTTCCTTCTCGCTCAGTTCGCCTTTCGAGGACCTCATTCAGGAACCCCACTCCATTTCGCGACCACCCCCAGGACTCCCTTAGCTTTGCACCTTCGAGGGAGGAGTGTTTTTTCTGCACCCCCTTTTTCGCTTTCTCTGCGGCTTCAAGGGGCCTGCGGTCTTTCAGATTTTTGAGTCCTAAGCACGCTGCCCCGTGTCGCCTGGCCAAGAAAGAGGGGGTTTTTTTTTCACGTCTCCGTAACTTACTCTGGTCTACGCAATCGTGGCCGTCAGACTTCCTCAGCCTAGGGGTGATCGGCTACTCATTACGTGCTCCCCGCTAGTGATTGTAGTTGTTATCCTTTGTCGTCACTCTATTTGTGTTTGTATCTGTACGCCGGGTGGATGGTCCGTCTATTTTCTCTGATCTTACGACCAAGCGCCGCTCCATGCCTCTTCTGTAAAAATAGGGCGGTTCTGACCCCGACGCACGCGTCCGATTTACGTCCTAGAGGAATCAGCCGTTCCTTCTTATCTAGTTGAGTTTTTTTTTCTCGCGTAAGGTTATTTCCATTTAGAGATTTTGAATGCAAATTTTTTCTTAGTTTACTCTTCCGTTTTGGACGTGCTCCTCCCCTTATTAGATTGTTCTTTTCTCTCTTCGCGCCCTGCTTGCGGAGTTGCGCGAGTTCTGCTTCGTTGGGACTCTTCTGGTGAAGCAAAGCTTCCTAGATTTAGTCCTCGGCTTAAAAGGCAACTCTTTTATGCCAGTCTTGATTCTTTAACACCCTTTCTCCAGATCTCCTGAGTGGGTGCTCCCCAGCGTCCTGGGTTTTTCTCTATTACGGCCTGGCCTTCCTCCGGCCCGTGGGTAATAGTAGGTGTCTTCTTGATCCAGTCCCGCTTCTTTCCTTAGGTGCCCCGTCCCTCCTTCTGCTCCAGCTACAGAGAAGTAGGAGGGCATTTGCTTGTTTTTTTTTTTTCTTGTTTTTTCAACAAAGTACCCTTCTCTCCCCCCCCAAGACACCTTTCCCGTAGTAGTCAGTCGCTGGCGACGCCTCTCCAAATTGCCTTTTTTTGTTGTAGAAGTTCGGTTGGACCCACGGCTTCTGTCTTCTTCTAAATTGCCCTGAATGCTTTTTTGGTTATGGTGTTTTATCCAGTTTCTCCAGTCCTAGTTGTCGTTGCTTTTCCTGGCTCGAGGAGGAACACCTGGCCCCCCGTGCGGTCAGTATAACCCCTGGTCTCGCTCACTGAGGTTGCGTTCTGTTGGTGTCGTCTTTCTTTGTCATTTTAGAACGTCCGTGTCTATTTTCTTTCTGCCCCGATTCACTCTCGTACTCTCCCTTGTTCACCTCCTGTGGACTTGTCTCCCTGTCCGATACCTCTCTGCCTTTCATTGAGCAGCCCGCCGCCTTACGTCCCCCCCGATTGTTGCATGTTTTTCGAATGGATCCCCTGAACGGAAGGAGATCCGTTTGCTTCCTCGGCTTTTCTTAAGGTGTTTGCTCCTTTTTTTTGTTCCTCCTTCTCTTTATGCCTCTTCTATGTGAAAGTCCCAATTCGTCAGGTCCGGAAGTTCCTTTACGTTGGATACAAACCTTTCCCTGGAATAAGAACTTTGAAGGAGCCGTCCCCCTCGCACTTTACCCTGTCCCCTCGTGCTCTCCCTATCTCACCCCTTCACTCTGAAGATTTTTTCTCAATTTAAGGCTAAGCAGTCTGAGAGGTCGCTACTCCTATACAATTTTTCTCTCCCTATTCCCCCCTTTATTAGCAACCAGCAACACTCCCCCCATTCTCTTTTTTTCGGGTTTTATCCCTACCCCGCTTTAGAGACAGATTGCCGACCCCAATGTTTGGACTTTTCGTTAAAGGAAGGTTCCGAGGTTTTGGTTTCGTGCCAACCTCCCTCTCTCTCTCCCAATGAGGTACGGTCTCAAGAAAGTAACGGCTGTCACGCTCCTCGCCCAGTCTTCGAGAGCCTGCAAGTTGTTTCCGCGTACTCTTTAATTCCTCGCTCCTTGCTTTAGATATTTCCTCCACCTTTGTCCCTTTTGGCCAGGTGAAACAGCCTTTACGAAGAAAACCTGTTTGCTTGTTTTTTTCCCAACTTGCCGCGTCAACTCTTTCCCCTGCGTAACCGATAGTAAAGCGGATTACCCTTTCCTGACTGTTAGAGAAGTACCCTGACAACCCAATCTATTGATCTTTCTTTCGGCCTATCATTTTCTCCCCCTATGTCCTTGCACATATCAGCCCAGTACTGCAGGTTTGAACCCATGGTTAAGGCTGACTTTGTCGGTTTTTAGTATAGGGAGAACCATGTGGGTCCCTAATTCCCCGGACACTTTTGTCGCATGCTGTAAAGCCGGAGCAAGTCCTCCCACCGCCCCCCTAAGGTTTTTTTTCTTTCCACTTTCCTTTGTTCAATCCTTATTCACTTTCTACCTTTTGCTAAAGGAATAGCTGCCCATTCCTCACTGCGTCCACTATTCACTTTCCCCCGGGGTTTTTCTTTTTTGGGGATCTGGTAGTTTTTTTTGGACTCTCAAAGGAGGGGACCCCTTTCCCGGACGTCTTACCATCTCTATTATTGCGACCAAATATTTGCTCTCCCCTCTTCTTTCCTTGTTGATCTATATTCAAGAAGTTTTTTCCCCCAGTTTCTTCCACATCGATATTGTTTTTTCCCTTTTCCCCCAGCCTCCCCTCCTCGGACGGCGTGCGATCTGTCTACCCTATTCTCAGGTACGCTAAAGGCGTCCGGGCATACTTCTGTCGCATTACGTCCCTTTCCCTTGAGGGCCTGTTCTCTAGACTTCTAACTACGGGCGCACCCTTCCAATCCGGTCCGAACCCCGACTTGTAGTTACGTTTTTTGCTACCTTCCTCTTTGTTACGCATCTTACAAGGTTCTTTTGGGACGATTCAAGGGGGTGCAATCCTTCCAAATCCTTTCCGGACCCACTGCTCCTTACACCATGAACCTGGCCTAGCGTTTTGATTTTCCCCGTGCACTGTACTTCGGTTTTTAAGGATTTTGGACTGCACCCCATTCGTTAAATGAACTGCTTGCTGGCACTTTTCTCGAAAAGTCTTTCCTCCGACCTGCCTTTTTAGTTCGTCTTGCGGACGCTCTTTTTTTCCTTTACGCTAATATGTTATGGCATTTTTCTCCAGGCAGCTTGGTTTTCCCGTTCCCCAACCATGCTGTTCACCCTTCAAACTTCCCGTCTGTTTGATTTCCACTATTATCCGGAGCTGAAGAGATTTGCGTCCTCTGACCTTTTCTTTCCCATCGGTTGGAGCGCGATTTTTCTTTTGTTCCCTCTGGTCTCTGTCTTTCCACAACCTTCCTGCTCGACTAATGATCTCTTGGTTTTCGGCCTCTCGCCCTTTTGAAATCCCCCCCCCTTTGTTTATGTGATCCTGTAACTAGGCCCCCGCAGGCTTTGATTCCTTCTCTCTTCAGGGTTAGGGAGAAACCCCCGGCACAACCCTCCGGTGGCCTGTGGTGAGTGGCTTAGGCCCGGTGCTACATCGTCTCTAATTGTTTCGATTTCTAACTTCACACTCCATTGCTTCGCCTTAATGATTTTTCAATCTTCACTCTGTGATTATCCCCGATCAAGATCTTTCGGCCATTAACAAGCTCTTGTAAGATGTGCTGCTTTCCTGACTCCCTCCCATAACCTTTCTTTTATCCCTTAAGGACACTTCTTATCCTGTTATTCCCTTGACTTTTACTCTCCTTCTCTCCCTTTCTAATTCTTTCCAAACCCATGAGACACACTTCTCTTCTGCCAGATCATCGGACTGCGTCTTTATAATTTAAAGTTTTTTTTTTCTTTTTTTTTCGTTAGCGGCCCTCCCCCACTCCCTCTAGCAACGCAACCAACCTTTATCCCCGCCCTTTTCGAGATTCCTGTCTCTCTTCTTCTCCGTCCTCAAGTTTCGACCCCGTGGGCGCACAAGCCATCCCCCCCCCACCGGTGGGCTGTCTATTTTTTTCGGCTTAGAGTTTGACTGCTATACAATGCCCAACCTCCTGCCCCCCTCCTCGGGCTTACTCCGACAAACCCGCGCCTGGCACGCCACCCCCGTTGAGAGCCCTCCCAGGGTAAGGGTTAACCTCACTTTGACCTTTTTTTCCCGGCGCTCCTCCCTCTACTCCTAAAGAAAGCCCTCGATGGACTTCCCACCCTGAAAACCCCCCTCTCTAGAGACGTTTATACTAAATAGTTCCTCTTTTCCGTCCCTCTTGGAGACAGGTACTACCACCCACGGCAATTTTTTCTGGCTTCCCTGCTGAAGACATTTTTTGGATAGCCTGTCCCGACACCTCATACGACGTTCCTTGCTTGATGTCCTAAAGGGAGTTCCTTTTCTACAGAGGGTTTCCGACGACTCAGTCTTCATTTCCTCATGAAACCCCCTTACAGCTAGAGAAGGAGTGGGCTAATAAGTTCCAACACCCAGGGCTCGTGAGAAAAAGGCAATTCTTCCTTTAAGTTACCAGTACCTAAGCCCCTTCCTCACCTGTGAAAGATGGGGTCCTGTCCCCGCTAAACCATTGGGATAACATAGTCCTGAGTTACTATCCCAACCCTCCCCTTTCACTCTTTCTGAATCCCCCTCCTTCACTACATCCTAAGAGAGCCAGCCTTATGCAGAATGACCCACCTTCTCAGCCGAGAGAAGACGGTCCGTTTCCAAACCTTTTAGCCCCCCCTCGCGGGCCAGTCCAGAAGAACGTCACTAGACCGACAGTTTTGCCAGTTTTCCGATTTTTTTCCCCCCGCCCGGAGCCTTTTTCTCTGAGTTCCCAGCTATTTACACCTTCCCCCCGCCTTCCTTTTTTTTTTCTTTGGTCTTAGGAGAGTCGTCTGATTGTTTCCAGGATATCAGGAGGATCTCCCCTCGTTCCACCAATCACACTCCACTCCTTTACAGTGCTAGAATCCTGTAAGAGCCTGCAAGCCAAGCATCTTCGCGGACTCCCGAGAAAATCTTGAATAAGCTCATTCCAACTGGTAGCCCCCTTTTTTTTTTTCCGGGAGGACTTAGTTACGGTCCTCGAGTTGCTTTCCCGTCCAGGACTTTCCTCTTTCCTTCCTGCTCGCCAAAGTTACTCCCCCCAGCCCTTTGGCCTTCTCCATCGTACCATGTTGTACCCGGCCTCCCCTCTCCCCGACTTCTTATTCTCTTCTCCGTGGGTTTGCATCCGGATGTAGTTTTGGGATCTTTTAGGTCCCTAGAACGCCCGTGCTCGGCGTGCGAGCCAGCCGGTCAGCGGATGGTGTCTTTTTTTTTTGGAAGGTTTCGCGGCAAGCCTGCATTTTCCCTGAGCGAACGGACCCGCAGTTTCCTTTATTTGCACCTCCCCCGCCAGTTCTTCTCATTTCCGTTCTGACTCCACGTCCTTTGTTTTTTGCTCAGGTCCAAGCATCATCTCTCCCCTTAGGACTCCCCAGTACGATTATCCCCTCCTTTATACCGCTATTTGTGCAACTTCGCCACTTCCTAGTCGGGTTTTTCGCCCTTGTTCCCCTCTTAAGAGAGATAATGAGGGCCACCCCGAACAGACAGCCCCATATCTATTTAAGACTCATCCGTTTTGTTTTCTTTACTTTCCTCTTGCTCGGCGCGCGGGCTCGGTCTACTAGGAGGCTTGAGTCTCGAGAACCTCGACTTCCTTTGTTCCCCTGGTCCTAGAAAGTGCAATTAATCCCTTCTATTGTGCCGGGCAGAACTCTTTACAGGACAGTTTGCTCCTTCATGATAATGTTTCCCCCTCTCCACCGCGCCCTTTGCCCGTAGATCCTCCCACCTTCAGATCAGGGGTTGGTTCTTACGGCTACCCTCCTTCCCTGCGGTCCGTGTTGCCTTCATGTTAGTGGACAGATTTTCATTTTTTTCCCCATAAGCCTTAGGGTAAAGTGGATTCCTCCGAAGTACTGAGGACCTCCCCTCCTTCCCACCATCCTTGCTAAACCTCAGAAGATATCCCCCCTTAGACTGGATTCTGATCTACCTTCCCCCGCGTCTTCCTTCTTTCTTTTTATTGCCCCCCCCTTTTTTACGGGACTGTTGACCCCGGTTCTCCTCGATGTCAGTTTCTTCAAGGAATTGGTTTTTCCGAGGAAATTTTCCTTCCGTGAAACTGATTTCCCGCCATCGTGCAGGTCCTCTGACGACCGTGCTCGCTTCTCTCCCCTTTCTTAATCTCTCCTGACTTTATTGATCCCTTCCGTTTCCGCAGTTTCTTTGGATTGGCGTCCTGCGACGAGATTCCTTTCCCCTTTTCCTATCTTTAAGCGAAGCCCCTCCAAGCTTTGCCCATAGGCGGTTGTTCGCCCCTTCCCACAAGATCACGGATCTCTCCTTCTTTCTCCTAAGTTTCTGATCCTGTCTGTTTAGTTGCGCTTTCTCGATTTTAGGAACATTTGCCAGACGCATACGGCGTCTTCATCAGGAATGGACTTCCGTGTTTTCAAACTTTTTCTTCTTTCTGGAGGATTGTATCGTGAGTTCCTTGTATCCCCCAGTGAATATGTTAGAGGTTTTAAGCCCCGAGTAATGGTGTGTCATTGTTCTCTCCTTTATCAGAGGCTACGGTACCTCTCTCCCCGGAACCCCTTTCTCTCATCCCACCACCCCGCAGGTCCGAATATAGTAAAAATGAGGAGGCATTGCTGTTTTTATCACCTCTTCCTTGGGTTTTAGTATTTAGCCCAGGATTTCCCTTTCTAAGAGGCGTGGTATCTTTAGCGGGGGAGTTTTGCCTTGTTTTTTCTTTTTCGGAGATCCAGAACTAGCTCCGCTGCAGAATTTAAGAGAACCCTTAGACCTACTATTTATGGCATTTCCAGGCAGACTACCCCCCTGAAGTCTCTTCTCGAAGATTCTGGCCCCGACTCCGGAATTGCTTGGTGGTCTTTTTAGAAATTCTTTCAAAAAGAGGTAATGATGTTCATTAGATGATGGGTGAAGAGGATTTTTGAGGAGTTTACTTTCTTTTCTTAGTAGCCTTTAGGACTCATTCTAACCCAAAGGGGATGTATTGTACCACTTGGAGTGTATGCGATAGAAGGACTGGTGGCTATGCAGGCGCCTTTTTTTTTTCTTCTCCTTAGGTTATGTTCTTCTGTTTGGTTGCTTTTTATCATCCTACCCCGTCCGACGCCGCCATCACCTCCGGTGTCTTGTAGCCCTTTCCTTCTCCGTCCCTCTGCCACCCCAAACTGGTTTGATGCTTCCGTAAGAGTCTACGATATTTGTTTTTTTTTTCAGGTTCTTGGCTGCCGCGAACCGCTGCTCCTCCCCCTCGGCGTGCCTTTCCCTCTAGTTTGTTTCTCTTTTACTTGTCGGAATGCTACCTTCTAGTGAAAGTCACTCTTCGGTTCTCTTGACGATTTTCTACCCCCTTTCTCTAATTTGCCTGGTATCTACCCCTCGCCCAAATATACAAATATTGCCTTCTTCTTCCCCGTCGGTCATTCACCGATTCCTTTTTGAAGCTAAGACACGTGACTGAGTTCCCCTCGACCCCCTCCTCTCGACGCTTTAGAAAAACCGTTACGCCAAATCAAACTTCCCCCCTTTTCCTTTTTGTGCGGTTTTTGTCTCGAACCCCGGTTTCAGAGTGGACATTTCGCGTTTCTCCCCGCCCTTTCTCTCGTAATAAAGGAAGGTTTTTTCTTTCCACGCTCTTTCGCTTTCTTTTTTGCCCCTGCTTTGTCCCGAGTCCTGTAGCCTCCTTCAGAGGGATCTTCTCTTTTCCGCTGGCGCCTTTCCGTCGACGTACTTTTCAGCAACTCTTCCGACCTTTTGCGTCCGCTTGGCCTCCGAAGTGTCTCAAGGTTGACCCTGTTTCTCCCACGTCTTCTTTATCTAAACTTGGCCCCTTTCGATCTGAGACAGCCCCTGTGAAAGCTTCCTCAGAAGCCTTTCTTCCACAGGCGGTCTGCTTGGAACTCTGGTTCTCAATTGACCTCCCCCCTTTTTGATATTGCTACATTTTTTCCGTCAAATCCCCCTCGGTCCTTGCCAAAGATTCATTCCCCCAACGTTCTGTTTGCCCACCTGTTTAATGCCTCTGTCCGGCTGTCATGTTCTGTTAGGGCGCCCCCTTTTTCGACTTTCGCCTGCATCCCCCGAGGCCGTTCACCGTACTGCCAAAGCCTCCCCGCTTTTTCCGGCGTCCCTCGACGACTGGAGGTCATACTTTCCACAAGACGCCTGACTGACACCTTTTCCATCCTCCGACGATTTCTTACATGAACGGTCCCCGTGCCCCAATAGCCGCCTTTGTCTTGGCTTGCGCAGTGGCCGCGTACAATCCTCCGATTTGAGGGCGACCACCCTTTTTTTAGAAAATTGCGCTCTCTTATAAATCTTGTCTTGTTGTTGAGGAGATGCCTACCGTTTTTTGAAAGTTCTTTTACCGTTTTTCTACGGGCCCCCTGAGAAGCGTAAAAGCTAGGATTACCCACGGCTCCCCTCTCTCACCAAACCGGGTAATCTCGTTTTTCTAGTTAAGGGATCCAGTTTTTTCTAGGGTCGACCCTTCCATAAGTCTGAATTTTCCGATTTCCTTCCGACCAGCTTTTCTCCCGGGTGTGTTCCTCCCCGTAGGTGACGCCCTTCCGTCCCCAGTGTTTTTTATCCTTGAGGTTGATTCCCCCTATTGGAGACCTACTCTTTTTAAACCAGCTGTACCCACAGGAGCTTAAACAAACTGTGTCCTCCCCTGATAGCGTTTGCTGATTTTTCCCCGGGACTGTAGGGCGACGAATTTGATTGGCCATTTGGGCCCCCTTCATTCTGCGTATCCCACACCATTCTCCCCTGATAAGCACGCTGTTCTGCTGGGCGTTTCTTAAGTTTGAATGGTGTAGGGCTACTCTTCGGCCTTTTGCGTTCGGTCCTTTGTCGGATGAAGAAGTTCCACCCTTCACTGCGCGTTACGTCTGATTTTACCAATTACCCTCACCGGAGCTCAGACGTGCGCTTTTTCCGCCGTCGAAAGGTCCACGAGGTGCGTCTGTCCCCTGACTTGGCTCGGCTTAGCGGGAGTACAGTCCCCCCTTCTTAGACAGACCTCATTGCGGTCTCCCGCCCCCTTCTCAGTCGTTGCCCAATCCCCCCCCCCCAATTCGTTATGACGAGCGTTCCTTGGTACGAGTTCCCTTGGCTTCGTCTGTTTCGTGGCCGTGATTTTTTTGTTCTAACCCAACCCATCATTTTTCACGTTGGCAGTCTTTTTTCACCATTTTTGCGAAATCTTCATACTCGACCTTTTCTCGTTTTTTTTGTTTTTCGCATCCAATACGTAACGCCCTCCTTTTAGTAGTTTTTCATTTGGAAGTTTCCTCCGGATCCCTCTTCTCAACTGTTGTCAGTGTTGCGATTTCTGAATCCATTTCCCAAGTTCTTCTGTCATACTTGAACCTTGAGTTTCCATTTTCCTCCTTTTTTTAGTTCCAAAACCTCCCCCTACCCCCTTTTTTCCTTCAGACCCCGGACCTCTCCCCTCTCGGCTCTCATTCCCTCGTTCTCGCGCCCCTTTTACTTTCCCTTGAGAGTAACCTCCCCCACAACCGGATATTCTTTTCCTTCTTTTTTTGTGTTCCCAGCTTTTTTTCGGACACCCCTTTCGCCCGACAATTGGCTTTAGGCGGCGGGCGGCTTCCTTCAGGCCCGCGCGAACCACTCCCCCAATGCCCCGGGTCCCTTTTCACCCAAGGAGCTCTTCCCCCATAGTCGAGCTCCTTTCATAGTTTTTTACTCGGACCGCCGTCCCTTCGCAGGCCGTCGTTTTACCCGACGCCAGACCTAGGTCTCCCCTCAACCGCTCCCGGCCCCCTCCTTTGGAATAAGCCATCTTTTCGGTGTCTGTAGGCGATCTCACCCCGTTTATTTTTTTCCCGTTTTTTCGGCCACGGTCTCCCGACGGTTCTTTCTTGTCTCGCTCCGGACCCCAAACGGCCAATAAGTCTTTTTTCGCTGGATGTCTTTTCCCGAGTTGCTTTTCGACTGCTCTCTGAGTTTTATCGCCCTTCCGCAGCCATTCTACTATGTCCCCCCAGTCCCTCGGAGAGCCCGACTTTTGTTTTCTTTTTACTACCTCCCCCTGGGCCTTTCTTCAAACGCAGTCGGATGTGCCAGGTGTTACCCAGATCCTCATTACTTTACCCACTGTGGTTGGGCTTTTTTTGACTCTAGAGCGGCCCTTTTCCCACGAGATCCCCGTCCCCATCCTCTCTTACTTCGCTTTCCTCGCCCCACTGACTTTCCGTGTTTTGCGATCCAGTATCCCATCACCGACGACCACGTCTGATGTTGTTTCCCCCAGAGACACTTTCCGCACCCGCACTGATTTCTACTTCCACACGATGCATTCAAGTCCCCACTGCCTCCTCTTTTCCCCCCTTTAATGTTTCATTGACACAACCCTCTTTCCCTTTCTTCCTTTTTTGGCAAGACCTACACCTTGCTTTAAAAAATCCCTGCATGTTGTCCAGCCAGCCGCACTCAACTGACCTATCACCGTACAGGACCTGACTGAGGTCCTCCCTTCTCTAGTTCTTTCTTCCCCTTTTTCGGCTGACCCTCCTCCACGGTACGCCTCGATTGCGTAGTCGGCCGACGCGTAGCGACCCTGGTCAAATCTCGCATCCTACACCACCCCCCCTACAAGAACCCGCGTGTGAACAGCTTCCCCTATCCGCGCTAATAGTCCCAGCATCCCCTTCCGCGTAGTCTATCGGTTCAGTCTTCAGAGCCACTTGCACGCTAGCGGCAATTTTTCATCGTCAGAGTACTTTCATCAATATACAGGTTCCCCTCCGGTGTCCCCTCCCTCCTGATCAATACTAGAGATGAACCTCCCTAAAACTCCCCCTCCCTTTCTTTCGATTTTGACGAGTAGTCTGAGGTTGCAGGTCGCTCAGGCCTCCTCTCCGACCGCTTGAGGATAGGAGGGCGGCCTTTTCAGCGCCCTTAGGTCGTGGTTGCGTGCTGGCTCTCCACTCGCCCTTTCCTCTGTGGGCTTCTCCAGCTCTTCATCGGATTGTATGGTTTCCTTTTTATCGGTCAGAAAAGGAATTCCCCCGGTGCGACCCTTTTCTCGTTCAGGATTTAGCCCCCCATTTCGGAGTTGGAGCCCCCAATAATTTCTCCCTCCCCCTGCGCCGCCAGCTGTTTTCAGTTGTTCCAGAGTCTTTAATTTCGCTTCCCTCCCTTTGGCCTGAAGGGAGGTCCCTAATTCCCACTCCCGTTAGCCCTCTAGTGAACTTTTGAGCCCCCCCAGGGCAGTACCTACGTATATGTCTTCTCCCAATACTCCGAGCCCAGCCATTGACTCGATCCGCTCGAAGAGCCTCTGACCAAATTTCTCCCTTTTTTTCTCCTCCGTTTGTTTTTTTATGTTCGGCGCTCCTTCCGTCCACTTTTCTTCTAAGGATCGTTTTTCTTTGGAGTTGGACCAAAAAAAACCACATCCTATTCCTTGCCCTGTTTCCCCCGTGCCAATTACACTATGATGTACCTCCTTGCGATTTACATTGTGATTTTTTTTTACGTTCTTTTTCCAGGCCCTGGGCTTGATGCCCTCTCCTCTCCCTAGGCTATTTTAGCAAACGCTTCTGGATTGTGGGACTTTCGCTACAACCTTAAACCTTCTTTCCGGTTCTCCTCCTTCCCCCTTTTGGACGAGGCCCTTGGTAACCTCGCCTCTTACCGGCATTTCTCGCGCCCCGCCTCGCATTCGGCTTAGACTCCCCCTCCTCCGCCGATAAGGGGCGCTGACACCGTCACGTCCTCTCTCTCGAGCGGCGCTGGATTCTTTAATCGTGTCTCTTTTTATTCCGGCCTCTGCGGATGACCTTTTTGGCTGTCGGACCCTTAATCTCCTTTCGAAGCTTTTGCTTGGCCTTTTTTTTTGGCCTGAAGCGGCGGGAACGTTGCTCTGTTTCCCCTGAACCTGTCTCCAGGACTGCTAGGGTTACGCATTGTGCTTCGCGATCTGGTATAGAATAAGTCCCCGCGCCTTCCTGCTGCGATTCGGCTTCCGCGATGTCACTCCCTGGGAGTTTGGGACTTTGGATTCCTTCGCGAGCTAAGTCGTCGCAATACTTTCAGAAGTACCTACCTCCAGATTCGATTCCTTTCCCTATTTCGCGGGGATCGCCGAAATCATCCTTTACCTCAATCTTCTCGCCGGCGCCCATTTGCCTCCGTTTTTTTTTGTAAGGTATCTGTTTGTTCCTTCTTTTTGTTGCGTCATGCTCTGTGGATCCAGGTTTTTTTATTTTCCTTTCCCCGGGTTACGTCGCCGATGGGATCCCGTTGTTAGTCCGAAGACCTATTTATTTCTTCTTAGGATGTTTCATATTTTTATAGCCCGCTTGCAGGCCGGTGTGCTCTATTTTTGACATAATCTCTTGCCTCTTTTCGGATCACTCTTGGTCGATCCATTTTCTTTCCGTCGAAATCTACAGTACCTTTACCCCGGCCAAATGTCTCGAGCCGGTCTAAGCTTCACCCTTGTCAGGAAGGACTGAGCCCTTTGGGCTCCCCCCTTGCGTTGTCGTAGAGCCCTGCCGGACGGCATCCCCCCTCGCAGTGGTGTCCTTTTTAGAAGTGATAGTGCTCCCGGACGACCCGATCCTCGATCTTCGCCCATTTTCCTCTTCATGTTGCCGTACACCCCGTGACCCAGAAGTCTTTCCGTAGTTTCCGGGGTCCTTTCTTCGTTCCAACCCAGAAAAGGAATTCAGTTCTCTCCCTCTGGAGTCCCTGAGACCCAACTTTTTTCGGTGTATTAGTGAGACTTTCGTCCCTTAGGCATTGACCCAGCGTGTTCCTGTCGTCGATTATCCTCTGTGTGCTCTTCGGTTTTTTTGGGGATAAATAGTTATTTCTGGCTAGGCCGTTTTCCTTTGCGCTCCCTGCGCCAGTTCGATTCGTAGTAACCCTGTTTTGTTTTTCGCGCTTGACTTAGGTGTCGTTCAATTCTCCGTTTGATGCCTTTCTTCATGGGTGCCTCTTATTTTGATTATGGTTGCCCTATCACAGCCCGTCGACGCCGCCGATCCATCCACGGTTTTTGTCAATTCCCTTCTCCTCGCTGAGAGTCCTCTCTCTCTCTGCCCTCCTAGCCCGTGTGGTTTTGTTGCCTCAGTTTTTTCTTTGGTCTTCCCTCGAAGTAGGGAATGATCCCTCTCTTCGATTTGTTGTCCGCATGTTTTGGGCATTTTGAGCCTGGGATGCATACCACTTGCAATCTTCAAATTCTCTCATGCTCCGGCAGTTTCTTTCTTTCCCCACTCTTCTTTGACAAGGATTCAGGATCACCTCCCATCACAACCATTTCTTTAATTCATCCCGTCCCCGAACTTAAAGTCTTTCTTCGTGTAATCTTAAGGTCTTCAATATTATTTGTTTCCTTGGTCTTCTGGCCTACCTTCTCTTCTCCTCTTTTCGACAACACTACAACCCCCCCTTTTGTTTTTTCCCGTCCCTATTTGAGGTTTTTTTCCCCACGACACCCTCGGTCTCGAGTACCAAGGTCGCGTTCGATCAGTAGAAAGGCTATTTTAATTCAGGTGTGGATTGGTGGCAACGGATATTCTCTTCCTCCCCTTATTTAAAGTAGACGCCCCCCCTTCGTTGGCCTCCCCTCTTTTCCGCGGGTAGAAATTCCCGCGTTTCCTTCAGGCTTGGTTTAAGTATCTACAGAAATCTATTCCCCCGAAACTCCCCTGCGGTCTTCGGCCCCGAGCCTCGCATTTGCGAAGGTTTCCTCGTCCCAAATCTTCGGCCTGCCAAGTCTAGAGATTCCCTGCGTAGAAATCCTCCTCGGTCTCGGTCTAGAAATTCCGCGAGTTCCATTTTTTCGACCATCTGCTCTTTTTTTTCCCCCTTTTTTGAGGCCAATTCTGAGACCGCACAGATCCCAGCAACTGCTATTTCCTTTCCTTGAACCCCCCCATTTTTCCTTCCCTAATTTTGCTTTCCTTGTGAGTTCTGGAGGACACATTTTCTTGGGAATCTCCTCCCCCCTGATTGAGTATCCTTCCATGTGGCAGACAGGGCTTCCCTCCAATTTTTCTATTTTTTACGTTTCTTTTTCCTCGCTACAGACAACCAGATTTCCCTTTGTGAGCCCAATTCCGAATGACTGCCCCGTAACTGAGACCCACGAGCCCTGCTGGTCTCCCCCTCGAATAGACTGTTAAATCGCCCATTCTCGTATGGGACTTCTCCATTTTCCCCGAGTGATTTTCCTACAACCCGCACAACTCGAATCTTTTTCTCCCCCCTCCACCCCCGTGTGTTTTTGTTCTTAGTCCATGCGAAGTGGTTATCCCCCCTGTTTCCCCCGAAATTAGCGATGGTCTCTGGCCCACGGCGCGTACCGATCCCCCTTTCAGACGTCGACCTTGAGCAGGTCAGTTCCGGCTCCCTGGCATAGATTTTTTCTCCGATAAGGTTGTCTCCTTTTCCATCTAGGGCCTGCGAAGGTCGCCTTCTTCCCCCCGTTGA
>Ga0179593_1510945_pt1 | contig 17928 bp, 33 predicted proteins | sample CZODoug2_1_08_16_FD_185931 | JGI IMG/M metagenome (GOLD analysis project Ga0179593, IMG submission 185931) | Vadose zone soil fungal communities from Angelo Coast Range Reserve, California, USA - CZODoug2_1_08_16fungal (PacBio error correction) | ecosystem: Environmental > Terrestrial > Soil >... | reverse complement strand
CCCCTTTATATCCACCCTCTGTTCCCCCCCCTTCTTCTTGACGCTGTTCCAATTTTTTTACTTTCTCTTTTCCCTCTCCAATTTCTCCTTTTTTTTGATACTCCATACTGTTTTCAAGATATACAAGTCCGGTCTGCTGCTATCACTGTCCCTCAAGCACGGCCCCCCCTTTAAGTTTTCCACCTTCCTTTCTCTTCAACGGATCCGGAAAACGGGCCGCACCCGCCCCCAGATTTTCGTATCCTGAGGCGTGCGGCCCTCTATCCCTCTTTCAATCCCTCCGACTTTTTTTTTTCGAGCCTCTTATCCTTTTCCTCCCCCCTACCGAATATGTGTGCACGTTTCCCCAACACCGCGGCCTTCTTCTCGAAGATTTTGCCTATTTTTTAATGCATTGTTCCCCCTCTCCTTTATATTTGACCGATGTGGACCCGCATCTCGGAGATGTAGGGTCCTGACTTCTCGAACCCTTACTTCTTTTGCGCTCCCCCCCCCCTTCAGTAACTCCCTCCTCCCTCCGATGTTTTTTTTAGTTCCCCCTTCCCTCTGACCTTACGCTTCCCCACTAGGAGCACTTCCATCCGCCCTCACGCGCCTGCATCTTTCAAGCCCTTTTCTTTTTTTTTCAATTCTTCCTTTTTCTTCCCCCCCCCGCTCTTTCCCCCTCCCCAGCACCCCTCATGTTTTCTCCGTCCGACGTCTTTCTTTTGCGTTCGTCCCCCCCCCAGACAGTGACATAACAAAAATTTTCGCGTCCCCTGTGGGCTTTCTTTTTCCTCTTTCCTCAGTATTCCCTATTTCCCCTTCCCAATCTAACACCCTTTTTAACAGCAACCCCCTTCCCTCTGTTTTCACAGCCTTCCTGAGTCTGTCCCCCTTTTCAACCCCAGTCTTCCATAAGTTTTCGGGCCCCCCCCCAAGCAACGCCAAGGTTTTTGCGGATTGTTCCCCCTCCGAACCCACTTTCCTTTTTTTTCCCCCTCCGTCTTTTTCGTTCTCCCCTTTTTTGGTCCTCAGTGGAAACTCGAACCCCTTCCTGAGGTTCTGAAGAGTCCTGCTTCTTACTTTACGACGTTGAGTGGACACTTCCTTGAGTTTCCTTCTTTTCTCCTTCACATTGCTCCTTAAACTGATATCCGGATCCTTTCTTTGACCAGCTTTCCTTTTTGCACCCCCGGATGACTTCTCCTTCTGACAAGGCCAGTTCGTTGTTTCTTTTTTCCCCCTTGTTTTTCCTTTTCTTTCGCCCCATCGATACCCCTTTAACGGAGTTATAGAGGTTTCCAATATGGCTTCTTCAACTTTGTTTTTCCTTCCTTGCCCCGTCCTGCAAATACGGAAGTTCGATTTCCTTTCTTTTCCCTTTAGTCGGCACTCCCCTCTTTTTTTTCCACGTTCCCATCACTGTCTTTGCCCGGACCTACATTCTCATTCCTTACCCCTCTTCATTTTAGGCGGTTCATTCACTGCCCCCTCTTTTTTATTCGGTGGGTCCCATCCCCACTCTTTTTTCCCCTTTTGAAGACTGGAGTCCTCCCCTTTGTCTCTCGCATGAAATTCCACGACTTCTACTCGTACATCTTTAACAGGTGAGTGAAGGAGCCTTTCACACCCTCCCCTCCTTCATTCACCCCCTCGTCCGATTCTCCTTCGCCCTTATTTCTGCCCTTCCGATTTCCTCCCCCCCCCTCCGTGGATACTCAGGTCCTTCTCTTCATTCCGTAGATCGTCAATTCAGTGAGAAGTGCCAGTAGGATTGGTTGGGTGTCTTGGTTTTCCTCTCCCCCCCTTGCCCGTATTGCGTTTTCATTTTCTTCCCGGCTTCTGGTAATTTGATCCTTAAAAGGGAAATCAGTCTCCATTTCTTCTCAATGTCTTTTCACCCTTTTTCTATTTGTGATTCCGTCTTCTTCACTGGGCACTAGTAGTCCCAAGTCTTTTCATTGTCCAACCCTTCCCCCTTCCTTTCTCAAAGTCTTTTGAATTTTCTTCTTCCTTTCTCCTCGTCTTTGGACCTCCTAAAAGAAGTGTTCTGGTTCTCTTTTCTCATCTTATATATCACGTGCGCCCGATGAAAACAAGTGCATTTCCACCCTTTTTCCTTCATTTTTCCGTCCCCCTCCCCCCCCCCCCCCCCTTTCTTTCTGGTTTTCTCTTCCCCCCCCCCCATTCCTTTTTGGCGTCCGCCTTTCATGTCCTTGGCAACTTATTTTGCTTTTTTAATATCCCCTGAAGATCTCAGATGTTTAGTCCTTGAGCAATTCTCAGTATCTTTAACTTCTACCCCCCATTCCCCTTTTTCACCCTGGTCCCCCTTTCTTTCTTCTTTCCCTTTTTCCCGACAGATAAGTCCAATCTCTCAAGCTTAAGTCGTTCCTCTGTTTAGTTCCTATGTTTGCCTTCAAACCACCCCCCTTTACTCTCGCTATTCTTTCTTCCCTCCCCTTCAGTGTGCGGGATTGTCCCCCTCTCCCCCCCCCCCCCCACTCCGAGGACCAATCTTGTTGCACCCTGGTGGAAATGACCATCCTACCCTGTAGACTCCAGATGAAGTGGTGACTCTTTTCGACAATGATGACTCGCCAAGCCCTCCTTCTTATCCCACTTCTCTTTTTTCCCCCCCCCAAACCTTTTTCTCCTCTACAAGCCTTGATCCTTTATTTCCCTTTCCCCCGGTGATTCTGGAGATCCCCTCGGGTACTTTTTCTTTGTGGTACCCAACCGTGAAGCCAACGTGGGTGAGCTTCATCATGCCATTTTCACAGGACCCTTTTCTTCCCCCTGGACCTTCACTTCCTCTTCCCCGCTGATTCCAGTGAGGTGACTATGTTCCCTTCCTGAGTTTCTCCCTGTGGATCGACCAATCATGTTCCCCTCCCCCCCGATCTTTCCCCTCTCTGATCTTTTTAGTTTCTTTGCGCCCCGCGAAAGTTTCCCTTTTTTTCCTCGTCTAATTTTTCCTCTCTCTCCCCCGTTCGGATTCCATCTTTTCCCCTCACCAGACCCCCCCATGGTGCCATACAGGTTCCGGCAATGCCTTTCCCCCGGTACCGTCCTCCTCTTCCCGACCATCCTCGTCTTTCCCTGGCGGTTAGACCCCTCTCCTTCCTCACTTTTTGTTGTAGAGAGATATTTTTGGCCCCTCCCGTCCCGTCCTCCTTCTTTTTTTGGACCGTTTTCCCCCTTACTTTCCGTAGTTTCCCGTTGACTCGACGCCTTTACACTTCTTCCGCTATTTTCTCAGGGGTTCTCAAGTCCTCACTGTTTGTCCTATCGCCCGATTTTTCCACGTTCAGTAGATGTACTTCATCCCCTCCCTCCAATGACTTTATCGTTCCCCCTCCCTTCCTGAACTGAAAATCTCTGAGGACTATCGTTTTTCTCCCTGTTTTTCCCTTGATTTAGCTTCCCCCGCAGGATTCCGCCTGAGAGATCCTCATGCAGTTCTCCCCCTGGAGTATGTTTCCTCTTCCTACTTCCCAGTATTGTGCCCTCGGAGGGGTGTCTTTCCCCCCAAATTCTAGTTTTTTAAGACAGTCCATCCCCTTTCACCCTTATTGGACATAATGCCTTTTTTCCAATAGATCCCTTCCCCCTCTCCCCCTCCTTCTACCTCATTGCTTTGCGACCCGTTATCATCATTCCTCTTCTAGTTTCTCCCTTCGAAAAAACCACAGTTTGCTTGAAAACCACTTTATATGGGCAGTTTTTACCCCCATCGTCTGCTTTCGAGCTTCTTTTTTTAAAACGTCCCCCTAAGGTGTTTGTGATGGCCAACCCCCCCCCCCCCACCCCAACCCCCCCCCCCCCCCCCCCCCCCCCCCCCCCACACCCACCCACCCCCACCCCCCACCTCCCCCCCCCCCCCCCACCCCCCCCCCACACCCCCCCCCCCCCCCCCCCCCCCCCCCCCCCCCCCCCCCCACCGAACTGTCCTGGACGACGTCGTCTTTTGGGTCGCCCCCAGTCCCGGTGTTTTTTTTTTTTTCCTTTCCCCCTCTGCAATCTACGCTCCCATGTCGTGAGACTTCAAGACCCAATAATGTCTCCATGGGGGTCTTCCCTTTTTTTCCAATCCTGACTAGTTGAGGAGCCTCCCTTCTTCTCCTTATGCCCGTCCCCCGTTCCCCTCTTCCCTCTCTTTTCTTCAAGTCTCAGGTCTCTCCTTTCTCACTGTCCCTTCCCCGGTCCCCTTCCGGGGAAGGTTTTTTGGCCTGCTTTTATCCGACATGCGTAAACTTCCCCCCCCTGAGTCAAATCTTTATTTTCCAAAACGTGTTATCTTTCACGTCCCCACCTTCTTCTGACCTTCTTTCTTCCCCCTCTTTTTCCCTAACACGTCGAAGTTTTGTCCCTCCCATATCGTTGGCCCCTGATTTACGGGGCTCATAACTGCCCGCGTTCCTCGTCGAGGATTCTTCAACATATTATATTTCTCCCCCCTGGCTACTCCCTTTTCCCAGGTCTAAATTGTCGACATCCTCCCCGCTTTTGGTTAACTCCCCCTGACTTTTGACTAGTCCCCCTTCTAGCCCCCCTCTGTTCTCTCACAACTATTTTCCGTGAAGTGCGCGACACCCTTCCCCCCCCTTCTCCCTTTCTTTCCCCCCCCAATCCCCCCCCTCCAACCTACTTCTCACCGAATTTCGAATTTTCAAGTGCTTACCCCCGATTGCTTCTTCTCCTTCCCAAATTCCTGTTTTTTGCGCAGCTACTGCGGTTTCCTCTCCTGCCCTCCTTTTTTTCTCCTCTTTTCCCTTCTTTGCAGGGTTGCTCCGTTAAGGGAGTGGGGCTAACTCCAAGTCAATCCCGTCACTTTTTTCGTATTTATCCCGATAACCCTGCCCCACTTGTTTTGACCTGCCCCCCTATTGATCCTTTTCTTTTCCCCGTGTTTTAGCTTTTCTTCTTCCTCTTCATTTTTCCTTTCGTTTATCCGCGGCACGCCCCCCCCAGTCGATTCGACAAGGAACTTAACCCTCTCGATCCTGTTTGACAAGGGGCGTTCTGTAACTTCTTCTTTTCCCACGTCCTTTTTCCGACTTCAATTTTTCCCCTCCCTTTCCTCCCTGTTACCCTTTTTTTTCTTCTCCTTTTTTTCTCGACAAGTCCTTTTGCTGGTAGATCACCACAGTCCCTTATTTCACCTCTTCTTTTACCTGCCCCTCAATTCGCTGTTTGCCCTCCAAACACTTTGCCCCCGGAGATCAAGCCGCCGTGTTCATTCGTTAGCCGGTTTTGCTTCTCCTTCAAGCTTTGGCAAGGCTGGGCATATCGAATTTACCAGGATTTCGCTCCTTTTAATCGTTCGCCCATTTCCAATTTTGCTGATAAGCTAAAAATATATTGTTTCCTGCCCCTTTTCACAAGACCTTCCTCCTATTAATTATTATTCAAGTTTAACTACTGTTTCCTCTCTTCTTTTTCCCCTTTCCCCCCCCCCCCTGTTCCTCCCCTTTTTAACCCATTCTTGTGTCTTTAGACCCCTTCCTTTCTGGCGTGGCAATCGACAAATTTCCCTCCTCACACTTTTGCCCCCCTTTTTCCTTTTTGTGCACCCTCCCCCCCCCTTCTTTCTCCCTTTTTTTCACTGTCCCTCCTCTTTTCAGAGACCAGCTGCCTTTTTGATTCCGTTTGTCTCTTTCCCTAGTCAAGTTTATCCCCGTCCTTCCCCCCCCCAAAAACTGGGTCCCTAATCCTCCTTTCCTCATTTTTTCATTACTCTTTTCCCCCTTGTTGTTGCCTCGATTGCCACGACTAGGTTTAATTTCTCTCCCCTTCAAATTAGTTTTGAAATGATCTTTAGTGGTGACCAACGATTTTCTTTTTTTTCCATCACTCCCTCCTTCTTTTTCAGACACAAAGGACAATCTTCCTTACCAAGTCCTCTTTTCGGTCTCCCGGAGGGCTTCCCTTAGTCTCTATAATGCTTATTGAGCCTCCCTTACCCCCTGTGACTCATACACCCTCTAGTCCCATATTTGCGTTCTTGAGTTTTCCCCAGTTTGGACTTTTTCCCATAGATAATCCTTTTCCCCCGCTGTCTCTCAATCTATACGCCACCCTTTCATGTGGCCCCCCCTCAGCGGCCAGTCCTTTGTTTTCCCCTTCTCCTTTAACTGGCCTGGTTTTACTCCCCCCCTCCTTACTGATTCCCCTGGGAGGCGGCCCCAATATCTATCCTTTTATTTCCCCCCCCTCTTGTTGTTTTTTAGATCTCCTTCCTTGCCGTCCCCCCCCCCGGAGTTTTCGGAATTTCAACGACTCTTCCTTTTCCTTTTGATCTGACCCACCCTTTATGGGTCCCCTATTTTCTCTCAGAACGTTTGTTTCTTCTCCTTTCCCCTTCTTTTTTCTCTTTTTGCCTCTGAGAGGTCTGCCCTTCTGAAAATCACCCGTTCCAATGAAACTTACCCCATTTTCGCGCGGGGACTCTTCTTTGTAGGGAATGTGGATTCTTTAGACCCCCCCCTCTCCCCTCTCGTTTCCATTCCCCCCCTTTCCTCTTCTCGTGGGGCCTTCCGCGTCAGCCGCCTCGTTTGTGAGAGTACCCCATTTTGCTTTAGTCATGCGTCGGCGTGCATGTTCACCAACCTCGTTGCCTTTTTTTTTCTCCCTCCCCCATTTTTCCCCCTGTGAACTGGGATTCTAGTCAGTGACCACCGACCCCTCCCAACTTTCAATAAATCCTCCCCCTTGATTTTTCGTTCTACCCGTTTCGTAATCTCGTGGACAGTATTCGCTGGCCCTTCCCCAAATCCTAACCACCCCCTTTTTTCCCCCCCACTCTGCACCCCCCTCATTCCTTTTTTCTTTTTATGACGCTTCCTCCTTCGGCGGGTCATTTTTAAAAACTTTTCTACTAAGGGGAGTTACCAACCCAGACAATTTGTACGCTTTTTGGAATGATCACCTCCCCTCCACCCTTTCTTTTTCCTTTCTCACTTCATCCTCTTCTTACAGCAGGGGACGCCCAGTTGGTTAATGCTTTTCTCTGAGTACCCTCCATCATTGTTGTTTCAAATATTTCCCCGCTTCCTCTTTTTCCCTTCCCCTGGTTTCCCCTCATCGTCTCTTCAATCATTCAGTATTTTTCCACGTCGCTTTTTCTTTCCTAGGACCACCCCCGATAATATGCCCGTCCGTGTCCCATTTCGTCTAGTTTCTTGAGAAGTCTTTCCTTCTTTCCTTAACGTCCGGTCCCCTTCTTCCCCTTTTGCAATTTTTTTGTGCCTCACCGTCTGAGTAACTATACCCCCCTTCTTCCTATTTGATGATTCCCCCTTTTTTTTTTCCTCCCGCGAACACTTATCTAGGTTCTGCAAAACTCTTATTCCCTCCCCCCCCGTTCCTCTTTCGTTTGCCTCCAATTCCAAGATGGCCTTTCAAGGCCCCCATCTTCCCCTCTTCTCTGGTCAAGTCCCCAATCCCTTTTTAGCTTTGCGCGGTACGCTGGGGCCCAGTGCGCACTCCAGTCCCCATCTCTCACCCTGTTCCCCCATTCTCTGACCTCTCTCTTCTCCCCCTTTCCTGACGGTTCGATTCCAATTCCCCCCTAGGAAGCGCGATCCCTGTCCTTTTTGTGTTACCTGTGAAGGTCCTCCAGACAATCCACATGCGTCATCCCTGACGATTCTCCTGCTGGTACCCTTTGCCTTCCCCCCTACTTACTCTTATTCCCTTTTATACCTGTTTGTTTGTCGGATAGACCCTATTGCCGTTTTCATTCATTTTAGATCGGGCATTTTCTCCCCCCCCCCCCCTTCTGTTAAGTTTATTTCTTTTTCTGTTTCTTAGCACAGGTTTCTTTCGCGCCTTTTTGTTCTTTTCCTTCTTGAGCACTCTTGCCTTTTATTCATTGTCTTAACGATCATTATTAATTCCCTGTTGAGATTTTTGGACTTCCGTTTCTTTTTTTCCTTTTTTTCCTCTTCCTTTCCTTCCCCTTTCCCTGCCTATTTGTAAAATTAGACGCTGGCATTTTTCTCAAGCCGTAATCTTTGGTCCCTCTCCTGGTCTTGACGTTACAATTCTCACCGCGCCATCTCCCGTTGTCAGGTTTAGATTTTCCTTGAATTTTTCCTCCCGTTTGACGCGCGGTCTCTTCCCCCCCACCTTGTTCACTTCCCTATGTTACTTTCTCCGTCACGACTTCCCTTTTTTTTGCTGTTGCTCATCCGGCCCAAACCTTGACCGGAGCGCTCCGGTTTGGTTGTCGTTGCCCAGTTCTCTTTTTGCTTCCCTTTCTTTTTTCCCCCTTTTCTTTGCTTCGTTTACATCTAGTCCGGTGCTCGTAGTCCCGTGTTTAGATCTTTTTAGCCGGACACTCCCCAAATGCTTTTTCCACCCGCCCATTGATCAAGGCCTGACCTCAATTTCCTCCTCCTTTACACATTCCCCTCCCCTGTCCTTTCCTCCGTTTCTCTTTTTAAAACAATTTTCTTGTCTGCCCCTCCCTCTTCTGGATCTCCCCCCCCCTCCAGTTTGGGTGTTCATCAGCCCCTCCGCGGCAACCTTTGTAGGGTTGTTTCACCCTCCCCCCTTCCTTCGTCTCTTTTGTTTCTCCCCCTCCGTCCTTCGACTAACTATTCCCGCATATGACTTTTTTTGAATGGTGATTGTGTTACGCTGCCCCCTCAATCTCTCCCCCCCCCGTTTTTTTATCCCCCCCCCCTCCTTTTTCCCTCTTTTCTTTATTATTCCTGAGCGAGGGAAGACGTGTACTTCTCTTCCCCCTTTTCCTTACTGATTGCTTCCTTCACAGAACCCCCAGCTTTTAATCCTGGCCCCCCACTTTTTCTTTTAATCTGTCCCCCTCGTCCCCCCCATCATTCCTTTGGCTCTTCTCTCTTGATCTGGCGACAATTTACTGGCCTTCGCCCTTCAAGTTCCCCGAGGAGTATAATGTTTGTCCAGTCCTTTTTCTCTTTCCTTCCAAAGTAAGTTTTTTCTCTCCCTCCCCCTCTTCCTCGGACCCCCCCCCTAGGCCCCCATTCTAGAGCTTTCTGTACCTTTCCCAACCATTCCCATGTGGTTTTTTCCCGTAAAAGGTCCTCTCCCCGTTTCTGTTTGACCTTTCCCCTCCCCCCCCCAAGCTCGCTCGCCCCTTTTTCCTTCCGCCATACTTTCCTTTTCCCTTAAGAATTGTGTTAGAGGCTCTTTTCTTCCCTTAATAGTCTCCTCAATTCGCTGTTGACTTTCAACTGACTTTCCCCTTTTTGTCCCTCTCCTTTTGACCCACCATCCCCTGTCTTTGCCTTAGCAAGTAACCTTTTCTTCTTTTCATGTTCCGCCTCCCGTGTTGCGTTTTTCTTTTAGGGCTGACCCTCCGTCTCCGCTCCCCTTCTCTTCCCCCCACCCAACTCTCCCCCCTCTCACCCTACTCAGCTTCTTGATCAGTTTCTCTTTCTCCCCTACGAAGTCCTCCGTGAAGCGCCCCACCTTATGGAATAATCCTGCTTCCGAGCATTGGGTCCGATCCTCTTCCCCTTTCACTTTTTTTCCTGTGTTGAGTCGTGATTTCCCTTCCCCTTCTTTTTAGGTGTGGACTCCACAAATAAATTTAGATGGGAATACTTGAATGTCCCCCCCCGCCTCCTTTTTTGCCACCCCCCTCTTCCCCTCCCCCCCGACATTAAATTTTGCTTCTCTTTGTTGGATAGATTTTTTTTCTTGATCGGAAATAGTCATTACCACCCCCACGACTCATTTGTCCACCTTCATTCTGGGCGGGTTCTTCCTTTCCTGAGTCCTGTCTCGATTCTTCTTTTTTTTTTTCACACCCGGGAGAGGAATCTGCAAACATTCCGCGTTTTTCTCTGGCCCCCCTCCAAGAACCCCTTTCTTTTTGGTATTCCTTGCCGTCGGACCCTCCCCGGCTTTTCAGACCCCCTTTTTCACATGTTCCCCACCTCCTTTCCTGAATTGTCTTACCCCTCTGGTTCATCTCTTCCTTACTTTCGTTCCTTTGCCCTGGGCCTGGTTGAACCAGTTCCGTCCCCTCCCCTCCCCTCATTGCTCTGCTCTTCCTTTCAACTCGTAGATCCGGTTTAGCTGATTAGAAGAATCCGGCAGGGCCTACCCCCCGGTCCTTCCTCCGGGGTCCCTTTTGCAGGATGAGCCCTCCGACTCTTTCCCCGAGTCCGTATTCCCCCTCCCTTTTCAAATCTTTTGACCCCCTTTTCTCTTACCTTTCCCTTATACAGATTCTTTTTCCTTACGTGACAGTCCGTTTTCTTGAGACGTTTTGTCTCGCTCAGTTATTTCCCCCTTCCCCTGACCCCCCTCTTTTCCTCCTTTTTCTTTTATCCCCCTTCACATCGTCGCTTTTTTCCAATACTTTTTTGCCCCCTTCCTACGTTTGCGCAAAGAGTCCATTAGAGATTCAGTATTTTCCCCGGGTGGGGTCCCCTGAGCCCTTAAACTTTCCCCCTTTCCCGCGGGTATTTCCCAAGTCTTTCCTTCCCCTTCATCCGTGTTAAGGCTCCCGTGACCTGTGATACTTCGCCCACAGCTATCTTCCCCCTGTTCCCAGACTTTCTCCCCCCCCCTCTTTCAGCCCTTCATGCTTTATTCCCACGCGATTGCTCTCTCTCTCCCCCTCCTTTTTTTGATATCAGCTTCCCCCCTCTTTTTTATTCTAGAGGTGCCCCTTTTTTCCTTTCCCTTTGGCAGTTTAGCATGCAGTTCCGATTGTCTGGATTTGATCCTTATCAAGTTTTTCTGTTTCCTTCCTCCCTTTAATTTTATGTTATTTGCAATGCATCTCCCAGAGTGAACCCTTGGTCTCTTCCGTGCACTTTCTTTTTTCAGCTATTCTGCTTACTCGTTAGTTTTTTTCTTCAGTCTTCCCCTCCTAGCCTTCTGTGGCGTCGAAGACGTCCCTCCCCAGAGGACGCGAATAAACTCCTTAATCTCCTTCGGTCACTTCTGGGCGTGCCTTGAGGAGACCAAATCGTGTCCACCTATCGGTTTTTTTTTTACTATCCCTCCAACTCTTTCCAGGTCTGCACATCTTTCTATCTCCGTTTTTCCATCTTTCTACAAAACAATTGAAAGCCTACCACTCCTGTTTCTTTGAATATACCCTCAAAATCTAAGGATTTTCAGCCACTGCCACCCCAACCTTTCCCAGTCTCTACTCCCTTTGGTTGTCCTCCTGTATATATCGTTCAAATATGTTCCCCATTTCGGTCCATCCTAATTTCCCCTCTCTCTCCCAACCCCTGATGCTGCCCCTTGCATTTTCTTTTCAATCGAATCCCTCCCCATGCCCAACGGCCCGATCAGGTCCTTTCTAACCCATGAAATCCTATCTTGAACTCTTACAATGCCCCCTGGCGGAGCCTTTCTCTCTCCCTCTTTTTTTTACCAACCTTCAAACAGCGTACCCGCGGGTACTCCATCCCCGCCTATTTAGTATGTTGCCCTCCGTTAGGGCTGGCAGCGTGGACCCCCAACCCCTTTTCTTTTTTTTTTTTTTTTTCCGTTGATTCCTTTATTCCTACCCCTCTCCCTCGAGAAGTTTATACCGCAGACTTTCTTCTTTTTGGACTTGACTTTCTCCCATGTTGTTCTCTGGGCGACTTACTATTCCGACCACCTTGTTCTCCCCCCCCCCCCCTGAAGCTTTCCCATCTTCTTTCTATTTATGTTTTTTACGGATTCTCCGTGTCCCCTCCTCTTCTTCCAAGTTTCCATAGGGGAAAATGCTGGTCCGGCCCCTATGTTTGTAGTCTCTTTCTTCCCCTCTCGGTACTTGCACAAGTGACTCTTGCGATCGTGCTGTGCCTGAATTGGAATTCCTCTTCTTCCCCTCCTCTGGCGGTTCACCCTCTTACTTTTCTTTCGCCCTTTCAATTCTTCCCAACATCAGGTCCCCTCCTCTTTGGGTTCCAGGTTCTTCTTCCTAGACCTGTCGTTTCGCGGAGTATTCAGCCGCAGTTCTTTCCACCCATCCCCCGGTTTTCCTCTCCCCCCCCTTTGACGTTTCTCTGCTACAATTTCTTTCCCCCCCCATAAAGGGCATTCCTGCTCTCTGGATTCCGTCTTCTCCCTCCCCGGGACCCCCCCCTTCTCCTTATGGTATCTTTGCAGACCATCTCCCCTTTTCTTTTCCCCCCCTTTTCCCCTCATCAGTTTTTGTTTTCTTCTTCTTTTTTCCGGAGAACCACCATGATAAGCCCCCCCGGATTGTTTCCGCCTCAAACTTGAATCACTTTTACTCGACAGTCATGGTCCATCTTCCTCTTTATTTTTCCCCCTCTCCTTTTGGTTTATCTATTGACCTTGTGGACGACCGAGTTGCTGTCTTTAGGTGCAGCCACCTATTTTTGCACACGGCTTTCCCTCCCCCCGTTTCCCCCCCTTTCCCGATGTCCTAGTTTTCTGATTCAAAGTTGAGACAGAATTAGAGTTCCCCCCCCTTCACGAATTACCTCATGATTTATACTCCCCCCCAGTCTCTGTGACCCCCGCGCTGTCCCCTTTTGCCAAGGTACTTGATTCCCGTGTTAAACTACCCATCGTTCTCTTTGTTCCTCCCGCACACCTCCAATTTTTAAAGATGGCTGTTGGAGAAGCAAGGTACCTGCACACGTTTTAGTTGACCGATCCCGTACATACAACTTCAAATGAATTCCATGGCTTCGCTTCGTTTCGTCCCCCCTTTTTGTTCTAGCGCCTCTTATTGGGAGCGACCTCGACAACAAGTTCGATCCATTTTAATGGAACCCTACTGCGCGCTTTTAGATTCCTGTTACATCGTGGCGGGACTTCCCTTTTACACCACTTTCTTTCATCCCGGGTCCCCCTCGCTAACAAAAACTCCTTCCCATCCCACCCCCTTCCACATCCCCCGTTCCCACTCAATGCCAACCCATCCCCTTTTTTTTTTTCCCCTTTTTGCTGCCACCCTCCACACTGTGCCTTTTTTTTACCCCGTTCCCTCCTTGTTCCTTTTCCCGGCTTGTGTCCAAGGTTTTTGCCCCTAGGCCTCGATGAACCGGCTTCGAGTTCCTTTTTCTACGAGTGATCCTACTCATTCCTTGTGACACGCTTTTATTTCCGGCTTTCAATTCCCTAGTCTGCTTCCCTCGCTGTGATTACCCCCCCTAAGGTCTTGAGCAGCCGGCACATTAGCAAATCTTAGATGAAGAGCGTCTGCCTTCAGCCGCTAACTGGACCCGCTCTCTCGGTTCCAGTGTTTTTTTTCCTCATCTTGCCCAATACCCTTTCTCTCTTTTCCCTTGTAAAAACATAGATATGATCCCACGTGGTGTGTGTTTTATTCCCCTTCCAAGATTTAGAAGCTCGCAAATCCAATTCAGAACTCTTCCGTGTCTGTTTCTCCTCCTCCTTCTCTTCGTAGGTTTAATCTTGGCCACGATCTTATTCGACTACAACAGTTTCCAGTGGTTCATTTTAAAATCTCTCTTTCTTCTTCGCCCCTCACGAAATCCAGGAGCCCTCAGACTCCACTGTCTGTCCACTCTTCCTTACGCTGGAAGAGTTGCAGACGTCAAACTTCGCCCAGTTGCGCTTTTCCTCCTGCATTTTTTCCAACTTCCACTTCCTCTTTTGGACGTAGTCGGAAGGGCTACACACTCCCCCGCCTGATAACTTCCAGTACTTTTACGCGTTTTTACCCGTATGACGTACTTTTTATCTCTCTTTTTCCCTTTTCTCCCCCCCTGTGTTGTTTTTCATTCTCATCCCCCCGATGGTTAATAGAGTTCCGTTTTCGCGTTTCCCTCCCTTCCTTTAAGAATTGAAGTGAAGGGATGTGGGGATTTTTTTTTTTTTTCACCTATTTCAATGATTGCCTCTTTCTTCTTCTTCCGCTTTTCATTTGCCCTCCATTAGTATTCACGCCGGCAACTGCGTGAAGGTTTCCTGCTATCCCCTCTTAATCTATTTCATTTAGTTCCCCCTGTCTTTAGAGCTTTTCCCGCTTATGATTGCTCGCTTCCTCCCTTGATCTTCTTAAGTAAATGTCAACCCCACCCTCCCCTATCCTGTCTTAAATCCTCCTTGAGAATGAGTACCTCCTAGTGGCCCCCCTCATCTCTTGGTTTGTCGACTAATTCAAAGTGACATCGTGTTCGTCATGTGGTCTCACTTTTTTCTCTGCCCGTTTTCCTCGTTTTTCCCCTGGGCTTCCCCCCCCAAGTGGATAAGCTTGCCTCCGATTAAGTCCCGCATATTCCTCCATTCTTTGTTATCATTTCCGGTGCCAACAACCCCCCCCCCCCCCCCCCTTTTAAGGTCTTGGTTAGTGTATTTAGCCCTTACTTTCTTTTCTCTTTTTCAGATCTTGTCCCCCTCATTGGGGCCTCTCGTCCTGATCGAGACGGTCCCATCTCCTGCTCAATTTCTTTTTTTTTCCTTTGAGGCTGACCTCCGGCCCCCCAAAACCAATCCTTGAATGGACGTTGCACTACCGTCATGCCTTCCACTTTTTTTTCACTGTCCCCTTTACCCCTGAAGCCGTTTCTGCCATTTTTTCCCAACCCTTTTTTCCCATCCCTTTCCCCGAAATGCTCTCTCCTTTTCCCTAACTGAGCGGTGGACATAAGCATATCCTGCTGAACATGGGCCTTTCCTGTTTAGGCCTTTCCTCTCCCCTGTCCACTCGCTCGACCTTTCTCTCGAATATGTCAAGTTTGTTTCTGCTTTTACCCTGTTTTCTTTTCTATTAGGCCAGTGACCCCCTTCTAAACGTGCGCAACGTCCTCTACCCCCCTCCAGTTCCTCTATGGGCTGTTGACGGTGTCCAGACCTTCTCTTGTACCTGTTCTTATTCCCGCCCTTAATTTGATTTTCTGTCTCCAACCTCGGACCCCGTGGTGTTCTTTTAAATTACTACTCCCTTCCCTCTAATAATTGACTGTAATGGCCGATTTTGGAGTTAAAGTCGAGGAATACCCCCCCCCTCTTAGACTTGCGGCACGACTGCGGGGCGTTCCCTTTATTCCCCCTTGTCCCCGCGGCTATTTTGCCTTTTTTCTTCTTCTTTCCTTCGGTCAGAGGCACGTGTATCGTCCATCTCCATAACCCGAAGTTCTTTTGCCCATTTGGCCACGTGGCGGTACATGTTCTTCCCTGTCGGTTTCCCCCGGTCCAGTTCTTCCCAGTAGTTTTTAACGCAAAGTTTGTATCGAGGCTTCAAGCCCACTTATATATATTTTTCCCCCCTTTTGTTGTGGGTGGTCCATTTCGTTCAGTCCTGCCCCTTTATGCCTCCCCCTGGAGCTTTAGGTGTGGATTAGTCCTTGACGTGGGAACATTTACCTTTGCCGCTATTTTGACACCTAGGTAGAAAGAATCCGGTTTATTTCTGATCTCGTCGCTTTCTCTTTTTCCCTCCCCTTCTTTCTCCTTCCCCCGCCTCTTGAAACTGCCCAATTTCTCTCCTTCTTTCTTTTTTTTTGAAGGGCTATTTAGCAGAAAAGCATGATTTCTTTCCCTGCGGAGTTCATCTGCTTCGCGCCGCCCGGCGCGTTTGGATTCTTTTTCAGCGAAATTGAGGCTCGTGATTGTCGTGCTCCAACGCCACATATTTCTCTTTCTGTTTCACCTACGACCCCCCCCTTCACCCTATGAGTGGACATCACGCCCAATTCTTGACAATCACCGTCAACCAACCTAAATCTCATGGTTTTTTTTTTGTTAAATGGGATGGTTTAGATTATAGATTTCTCTGACAATCTACCCACCTTTTTTCTCCACTTACCCATTGGACTCTTATCCTCTGAGAGGATTCATCCCCAAAGGGCCGGTCCTGGGCGTCAACAACCAACCCCTGCCAAGTTTCTTGGATTTGGTCTTTCCCCCTACACCAAAGGATTCTCAGATGTTGGGAGGCCGGCTTGGTTTTCCCCATTGGCATGGACCACGAGGCCTCGAGCCCTTCCTCGGTAGTCTTTCAAGTATTCTTTACTTCCCGTCCCCCCCCCCCAAAGCCCTGCATGCGGTGGTAAAAGTCCGTGTATCCCCCTTCTATTGATCAGCTTTTTTCCCCCCTAGTGCCGATCGGATCACTATGCCCAAGATGGGGCCCAAGTTAGCGGTTTCTAATGTTTCAGGCTCCTTCCCCGACCGGGGCAGTGTTGGCCGTTTTTCTCCCTTGATTGCGTTTCCTTTATTACCCAATGGAAAGGGCTCAAGTTGGTTAATACCCCCGTCTTCAACTGCTATATCAGATTTTTCAGAGAAAAAAGTGACTACCCCTTTGTGGCGTGAGACCGTGGCACAGACCCTTCTTTTTGCCCCTTCCTTCCCTGATTAACCGTCACGCCTTAAGTCTTCGGTAGCTTTTAATTCCCAAATCTTTTCCTGGTAGTTTTCTGTTAAGTCTTTTTCGATGCGCCCGCCAAGTCTCACCCGGGGTCCCCACCTCCTTCTCTGAAGCGGATAATTTCCCCTTATTCCCTCTTTTCGAGTGGACTGTGCAAATGAACGCGCATCTACAGGTGCCCTCTGACCCTTTAGGATCCATAACCTCCCCCTCTTACGGTCATCTCCGCCCATTTCGATCTCAACTGGATGTCCCCCTCTGTGCTTACTTACAATAATAATCGAGTAAATCGCGGCGTTTCATAATGTCGAGTCATTTCCCTCCCTTTCTGGGAATGTGTTCCAGTTCGTAAGGTTGTCTGTGTATTGTTCTCCTTCGCCCCTGTCAAGTGTGCAAGCTCTTTTCTCTCTTCACGCTTTCATTTGGAGAGGAGCCCCTTGTCCCCATGCTCAACGGTTTACGTTCCTTGATCTCTCTGGATTTTCCCCCTTTTTGAGATGGTGCTTAGTTCCTTTGCCCCTTTCGTAGCCTGCCACCGCCCCCCGAGATGACCTGAAGGACCGCGACGATTGTTCTTTAGGAGAGACGTAATCTTTGTGGCCGCATTTGTCTTGCCCGATAACTTCTCCACGTTCGTCCCTGTGTTTCTTTCCTTCTTCTTTCAACGGTCCGTGGGCGGGTGAAACCACGTTTTTCATCCTCATATATCCCCTATTTTCTGGTTACTAATTACTTTCAATACTTGCCCCAAACACTGTCCCTGAGTTATTCGTGGTCAATTGTAAATGTCTCAGATCGTCCCCTAGGGCAACTTTTGCGTATTAGCTCAGAGAGTTTCCCTCGCTTTTTAGTAGACATGATGGAGCTCCCCCCATGCTTTTCCACAGTTTCCCCTCAGGCCGTCTTGCCCCTGAAAGTAAGCCTTTTGGAACTTCTGTCACGCAGGAATTGAGCCGTCTCGATTGCGCTCACCCCCAACTGGTGCGGTCCCAAGCCGGGTGAATCCTCCCTCTAGTCGGTTCGAAGGTATTGTTGGACAGCCCACCACCTCTTGTTGCTTTTGGCCCCTCCCCCTTTCTTTTAATATTGTTTTGGTGGAATGACCTCCGTCGATTTCTAAGCTGTCCTCGCCCCGTTGCCTCTTTTTTTCCTTTTTCAAGGTTTTTTTCCAAGGATCTCGAGATTTTCCCGCCCTGACGGCTTCCCTCAGATGAGCTGTTTTTGTGACCGGGGTTGTTTGTGTCCCTCAGCGTTCCCATCGGTGCCCCCTCTTTTTTTGTTTTACCCGGCCCTGAGCGTTTGGACACGTCCGTCATTGACCTGGCCAACTTGCAGGATAATGCAAGACCACACGTGGCTTGCGTTCTTTTTTTATTTTCCGCTCCGCGAGGGCGGTCCCGATTCATGCTTTTTGAATTTTCTCCCCAAATGTGACTCAAACGAGCCCGGGTTTTTTGCAGTTTTTCTTTGGTCGCGACCTATTTTGTCTAGAAGTTCAGCCAGCTTGCCCCGTTCGGTATCGTCCCAGCGTTCAAGATAACCCGACGTTTCACAATAAGGCGTTTGCGTTCCGTCCCGTTCCCTTACTGTTGACTGGCCCGAAAAAGCGGCCCCGCTCTTCGGCGGCCGAT
>Ga0179593_1453216_pt1 | contig 17928 bp, 14 predicted proteins | sample CZODoug2_1_08_16_FD_185931 | JGI IMG/M metagenome (GOLD analysis project Ga0179593, IMG submission 185931) | Vadose zone soil fungal communities from Angelo Coast Range Reserve, California, USA - CZODoug2_1_08_16fungal (PacBio error correction) | ecosystem: Environmental > Terrestrial > Soil >... | reverse complement strand
AATTTTACATTTTTTTCGATGTCCGCGCACCGGGACTTTCCCCCGTGGACACAGCCTTTTTGGGCTTGGCTACTGTCCCTCTCTCTGGGGCCACAGAAATATCTGAAGGGGGTCGATTCTAGAGTGGCATTGGGACCCAAGGTAATGCCTCTAAATTTTCTCTTGTCATGATGTCCCTCTTGGTTTTTTTGCTCGTGGTGTCACCATCCTTATGGCACTGGCATGATGTCGATTTTACAACGCCAGTCTGGTATACTTAACGACCCCGAGCGAAGCTGTGGACATTTCAGCTATCGGCATTCCCCTGACCGACCGTTGATAATGTATTCTGGGTGTGTTGGGTTATTTTTAGGAAGTCGGTTGCCCCCCTCTTTCCCGTTTTGGATCTGGCAAGCCCCCCCCGGTTTTTTCTCCGACCCGTCTCTCGATCCCCCCTCAGGTGAGTTTCACATACTTCGCCTAGGGGTTTCGTCCCGTGTCTTTGTCTCCTTTTTAAAACCTTCCCGTGCTGACTTCTCATTATGGGGGTTGTATGTCTCAGACCACCCAGTCGAACCTCAGGGGTCTGTGGGTTTTTCAACCGTGCCGCTGATCCCCTCCCCCATCGACTGGCGTCCTTTTTTTCCATCCCTGACCTCCCCTTGCAAGGTTTACAAACAGTCTGTCTCTCTTATTCACAAATGATTTCGGGAACGCTTAGTGGGGGGGGTTGGTGTTCTCGTTGTTGACGACAGTTGTCTTCCCCTAGGGCCCCATTCACCCTAGGGAGTTTGGAGATTGACCTTTTGTCGGGCGTCCACATGGAGGTGGTCATCTTAGTTACGCCACCCTTTTTTCAGTTAAAACAAGGTCCGGTTAGGCTTGTCTTGTCTTTTCCTATTTTTTCAACCGGGCGCTGCGTTCTCGAAAAGCCCCCCATCTTGACAGGCACTCGTAGTGTTCCGTAGTTTTTTTTTTTTTTTTGTCTGTGTTACTACCTACCCCGGTGAGGCCGTCCCCACTTCCTGCTTCTTCTTTGTTTCTCCGGGTTCTACGCCCCTTCGCCCACGTTAATTTGTCTCCTTGTTGTTCTGTTTTTTCGGCTGTTGCTTCTTCGTGCCCCGCCTGCCCTGCCGTGTGAGCTCCCCGGGCTTCCGCGCCTTTCGCCCCGGGTTTGTCCCGCATCTGTCCCTTCCCCCCCCCCCTATTGCCACCTGATGGGCTTGACCCTGAGCTGATTTTTTTTTTTTACACCGTATTGGACGTTTTGACCTTTCCTGGCTCGTGTGTTTTCAATTCGGTCCGGTTTTTCAAAGACCCTTTTCCGCGAGATTCGGATAGGATCCTCCCAAGCCATAGGACCCACTCCGTATTTCATGTCCCCTTGTTTTTTTCTATTTATTTTCTGTCCCGAGGAAGTCCTAAGTCTGTAAAAGAGTTCCGTTGGCGAGGGGTTTTTTGCGACCCTGGTCTTTCTCCCACGATCCCGGCCGGGTTGTGTTTCACTCGATCTGGTTTTTTCCCCCTGCTCAACGTTAGGTAACCCCTCGGTGTGTGCAAAATCCCCCCCCCTTTCAAGAGCTGACTGAGTCCCCCTTTTTCTTCCCCTTGGTCATTTTTCACACTATTTCCTGTGGGATATAACCTTTGTAATTTCCCATGCCGGTCTCTTTTCCCCCTCCAGATCTATACCCCTCCGACCCATGCGCCCGTTAACTTTCTATTAGAAATTCCCATACCTACTTTTGGATGCAGAGGGCCTTTTTTAAAGTTTTTTTTTTTTTTTTGGTGTTTCTTTATTCTCTAACGCCAGTCGCGTCAGTGGTTTGAAGACTGAAGTATGTGCTCGGGCCTAGCGATGCCCCCCCGTTTTTTTGTTGTGAGGATATGATCTTGGGTCTCGTCTCCTTCAACGATTTTTTACTAGGCCGACTCTTCCCTTGCGTGAGAATCTTTCCTCCGCGCTCATTTGTCAGCCACTTTCTTGCAGGGCCGCCTTGCGATTGATGTTTGGGACGAAGGTGAGCATTTCCTTTTTGCTTCGGTAGGCTTTTGTTTCGGTTGAAGAGCCGGTCTGTTTGTGCCTCCCTATTGAGCGATATACCCCCTTTTTGGTCCGTAGATTGAACCATATTCCTAACTTTCCCCATTCGGACATGGTTTTTTACTTTGGTTTGCCGTCCAACCCACCCCTCCTGTAATAGGGGCTTTAAGTGTGCCCACGCTCTATTCGGTTCAGCTTTGCTCACCGCCCTTTTTTTCTTTCTCGTCTGTCCGCCTACTTTGGTCTACCCTCCCGTTTCCCTCGAGGTCCGTGTCCCTCCCTTACGATTTGACCTTATTTTCCCTCCTTACTCGTCATAATCCCCTGGCAACCCCCTTCACCGAGTTTTTCCCAGTAAGAAATTCTTCTTTCCTCCTTGTCTTTCTGTGTAGTGAATATAGTAGAATCTCGCCTTGGGTAACGACACGCCCCTTTTTCCGACCCGCCACTCGACGCCACTCGCCCCCGAGATACGGTTCGATCCATTCCCACGTTGAGCCGTATGTACTTGATCTTTCCCGCGTACGAACTGGTCTTGTTTGAGGAAGTGTGCAGGCGACTGCTCTTTGGAGTTTGACGGGCGTTGATATGAAATTACATTTTTTCCCCTAAGTTATCAGGCCATCGGTTAGGGCCCCTGTTCGGCCCCATGAACCATCCTGCCCTTGCTCGAAAAATTTCGACGGTCTGTTCTTTTTCCAAAGATTTTCACCCAGGTTTTACCATGTTCACTGCGTGGTCCCCCACACCCAGGAAATCCTTTTGACGGGATTCTTCGACGGGGCCAAAGCTGCCTTTGCCACTGAGAGCGTGGCCCTCTAGGCCTCCGGTCAAAGGACTGTTTCAAGTTGCCTCTTCCCCCCCCCCCTGAAAGGGTTCTGAAGGGACTTTGTTTTTGCTTGGTGTAGCAGATTTCCTTCGTTTTCATGCTTCTTTCCGACCAGGTAGGAACCTTGCTAAGGAGTAGACGGAAACCCCCTTGGGGACCGTGAACATTTTTGTGTTCCCTGTCCACCTTACCCAACTTGCGTAGGGGTTTTTCCCCCCCTCGGCCCATCTTTATGGATCCCTAGGGAGCTGGCTACTTTTGTGAGGGGCACCCCCCCCCGCTGGCGCTCCATGTTAGTCCGTCCGTGCAGAACGCCCACCCAAATGATTGGTGAGCCTGCACAATTGAACTTCCGGATAAACGGTTCGCTCCCCTTCCTAGTGGCGGTCTTGGGCTGGTTTACGGTTAGAACCTGGTCATCTCTTTCGCCTCAGCATCTTACCCCGGAGTCCTGTCTTCTGAGACCGTTTTTAGCATCCGTGCCGCCGAACTTTTGAAGACCACCCGTCTTTGGGATGCAGGGACGCAGAGTGTGGGTATTTCGCCACCCACCGTCGGAGCTATGCCTAGACCCCCCCAGACGTTTCTCCTTTCCACGTTGGCCCGTACCTTTTTGAACGTGCTTAATTAACTTCTTTGCCACAACTGACCGCCATGTACCTCTTCCTCCGGCGTAACTTTATCCCTTTCCCAGCCTTGTCCCTCACTGCTGATCGGCGTGAACCCCTGCTGTTGAATCATCTTCGGCATTTTGCATCCTTAGACCTGCCCGGTGTGCTTTTCAGCTATTCCCCAACTTGTTTTCGCGGTTTGATAACCCTCCTCTTGGTTTGATCGGTTCCTACCACTCTTGTCTGGACAGAAGGCCCCCCGGCGTCACAGGCCGACGACTTTGGAGCCCTTATCCCATTGACCCGGCCGCGTCCACGGTCCACCCTGCCGGGGACGGTTAACCAATCGAGCCACGGCAGTAGGGAACCGCTGCCTCCCGTGGGACTCCTCACGCGCAGCGGCGCCTTAAGTTCAGTCTTTTTTTTTGTTCTTTATTCCGATGATTGGATTTTTTTCGGGCATTTTGCCACTCCCCACTTTTTATGGTTTTGAACGGGGGCCTTTCCGAAGGTCGTTCAGCCCCGTGTAGAGTGCATTTTTCCCCCCCCACTCCCATGAGAGACTGTGTCCGCGCACTTTCCTCGGTGCCGTTTGTCCATTTCCCACTCCCCTATGAAATTTACAGTTACCCGTCTTTATGGCCGTGATCTTTAACGTTTCCCCCTAAGCCAGTCTTAGAAGGCACCCCTTTTTCGATTCGGTGAAGTTCCCAAGCGCGTCCTTCCCCTTTGGTTCTTAAAACTTTAAAGCACAGGCTTTTTGATCTTGGGACGCGGATAGCGTTCCTTTTGTAGCCAGCTACTTTGTCCTTTTCGTGTGCCCTGGTGATAACGTCCCTGTGGCAATTGTATTTGTTCGTTGAGAACCCTCCCGTTTTTTTTTCTTTTTGGTTTGGTTTGAAACGGACGCTTTGACAAGAGCCATTCCGTTGAAGACTTTTTTTCCGATCACAGTCCGTTTTGTGAAAGGTTTTGTTGGGACAACTACTCCCCGTGCTTTAGTTATTCTTGGTAAAAATTTGTAATTAGTGACTGGAGGTGGTGCGATAGTTTATCGAATGTCTTTTCCGCCCCTTGTTAGGTCTCACCTAAGTCTTCCTTCTTGATCTCCTGGGCTCGAGGGTTCCGTTTCCCCCTTGCGATCGACAGTTGTGCCCCCTTTTTCACGTTTCACCCAGTTCATCCTTCCGGTACTTTGGTCCCAAGCTCCTGGTCATTTCTTAGATATGACTTTTTCACGGCTGGGGACAGGGTGCCAAGACTTTTCCCCATCGCCCGGTCCCCCTGCCTTCTTGCAGGTTCTGCTCGTGTCGCCACCAGTGAGGGCAGCCTTAAAGGCCCCTTGGCTGGATAGTTCTTCTTTCAGGTTTGTTCGGTGACCCTAGTGGGAGAAGGGTTCCCCCCTTCTTCAACTAATTGGGATGTTTTGGCTGTCTATTTTTCAAGAAGGACGACCCCCCGATTGGTTTCCGGTATTTCCGTTTTCCCTTGTTTTGCGTGAGAACGTCCGAATCCTTCCCTCTGAACTATATATTCTGTTCTCGAGCCTATCTCCCCGATTCGGCCCGCGTCGTCCCTGAACTTTCGCGTAGTTCTGTCCGGTCCCCCTGCTGTCGGCCACGGGACCCCCGGTGAGCCCTTCGATGTGCGACCCTCTCTCTCGACCAGGCCAAAGGAGATGCAGGCATGGGGCTTCAGTTTTGCGTGTAATGGTTTTTACCGTGGTTTTGGTTTTTTGTATTCTTACCTATTTCCTAGTTGAAGAGAATTCTCGCTGATTCAAAACGTCCTGAGTCAGGGCACCCAATTGGCGGTTTTCCCAGTCCTTTTATCCCGTATTCCCTGTAGGGTTTTGTCCCCAACACCCTGCTTGGGACCCCTACCTTTTTGCCTTTCCCCCACTCGAAAGGGAGGCATTTTTCCACGCTCCAGCCGAGGTCACCAATGCTGGTTTCCCCCCCACCCACCCCCGTGTTCTGGCGGTTTTCCATGTTTCGCGGCGTTGGCGGGTCTTTCAACTTGGTCCGCCCAGGTCCATCTCTCCGGAAAATTTCGGTTCCCAAACCAGTCCCTCGCAACCTAAAAGGAGCTTAAGTCCTCCCCCCCGGACCTTCGCCCTGTTCCCTTACCGTTTCGCCAGCTGTTTGAAAACGGGGGCTCGTCCTTTGCAGATTTTGGAGCGTGAGTCTTCGGAGTATTATGTCACGCCAGTCAACATTGAGATCCTGAAGAGGAGAAGTTCTTCCCCTCCCTTTCTGAAGGTTCTGCATTCATGCCGTCTCTTTCTTATTCCCCCCTACCTCGTTGTGGTGAGACTCGGAATTCGCCTTTTTTGTGCCCAATTCCACTTAGCTTTTTTTCTTCTAGGAATCTTTATTTTTCGACGTTGTTTTTTCTCGCGTTGTCAGCATCCCTTGCGACGCTGCCCATTATGAATACCCGGCAGATTTCCCGTTAGGTCTGGAAGTTTTTTGAGATCTGTCTGATTTCACGCAGCTTGTGGAGTTTTGTACGGGGCTTTACCGGCTTTTTTGGCCTCAGCTTGTTTCCCCTCGATCTACGTGTGCGTCCGTTTGACACAAGCCCGGGTTGGACCGGGAAGCCTTCCGCGCTCCCCCTGTTTTTGGTGAGTTCACCACCCCCTTTTTGCCGGTCCTCTTTTTTCTGGATGTGTCCTCTTTCCGAGTTGACAAGCGTGAGCCACAGGCTCTGTGGTTTTTTCTAGGTGGTTCTTTTTCTAGTTCGACCCTTTGGCCTCCCACGCGGGCCTTTTTCTTTCCCCAGGTCTCCTTCTCCTCGTACCCCCCTTTAATAAGCGACACTTGCCCCAGGTATTTTTGCCCTGGACCCAGAAGCCCAAAACAACCCCCCCCCCCCCCCCCCCCCCCCCCCCCCCCCCCCCCCCCCCTACTGAAACTGGGCTTTCCCCCCCCTGCTGGTCGTTTTATGTTTTTCCTCTACCCTTTTGGCCATGTAGGGAAAACTTAACAGGACCTTCGGAAACATATCCCCTACGCGTTTTGGGGCTAACGAGCACCTGAGATCTTTTTTTTTTTTTTCAGAATCCAGTCAGGGTGGGGTTCCGGAAGAAGGCCCCTTTTCACAGGTTTGTAGTTGCCATTGCCTGGTCGGGGTCAAGCCGGTCCGTGGCCAGTTAGGTTCCCATTGCGGGGTCCTTCTTTGAAATTTCGGGTCCCCCCCGGCCACGTCGCGCGCGGTAGAGTGCAACCCACTTAGAATGATCTTCCACGAGCAGCCGCTTGCCAATTCCCCCGTTGCCCGCCCCACGGGAGTGAAACCCGACCTTGGACATGATGCGTTGCTGTCCGTCTTTTTACGTAGAAGACCCTGTCCAAAAAAGTGCGGACCTTTAAGGCGATCCCGGCATCCCAGGAAGAAAGGACCCCTGTTGGCTGTTTGCGACTGAATGTTCTTTTTCGCCCCCCTTTTTGTTTCAGGACTGCTTTTTTCCTTTTTTTTTCGCCGCTTCTAATCGGGTTTCTCGCCCTGACGTAGGCAATTGCCCCCCGGGCAAAAGGTTTCTCGGAAACACTCCTTCCCCTTTTCCACTTTTGTTGTTGAAATTTGCGTTTTCGCCCCACGTTAGGGGTCCACCCCCTCTGCCCGTTGCTATCAGGACCGCTCCCTTGAGTCGCTGGCAGTATCTGTTGTTTTCCCCCTTCAAAACCAGACCGCCTTGGCGGTACTTATTCCCTGCCGATGCCCGCAACCCGACCCCCCCAGTCGTTAGGAGCTCCTTTTCCCCCCCACGCTTTTGAACTACACTTCCATGTCCTCTTTTTTTCCCACTTGGTGGGGTTTTGTGATGCGGGGCACGCCACAGAGTCCTGGAAATGTAGTCCAAGGGCCTCCTTTCCCTTTTTTCTTGGGAAATCCAGCCCGGAGGCGCCCGATGCCCGGGCGTTCCGAAGGCGTTTTAGCCTCACAACCATTTCGCTTATGTTAGTCACCTCGTCGTTGCACGTTTTCCCTTAGGAAGGACTGTTTGTGCGCCTAGCGCCTTTCTTCCGAGTAGTTGAATAGGGTCCCCTTTTTCCCCTTTCTCTTTGGAGGGAACCTTCCCTTGGTGTTTCACCGGACTGCTCCAACGTTTCCCCCTTCGCTCGCCACAGAGACCGGTCGTTTTCCCCATCCCCCCAACGGAAGGTTCAGGCCTTCAGAAGAAACCTGGTCTTTGGTCCACTGTTGCGTGACTTCTCCCCGTGTCGTTTGCCCGTCGCGGTTAGTGAAAGAGATCCCCCACGAGAATGTGGATCCCTCGGGAATAATAACGTTTTTGTGCGCTAAGTTAAACCCTTCCCCGACAACGGTGGTTGATTCGCGCCTTGAACTTTCCCTCCCGTTGACCGTAGTTGGGTGGCGAACTCTGTGCCCTCTTTTAATCCCACCAGTGTCCAAGGAAAGTTCCCTACGCCGTTCGACAACACTGCTCTCCCTTGACCCCGGTTGCGGGGACCGCCCGGCCTTTTCGCTTTAATTTCCTGAGCGCGGAATGCGGTTTGGCAGGTTCGTGCCACCACTTTTACGTATTGTGAAGGGTCCGATCCTTAGTCTACAAAAGCGCACCGTCTCCGGTGTGCACGAACCTTTTGGGACAGAAGACGTGTTCCCCCTCTATGCCCCGCTCTGCACCTTCTCCACCCGGTTCTACTTTAGGACGGATTTGGCGCGTTTTCCTCCTGCTTCCCTGTAGATGGTTGTTCGGGAACCTCGTTCGGGTCCTTGGCCGGCGAGCCCCTCCGCACGCCCTGGCCCCCCTCTGGTTCTCAGTGGAAGGTTTTTTTTCTTTTTAGATGAGTGTGGGACGGACATTTTGTCCCGTTTTGCACCCGTGTCTCCCCTCACTTAAGGTATTGGTGTTTTCATATGGTTTGATCTACCACCTCAGGGAGGTCGTGGTTTTTTTGAGACTTCTGCCGAGCTGAACAGGCCTCCTCCCCTACTTCCGATCTTGGGGCCTTTTTTTGGGATCAACAGAATTTCTTGTCTTTTAAAGGCATTCTTTGCCGTTGTCCGGGTTCCCCCGAGTTGGGCCCCAGTTGAAGCCTGTGGTGGCTGTCCTTGTTCTGTTTCCGAAAGATTTGGCCCTTTCTTGTGGGAGTTTTTTTCCCAAGGCGGGCGTTTGAAAAGGCCGTAAGGGCCCTTCGTGGGCACCGTTCTCCTGCCCCCCAATTCCCTGGCGGATTTTTGGCTGTTACTATCATTTTTTCCCGGGATTGGAAACCGGTGTTCGGGCCGTTCGCCGAAGGGGCCCCGCCCTTTGCACCGCGCCATGGGATTTCCTGGTCGCATTTTTCCGTTGCAGGTGGGGGCCCAACGGTGCTTTTTTTCCCTAGATTCGACTACTAGGGGTGCCTTTTTACGAGCATTGACCCTCTTTTGGAGGGTTTGTACTGACTTTCCGCTTCTTACCCCCTCAGGTTTCCATTCCCCCGTCCACGCTTCAGTGACGGTCTTTTCAGTCCAGGTCAATGAAGATCCCCCGGGAACTCCCGGCCTTCCGTCCTGCTGTAATAGGCTTCTTTTTCTTGTTCTCCCGACGTTTTTGCTCCCCGTCCTTTTGCTGCGTCGTTTTTCGGGACCCTTTCTCGTTTCTGTCCCAAAGGAAATTAATGGTTTCTCACGGGGTCGAGGAAGGAAGTCCCGGCATCGACCCCTCCAAGTGAGGGCCATACGCATGCGGTTTATGGAAGTAGGGTTGTCTTCCCTTTTGGTCTTGTTGATTTCCCCCCCCTCTGTCCGAGGAGACGTTTGAGTTTACGTTCCCACGCGCTGCGGTTGGCGCCGGGCGTTTTGAGAGAACGTAGTCTTCCCCTATTCTCCCGAGTAATTTTTTCTGTGGACAGATGGAGGTTCCTCCGAGTATCGCGTTTTGTCGTTCTCAGGGAAGGAGGAGCCCTTTTGTGGAACGCTACCCCATTCCCGGATCCCCCGCCTGTTTGGTGTTGCGGTTGCCCCTCCCCATTTTGAAGAGTTTTTTTCAGTCCCGAACGTCTTCTTTTTGGCGGGTTCAACCCATGAGATCGGCGACCCTTTTGAAGGCAACCCCCAGCCGGTATCTTAACCCCTCACCCCAGTGAGGGATCCCTTCTAACGGGAACCAATGTACGTTCGTTTTTTCTCCCTTTCCGGGACTGGACCTCCTGGCTGTTTATGTCTCCTCCTCTCCCCAAACTTAGTCTTCATGCTTTTCCGCCGCCCCGAGTCTTCTCGGTTTCGGCCCCCCCCCCCGCCGGCATGTTTTCGCGCGGGCCGCCTGACTTTCTTCTTATCTTCCTTCCCATTTTTTTTTTTTTAGAGATTGATAGCATGGAACTGTTTTTCCTCGCTTACTGCCTTCACTTGACCACGTTGGCCTTTTTTTTTTTTTTTGAAGAACCTCCATGGCCGAACCCTCGATCGTTCGTAACCCCCTCTGTCCTTTCCCTTTTTGGCGAAGTCGGATCGATGCGACGGGCGTTTTCCTTAGGATAGGGATGGTTGCTTTTCCCTTTTGCTTTTTGATTGTCTCTCCCGATCTCCTGGTTTTTCTTTTTGACGCCCGTCGACGACGGAACCTCGCTGCTTTTTTTTTCTGAACCTCTTGGTGATTTTGTTGGCCGCCCCCCAAGCTTGAATAATTGAGCGTTCCCCCCCTTTCTCTTTTAGCGGGTGCTCAAGCGTCCCCTTTGGTGCTCTTCATAGGGCGCCCTTTTTTGGCTCCTCCCGGCCGTTACTCGCCGCAGGCTTTATCTGCTCCAGATACCTCGTACCACGTAATCCTTTCCGACAAGTCCCCACCATTTTAAACGGGACGGCCATTTCTTTCCCCTTGCTAATGGTTTTGTGTCGACAATAGTAGCATATACCCATTTTTTTTGGGAAGGTCGTCCCCACAGCTTGCAGTGCCGAGTATTGCATGCTTCGGCGCCCCTCGGAATCGGCGATCGGCTTCTGCCAAACGATTGAAGCCGAGTCCTGTCCTCGGTATGCTTTTTTGGCCTCGTTGCTTGATTGGACCGGCCCCCCCCAACCCCACCCATTAATAGTCGGTCCGGGGGACGGGTTCTCTGCCTCAGGCCCATAGTATCATTTTAACCGTTTTTTTTCTGGCTGCGTAAGTTTTCCGTCCCTCCTGCTCGACAAGTTTTTTGAAGAAGGTTGCGGCCTTGCCAAGGTTTGGCACCATCACGATGTCCCCCCCCCACCAGTTCTTGCTCGTGCCTTTTCAATGGATTCGGGCCCCTTTTTCCGGAAGCCTGAAGGGAGACTATACTTGGCGTTCCAGGGACAGTTGCGCTGTCAGGCAGAATGTTTCCGTAGCAGAAAGGGGAAATCCCTCCCCCCCCCTTTTGTCCCTAGAAGATCCTTCTCCTCTTCTGCCGTTAGTCCCTTCCCGGTCTGGAACCCCCGGCCTAGGTACACACCTCACCGACCCTCCTTTTACCCATTTGAACATGATCCGGGCACGGCGCCCCTGTTTGTCATGCTTCTGCTGGATCGTGGGACCAGTAGTCAGTGATTTCGAGGGTAAGAGCCTGTTTCCGTTCTCTCCCCGCCCCGTCGCCACTTCCAGTTTTGCTCTTCTTGGTTATTCCGTTCCCCACCCCCTTCCTTACTTTCCAAGGACGTCGTTTTGAAACTCTCCTTCCCGATGATGCTCCGCGTCACTTTTTTGGGGCGATCGTTTGCCTTCTCAAACCTTAGTTTGCCCCCCCGAGCGTCCAGGACAGGCCGGACTCGTCCCCTGAGAATTTTTTTTCCCCCACCCTGAAGCTGAAATCGTTCTCCCCTCGTTAGTTATGAAGTGCCTCTTAGATTCTCAGGGCGCCCCCATAGCCCTTGCTCCAGTAGAGTTTCCGACCGCGGAAGGGCTTGCCAGGGGTCTCCCTTTCCCCTCCATAAATCCTTTTCGTTTTGGTTCCCCCACACCCCCCTAACAGCCCCTACGCTCGTCCATGGAGTTTTTGCTTAGTTCCCCCTTTCCCCCCCCAGTTAAATGCCCAGTTCCGTCGGGCCTACTGTTTTTTTGACCTCGGCGTCACAGTTTAAGGAACAACTTAGTCAGGCTATTTTTTAGAAGATTACCCCACAGCTCTTCCTTCATCCTCCTTTGAAATCCTTTTGTTGAGCAGACCTTTTTACACCCCGCATTTTCTGGAAGACTAATTAAAAGAATAAGGGAGCAGGGACTGTGCCCTTCCTGACACGATTTTTCCACCGGGAACCTGGCCTCCCCCCCTGGCTTTTAACTCCATACGGCCGTCTGTACAAACGCCGGACTTTTCCGAGAAGGTTTTTCCCTGTGTTTTGCGCGACATTTGTTTGGTTGTGTCCAACCCCAGACGGGTTTGTAGGGAGATGTTAATTTCTTTTTTCCCACAATGCGTCTTGCCTTTATATGCCACCCCACTTCCCTTGCGACGGGCGAGTTTTGAGGAAGAGATGGTGAAAGTTTTTCCATCCCGAATTTATCGTAGGGGGTGCGTGCTTTTCGTGTCATTACCCCGGTCGGCAGGTCTCTTTTTTCTAGCCCACCGGGACGAGGCCGTCAGTTGCCTCCCTTACCTTAGACATTGGTGTTTTTTGATCGGCATTTCTTGGTCTCCGACTGTCTGTTGATGGCAGTTTTGACCGTTTTATCGCTTTTTCCGAAAGGGCTTTTCCCCTGGGTTTGTTCGAGAAACCTTCCCCTCCATGGCGGTTCGTCTTTTTTGTCCCGAGCCTGAGCCAGTTCCCCAAATTCTAAGGACAGAAACCCAACCCAACGTTCTTTTTTGGCTTGGTTTGGAGAAGACCCCCTGCGTGGGATAGTTATGTTGTCCCCCCAGGAGGCCGGAGGTCATGATTTTGGGGTGGGGGAACTTCACAAGGGTTGCGTTGGTTCTCCCATCTCTGAGGATGGGTTCTTCGCCCCAAATGGTGGTGCTTTTCTTTTGCCCTGATGGGGGGACCGTGGAAAAATGGGTCCCCTCTTTGAACAAAGGTCCTCGCGGGTTCATCCGTCTCTTGGGCCCCCTGGCGTGGAACCCGGGCGGGCCCATTCAGAGTGGGACCTTTCCCGTCGAACGTGTTGGCACCGTTTGGATAGGAAGGTCCCCCCCCCCTTTTGTCGGTTTTTTTTTTTTTTGTGAGACGTGTCAACTTGGGGATCTGTTCTTTTTGAAGCACTCACCCCATTCCTCTTTCCTCACTTGCAAAATATGCCCTCCTTTCTGTGCGGTTCCCGATGGCGAAAGGCCACGCCCCCCCCCTTCCCCCTCCCACCCGGCTTTCTTCCTCCTATGCCAGTCCGAGACAGACATAGGTTCCTCCAGACTTATTGCATGATCCCGGCCCTGACTAGGGTCTCCTTTCTTCCTGAAGGGAGCTCGGGGTCCGGCCCCCTTGTGAGATGGTCCCCGACCTTCTTTAGATGCCGAAGATCTGCTCCCTCCCAAAAATGATTTTGAAGGATCCTTTTGCCGTAGTCCCCCTTGTTTTTACCGATTTGTAGATTTGCTTTGAAGTGGTTCTCCGCTCCCTGTTTGAGGAACAAAGAGCTCGCCCTGTTCCTGGGAGCCGGATTTCGCGACTTATCTCACTACGAGCCTTGAGACCCCGTGGGGGAGTCCCCCTTTTCACTCGAGGCGGTTCCAGCAGTGTCCCCTCATTTTTTTTCTTTGGACCCATCAATTGCAGACTGAAGACCAGTCCCTTCAGTCCCCCTGCTGTCTTAAAAGAAAACATTCCTTTCCGGCCGACCCAATTTATTCTTCTCGTGTTTTCCTTCTTTTTCAACCTCCAGAGTAAAGATTTTAATAACTGATCGTTAGCTTTCTTGAATTTAGACGCGGCCTTTTGAACTACTGGTCTATTGCAGGGGTGTTCGGATCTGGACTTCCGCCCATGCTGGATAACTCCCTTCCACCAGTAGGAACGGCACGATGGAATCGTTTGACTGCAGGAGTTAGAGGGACCCCCTTCCCCTTATATATAACCCTGCCTTCCCCTTTTTTTTTTTTTCTATCTGATGGGGTCCTAGACCTTCCTTTTTCTCCTTCTAAGAGAGATCCGAGGTCCCTTTCCTTTAGCATTCCGACCCCCCCCATTGGAGACTTTTCCCCATATTGGCGTCCCTTCGAGTTAGGAAGCTCGACTCCTCTCTTTCGACATGGAAGGTAAAGGACCGCTTCTGGTCTTTTGGGAATTTGATCCGGCTGTTTTCCCTCAGCTTTTTTACCGATATCCTGGCGCCGTAACCCAGCCGTTTTGCTTGAAAACGGATGTCCTTTCCCCGCCGCTAGTGGGTGTCTTTTGGACTCCCCCCAGTCCTTGAACCTCTTTCACCACCGTTTCTAATGGTCCTAAAAGGTCCAGTTCTTTTGTCCTGTCCTAAGAGGTCCCGCGACCGTTTTCCCTTGGTACCCTTTTTTTCCCCCCCTTCTAAGGTTTGCTTAGTAATTTTTTGGACCCCCTCCCCTGTTCCAGGGCCAACTAAGTCCCCATTTTTCCTTCCCATTTTTTGGCGTTCCCCCTCTCCTTATTCTTTCCACAACTCTGAGAGGGTTTTGGACCGCACCCCCACCACCTCCATGCACCCGCCCCCACTATCGTAGCTTTTAACCCTGCCTTACACTCATTTTCCATCTTCCTTCATTCCCCATCTTGAAGACATATGCAAGTCTAACCGCTTTCTCGAGAGCGTTTTTTTAAGCCCGTCCTGTCCAACTTTGCCTGAAGGTCTTTTCCTCTTCAGTAAATCCGACAAAGACTCTTGGTGTCTTTTTCCTTTCTTCACTCGGAGTTTGACCCTGCTCTCCTCGTGATCTGACCTTCCCCCCTTGTCTCACGTTGTTGAACGGACCGGGTCCCCCCCGAGGCTTGGCTTCGATTCTTTTTTCTGACCTAAGAAGGTCCACCTCGTTTCCAGATCTCCGTAGTTCCCCCCCCCTCGACTGACATTGACGCTTTGCAACGGCAAAATTTAAGTAGGTTTCCCCCCCCCTGTCCCTTCAGCAATGTTCTTTGAATAGTTTCCTTCGCCCGTCCGGATGGCCCCCGGGCTGTCCCCCTTTCCCCCCCCAGTTGCACAGTCCTCCCCCTTGGTTCAAACGGCCCGGTCTTTCCTTGGTCCCCCGCCCCGGAACCTTTATGGCTGTCTTTCTGAGGTCTGTCTTTAGGCAGTTCTTTTTTCCCATGTGTCGAGGCGGTACCACACGGTGACTGAGGTCCTTTTTTCCTCGCCGTACTAAAATGTGTAGGTAGTCCCCCCCCCCCAGCGTCTTTTTCCTTTCCCCCCCTCGCCGCCCCCCCCCCCCCGCCCCCACCCCCACCCGCCTTGTTCAGTCACCATGTACCTCCCCCACTCCGTACTACCTCAGCCATCCCTGCCCCCTTTGTCTTCTCGTTAGAGCGTCATTTGCACGCCCTCTTTTACCTTAAGTAGAATGTACGGACCGTTCGACTGTCAGGAACGTTTCCTCCGCAATCGTCCTTTTTTTTTCCCCCTTCTTCGCACTCCCCCTACCCCCTTGTTCTCCCTTGAGTAAGTCGATGACCCTCTGAAGTGAAGAAAACTTCCTGTCTGTCTTAAGACCCTTTCTCCCCCTCCGATTGAATGCCCCCCCTGTCATCGCTTTTGCGTAGATGTTTCCCTCTCTGTTCCGTCCGACGCCCGTGACACTTTACTTGCACGCCTCCGCCTTGAATAACCGCTATCTTTGTCCTCCGAAGGTCCCAGGGCCGTTGAGTCCCTTCTTTGTTCCCCCCCCCCCCCTCTACCCCCCAAACCTTTTTTTTGACGGGCAGCTGACACGTCTCGCCCCCCCCATTTTCGTCGGACTGTTGCGTAACTGTTTTCTCCTCTTTTTCCTGTTTCCTCGCGTGACCTGCTCTAACCCCCCCTCTACCCATTTCTAGTTGTTCCCCAGTCGTTGAGCTTTCGGTGAACGTTTTTTATTTTTCCGGGCTGTCTCTTTTTTTCTTCCCCCTTACATACAGTGCGCCCCTTTCTTTACTACTGTTCCCCTCCCCCCCTCCTTCACACTGTCTCCGTTCACTCTCCCCCCTTTTTTCCGTTTCCGGCTGCCGACCAGCTGCCAACGTCTACGCCCTGGAAAGGTTGATGTTTTGACGAATTCTTCCCTCATCAACGACACCCTTTGTTCTTTTTTTCTCCCCCTCCCCCCACGCGATTTTACACAGGACTCACGAGCCCTTTGGATGCGGCTTTTGCCTAACTACACTTTTTTTTTCCCCTACCTGGCAGGGTTTCCCAACCCCCGACTCCCCCCAATCACTCCGTTTTGTAATGCTGCGAGTTTTCCGCTCTTTTTTGAGATACAGAATTGTAGGGCCCGTTAGTCCTTTTTTTGTGTTTCCCCAAGGAAGTTGATGGCATGGTTTTCCGTCCTCGTCTGAAACAGCAAGAAACAATTGATCCGTCTGACACACCCCCCCCCCCGCTGCCCCTCATTCCATGAGGTCCGTCGGTTCCTTTACACCCCCCCCCCCCATCTCGGCTGGTGTAAAGACTTACCACGCTTCCCCCCACCCCAAGTGCTGCATTTTTTACCTCTTAGCCCCACACGCCTCTCACTAGTTCGGACTTGCGTTGAATTTTACTTGAGCTTTTAATTTTTCTCTCCTCAGGTCTTTTTTTTCCTGATAACGGACCCAGTAGAAGGGGGGTCAACCACCCCATTTCCCTACACCCCCCCACCCCCCAGATTTTCTCTTGGAGACTTGTAGAGCTACCAATTTGATTTGCTTGGGAAGCCCCCCCCCCCCCCCTCTCATACGCGTACTTTTTGTTTCTGTCTATTGTTCTTCTCTCCCTGTTGCAATTTCTTTACGAAACCCTTTCCCGGATTTGGCAAGGCGTTCCCTCCCTTTCTTTGACTGACAAACACAGGACTCCGGTTTGTCCACATCTTTTTTTTTTTTCTCCCTCTCAAGGAAGAATTACAGATGAATAAGGCAACGGTTTTTTTGGGCGTAAGACCAGACTGGCGGATTCGTATTTGTGTTTTTTTTTCCACCAAAGGTATTATCGGCCCGTGTGTTCTGATTGACTTTCTTGTTCTTCCTCCTCAGGCAGCGGACCCGCTCCCCTATTGCTCCTTTCTTGATCTTCTCCCGAAGGAACCGTTTTCCCCTGGATGATTTCTTTTTTTTTGAATTTCTTCCTTTGAACTTGAATAAAAAACCCCTTGGCTTTCCGTCTCGTATCTTTCCCCCCCGCCGACAGTGGAAGTATTACCCCAGAAGACACCTTTAGACCTTGCACCCCCCTCCGACACCCGTTCTTGTCTTCTTTTTTTTGATCATTTTTTCCACGGGGGAGGTGGAATTGGACCGGCTTTTGTTTAATGTTTCTAGTGACCCCTTTGGGGCCACAGACCCAAACGTAATGGCAAATTGCCTTTCGTTTGACCCTTATTTTTTGCGATACGGACAAGACCTCCTGACGCGGAAAGGAGTGGATACCCAGAAGAATTTGGGGTCCTTTCTCCACAACAAAGCGGCGGAAACGCCTCTTCTTTCCCGTCTCCCTATCGGGCCATTGTTTACTCTCTTCCTCCCCCCCTGACCCCCGTCCAGACTTTTGGGGATTTGGCCCCCCCACCGTCGATTTGAGTTTCCTCCCCTTGCTCTTAGGTCACCACTTACCCCCCCCCACCCAGCCCCTCTTCTCTCCCATGAAGATGCTCAACTTCTACACCATTTGTGGAATCCCTCCTTGCAAGAAGGGGCTTCTTGGTCTCTGGTTTTCTTCTTTTTTTGGGGGTCGTTGTCGATGTCATGAAGAAACCCGCCCCCTCCCCTGGATTGAGTAGATTTTTTTTGACTCTGGTGACACAGAACCGATCCACACCAGCCACCCCCCCCCTGCCCGACCCCGGTTCCCCCCTTCCCCCCCCCTCGGTATGCTCCCTTCTTTTTTCTTTTAGGCCAGTTCTGTCCAGCCCACACCGGCTTTGCCCGTGTCAAATAACACGACCACATGCGAATCCTTCTTTCGTAGTTTGATTGGGTTTCCCCCCGCCTCCCAGCACGTAGTTTTGACCTCCCCGGGGTGCGGCCAACACCACCCAGTTGCAGAGGCCGAGTCGCCCCCCACCCGTTTCTCTCCCGTTGGGTTCAACGGGACCCAGGGTTTTATTTTCTCAACCGTCTTTTCATCCACCAGCCTTTTGTTGGTCAACCTCGAGATCCCTTTTTGCCTTTCTCGCCCCCTTTTTTTCCTCGAACCCCCTACTCCCCCCTTTGGGAGGTTTCTTGACTTTCCCAACTGACCTAATTGTTGCTCCGCTGGGGAACGCTTTTCACTGGAAGTCCACAGAACTACTTGGTTTATAATTTTATAGGCCCGTTTCCCCCCGGTTTGCAGAGTGATATTTGCCTTCCTTCACTTGAGGGCCCTCCCTTGAAGGTTGATGTGTGTCGCTTAACTTTCATGAGTTTGATCTTTTCTTTTTCAA
>Ga0179593_1635423_pt1 | contig 17929 bp, 14 predicted proteins | sample CZODoug2_1_08_16_FD_185931 | JGI IMG/M metagenome (GOLD analysis project Ga0179593, IMG submission 185931) | Vadose zone soil fungal communities from Angelo Coast Range Reserve, California, USA - CZODoug2_1_08_16fungal (PacBio error correction) | ecosystem: Environmental > Terrestrial > Soil >... | reverse complement strand
CGCCGACAACTCCGCCTAGTCCAAGCCTGAACGGACCCCGCTTCCCCCGTCTTATTTCGAGGCCTCAGACGACCCAGCTCCTTTGCGCAGACGAAAGTGACGGCTCTCTTCTTCCCCTTGCTTGGATCTACCGAGCAGCCATTTTTTTCACTTTATGCCAAGAGGGCATCCCCCTCATTCTCTTTCCTTCTTACCTTTTGCAAGGAGAGATTACTTTACGGCTCCGGCGATAATCCGATGGTGTTGAGGCGGCATGCTCCCAATTTGGCTGCCAAGCCATCATAGCCCCCCTCTTCACTCCATGTCCCATTTTCTGGGCGTTATGTTCCGCCCTGCACTAGCGAGCCTCTTTCCTCGCTCGCTTGCTCTTCTCAGCCTAGAGGAGATCGATGCCCCCCCTTTCATCTCCTTTTGTCTCTTCCACCTTCGCGCGATAATCCCACTAGGCGGCTCCAGGCGGCACTTCCGACCTGGATCGTACTTTCTTCCTTCCGAGCTTTGGCCACGGAAACTTCGACCATTCGACCGCAGAGGTTGCCGAACTGCGGCTTTTTGGTGATGACGGGCACCTTGTTCTTCAGTCTCTTTCCTCTTTCCTCAACTTCCCGCCGCAGACATCGTGCGCGGTTCTGCTTTTCTTTCGCATTTTGCACCTGCGCGATCTCGGCGCGGTTCCCTCCTTCTTGCTCCACGCTTATCTGACAACAGGGCCGCTTTTCTTTGGCACCTCTCCTTGAGTCCTTACATGCTTAACGCAACCTTTTCCGAAATACGGTGGTGCCGCTCCACGACGGCCGCCAGCCGCTCCCCCCAGACCGTACCTCCTCTCCCTGGAAGGTCGGAACCCATTGCAACGCGATCTTGCCTTTTTCTCTTTTCATTTGGATCTCACGCGGCGGCGAGGAACTGCCGACGGCCGAGTCCTTGTCGTGAATCCCGACCCCCTTTATCTTTTCCCCAGTTTTTCTCCCCCCTTCTGAAGTCGGAGTTGTTTCCATGGTGTCCCTCCTTTCTTGCCCTTTATGGAAACGCCCGCTCCCCTCCCTGGATCTTCGTCATAGCGAAGGAAGCTTGAATTCAGGATCCCCTCTTTTTTGCCGAGCTGCGCGGGAGCATTCTTCTCTCTCCCCCCCGTGACCCCATTGGTTGCCGGGCTCGCGACATAGGGCGCAACTTTTGATCAGCGCCTCTGATGACGACTTTTGGACATCTCTGAAGAACGAGTCCCGGCTCCTCTTGCTTCGTCCTTCTCACCTGTTGGTGGCCTTCTTTCGTCCTTAAGACTTTCTGGCCGAGGGACAAGATGTTTAGCACGGCGGAGTTTGCCCCATAAATTCCTCCCCCTCCCCCCTCTTCCATTCGTTCTCGCCCCAAAGCCCCGACCTTGCGAAATCCCCCATTCACTCCGTCTTTTTTCTATACCCTTGTGACTCGAGAGGATCCCTCAGATAAGAGCCTGGCGCTCGCGGTTCTTCGTCAGTCTTTTTCCTTTGTCTCCCCGCGTGTCTCAACTGCCTGAAAGTGTATTTTTTCCGATCTTGTCCTTTACGTGATCGTCGCCATTAGTTGTCGACTGGGCTCGTCTTTCAAGCCGAGTCGCTTAACGTGATTGTTACTTTCGGACTTTTCGTGCGCTTGCGCAGAAGATCACTTTCCTTTTCCAGCGCTGTCCTGGCCTGACTCTCCCAGTTTTTCCCGTTAGTTGCCCGTAGCGATAGTTAGGTCCTTTCCATGCTATCTCTTATTTCCTTTCTTTTTTTGCCGACTTCGGATTCTCTTTTTTTTTTTTTTGTTTACCTTTTCGATCTCTTCTTACGCACACCGCCCACCCATCCTTTGTTGTCCCCCTTAGCAGCTCTCTTGCCGTTCGATAAATTTTTTAATTAAAAACAAAGCTAAAATTCCTTCATTCCCCTCGTTCGTTCCCGTGTTTCTAGCTCGTTCGCTCGTCACGACGAGAGATCTGTCATTTTTCCCCCTTCTTCGCGGACCTTTTTGAAAGTGAATGTCTCATTCCTCCTTTTTGTATGTTTTTTTTTTCTTTTCGTGTCCCGACGTTCCGCGCTCTTTTTGCGTTCCGATGCCCACTCGACCACTGCAGGACGGACACCCAAGATGGCCAACTACAATGTCCCCTAGTTCTCCCCCCGTCTCGATGTCCTCTTTTTTCCCATCCCTGATCTTTTTCCCGAGGTCGTCCAAAAGCCAAGCTCTCTCTGATCCTCTTTTCGCGCTGAAGTATCGTCCTCCCTCTCCTCAGTCGGCCTTGCCTTCAGGGTCCGTCGTTTTCCTGCGCAACGACTACCTTTGAGCTCACTGCTCTCGTGGCTTCTTCGTTTTGCCGACACAGTCATGGGAAGTTCACCGTTTCCCTGGCCCCTTTACTCCCCCTCAGAAAGGCGTGGATGGCCCGCAGTGCGGTGAAGACGAAGCAAGAGGTACTTTTCCCCTAATCGAAATTTAAAAGACAGATAATCTTTTTACCATCTGTCTCCTTTATAATCCCGACTTTTCGGCGATACGGTCCATGGTATGCCACGAAAGAATGGAGGATCGAGCATCTCCTCGCCCTGGCGCCTCTCCTTTACCACTGAAAGGTCTCAGATTAATTAGCTCGCGCTCTTCCTGGACATTGCCGTCTGCAGTAGGACGGGTATGTTTCAGACCCCTATAGAAATCAGGCCCGCGCCATGCTTTGTCCCCCTCTACCTCCTTTCTTCCCCCTTCTTAGTAGCTTCAAAGAGAGGACTTCCCCTCCCTTTTATTTTCCCCCACATTGATGGATCCTCATCGCTCCCTTGACTGCCGACCTTCCTGGGTCATCTTTGTCCTTGATTTTTTTATCAGGATGTGCTCAAGTAGTCTGAAGCTTCAACCACAGTGTCCTTTGCACCTTCCCCGTTTTTCCTCCGCATGGAGGAATACCTTTGTTTTAGAGCACCGCGATTTGAATTGTTCTATTTACGCTTCCGCTTTACTCGCCGAGAGGGACTCCTTCCGCTCCTGCCTAATCACTTTTTCTCCCTCTGCTCCGGTCGGTTCCCCTTCGCCATGATTGAAGAACACCCCTTTTGTTTTTTCCCCTCACTCCGCTTCCCGTTTCGGCAATCATAGTTCTAGATTGTTCTAAATCCCCTCAGTTAGAGTCTTTTTCTTTTAATACGTAGATCCAGTCCCGGCGTGCCCTCTTTCCTTATGGTGTGGATAGCCTACGTTGTCCCTTTCTGAACCCTTGGCAATCGATCCTATGAGAGATAGATTGTTGCCCCTTCCCCCTTTGCATCATATAGAGTTTTTCAGCGCGCAGTTCGCACCTCGCCGCCATTGCAGAAGCTGGTGGCCCGAATGTTTGGATTTTCGCAAGCTTGAGAATCGCCCCCCCCCCCATCGTGATTTCATTCTTTCTTTTGCGATACCTAGAAGGCATGATCTCCGTCGATACGAACGGCGAACTCCTCCCGGCTGCCCGGATAACTAGGCATGATCACACCATTCTCCCGGTCTTCCCTGGAAGAGCCATTCCTGAAGAAGTCTATTTTATGCGCATTATTGTCGGAGGATAGACTTAATACTGGCGGCCGAGGCCAGATCGGTAATACAGTTGCTTTCGCCGTCTCTTACCTTCCTCAGTTTGTTGTGTGGATCTAGACGCCGACCTATTCTTCTATATCAGAGACAAGTCTTTTAAGGAAGCTTCCGGCCCTTTGGGAAGTCCCTCCCCCTCACGAGAAGAACGTGAGCCTCCCCCCGAGACGCGTGTATTGCGGCGGACGGTACCGAGTCCCGGTTTAGAAAATTGCCGTCGTTATGGCATCCTTCCTCTTTTACATTATTTTTCGTTAGCTGGCTCTGATCGTTTACCGTTCATCATTCGCTGGTTAGCTTGAAGCCTCCAGATGTGATGCGGCTTCCCCAATGCCTTCAACCGGGGAGATGATCCACGACCCCGTTGTTCCCTGTTCCCCCCCCCCCCCAGATCGCAAATGGAGAGGGGCTAGAGAGCCCTCGACAGATTCAATGACTTGGCTGCCCCTTTGATCTACGCATAGAGGAGACCAAAGTTTCAGCGCCGCGAACTGGCGCGATCACCGTTCCCCTTTCGCGTGAAAGTATTCCAGGAAACTGGACATTTTTTTTCAGGTCGATCCCTGGACACTTGCCCCTTGGTTGTCACGATCTCTGCCACGCCACCTCTAGGTTTCGTCCCCGTCCAGGTTCCTGATGGTGCCCTCGGGCACAGCTTTTATTTCCATCAACCCCGTCCCAGAACGAGGGCGCTTGTAAAACTGATTGTTCGGCCGCGCAGCCCTTCTTCTCCCTTATATCGTAGGAGGTCATCTGCCAAATTCTTCCGGCTCCCTTCCACACCAGCGCCTTTTACCTAATTTCTTGCCAGCAAATGTGGTCATTCCTTCCGTTTTGCCCATCGGAGAAAGAACGCCCGACAGCCGAGCCATCCCCCAGTCTTCAGCAGATTTCTTTTCCTTGTAAGTCGGCAAATCCCGATGAGCGAGTCATCAGCATTCCGAGCTTCCCAGAGCCGTTCACGAGAAGTTCACTCCCTCAGAACGGTCGCGACCAGCTGGCGAAATGTTATTGCGGGCCCAGCTCTCCCAGCACGACCCGGATCCTCAGCGGTAGGACGACCGTTATCGCAGGATTCCGCATCGCGCCTTCTTAAACTTCTCGTAGGACTTTCTCTCTCGGAGCATCCCTCCCTAGCGATCCGCCCTTTCGGCCCTCGACCCTGTTGTTGAACTCTCCCAGGTTTGGAACACCCTCAAAGATGCTACGCCTCCGCGATTTTTTTGTCTTTCACAGGAGATTTTAAGAAATTTAAAATGCGTCACTTTCTCGGAATCTCCGTCCGGGGCCCCCCCGTTTATTGCGGCTCAGCGTCACGTGGATGGCGGCTTGTCTCCCTGGTTGGAGTTTGTCGGCCTCACACCTATCCACATTCCCCCTGAGTCAGCAGGACTAAAGACACGCCAATGGAGCAGCCCGCCTTCTTCGGGATGTGGAAGATTCTCTTTTAATCGCCCCCCCCTAGTGATCAAGTTTCCCTGGAGAGTGGAGGGGCTCATCGGTATCTATAAGTTTCGGTTCCCCAAGATAACTGACCTGTGAAGATATGTACTTATTTGTTGGTCCGCGTTCTTTCTCGTCGATAATCTGGTTGCAATCATTTTTGATCAGTCGCCCTGATCTATTCTAAATTACTTACAGTGCAGAGTATTTTGCCCTTACTCATTCCTCAATAATTTCCTGCGGTTCCTCAAAGATATTCCGATATTATAGTAGTGCCTCTGAGATCGTTCGGCACGTCACCTTCCAGACCAGGGGTAGTCCCGACTCGGCCAGCAGTATCATTTCCTCTTCCGGCCTCGACTTCTCTTTCATCCTCCTACGTTTGAGAGCGATCGCCTTCCTTCCTCTTCCTCCTCCTCTTTTCGAGGCCGGCATCCGGGCGGCTTCGAGTCTAGTTCTTTTGCCCGAAACGATCCTTCTCAACTTCCTTGCGGTCGTACTGCATGCTCTCGCGGGAAAGGGGACTACTGGAAGACGCTCACGAAGTATTTCGCTCCTGGGCTCCCTCTTCTCTTCTCCCGTTTCTACTTATGCCCCCCCTCTCCACTGAACGGCTATAGAACACGCCGAAGGCACGTTCTGCAAGTCAAGCGGATCGATACTCCCCGACCCTGAGACCGATCCCCGCAAGCGCATTTTGACGGCTTCCCTTCCCAACTTTTCCCCCACAGACAGTTTCATGCATAATGAGGTTGCCCTTTTCCTTTGAGTGCGCAATTCTTTTGTGACGACGACCTTGAGCTTCAAATGGGGACTTTGTTGAGGGGGCTTTTCCTTTTACACCCACACTCCGTTCCGAGGCCTAAACACGTGTTTTTCATCCTCTGTATCCCCTCAAGAAAGTCAGTGTTCAACGCAAACAGGTGCCCGACTCCTTTTGCAGGTCTCACTCCGCGCCGTTCCCACAGAAGATAATTAGTAGTCATATGTCGGCTTGTCGTTGTACCATTTCTTCGCTTCAGTTCACAACATGGTCGTCCTCCTCTCGATATTTGCGGCTGCATGATCGTGATCCTGCAGTTCGCTTCCTTCTCCTCCCCTCTTCCTGATTTGTCTACCGCTCGGCGTGCGGTCTTTTTGCTGCTTTTTTTCTGCAAACACGGCTCGCACTCAGCCTTTGCCGTCCTGCCTGGGATTCCCTCGGTTCTGACCGCGCGTCCCTTACAGCTTTAGTCCAACTTCTGATCCTCTCGCTAATCCTGCTGAGATGCCGACCTTTTCCCCTCGTTGCTTTTTTTCTTGGTTCTGTCTCGGCTGGCCCGTCGTTTGCTTCACAAGTGTCGTTCGGCAAACTTTTGACCGTTTTCTGAAAGCAGATCATCCCCTTCTTGTCTTTTGCACGAGCATGCCTCGGCCTCGTTCCTTGCTACTGTGCTCCTCTCCTCTCTCTAGAAGTGCCTCTTCCTTTCCCTAAATTTTGCCAGCTCCGGGGCTTGTTACCTCGGTGCTTTCGCTGACCTTCCACAATCCGATCACCATCATCGGCATTCAGTTATGCAAACCCTATTCGCTTATCGTGTTTTCCCCCCTTTTTTTCCCGGTGTTCGTGGCCCGGGCTAGTTAAAGATCCAGTCCTCGGAATTTTTGAGCTCATATGTTTTGGTGATGTATTCGTCGGTTCGAGGCGCGAACCCCTCGATTTTTTCGTCCCCGATCGAGTCTCTCGTTGACCTCCTTTGCATATAGGGAGGGCCCAATGAGCCAGTCCCTCACTCTCTCCATTTGCAAGCCCCTCTTTGTGGGAAACGTGGACATCGCGTATCTCTTTTCCGGTGCTCCGCCCATCATCCGTGTTTATTGTCTTGGCGCTCGGCGCCGTTTTTGTGATGCGCCACTTCCAATCCCCGCTGACCATGTTAGATGCCCGTTCCCGCCTTTGGCTCATTTACTTTGAAAACCATTATTGTCGGTACCGATAAGACAGGGCGCTTCATCTGGGCTTCGAAAAAGTAGAGCTGGCTTCGCCTCTTTAATACTTGGCATCGCGGACCCTTATTTCTCTTCTAATAATCAGGAGCTTTTCGATCTCTCTTTTCCTTTTTTGTGCTCAGAGATCGAAGACGAAGTGATTCTCGAGAACGATGGACGCTGGACTTCGTTTACCGACGCCTAGAAGCTCCGACGACGTCTCGACACCTCTTTTTTCTGAGAATTCTCCTTCCCGAGGATACCCGCGATAATTGGTTGCAGGCAGCCGAGTGAGTCCCCCAGTTCCTGGTTCCACCCGCGTTACCCCCTCTGGATTTTGGCGTTGAAGTCTTTCCCCGGAGAGATCTTCGGCTCGAAGATCTCCCTCTTTTTTTTGATGATTGACCATGATTTTCACGGGGAGCTTCGAAAATTCCCCCTGACCTGTCCCTGTCCAAAAATACTTTCCTTGGCGATCTTTTTCTTTCTGCGATACCTCATGGCGTCGGCCGCGCAATTAGCGCATAGAGGGAGATCGAGGTCCCCAGGTTCATCTCGCTTCCTCTGTGGCGCGAGATAAAACCGATTAGGCGGCTGCAGTTTCTCAATGGATCCCTGGAGGAGCCCGAGCCGGCCCACTGGGACTTTCTCCCCCGTTCTCCCCCCCGCCCGCCTATTGTTGCCTGCCTTTGAAGGCCTCTGGATTTTTACGGGCCCCTCTCAGCGTTTATACTCCCCCAAGACCCGAGGCGAGAGGGGCAAACTTGATGTACGGCGCGCAACTTCCGGATCCCGGATAATGAAGTAGGCGTCATCTGAAACACTCCGTCTCCCCTGACCCCATCGCCTTGTGAGGACTGTGCCCAACGGTGAGTCAGTGCCGACCCCTTTGGTTCCGCGGCCGAAAGCCTCCTTCCCAGCCGAGCCCTACCTCAACCCTTTCGTATAAGCACGATGCCGATAAGGAAGCCCCACCGCAGCCGATGAGCCTTCCTCCCCTGGGGCTCGAGACGCTCTTTAGGCAGGATCCGAAGACCCCTGAATCCGAGCACGTCGCCGCAGGTCACGCAAAAGTGCGATTCGAGCGTTTGACCAGAGAGACCCTCCCTCCAGCCGGCCTTCCGCTGCCGCCCGGTATATTTTAGTTGGGACGATCCTTCAGAACGTTCTAAGTTGGAAACTGCCTCCACCGGATCTTGCAGGCCTCCATTTGCGCGGTCCGCTTTCAGCTCTGCTCTCGCCCCTTTGGCGGCCTGCCGTTTCGCCGCCATATTTCCCCCCAGCGCCACGCCTCTCTCCGCGAGGACGCGCCTCGTCTTGACTCTTAAACCGAAACGATGCCCCCCCCTCGTCACTCTTGCTGCCCTTTTTTTCATGGCATCACGCGGAGACCCCCTCGTCAGTAAGACGTGGATGGCCTTTTTACCGTGTTTAGCCCCCGCCCCTTCGGCTTTTTTTCGCCAACTCCTCCTCCACACGTTCACCCCCCGAGCTCAAGGCTGTTTTTGCCTTCCCCGACCCCGCCCTTGCGCCACGACAGGCTGATTAGGGGATTGGCGATCTCCCCTTTTTAATTCTCGGCGCCCCTCTGATCTTTTTTTTTCTTCGGGGGTTCCCGACATAGTCTCGATCAGGTTGAGTTTTTGGAAAACTGCCGACCTTGTTCTGACGCCCCTCTCTTGTCCTTCGGCGTTTTGCCCTGCAGTGTTATGGTTCTCTCTCGCCTATTGTTGCCCGCCGAGACCTCCCGTTACTCTCGGATCTCTCCATTCACTTCGTTGCTTTTAATCCTTTTCACTCCTGTCCCGGCGCATTGCCGTCCCCTCTTGACCCCTTTTGGACTTTAGCGATTCGTTTCGGAAGTCGCATGCCGCCTCCCTTGCCCGTTTTTTCGCCTAGGCATTCGTCAAAGAAGACTATCGTTCTCGAACGGCAGCGATCTCTCTCTCCTCCTCCGTTTTGTCTCTCGTTCTCTGATAGTCTCCCCTCATGTGAATGGCTTTCTTTGGTACAAGGGCGGCTCAGGGAATTCCCAGCTAAGTCTCCCTCTGCAGCTATTTATCGTTCTCCGCTATTGGAGGAGATGGAAAAGTGACCGGTCAGACTTTTCTTTCGATCCTCTTTTCGCGTAAACATAAAATTTTTCCTTTCGGGATTTTTTTAACCGCTGAGCGATCCATTCCTTCGCTCTCAAACCCTCCTAAGTTACAAGATCGGTCTACCCTGTCGGAATTCAACAAGAGGATCGCATGACTGACCTGAGAGGACCTCTTCGTTACCCTCCCCCCTTTCCGGCGATGCTAAGCTTCTCGCTCGCGATCCGGGGAGATTTCCCCTGCTCTTTCCTTCCTGGGGTCTCCCTGGGCTTCGTTGCTTCTGCGCAAGCAGCCTTGAGCTCTTCAAGTCGAGTTCTGACGAAAAAACCTAGTCATGGCAGGGCAACCTCCCCCATTATTCCTTTGACCCGCAAGAAGATGGATGCCCGCAAACAGTTTGCATGGCCCTGAAATTTTTTTTTTGCCGTGGAATAGTCCTCCAGCGCTGTCCGTCGTCAATCGTCTTGTCTGCTCTCAGCTTTCTGACTGTCCGATTTCCGGTAAAAAATCGGGCAGGCCTCTTGCTTTCCTCGATCGATGCGAGAAGGAGCTCCCTGCAAGATCAGTTTTGCATCTCGATGCGTCTCAGGAGTCGTCCTCCCCAGCTTTCTCTGCGGTCGGCAGGCTGATCGGCGCTTTCCCGCCCCCTCCATCTTTTTCTGATGGTCCTGGACAGTGAGATTGGATCGCTACCCTCTCGCGTGCATCCTCAGCGTATCGAGCACCTTCTGGATCCCCCCGCAGCATCGGCGTTTGCGTGCCGACTCTGACTTCCTTTTCCTGATCTTCGTCGGGCGCTGATGGATGACTTCTTCTGCCGCTCCCCCCTTTTTGCAAATGGCACCGTTTTGATGACAGCTTCGGCCCGTCTTTGTTATTAGCCTGACGCTCGGATGATGAGTATCCCCCTCTCCGCTTCTTCTTCCTAGACTGATGAGAGCTCACTACATCAAGTTCCTCTCCTCGGGTGCCGCCGGGGAGGTCCCATAGAATTCGTGAAGAACCTGGTGCCCGCCCCCTCTTTCCCCCGCCCCGTTTCCTTCCAAAATTCTCGTGTATCCCGACTTTTTTCTCCTTCCCTTGTGTACCGGCCGTTTTCTTTGTTTTCATCAGACGATTACCGTCTGGTTTCCCCCCCCGATTTCTTTTTCGCCGAACGGTTCTGCTCGACGTTCTGAACCTGGAATCCTCTATCGGCTAGATCCGCGCGTGAGCCTGACGTCGTTTTTTTTGGACGCGGGATAATGTACCCGACTACTCCCTCCCTTGAACTTCGTGGTGACTTTAAGAGCGTATGATTCTCCCCCCCACCTTTTCTAAGCTAGAAATCAAACCATCGTCGTATCTTGCTTCCGGCCTGCTCAGAGAACCGTCCTCAACATCCCTCGACGGCGAATTCCCTCGACCCTGCATCTCTAACTTCCTGGCATTTTCCCGGAACACCAATTATTCTGAGCTCCTTTCTTTGCAGTTTAAGAGACTTCTCTCCCGTAATCTTTCTGCACTTTTACTCTCCGTCATACTGGTCTCTTCATCTTTTCGTCAATTCATAAGAAGAGATATTCTGCGATATCTTACCTTTCCTGAGAGAGATACGACGGAGACGCCTGATCCTGAGCCGGTCCCCGCTGCTTGACCGCCCTTCGACGCGCAGCGAGCGGGAGTTTCTTTCTTTTTACGATGACCCGGCGGAGACATGTATTTGGACCTGCGATCCCACCTCCCTGGTTCCGAACATGACGAGCCCTTGCGGAGCGGCCCCCCGCGACATTCGTTGTTTTTTTTTTTTTTGAAGTTTGCGGCGCTATTCCAGGGAAGGCGCCGAGCGCCACAGCACAGCTATCTATGTTTCCCCATATCGCAACTTTTTTTTTCTGTGAAAAAATTCATACTCGTAACTGCCCCCCTGGACTTTTGCTCGGGATTTATGGATCATGCCGCGCCCTCGCTATCCCCTTCCCGAGCTTATCGATCTGCCGAATAGAGTTCCTGCTGCCAAGGTTCCCACAGCGACGCTACCTTGCCCCCTCTCCCGACCCTTTTTCTTCTTGCACGTACGCCGAAACCTATGACCGTCCTTTCGAGCCCGGGACCACAAGGTTCTCCCACGGCTCGAGAACGAGATGTTGCCGAACTTCCTCGATTTTTTCTTTTTTCAAAATTTCCCCTCCATAGCATGGCTATTCACCGCCACCGCCCCCGCATTTTTTTTGCAATCTGCGCCTTATGACCCTCTTGATCAGCCGTAGGCCATGCGTCATTCCCTTTTCTTTTTTTTCCCTGCAAACCAGGCCTGAGGCCTCCTGCTTCCCGCAACCTTTTTTTCCAAGTGCCGAACGACACGTTTCCGGCCGAACTGACTTCAGCCCTTCTCCCTTTTCCCTTCCAGCCAAGATGTCCTTTCTCAGGAAGGGTAGGTCAACGCCGATTGCGAGTGGGATCATCAGTCATTGGATCGATACGCGCTTCTATGGGGAGTCCAGAGAATCCCCCTTTTTCGTTCTCGACAGCATGGAAGGCTGAAGTTCCTCCTCCGAACTCGCTCCCTCCCTTTCACGCCGGCACGGCCTACTTTAGACCCTCCTGATCTGCGGAGGAGCGCATCGCGGCCGCTCTTTCCGAGTCTACCAGATTGAGGCCGAGCTCTCTTGCGCTCGCTCTGGCCTTGCCTACATGTTACCCTTCTCGGAATTTACAAAGAGCCAAAAGATTATCCCTCCTAGCCGCGCTTCCCGAGATGTGATTTCTTTTCCTAATCCCTTTCCAGGAGTCACTGCTTCGTAATGCCGCCGTTTCCCTTTTTCGGTTTTTTCGACAGATCAAGTAAGGAAGTTGGTATTCTTGGACACGTTTTCCGTCCCTTTTTTGCCGGAAGCCCCCTCATTCCCTCACACCTTCACCCTTTTCTCCTTTTCCGTTGCGCCCAACGACCCCGAAAGAAAGCTCCTCCTTTGCCTTCCCGCCTGAGTTAGGGATGTGCCGCTCCTTGTTTTCCTTCTCTATGGCTAGCCTGGAGGATTGGCGGGTTTCGAACTCGGTCTAGACGGTGAGTTTCTCCTTTTTTAGAACCCTGCCGTGACATGTAGGTGAATTCTTTTTCGGTGTTGTCAGCCCGTCAGGCATTTCGAATTGGTGTCTTTTTGCTCCTCCGAGCAAGCATAGTTGAACGTGCTGTTGCCATTCTCCTTTAGTGCTGTCGCGCGAATATTTTAACGTTACCCCTCGCGCGAGAATGAAGACGCCTGCCTCCCTCTTTTTTTTCTCCTCCTGGAATCAGAAGATCTCGAAGGTCCGGCAGCCGTCTTTTTGATTCTGGATCGAATTCAGGGAGATACCCCTCCCTTCCATCCCCTACGTTGTTTTTTCTCGAGATTTCCCCCGTCGATCCCGGATACTCCTTTTGGCATTTTCCTTTCGGGCGGTTTTTTTTCGGATATACTGCCTTGAATGCCCGCCGATCGGTTACGTCCCCCGAAGATTTTTTCCCGTTTTCGCGGACATTCTCCCCTTTCCATCTTGTCGCTCGGCCACGAAGTATTCGAGCATCCTGGCCCGCTCGTTCCCCTCTTTCTTTCAAACCCTGAGCTACGATGCCATCACAACTGAGAGTTCCTTCCAACAGCCGTCCCTCGGACCTACCTTGCAGTTCTCAAACCCCCGGCCCCCCCCCCTCTTGACCTCACGTTTCTTCGAGACCGAGGTAGACCCCCGCATTCGCCAGGCCTGACAGCTGATTGCCTCTTCCAAAGGGTGAGATAGGCACATCACCTCCTGGCGGGCTCTCCCTTTTTCTTGAGAAATGGCTTGTGTGGCGTTTCTCCATGATCCTGAGCTCAAAGGGTTGACTTGTTTTCTTTTTCTTCTCCCAACCTCTCCTTTCCGGACTAAACACGGGTCCAGGCCATTCCCCGCTACTTCTTTTTTTTAAAGCTTCCTTTTCTGTACAGAGCACCCCGGTGCGGGTCGACCAGCAAGTGTGTGTTCTCCATCCCTCCCTACTGTAACCTTGGAAGATCCATCGGTCGTCATCTCGGAGTGTGGATGATAATCTGTTCCCTCCTCTCCTGCCCTGTTCTGGCTATCCTCCCGCATTGTTCTGGAGATGATCCGAGAGCTCCTTTCTCTTTCCCCCCATTGACTATGCTTTTCTCTCTCAGCGATCTCGTCCTTGTCATTAACGATTAGGGTCCGTTTTTTTCCTTCCTTCTGGAGCCTCTTCCTCCACTATTGCCATTTTAATCATTTGCTTCATTTCAGTGAGATACTTCTCGGGATGGACACTCTCTAATCCCCGAGGATAGAGATTCCCTCTCGACCTCGGCGTTTCCTCCGGAAATCTTTTCTTAGGCATGCGTGATTGACCTCATATTTTCGGTTTTTCGTTGTTTCCCCCTTCGGCGCGGCACCACGTGTAGTTCGGAAACTTCCATTTTTTTTCAGTCCGTACCTTGTTGTTCCGAGTCCCAGCTTTCGCGATTTATTTCTGACCTCCCTCGAAGCTTTCTCCTCCTACCATCTTTTCCCGTCGAACTTTCTGAAAGAAGGTTGACTCAATACCCATGAAGATTCACCCCCGATGCTTTCTTCCAGTATAAACATAATTCGGCCTTCTTTCGGCCCCTCTCTCTCGTTCTTAACACCCCGGGTTTAAAGTGGTTGTCTCCCAACTTCCCTTTTCTCAAGCTTTTTTTCTTCCTATGCCGCTCCCTCTTCGGTGATCTCGTTCGTTTTTTTTTCTTTTTCTGAAACCTTGCATCGATTCTAGCCCCCGCTGTGGCGAAGAAGCTCATGAGATGTTCGCGCTTCATGCTCGTTCCTTTTAAGTTTTTCCCCTCTCTTTGGGACCGTTCCCCTCTCGGATTCCCTTGTTCCTCCTCCCCCGGCTTTTCTGCGCCAGAAGCACGCTTTCTTTGCGCTCTTTCGGAGCCCTCGCCCCCTTTTTCCCCCGTCAACGAGCCCCGAACGCGATCCGATTGTTTCTCCGGAGGAAGACGTTTAACTTTTTAACCCCTAGTTCAAAGAGACTCTTTGGGGGGGGGGGGTGGTGCCTGTAAGATACCCTTTTATATAAGGCAGTAACTTCCTCCTTTGGCGTTTTCGTCGGCTTCTCTAGCGTCATCCGGGCTCGAGGAACGTCATCTTTGCTCCAATATCCTCTATAGGTATTTCTTTTCTCTTCTTTTCTTCCGAGTTTGTTGTTTCTAGAGATCTCGCCTCACTGATTTACAGAGCACGCTTTTCCCCTTTCAGTCTCCCTTCCTTCAGACTCTCCTTCCGTTCACTCGTCCTAACTCGCGGGTGCCCGAGAATTTCCCCTCCCCTCGGATCGGTCACCTCTACTTTTTTTTTTTTCCCCCCCGTCTCCAGGCGTTTTTACTACTGGAATAGAGACTTAGAGTCTATTTTGTTTTTTAACGGATCCCCGAAACAGGAGATGAGCAATACTTTCCATTTTCCCCCCCTCTTTTTTCTTTCTTGTCCATTTTTTCTCCCAAAGGCTGCTCTTTTAGACCCTCCTCAGAGTCACACGATCTCCCCCCCTCAGCTTCCATGTGAGGAGTTCACCCCCTTTAATGGTTGAGACGCCCCCTTCTATATCATGCTTCTCCCTCTCGGGCGATCGCGCAGATTAGCTCCCTTTACTTTTCCCCCTGCGAAATCAGCCCGCTCCACACTCCTTCGGAGTCTCCCTCCAACTCTGCTGATTTATGACAAAGGAAGAGCCTGTTCCCCCTCCCGGTTCCTTCCCACTCTCGGTCTAAAGATCCTCTGTTGCCTACCCTGACCTGGCCGATTGGTATGATTCGGGAACCTTTCTTCCTTCCCCTTTTTTCTTCTCTACACAGCGTCAGCCCGTTTCTGCAAACTTGATGATCGGCGCAGTTCGTCCTCGCGCGTCTAAGACCCATTAGCTACACCCTTCCGATCTCCCGGCCGGAAACCCCATCGCCTCTTGTGCTCCTGTGTCAGCAACCTTTGGTCCACGGGTGCCGCCCGTCAGCCGCGGCCCGACCGACGAGCCAGCCTAGCCCTCCCGACCTGAAAAGATCGACAGCACAGACAGAGAGTACCTTCCCCGTCCCTCTTTCCGCATATGAGGCAGGGGTCCGGCGAGTATACGCTGCGCGATGCTGCCCCTCCGCTTTTTCCTCGAGGAAATCCCTCGCCCCCACCTTTTCCTCTCACCGCATTTCCGAAAGGCTGCGTGCGTCCATCGCTCCTCCCCGCCCGGCCGCCCTGCAACGAAGAAGCGGTTTTATTCCCCCCGATCTTTTTTCCCGCGCATGTGTAAGCGGACGGATGGCGGAACTCCTTTACCCCTTCTTTGCAGTCGCTGGCGTCCATCGCCTCGCCCAGAAATGATGGAGCCTCGACCCTTTTTCCCCCCTAACTCTTTTCCCCTCTGCAAGTGATCCTGCTCCCGCTTTTTTTCTGCCGACTACTTTCGTCTTTTACCTGGCTCGGAGGAGCCTGCCCCTCGGAAATATTGATTCGTACCGCACCTTTTTCTTTATAACTTTTTTTTTCGACAGATCCCGTAAGGGACTGTTTGCCGGACGTTTCCCTTCCCATTCCGTTATTGTGTGCCCTTAAGACAAAACCTTCCTCCCCCCTCCCATAGGTCTTTTCGTTGAGCCGAATTTCAGGACAATCCCCCTGGCACGCCCCCCCCGCAACCGCTGATTTGTCTTTTTTGGAAGACGATATCCCCTCTTCGCGAGCGCCTCCTTCTGCGACTTTTTGGGGACCTCGGTCTCGATCGTCGTTGTCGTTCTATCCTCTGTTGAAACTGCCGATTGTGGTTTTTGTCCTCGTTGATCTTTCTTTTCTAATGGTTCCCTTAGCTAAGAGGTTGCCATTTTTTTCCTCCCTGAGAACTTTTGTCACCAGGATTTCCTCGAAATACTTCGTGCGCTTCCGCCAGAGACCCCTTCCTCTGTAGTATCTTCCCTCAGAAGAAAGCCTTTCCAGAATCTTCTCTCCCTTTTCCAGCGATCTTTTTCCCTTGCGATCTCGAAGCGCGGGACATGCCTCGGCCTTGGAAAAACAACTGGGGGGCTGATCCCCTCCTTTCTTTCCTTTTCTATATTTTTAATAATACGGGGTTTGTTGCTCTTTTTAGATCTCCTTTCTCTCTTGAAGCTCCTTTTCCGCCGGCCCAAGGACCCGCGGTTTCTGATCGGTCCTCGCAGAACTATCTCTACTTCACGATTAGTCGTCGGCTTTTTCCTTGAGTGTCCACGTTACTCTTCTGGCGACGACGTTCTTTCCGAAAGTATTTCTCCCTTTTTGAGCTCCCTTCTCCTCTGCTCGTGGCACCGCTTATCCCCATTCGAGGACGCGCTCAAACGCTAGACAAGATCGTGCTCCAATGCTTCCCCTTTTCTCCCCAACTTTCCGATGACCTAACCGACCTGCTCCCGGTCTACCCTATTTGCCCGATTCACGAGACTCGCTCTTCCAGGGATCGGCCACATCCTTCTGCATCAGGAGGGCCTCTGCTTTTTTCATTTTCTTTGAGGTGCTCCCCTCCGAAAGCCCTTTTTTTTTGCTCACCGGTGCCTTGGAGGGGCTGTGGGTCGAAACACCCCGTCATTTCTAACCAGTGTCACTGTCCATCAATATCTTTTCCTCCCCTTCCCTCCCTAAAAGGGAGGAACGAGACAACCCTGCGTGCCGTCACCCGTGAATCCGTGGCACTTCAGGTCCTGTCCCCGACGACTCGTCCTCTTACTTTGCAGCCAGTGCGCTACGGCATATGTCGGCTCATTTTCCCACTGGTCTGGAGGCCTCAGACCTTATCGCTATGATGCGCGCGTTAATGACCCCCTTTTTACCTCTCCCCCCCCCCTTTACTGCCCTATGAGATCCCTTATATGTGTTCCGCTTCGAGAAGGTAGCTGCTTCCTGATGGAGCCCGCTTCCGAACGCACGAGCTTTTCTACGTTTCTTTTGAGCTACCTCTGATAGGATTCCTCTCTGTCCCGCCGCTTCGTTTCTCCGCATCTCGAGCACATGCTGAGTCCTCATAGAATCATTTGATTTTTCCACTTCTTTTCGGAAATGTGGATTCTTTGCCCTTTTTTGTCTGTTGCGCCTTTCGTTCCTGCCGCCCCGTCCAACGTGGTAGTTCTCAACTGGACCCCCGTTTGTTTCCCTTTTCGTACTAAAGTCGCTCTTGTTGCCTCTCTGAGTTTGGGCTAGGTCTAAGGTTTTCCAGCTTCTAGACTGATCCGCGCCGATCTCTCGGAAGTTGTTTTCCTCCTAACTACCCTTGACTCTCCCGTGTGACCCCGGGGAGGTTTCGGACCTTGTGACTCCCCAAGATTTTCCAGTCACCCCCCCTAATGCAAGGTCGTGCCCCCCCCCCCTGCGTTATCGCTCGTTTTGTCGCCACCTAGGCGGATGGCTTACCCAAGTTTCTCTCCTTCTCGACGTATTATGGTTTCTTTGGTTTTAGCTGAACTTGGAAATAGATCCCTTTGCGGTCTCTCCCCCGCGCGTGAGATCCTTACATTACCCGTGGTCGCGAGAATGAGTCCCGAACTTCCTAGCGCCGGCGGACCGGACACGAGTCTCTTCTTTCCCATCTCCCTTGGCAATTCTCCCATCCAAATCTTGCTGATAGTAGTCGTCTCCGCCCTTGACGCGACGTACCCACCTTTTTCCAACTCTCGGGTCTTTCTCGGCTGCGCATGGCCCCTCGTCCCGTACAACCCTTTTCCTCCATCGGTGTTAACCTCCGCAGTTTTCATGCTCACACGGATGTTCCCTCGCTGCGTAGGGATCGAGCTCTTGTTGCAATCTCCTTCCGGCATAGTGCCCTAGGAATAATA
>Ga0179593_1706856_pt1 | contig 17930 bp, 28 predicted proteins | sample CZODoug2_1_08_16_FD_185931 | JGI IMG/M metagenome (GOLD analysis project Ga0179593, IMG submission 185931) | Vadose zone soil fungal communities from Angelo Coast Range Reserve, California, USA - CZODoug2_1_08_16fungal (PacBio error correction) | ecosystem: Environmental > Terrestrial > Soil >... | reverse complement strand
CCCAGGCTCAAGGTAACTTTTCCTCCCCCTTTTCGATTTTCGGATCCCCCCTTTTTTTTTTTTTTCTGTGCGCGCCAAGTCCCTGGTGAACCTTCGCTTTCTTCTCGGGCGTGTTCGTTCTCCTGCACGCGGTTCGGGGAGACGGAGCCCCCTTTCCCCCCTCCCCGCTCTTGGCCCCTTTCCCTTCTGATTTAATCCTTTTTGAACCCCTTCCTTTCCCTTGTTTTTACGGTGTGAGTGGGCGCGACATTCTGCTTTATCCCACGTGAAACCCACGAAATGGACTCCCCACCCCGACACATTTTCTTTTTTTCCCTTTTATGATTGGCCCCTCCCTTCCTCGACTCTCTGAAGGCGGGTTCGCAGACGATATCGGCCCTCTTTCTGAATGGTTGGTACCCCTTTGAGTTCCCGTGTTTTTCTCGACTCCACCCCCTTCTTAGGGTTCTCCCCTTTCAGTATGAACTGCCGAGTCTTCCAACTGACGTTCCCTTCCCCTTGCAGCGTTTCGATTTCTTCGTTGCGCAACCTCCTGATGCGACTTTTGGACCTTTTTTCCCGTAAGCTCTGTTGGATGTGGCTGTCCCCCCATGGAGTCTACGCGCTAGCACGTATATCTCGTCTTACTAACTGGTGGACTTTTTTCTTTTTTTCTTTCCATTTTTGGCCCCCTTTTTTCGTCGGCCGGGGATGCGGCGTCATGCCGGTGAATTTCCAGGACGGACGGATCTTGTCCCCCGTCATATCTTTTCCTCAGGGATCTTCCCCCCGGCCCCCCTCTCTGTTTTCCACACAATTTTTCTTTCCTTGGTGTGTGGACTTCTGGCTGCGGCGCTCGGAAGTTACGGCGGCATTTTTTTCCCTTTCGCTTCACAACTTGACCTTTTTCCATTTGCTTTCCTTGATCTCGCTTTTTGAGGGGCGGCTGGCATTGGTTTTAATTTTTTTGGCGGGGGGAGCCGCTTTGAGCTTCCGGTGCCCAAGCGGACATGCTCTGCCCGCGCCTTTTTTTGGAAACTCCGACCACGGTTCCATGCCCGTCCCCCGGTTGGGTATGATTTCAACTACGTTCCCTTTGATCCTTTCTACTCCCCAAACGTGTTCCTTTCCGAGTAGTGTCCCCCCCCCCCCGGTTCGTTTACAATTGTTTCCCCCTTCCCTCCTCGAAGACCCTGCGTCTCCGCCTTTTATGGTCTTGCCCGCGTCTCCCCCCACGTGCAGCTTTTTTCCCCTTCATGCCAAAGTCCCTTTTTTTTTCCAGTCTCCTTTGTTTAGCTTTTTTTTACTCGACTCCTGAAAACCAGTGCAACTGATTATCAGGATTTTTCCCGGGGGCCTGTGAGCCCCCCGCGTTTCCCTTCAGGAACCACCCTGGGTGCCGTTTTCCCTTTGTTTAAATTTTCGGGGTGCCCCTCACCTTTTACCCGGATGGTTTGTCGGCGTTCGTTGAACTCGCGGGATACCTCAAACAGACCTTCTTCTTTTGGCTTTCCCCATTGTTTTGCCTCCCCCGAAAGTTCCCCCCCCTTTTAGACTCCTCTCAGTTTTCCCACATAGGGGGCGATCTTGCTAGATTCCTCCCCGTTGCACCTCAACCGGCCAAATCCTTTTACTTCTTTGGACCCTCCCTTTTAATTTTTTTTTTTTTCTTCTATGTTTTCCCCCCCCAAACCGTCTCACCAAAAGCAGCGGGCAGCCCAAATCCCTTCACTTTGATAACAAAATCAAGCGGAGCCCCCCCCCGGTTCCCCTCCCACCAGTTTACGCTTTCGATGAAGCGTGGAAATTTTTGGTTTCCCCCCCATGCCATATCGGTTTTCTGGTTGCCCCGATGGAACTGGTCCGATCAGTTGTCCTACCGTCCCCCCCCCCCCCCCTAAAGCTCAATGCCCCCCCCGACCCCTTTTAAATGTCCCAATGCGGCGGCTTAGCCACCCGAAGATCAACGCAAAGTTGTTGTTGCCCGCCCCCCCCCCCTCCCTTTTTCACCAACATTTGTGCAATAACCACCAGGGGTGTGTGGGTAATTCACCCTCCCACACTCGCCGGCTTGGCTCCCCCGGAAAGTGAACCCCACAGCCCGCGTTTTTTCTAACATCCTTTTTTTTTCCGCACCCCATGTTTGGCGGCGTCCTCCCCCCACTACATGTCGGTAAATTGTGGTCAGGGCTCTTCTCTTTAGCCTTACGAAGCGAGCCGGCCGGAGGTGGACCAGCACCCTTGGTTTGCTCCTCTTCCTCAATTTCATCACCCTTTTGCGGCTCAGCCCCATGCAGCCCCAATCGATCCAGCGACCTTCCCACTGCGACAGCACTGACGAGCCGCCCCATTTTGCTTCCCCCCCCCCCCCCCCCCTTTTTTGGCCTTTCTTTTAGGGCCTTTTTTCGTTACCAATCCCGCGCCCGAAATTTTTGTTGATGCCCCCCCTTGCCAAGCCAAGTCCTGAATTAACTTTTCTGTTCTATACTTTCCCTTTAAACCCCCCCCCTTTCCCCCCAGCGTCAGGTCATGAGACGTTTCCACAGAAAGTCCGCCCCGGGTCCCCCCACCCCCCCCCCACTTTACTAGCTTAACCCCCAGGCTCCCCCTCTTCCCCTAGATCTCCCCCCTTTTGCACACAAATTTCCCCGGTCCAGCACTGACTAAAAATACAATCGCACCTGTTCACCCCCCTTTTCCCCAGTGGTCACCCCCTAGGATTTTCGAGTCATTTTCGCAGCGGTAGTTTTTACAACTGTGCCCTGTTCTGTGTCCTTTCCCCTGGTCAAAAAACCCCTTCGTTGCTCCTCTATCCTTGTTTCCTTTGCTTGTCCCTAATGGCTTTTCTGATTTTCCTCGTCCCAAATCTTACTGCCTCTTTCCTCCTCTCCTCCCGTTTTGTTTAGTTTTTCGTTTCGATAGCTTTTCCGTTTTGTCCACCCGTTCCCCCCTTGGTTGAACCTGGACTTTCCGTCAGGGCAAATACGCCTACCCCTCTCCTTTGTTTCCCCCCCCCGCGAAGAGAGGTTTCCCATTCCCCTTTGACCAGTTTTAAGTGCCTTTTTTCCTTTCCGGATTTTCTGACTACGCCTCGGGTTTATTTGCGTGGGGAGTGGAAGATTTTCTTTGCCTGACTTGTTTCAAGTTTCTTGTCCTCCCCCCTGATCCTTCTTGGTTTTGAAACCCCTGTGGTGTCCCTATACATCTGGTTTTCCTCCTATTGGTTGCTTAATTTTTTGCCTTACGTTTTTTTTGTTTAACTTTTTTTTAGTTGGATTTCTTTCTTTTGCCACTTTTGGATCATTCTGAATGGCGGTTTCCTCTACAACACCCCCTTTTTCTTCCAACCCTATTGTATCTTTTCTTTTCCACTACCTTGGCTTTCCTTTTTTTTTTTTGCAATTAACAATTGTGCTGTGATGCCTTAGAACTTTCCTGGTCTGTCCCGGACCTGCTGGCATTTTTTTTTTTCCGGCTTTTGTTTTTGTTTCCCTCCAGGTGGGATCGTGATGAGGGAGATTTGTTTATTGCGCTGTTCCCCCCTATTTCTGGTCCCTTTTTTTTTCTTTCTTTACTCTTTTTTTTGACCCCCCCCCCCCCTGCTCCCCCCATGAGGTTTTTTTTGCCAAATTAATTTTTTTTTCTCGATTTAGGAAATAGGAAATGACATCCCTTTGGCTTTTTTTTTTTCCCCCTCTTTTTGTGATTTTTTTTTTTTTTCTTTCCGAGCCTGTAGGGCGTGTTCTTAAACCTTTTAGAAAAAAACTTGAGTATTCTGGTGGTTTTTAACCCTGTACCCTTCCCGGCCTATTTTTGATCTTCCCCCCATGGTTTTCTTTTTCCTAGACCCCAATTTAGTCTTTAGAGTGGCATGGTTGATTTTCCCTTCCTGTTATCCTTATACTCCGTGGGGACCTCCCCTTTTTTGCGATTACCCTGGATTTTTTCTTTTTTGTGAAATGGAACTGCGGTTTTGAGTATCCATCGTGGGCTCCACGATAGTCCTCTTGAGTGTCAACGGGTTTTTCAAACCTCAAAAAGTTGCCATTGTCGCCCCTGGATTTTTATGTGATTTCCCTTTTCTTCCTTTTGTGTCAGTAAACCTTTTTTTGCTTTCCGTTGTTCTTCCCCCCCCCCCCCCCGTGAGGTCTTGATTCCTATGAGTTTGTGATGCCCCCCTTTGTTGTCTGGTTATTTGTTTCTTCTCCAAAGACTCCTTTCCTTTGGCTCTTTTTTTTCCCCGAACCAAAATATTTGGTCGTATTTTTCTGTCCGATGTTCCACGGATTTTCCTCGAGGCAATCTCCCCACGGGATTTTTTTGCTGGCCTCCCCTTTTTGACCCATTTTTTTTTTTCCGGGCTTTTCCCCCCCCTTTCACCCAGAAGCCCCCTGTTCTTCAGGTCTGTGCGTGTATTGACGGCGCGGTGCTGTTTTCAAGTTTTTCCTGCCATCACGGGCCTTTCTTTTTCTGTGGGATTTCCCTTTTTTCTTTCCACAGATTCCTTTGTTCCTTCCCCCCCTTGCACCACCGTCGGGGTCCGCACAGGCCTTTTTCCTTTCCCCTGTTTTTTGATACTCTTTTTTTTTTCTTTTTTTTGTGTCCTTTTTTTTTTAAGCATAACCCCCCCCCCCTTTCGTCCTCTGCATGACTTGGCCCGTTAATTTCATGTTTTCCCCTGCTGGATCGCCGTTGTGGCCCAAGGCACCCCCCCCTGTTTTCGCTCATTCTGTCTTCTCTCCCCCCGTATTTTTTTTTCTTTAACACCTTTTTTGGACCCTCTCGGCCCGGTGTTTAAAAAAAGAACTTCCCTGCTATTTTCCCCCCTCTCTTTCAATCCTTTTTTTCCCAACCCTCCGGGGGGGGGACAGTTTGATTTTTTTTTTTTGATTAACGGGGTCTCTTGTGCATCTTTTGATTTTTCCCAGCGCTTTCCTCCGTTCGTGGGTCAAGCTTCCCTCACGCTCCACTTTCACCCGTGAATCTTGTTCACTTTCGATTCTGGACTTTCCCCCCGGGGTTCGAGAATCCCCAGCAGTCTTCCTTTTTGTTCCCTTTCGCACCCCAAATGTCGCCGTCCTTGCCAGAGCGCTAGAAAAGGACATTTTCCCCCGAGAGGTCCTCAACCCCCCTTTTCGGTTGCGCCGGTGGCTTGGCTGTTCTGTTTTTCCCCTATGTAATTCAATCATGCCAGAAGTGCCGGTTGTTCATAACATCTGATGTTCACTGGTCTTTTCGGTTGAAGCCTGGATTGGCCCCCCATTCCAATTCAGGGCCCCATTTTATTTCGAAGAATAACTTGGCGTTTGCGCGTAGGAGCCATTCCCCGTAAACTGTCCCTCTTTTCCCTTTTTTCCCCCTTCTCCTGTCCGTCTTCTTCGCTGTTCTAATTTCTGAGATCTTTCACCGCGGCCTCCTGGATGTGGATTGCATCTTTAGGTCATTATTTGGACACGTAATATGAGAAGATGTTTTCACTGTCCTTCCCTACCATGCCCCCCCCCCCTTTTATGAGGCTCCCCTCCTAATAGGCTTTTTGGGATGCGGCGCCTGCATCATTCCTTTCCCAGACTTCATCTCCCTTCCGACATGACGTGTGTGAACGATGCATGTTGGCTGGGAGGTCTCCTATCCCTTTGGTTTTACGTTTTCTTCCCCCCCTCCTTGTCTTGTCTATTTCTTTCTTTTTTTCCAATGGCCCCGCTCGGGTTGTTCTTTTGGAGCACGAGCCCCCGAGAAGGACAACCCGGGTGGTCCCTAATCTTTCCTTTGCATCTTTCCTCTTTTTGCCCTAAGTTTTTTTTCCCCCCCCGCCGGTTTTCCCTCTCCTGGGTAACCCTTTTTGGAGTTTTTTTGCAGCCCTTTCGAGAACGTGTTGTTTATTTTTTGTGGTTTTTTCCCTTTCGGAGCTTTTCCCCTGAAGCGCTTTTCCTTCTTAGTTGTCCCTTTCTCCCCCCTTTTTTGTTGTTTTTTGGAGGATGAGATCGGCCGAGGCCTCCGCTCAGGAAAAATCGACCCCTTCCTCTCCTTTCCCCCCTTTTTTTTCCTTTTTCCATGTTTTCTCGGCGGTTTTCTTTTCTCCCTTTTCAAGGTTCCTTCCTCCTGGATGCCATTTTTGGCGGCGCGGCTCGAGGGCTGCCTCGTGATCGGACTTACGGTGAGCGTTTACCCAGCATGTCTTTTCCATCTCTTTTCCATGTTCCCCCGTGAAACCCTTCACGGAGATCTTCCCCCTTGGTCCAACTTTTTTTTTGATCTTCTTTCATGTCTTTTCTTGGAGCTGCACACGACTTTTCTTTATTTTCCAGCTCACTCTTATCTCGCTTTTTTTCCCTTTCCCTTCTTTGCGGGGGCCTTTCCTTTATGGCTTTCCTTCATAAACTCAGGACCGCGTCTCTGATGAAGTACGAGGAATTCCCAGTTCTTCGCTTTCACTCTTTCCTCCTTTTTCTCGGACTTTTGGACCCCCCAGGGAGTTTCCCCTTTTTTCCCTTTCTTTGATAGTTCCTCCGGGAATAGAATAGTTGTCTTGGCAACCATTTCCTTTTTTTTTTTGAGACTCCCCGACCCCCGTTTTATCGTGCGTTGACTAACCTGGTTTTTCCGGATTTTTTGTCAGTTCCCCTGCGGGAGGTCGGCTTTTTTGAAGTGACACTACCTTGTCTTCCCCGGTCTTTTTGCTTTCCCTTGGCCCTTTGCCCTGTAAAGGTCCTTTTTCCCCCCCGCATTTTGGTTCTCACGGGGTCTCCGAATCATCATCCTGTTTTTCTACCAACTTTGGTCTTTTGAATTTTTTCTGTTTTTCCCGTTCATTTAACGTTTTTTTTATTTCCCTTTTTGCCGCGGCTTTTTGAACCAGAGTTTGTCCCCTCTCCTCCTGTTTCTTCGCCCTCCCGGGCTATGTTTGTTGCACCGGTGCTTCCCATTCCGGTCTTCTTTTCCCGAGCACTTTCCACGCGAATCTCTTTTGCCACCGGCCCGGCCCCTGCCATACCCCCCTCCTGCACTCCCTTCCTTTTTCGTACGTCTTTGTCCTCTTCCAGGTTCTTTCTTCCACCAACTTCGTTTTTTCCGAGGCCTCTCCAAAAGCGCGTACCCTTTAGGGCCCGTGTCTCCGGGCATGCTTATTTTCCTTTTTTTCCTCTTGTGCCTTTTTTTTCCAGCATTTTCCCCCCTTCCCCCCCCTTCCCCTGGTAAACTCCCTCTTGACGGATTTTGGTTTAGCTCAATCGAAGTTTTGTTCCCAACAAGTGACAACGATTATTTGAGTTTTTGTTTGCCCCTGCCCGCCCCTTTTTTTTTTTCCCCTTTTCCTGGACCTTTCTTCCCATTCATGCTTTCCTTTTCACATTTTCCTTCCTGTTGATGTTTGCCCTTTCGCAGTCGTGACCAAACTCGCGCGGATCCGAACCACAGACCTCCTAATTCTTTTCTTCCCCGTTTCCTTCGAACCCCCCCCCCCCCAGCGACCCCCCCCTACCATGGTGACCCCCCTTTTTTTTGTGCGCCCCTTCAGGCCATATTTGGGCGGGAGCTTTTCCCTCCAACTCAAGTTTTTCCCCCTCCTTTTTCCTCTGCCACCCCCTGCCAATTTCCAAATTTCTTTTTTCTTCTTTGTCATGGTTTTTTTTCCTTTCCCCCGTGTGCCCCACAACCACGGCTCACAACCCCTTGCAGCGGCACTGAACTACCTTTTTTTTTCAACCCCCTTTCTAATCTTTTTAGCGGATTCGAGCGTGTCTTCCCCCGCCAGTTTCCTCCCAATGACATCCCCGTCCAACTTTACCCTTTGACGATGACGAGTATCAGGCGCTATTACACCAACATTGGACTCCGGCCTTTGGAACCCACTTACAAACCTCCCCTTTCAATATGGACAGGCGTGGACGGATTTTCGAACGAGATCGACACCTCAGTGGGGGTGATTTTTTCCCCCCATTGTTTTTCGCATTCCAAGTTTCCCCACACAGCCCCCTTTTTGCAGCCTTCACAGTCCCCGCCGGCGCAGGTCCCCGCTGGCCGTTACTCCTAGTGCTTTTCCTGTGTTTTTCTTCCCCATGAGCTTTGTGGCCTGTTCTCCCCTTTTTCCCCCCTTCACCCTCAGGTCGAAATGCTCCATCCTTTTTTTTCCTCTCTGATTTTCGTTTTTCCCCAGCCCAACGTGTTCTTTTTCCTGGTTTTCCCGACGGTCTCGTTCCAAAGCAATCTCTTCCAATCCTCTGGATTTTTTTTCTTTTTCCTTTCCCCGAATTGCTTCCCACAGGAGTCCCGGCAATTCTCTCATTCCCTATCCTTTTTCCCGGACCCCTGAGCCTTGTGGACGGAGAGTACAGGCTGCTCACCACGGTTCCCTTCCCCCCCCCGCTTTTTTTCCCTTTGCCCCTAATTTTCTTTTTTGGCGCATCTGTTTTTAAAGAAGGTCCCCAGACTCGCGTTTTCCCTTACTATCCCCCCCCATGCCCCCCCACCCCCCCCCCGTTTACCCCCGAACCCCAACGTCAAGCGCCCTTTCGCCGATTAATGTCATCCCAATGCAGTCTCCCCCAGGGTCCCCCTTCTACCCTTTTCCTGACACCTTTTCCTTCAAAAAATCCCCCCCTGCACGTTTCCTTTCAGGCGGAATCCCTCTGCGTCCCCCCCTCATCATTCCTCAGCGTTGAACCTTTTTTCAAAGCTGGGCAACTCTGACCCTTCTTTTCTAGTCATTTTTTTCGTTTTTCTCTTTCGGATTTCATGTTTTGGGGCTGTATTACGGTCACGATAGTTCCTCTCTGACCCCCTCTCTTCTCCGTTGTTTTCTTCCCTGAGTCATATTTTTTGTTTCCGGTCGCGGCTTCTTGCTGACCCCCACCTAAGACCCCCTCCCCCTTTCCCAATACTCACCCCGATGGGGGCTCTCTATTTCGGGTTTCCACAGTGCTTTTCTACGCTTCGATGAATCAGACTTTGTTTCTACTCTGCCCCTGGAGTCTTTTTCTGGGACTTTTTTTTCCAGTGAGTTCTTTTTTTCTTCAAAAAAGTTTCCAAGCTTCCTCTGTGTCCCCCCACTCCTTTTTCCTATTTTCTTTTTCTGATACTCTTTTTCTTTGTTAATGCGAGACACTATTAAGTGGTTTTCTCCCGGTCTTCCTTCTTTTTTTTTTTCCCAATTGATCCCCAGGTTTTTCTTTATATAAAACCCCAGATTCTTTCTCCTTTCAAATATGGGATATCGTAATAATCTTCGTCTTCCCAAAACTGATCCCTTACGGTTTCGTTTTCGCACTTTTCTCAACTGGATATTAGTTCGGTCCCTTCCCTGGTTCGTACCCTTTTTTTATTTGAGACTTTTTGTTGAAAAGGCGATGCTTCTTGTTTTTTTGTTTGGATTTTCTTCCAAGACCCCCCCCCACGAAGATTCCCCCTTGGATGGATATATCTTGATCGAGCCTTCGCACCCAAATGTCATCGTTTTCTTTCCCCTTCGGCCTTCTTCTTTCATCAGCCACTTTCTCCTAAGAGTTTTAAGGTTTAGAATTATTTGTTAATTGTCGGAGTCCGGCTCTCTTGGTACTTTTTCCCCTCTTTCTTCAGATTTTCCCTTTCCTGTCCTTCGACCCCCCCTTCAGTTTTGTGGGCGGTTGGGGTCCGGACATTTTTTTTTTTGACCCCCTCCTTTTCCAATTTTTGTGTTTCGGTTTTTGTGCCCGCAGTTGGTGACGTCCCAACCGGGTTTCTCTCATTCTTGCATTTTCCGTACCACGGTTCTTTTTTTTTTTAATTTTTTTTTTTTTTTTTTTTTTTACCCACAATTTTTTCCTTTGGCTTGGTGTTTAGTAGAGACTTCCCGATCAGTTACACAGTCTTTTTTTTTTGGTTTTCGTCTGTCGTGATTCCCCTGTTCTTGAAAGTTTTTGAAGGTCCTGCGTTTCGATAGATGAAGTGGCCCTGTGTGCTTTTCTTCACCTGGTTTTTTTTTCCTGGCCGGTTTTTCCCCCCCGTGAGTTTCTTTTCTCCTTCATGTTTTTTTTTTCTTCCGTTGTTTTTTGAAAAAACGGGCTCGGTTTCTCAATTACCCAATCCCCTGGCTGTTTCCGACGATTTTTGTCCCCCCCCACTAATTCTTTTTTTTTTTCCCGATCGATTGTTTCTAGGTGCAAAAGTCGAGGAACGTTGTCCCTATGGCATGTTTGTTCTTCCCACCTTTTTTTCTCTTTTTCTGTTTTTTATTGCATTTTCGAGCCTGGGAAATGTCCAAACCTTTCTGTTTGCCCTGTTTTCTTTTTTGTCTTTTGCCTTTTGCGTCCCTGATTTTTTTCTTGTACCCTCCGTCCTCACATGCCACCCCTTTATACGTGTTTTTACCACCTCCCTGCACTTCTGGGGACCCTTTCCCTTGGCGGTTTTTTTTTTGAAAATGGTCCCCTTGGGGTCTTCCCTTTTTCATTATTCGATAATCGTTGTGCCAATTTTGGTCACTTTCTGATTGTATCCAAACTTTCCTTGCATTCTTTTTTTTTTTTTCATTGAATGCTTCCCCTGGTTGTCCCCCCTTTCCCACAGGCGAGGTTTTTTTTTAAGAACATAAAGGTTTTTTGGGGAACTCCCTCTCGCGTTTTGATGTCTTTCCCCCTCGTTTTGTGAACTCTGCTCGGCCTCCCCCCCCCCCCCCCCCCCGGGAACTTTCCTTCCTTTCCCCTTTTTTTCTATTGGACACGCGCTTAAGGCCTGGATTGGATTTTGTGCACTCCCCCCGGTCTGCTCCTCCAGTATTCGCTCGTTGTGTAGTGCCGGTTGGGACCTCTCCCTCCCGTCTTTAACGCTTTTTTCCCAAGACCCCGTTTTTTGATAAAAAAATTCCCGAGAACAAAACCACGCACACGCCTCTCCGAATACCAGCAAACTAATGATAGGGTTTGACCCCTTTCTGGTAATTCATCTCCGGATGTCCTTTTTTCTGTCCTGAAATTCCCCCCAGCCATTTAAGACCCCCCCCCCCCTTGAGCATTTGTTGATAACCAGATTATATGATAGACTTCTGCACGGTTTTTGCAGTTCCAGTTTTCCTTTTGCCTGTCCCTTTTTTTTTCTCTGCTACTTGAAGAGTAAGCTTGATCACACGAGACGTCGCGCCGGGACATTTTTTTTTCCTGGTACCTCTCCTTTTCCCACCCCTCCCCTTCCTGCCCAGGCTTTTTTTAATCGCTAGATATTACGTGGACGAATGGTCGCAGTCTGCTCTAACATTTACTGTTTTTTTTTTGCAATCCCCCCAGCACTTCTCAACGACTGTCCCGTAGATGACAGTACGAGACTGCAGCCCTGGACTTCTGTTTCTTTCGCCCAGCGCGGGGGATAGGGTTTTGCTTTCCTTTTTTTTATTCATCTTCCCCTTTAGATTTCCCCAGAAGGTGTCTGCATCTGCTTTTCCATCATTTTTCCAGAATTTTTTTTGCCCCGCAACATTTCGCAATTCCTTGAACCTGAGAGTTCAATGAGGTGAGGAAGGGTTGAACCTGACCTCACATGCCCCCCTGATTTCTCCCTTTTGTTACGCGTCTTTTTCTTTTTGTTAACGTTTTCCCCTATTGGGGCTGTACTTTTTTTTTTTGTGCTTTTCCGGGTCCTCTCTCAACCTTTTTCCCATGAATGTGTCCAGTAGCCCCTATCCTGTCCACTTTCCTCCCCAGAGTTTTTCGAGCTCTTCTACCAAATTCCTTCCGTCGAATTTTTTTCCCCCGGGGAGTGCAGGACATAAATGACAGCAAGTACGGTACCATGCTCCCCGGTGACCTTTCTGGTCTCCAATTTTGGTGGATTTAAGGTGATGGAACCCCGAGGATCGGCGATTTACCCCTTCCACTCCGCCCTTTCTTTTCAGATCCCCGTTTGTTTTTTTTTTTCCCCTCTTTAGGACCTTTGGCGACCCGATCCTGGAAAAAAATAGAAGATCTGTCACTTTTTATCCAGTTTTCTGTTTTTTCCCCCCCGTTTTTTTTTTCCATGAGTTTTTTTTTTTTTTTTTTAGGATATTTCCTTTCCTCCCTGAATGAGTCCTTCTTTGCAATTTACTTTTAGCGCGCTTCGATGGGAATCCGTGCTCCTTTTCTCCCGGATCTTTTTTCACGTGCTTCTTTTTTTTTTTGCAGTTTTTTCCCATCACATGTTCTTTCCTTTTCCCCCCTCAAAAACCTCCCTTTCCCCCCCAGACGATCAACCCCCTCCAAACGGCCTATTCGGTTAATGTCGTTCCCCGTCCAAACCTCATTCCTCGTTTGAACTTTTTTGTTTTTTATCCTTAGTCCCCCTGCAGTCCCTTCCGCCTGAGGTAAAAATGGGCTGTTCCCAAACAATTTGTCATTTGTCCCCCTCGGATCCTCCAAATCTTTCCGACCTTTTTTTCCGGACTCACCTTTCAGGCCTCCTTCCGCCTAAGGAATGGCAGGCACACTGTTTGACCCCCGCCCGTCTGCATTCTTGAGTTTTGATTTTTTTGTGTCCCTTTGGCCGTTTCCCCTTTGAGCAGTCCCTCCGCGCCCCGTATATCTCGTCCCGACACCCTGGGGCCTATGGGCTTGGTGGTAGAAGTTCGTGTTTTCGGTGGCTTCATTTGAATTCCTTCCGTTTTTTTAGGTGATCCTCCTCCTGCTTTTTTTCCCCTTGATGAACTTTTCCCCCCCGAGGTGCAGGCACAGCGGAGCATCTTCTGCTGTTCGACTCCATTTTCAACCTTTTCCTTGGAATTTTTTTTCCTCTTCGTTTTTTTTTTCCCAGTATTTCCTTTCCATTGACGGGGGCTTGGGAGGATTGCGTTCGTGCCTCATCTTTTCGTTCCCGCAGATGTTCTGAAGGTTTCCCTTTTAGGCTGGGCGGAGGATTCACCGTTTTCCAACGTAAGACGACTGTGGTACCTGTCATCCCGCTCCCCCTCTGCAATACTGGAATGCTTTCCCCCCCTGTTTCTTTTTTCGTCCACGCGTGGTAAGGAGTTTCCCATATTTCCGGGCCCTGCCCTGTTACGTTCTTTTTTCGCTTTTCCACACAGCCCTCTTTTCAAGACCCCTCATCACGCGAGACGGGCCGCCCACTATTGGTTCTTTTTTTCTTGGCCTTGGGCCCCCCAGTGAGTTTCAAATTCGTCCATCTCTGCAATTTTTTCCGACGGGTGGTTTTTTAGCTCATTCAAGCTGAACACCCCGACAACCCTGATTCCCCTCAGTTGACGTGCAACCCGGTTTCCCCTCCTTTCTGTTTTTTTCCCTGTAAGGGGCTCCCTTTTGGGTTAACCCTCACTTAACCCTTTTTTCAGGGCAGTTAGCCGTCGTGACAACCCCCCCAGCTTCTTTTTTCAACCCCGAATTCCTCAATCCCTTTTTTTTTCACACTTTTTTTTCCGTCAAAACTTTCCCCCCCCCCTCCAAGAGACCCCCTTTCCCTCCTCGACCCTCTCGGGCCCATGCATCCATCGTGGGAGAAGATTGCCGGAACGACCCCCCCCCTCGGTTTTTTTCCCCCCCCCCTCAATTTCCCTTATTGTTTTTTCCCCCCCCTTTTTTCCTTGGTGTTCCCCTCTGGGTGGAAGTTTTGCCAACCCAACGTGCTCACAAAAAGTAGCAAATCCTCACTCCCCCCCCCCCCCCCCTTGAGCAACTTTCCCTCCCTCCCAGGCCCTCTCTTTCTTGCAATCCCTTCCGAGCGGAGGACCAGGCCCTTGACTTGGAATCCCCCCAGTTCCCCAGTTCGGCGTCTTTTTCGGACCCCACACACCCCCCCCCACCCCCTTTGAAAACCGACGAGGTCCCAATGGAACAAAAACTTTCCTTCGCGGCGGTTCTTGGGAACCTTTCTTCCTCCAAGCCCCCCCTTTTTTTTTCGGCCCAGAGAAACACTTGGGCGGGAGTTGCGGTCAACAAATTTTGAAATTGCTTCCCAAAGTTTTTTTTTTTTTTTTTTCCCCCTTACGACCTCCCCGAATTCCCCCCTCCTTCTCTACCCTCCTTGGTCCAAAAGTTTGGCGGGCTGGCGCTTGGCGGTTGTGTTTGTGTTTTTCAGACCCATTGTTTTCGGGTGGGTGTCGCCCTCCTCCGACCCTTTTTTCCCCCCTTCAGTTCTTTTCCCCCTTAAGCGGAGCTCATTTTTTCAGTATTTTGACGGCCGAGCAGAAGGCTGTTTTTCCCGCACGGTCTTTTGGGTGTCCCCTTGCTTTTTCCCGCCCTTTGATGCTTTTTTTTTTACAATGCAATCTCTTTCCTGACCCAGCCCCCTCCTCCCCCCGCCCGCCGCAGCGTCCGGGTCCAAAGATCGCAGGGAATTCCCAGATTCTTCTCCCTTCCTTTTCCCCTATTTCCTCCCTGTCGAGCCCCCTCTGCTTCCCCAGCAATTTTGATTGAAAAGGACACAGTTGTTATCACGTCAGTTTTGGATGTTTTCTTTTTTTCCCGAACTCCCCTTCCTAAGGGTCCCCCCTTGAAGAGGGGCCCAGGGTCAAAAGAAAACCTTCCCCCCCCCGGTCCCCCCCCCTTTTTTTTTCTCCCCTTCAGCGATTTTTTGTCTGTGCCGCTTAGAATTTACCCCCGAACTCGCTCTCTTGGACAATTGGAGGATAGGCCCTTGCCCCCAAGAAACGGTCCTTCCTTTTGAACAATACATTTAGCCTTTTTTTTTCCCCCCCTTTCAAGGACGACTCTTTTTTCTTCCTCTTTTTTCTACGAGGAAACCCCGAGTCGATGATGTCTACGCACCCTTTTTTTCCATTCTTTTCACTTTCTTCCCCGCTTAGGGGGGGGGGGGTGGGGGGTTATCTTGATTCCCCTAGGTTCCCGTTTGGTCTTTCCTAAATTCCCCTGGTTCAGCTCCCCCCTCCCTTTTTTCCCAAAATCTCTCTCTTTCTTTCATAATTCCCCCATCCTGTTGTTTGTTTCTTGATCTTAACCTGGCCTCTCTTTTTTAGGAACCCCGATCCATTTTAGGCCGGAACCAGCACATGCCCCCCTTCCTTCACCATTATGCTTACCTTTTGTCCCCCCTTTAGTTTTCTTTTCCCCTGGTTTCTTGAAGCCAGGTGCGTTTCTGACGCTGCGATGACTCCCCGTGTTTTTCCGATTCTTTATTTTTTTCGCCCTGCTTTTGACCAAACGTGCGAGTTTCTTTTCGGTGCCACAGTTTCCTCCGTGTTTTTCACCCCCAATTTGACATATTTCCCCATCTCCCCTTTGTTTTCCCTCGTCCCCCCCTTCTTTTTCCTGTGGGTTCTTTTTTAAAGTTTTCCCTCCCTTTTTATGGGCTTGACCACTTGGTCTACTTTCTGAACAGGAGAGTCTCAACCCCCTTATGCGGTCCTCCCCCCTTCTGTTTCCTTCCCAAAACTTTTTTTTTCTTGTGATCCAAAATGACTCGTCTGAATAGGCCACAGTTTTCCTCTCCGATTTTTCCGGATTTTCTTTTCCTCTTAGAGTTTTTTTCTTTCCTAATAATTTTTGGGTAAAGCAGATGGCGTGTCATGCTTTGTTCTTCTTGTTTTTCTCCGCGCTTTTTCATACCGTTCTTTTCTCTTTCTTTCCGGGTATTATCCCAATGGGTTGCTGGGGCGGCCACACCCTCTTCCTTGGCTTACCCTGTATTCGTTTTTTTTTTGTACTTTTTTTTTTTTCAGGACCTTTTCCCTGGCATTTCCTCGTCGCATTGTCATTTACACAGACGGCGTTGCCTTTTTTCCGCTTTTGTCCTGGCCCTTTGACTTTCTCCCCTAGTGGCTAGTTGATCACACCCCTTTTTTCGTTTGGCCTGAAAATCGCCCCAGGTAATTTTTTTTTTCCCCCGCTGCGAATTTTGAGGGACGTTGTGTGGACCCACCCCCAACTCGTTCGTTTTCTTGTTTCCCTTCCCTCCACTTAATTTTCCCCTTTGTTGTCCCCCCCCCTTTGGAAAACCCTTGGTTTTTACTGTCTTGGTGTTCGTATGCTCCCAATTGGCATTGAGTTTTTTTTTTTGGCCCCTCAAAGTTGGACCCCTTCTTTAGACGGGGCCCCCTTCATTGTTTTTCCCTCTGCTTTCGTAGTCCTTCTCTTAGTGTTCCCCCTGTGTGGATCCTCCTTGGTCCCGTTTGTTATCCCCAAAAAGTGAGTCTTGATGCCCGGGTGGAGATGTGTTTTCCCCCCCCTTGGGCTTTTTTAGCCACATGGACCCCCTTGGCCCGCCCCTTTTAACAAGATTTGGTTCCGACCCCATCTTTTTTTTTTTAGTTTTTCGGTTCCCCTTTTTTCATCACTCTTCAAATCGCCCACGGATGGAATGCATGGGCCATGCTTCTTTTGATTTTTTTCTCTTGTTTTTTCCTTTTTTCCTTCGCCCTCATGTTTTCCCTTTTTTTCATTGTGCAGGTGATGTGGTTTGGTATACTTTTCGCGATACTTCTTTTTCACGACGCGACTTTCCCCCCCCCCCGTTAATTTTTTCCCCCCCCCGTAGCTCCCTTTGTCTTTTCCCCCAGATGCCGGTCTGGTGGTCACGGAAATGGAAACGGGGGTCCCCCGAGCCTTTCTCTTTGCTACTTTTTTTTTTCCCTCTCCCCCCTCAGCTCCCCCCCCCCCCCCCCAGTAGTACCTCTTTTTTTTGAAACCAATTTCCTTTCATTGTGAATGATTTCCGCCGGTTGGCCCCAAGGCCAGGCTCCCGTCCAGAACGGCGTTGACTCCTTTCCTGTCATTTTCCTCTTTTTTCCATCGATTTTTTTCCCTGAGCTGGCCGTAAAAAAGAAACGTTTTTTTATCTGCCTCTTGTCCACGCGCGTTTCCTCTGGTTTTTTACTTACTCCCCCCTTTGGTATTTGTCATTTTTCCCAGTTTATTATTCCACTCTAATTAGGAGCAGGCTTTCCCTGCCTTTTGTTACTCTAATTCTGTACGTTCTAGGAATCTCGGTCCCCCACCGTTCACGTTTTCCCCACAATGCTTTTTTCAGGCTTTCCCACCGTCTAGCGATGACCCCTCTGCATTTTTCCCTTTCCTCTTTTGAAATCCCCCCTTTCTTACTTTCCCGAGGTTACGCCGTGGCCCAGCATCATCACCCCCCCCCCCCTCAGTTTTTTTTTTTTTTTTTTTTCCCCAGATATTTTTTCCCCTTCCTCATTAGAGTCTCCCCCCCGGTTTTTTTCTGTTTGCCCAATAGATGGGGTTATTGCCCTGCAGCAGCTGGTTCTCCCCCCCCCCCCCCTTGTAGACCTGGGCCCAGTGTTTTTCTTGGCCCACCCCTCCCCCCTCCCCTCCCAAGTTCTTCGCCACCCCATTCGGAACATCTAGTGAAGTTGAAATATTAATTAGGAAGGCCTGCTTCTTTCCCTTAGTGACTTCCCTTTCCCACTATTTGCTTCCCTTCGTAACCGAGCCAATCCAGTTAAGTTCCCGTCTTTTTTTGACCGGACCCCTCCATTCCCCTTCCCGGCCTTCCTTTTCCCTGACCCCCCCCCAGAATTCGGATTGCAGGGTACTCCTGCATATTTGAGCCCCAATTGACCCCCCTTTTTTACGGAACTCCACTTCCTCTGAGTTTCCGAAAGGTTTTTTCCCCTGGCAGAGACGTTGGACGCTTTTTTATGCCTCCCCGGACTTCCCCCTTCATTTCATCTTCCTTGCAGCTCCTCTCCACTTTTTCCCCCCCCCTATATAGGAATGAGGTGAGATCGGTCCATTCCTTTTCGTTTCTTCATGTTTTTTGCATTTTCTTCCTTTCCAAGCCCTTTTTTTTTTCCAAAGTCGGTTTGTAACGGAAGGTCTGACTACGCACTGAGGGGGCTATACGAGGGTTCCTTCATGGCCAGCTTTCCTTTTTTCTTTAGGCTTTTTCCCCCCCCAAGACTTTTTTAGCGAACCTCTTTTTTTTCCCAGGCGAGAAAACCTTTTAACCATTTGCCCCCGTCATTTCCCTCTTTATTTCGGACTTCTTTCCTTCCCCCAGGCTTCCCCCCCCCCCCTCCC
>Ga0179593_1634917_pt1 | contig 17930 bp, 15 predicted proteins | sample CZODoug2_1_08_16_FD_185931 | JGI IMG/M metagenome (GOLD analysis project Ga0179593, IMG submission 185931) | Vadose zone soil fungal communities from Angelo Coast Range Reserve, California, USA - CZODoug2_1_08_16fungal (PacBio error correction) | ecosystem: Environmental > Terrestrial > Soil >... | reverse complement strand
GACTCTCACAATCTGCTCGATTACGTACCCCCATGACTTTCCTGCTTTTAAGGACTTTTAATCGCACATCTTTTTTTCAGGTTCTCCCTCTGTCTCAAGCCCAAACGTACTCTCCGTTTCATTGAATCGGCGCTAGCTAAAAGAACACTTTGAGGAGGTCCCCTCTAACTTATTTCCGTTTTCCAATACGTCAATTGACCCGGTATTTGTAACGTTGTTTTCACATTTTCCGGCCTACGTTTGTTCCCTGGAGATTAGACAGCGTGCCTGTTTTGACGACTTTGATTTCCAGATTAGCACGAGTTCAGTTTTTAGAAACGAGCGCCTTTTGTTGACGATTTCTGCTCCTCATGGGCCTTCCTTTAGAAATTTCCCCCCCTCCGACTTCCTGCAATTCCGAAAGATGCTCCCTCCCATGCTTTCGGTAGAATTTTTTGTCCTCATCGGTCTTAAACCTGCTGACCTAAGGCAATCCGAAGGAAAGGCCCTTTTCCTGGTCCTGGTTTGCGACGGTTTTTCCACAGCTCTCTGATTCAAACAATTTCGCGCTCTGGCACGTGAGTTCCTCATTTTTTCCGTCCGCCGTTTTTCATTACGAACACGAGGCGATCAGCGAACGCATCGAACGCACCGAGACACGCTCGAGTTACCAATCCCGGCCCCATTTCCCCCGCGCCGTCCCCTCAATGTACTGGTCGGTTGGCTAATTCCCGGTTGCGCTGAACGGAGCCTATTTTTTTTTATCCTCTGCGACAACTTGTTCAGCACGCAGCTACCTCCATTTGTGATTGAGGCATGCAGTTGCGCGACTTTTCTTGGCCCCCATTTAAAGCCAGAGAACTCCGCGGCTTTTCCTCGTGCTCCGACTTCATCACCGTGGCTTTTTTCCCCCCATTTCAGCCCCCCTTTGAGTACGAAAAGCCAACCATGCCTTTTTTCTATCCTTCTCGTATCCCACTTGTCTTAATTTCATTCAAGAACGCAAAAGCCTAAACCCATCCCTTTTCTTTGGCCCCTGACTCCGAATTAACCTGGCTACGAACGCCCATCCCCCTCTTCCACATTTTATAGAGAAGTACGTCCACAACCATTTTTTCCCCCTTAGCTTCTATTTTCCCTTCTTTTTGTCGCATGGCACAGCCTCACAGACACATGATTTAAGAAAGGCCAAGGCACGTGCCCCCTTATTACGTAATCTTTTGATTTTTACCAAAAATTACATCGACGATTCTGCCGGGTTGCAGGTTTACCTTTCTACTTTCCACAGCTTCAATTCCATCATAACGGTCCTCGCTTAAATTTGAAAAATTACAAAGACCCTTTGAGCCCTCCCCCCTCCCCTCCCATATTCCGCACACCTCGTAAGATGATAAGATTGCTTTTTTAGGTGAAGAGCTCACCTTCTTTCGCTTTTTGGCAGACTTCTTCATAGGTGATTTCCCCCCCCCCAATTTCCCTTCTTCTCTGCAGGGCGTCCCTTTTTGACCAACCCCCTCCTTTTTGCTCCTATCCCTCCCGACTCCGTTTCTTTCTCGACGTCTCGACGTTTTTTTCCGTGAAAAGATCATTTCCCCGCATGAATTTGCAAGAGTATAGTCGAGTGCGCAATTTCTTCAGGGCCCTACCCTTTTTCTGTTCATTTCTCAAATCCTTTTACCCTGCATTGCATTCCCTCAGAGTCAGTTTTGCCGGCAATCGCCTTTGGCTGCCCAGGCCCCTTTTAAAACTCAGTCTCATCGATCCTGTGCAGTTAGTGTTTTGATATAAATATTCTCGAATTGTGGGACAGCCTGACTTTCATACTTTTTTTCCGGAAGTGTGGCCTTCTCTTTCTGAATTTTATTTGGAAGTTTTCCTTCGTTTATCAATCCGCCTGGCCTTTTTATCGGCCAGGTGCATGAATTTGAGGTTTGCACGCGCTTCCCTGATTCCCCTCCCCTTTTCTCCTCTGCGTGAAGGGATCCTTTTTCGACGTTGTGTGTTCCCAATTTCAAAAGGTTTTGCCGATGGAGAGATGGCTTCATGAGCCGGCGTTCCTGTTTTGGCGCCTCCTTTTTCAACCCCCCTTTCGACTTTCCCTTTCTGTGGAACGGCCACTAGAGGGGCGAGTGTTTTGTGGAAGGAGAAGCTTCCCGTTGCGTAGATTCAACTTCCCCTGGCTTGGTCATTTCTTTTGCCCCCCTTTTTTTTTTTCCCCATTCGAAAAGCGCTTATAACGCTCGTCTTAGATGGCTGTGACAAGTGATAGCTGCTGCTCGCTCTTGCCTATTTCTTACTTCCCGTTGGACTCTTATTTCCCGCGGCGTTTATAGATTTTAATTGGAGTTTTCGGTCGCGCCTTCCGCCTGTACCGTTCTGCTCCTCTTCATTTGAAGTCCTATCTCTGGAGATTCTGCAGAAGTATCGCTTCGAGTAACCAACTTAAATCTTTTTTTGAGTCCCACGTTACCTCTTCTTCTCTTCAACGTCATTGAAAGTACCTCTGACAAAACTTTGGTCTTTCCCTCGGTTACTCCTATAGCCCCACCTGCGTTGTCAGATCAGGCTTAGGATAGACGCGTTTTTTCCCCCTTTCTTCAGGTACCCCCCTCTCTTTTCTGTTAGCCTGCAGGGGACAGAGGGTTCCTTAGAATCTGTTCGCCCCCTTTCCTTCTCATTGTTTGGTCTCTTTTGATGAAACTTCATTGCTACTCAGATGCGCAACTCTCGCTTCTTTGTACTGATTTTTAATACACGACTGTAAAACCGGGACCATCGACGGATCTCCCACTCTACCCAAACCGGTCCCCCTTTTTAGTCCTTAAAGCAATTCCAAATAGTTTTTAGTTTGAGTATTTCCTTCGTTCACCCGCCTCTTTTCTTCCTACTTTTTCTATACCTCTGCGACCATGGTTCAGGTACGCAGACTCCTATATGTATGAAGGTGAAAAGAGCGCGTGAGCTGCAACACACCCCTTACTCTCCCCTCTATATGCTGCAGCCTCCAGAATTTCCGAGAATTTGCAGAGTTAAGGGAAGTCGCTAAGGATGTTTTCCCCCGGCGTTTGACTGTCCTCAATCCCCTTCCTTCTCAGACTTTTTAAGTCATCTTTCCCGAATACCGGGGTGGATAACTAGTTTTTGGAAGCGGGAAGTGTACCCCCTCCCGCCCCCGTTTTTTAACCCATGAGCTCCATTTTCGCCTTCCCACCGCACCACAGAGAAAAGGAGGCGCACACCTCTTCCAACCTTTCTCACCTGTCCTCTCCCCCTCCCCTTTCCAAACTCACCGGCTCCCTGAGAACGTTTGGAAGCCCCTCCGCAAAATCGTGGGGTCACCCCCTGTTTTCCCTTTCACTCCTTCACCCCCCGTCTTTCTCTCATTGTCGGACTCTTCGTCCCCCCAGTTTTTTTGATATTTCGTGATCAGTGCCATAGAGTTCCCCCCGCAAATGCCCCCCTTGGCCTACCCGCCCCCCCAGCAGAAGTCCTTAGCCGCCAACAAATCACAAACCCTATTAAAAGCCAGGCACCTGCACTATTTCCTCCTCCCACCCTTTCCGGCACTCCATGACCCTTAGCTACCTGTGTCAACACCCCCCCCTCATCAATGCGATTCTTTCCATTATTAGGATGGTCGCAACTGTTTTTTTCCCCATTGGTGTTTTCTCCGCCGTTCCTCTGATGAAGCAACCAGCCCTTTTCAATTTTAGTTGCAGAAAGGCATGAAACCCTTCCCCCCGCGCGGACCTCCATTTTTCTTCCCCTCTGACTCCTTTTCTATTGCCCTTCTTTTCCCTTACCACCAACGATACTTCGAAATGATGACGCCCAGATTCAGCCGTCTTGCGATTCCCCCTTCAGGCTGTTTGGACAATGTCATCCTACTAGGACCCCACTCCCTTTTCCGAATTTTCTGGTTAAAAGATGAGATTTTTTTTTTTTTTTTCTGCAGGAACACGCTGCGCTTCCCGGTTCCCCCCCCTTCCCCCGTCTCTCCCCTGGTCGTACCGCTTCTTGACTTTTTTTTTAAACTTCTCACTTTTTACTTGTTAGACAATGGAGACCTGACACAGAGCTTTAGTAACCCTATTTCCTTTCTTTCTTTCATTTCAGCTTTTCGGAGGCTCATTATTCCCCAGCCCGGAAAGGCACACGAAATACTCTCTGGAAGTTGTGGTCTTAGGAAGATGGCCTACGTTATCGTGAAGTCATGTTTTTTTATTATTTGGTTCTTTTATCCCCCATAGTGAGTGGCCGTAACAAGAATTTATTTCCGCAGGTTAGCTTCTGTTGTGGCGCACTCTTTTTTTCCCTGGTTTTCACGTTCTTTTTTTTTCTTCCTTAGTTGCAGTCTTGCAAAACGCATTCTTGGTTTAAAGGGCCTGTCGTGATGCCTTTAGCCTTACCCCCCTCATACGATGTTCGCTATCTACATACATGGTGTTGCAGGCCCCTCCTTTTTTTCCCCGCTAGTCCTTTACTTTTACCATTGGATGGTCATGAGGTGAGTCCTTTTCCCCCCCCCCTCGTGGCCTCGTCTTTGTGTTCCCCGTTTCGCTCTCTTCTTTCTTCCCCCGGATGCGATCCCTTTTCTTCGATCTGCAATTGTTTTCCTTCAGCCCCATTTTTTCCCCCTTTCCATAGTCGCTGATATGCCCATCGGCTTTTTAAACCCGGGCACCTGTTACCTCCCCCCAGGCGGAATCCGGTCTTTTCTCTATTTGCCCCGTTATGCCCGCATAGACAGGGTGAGACATTCCCTCCAAAACCTTGATTCCGCGTCTTTTAGTGTTCATTTTAAGCGTTGTTGCACTCTCTTTTTGTAGCCTTTCTCTGTTACTCTACCAGGTTCCCTCGTAACAACGGGGCGAGTCCCCCGCAAGCGCGCCGGCCCCTTTTGGCCCCCTGCGTCTTGACTCCTGATATAACCCTCATTTTTTTTTTTCCCCCATTCTTCCCCAGGCCTCGCGCAGAAGGTTAATTCCGCTTGGAATCAACTTGCGCCGCCGCTCCTGTATCTACCAATTTTTTCCAAGAGTCTTTCCCTTCCCCCCCTTCCCCAACGGCTTCACGCCGTTCCGTCCAATATCGTCTTCCTCCCACTTTTTTCTCGGTTCCCCCAAGCCCTTTTTTAGGTGTCCGCCGCTCAGTCGATATCTTCAAAGCCCCACCCCCTTACACGGTCCCCCCAGGTTTACCAAGGCCGTCTGACGCATCACTTTCCCCCCAAACCTTTACCAATCCTTTTTCCCGTACTGAAAATCCAGGCGCTTTTCCCCAAATCCCCTCAACATCAAATTTTGGTTATCGAGCTCCCGCCTCTACTTTAATTTACCAACAAGAGTGTGACGATTGTCACTGGATTACCCCTAGCGAGACACGCTTTGTCCCCATGCGAGTTTTTTCCTTTGGTTCCCCCTATCAGTTTCGTTTACTAGAGCGATGTGGCGGCTTCACTCTTTGGCCCTCCTCATCCGTCTCTGCAGATGTCTTTCACTCCTGCCATTGAAGCGGACGTCGTGCTCGATTACGTTCACCAAATGATCTTTTCACTGATTGAACTTCTCCTGGTTTCTTCTGCGCCCCCGTTTCCCGGCGCAAACAAAACGATGGTTTTACGGTACCGTTGCCTCGCAGTCTCTCCGTGTCTTTTGAGTATCCTCGCTTCACCACGGAGTTACTTTCCGGAACTCTTCCATACTCCCCCTGTGTGGAATTTTTGTTTATTGCTTCGGCAGACCTGGACGGAACGCAGGTTTCTCTTTTGATTGTTCCTTGGTCGATTTTTCCTTTTCTTGAGTGCCCCTAGCTTGTTATGTGACTTTTTCGCTGAACGCAAGTGGCCCCCCTTTCATCCTTGCTTATTTTTACGGTACCTTTTTTCTCGCTACCTTCCTCCCTTTCCTGTTTCCCCGCATTAAGATCCTAGAGATTTGCGGGCGTTTTTTCTTGGTCCCTTCTCGGTCTTACCCCTTTTGAAGGTCCCCCTCAGTGTCTTCCCGACACGCGGACCGGAAGGTTATCGGACATCTTCGCTGTCCCCCCCCCCCCATGGGGGTCTCTGCCTTTTTTTCTTTTTTTATTCGCCCGCCCCGAAACTAATTAGTTCCCGGCGACCCCGCGACTCCCGACCTTGCCCTTTTTCCCAACAGCCTTTCAACCCTGGAATCCTCCTCAGTCACCAATGGGTGTGGACATGTCACTGGCGCATCTCTTCCCTTCCTACTCACGGTGTCAATATTCAATAGTGACTACGCTGTAAGAACTCCGAATGAGGAAGAAGTTTCCGACTTGTCACCCCTTCAGCTCTTTTTCTCCATCACTAAATTTGAGTTAGTCTAAGGCAGCCCAATTGCAGAGAATCTCCATACGCGTTTTCCTTCTCCCTGATTTCTTCAGTTTTGAATCTCATCTTACGTTGCCCGCGACACAAATTCATCTGGATACAGTTTCCTCCCCACTCCTACCCCAATTCAGCCATCCCCCCCCAGAACGTTGGTTAAATGTATAGCCAGCGAACCCCCTGAGGAGTAATTTTACCCTTTCTGTTTTCCCTTCCTTCTAACCCCCCCCCCACAAGTGCTTCCCCACGACTTCATATCCCCTCAGTGCCCCCCAAAAGCCCTGTGCTATCCCTGCAGACCTCCAGGAAATTATAACCCTTTTCCCCCACCCCCTGTTCCCTCGGTCATGCGGCTCCCCTCATTGTGACGATGGTCACCTCCCATGTGCGCAAAGAAACTCATCTTCCGCCTCCCACGCCGGTCACGTTTCCCCTCTTGACGGACCTCTTTTCCCCAGTAACCCCCCGCTTCGTATGCTTTTCTTTTCATCCTTCTCCCGTTCCTTACCCCCCCCAGCGAAATGCGCAATGTGAATAAGAAAGCGTTGGATGACGCCTTTTTTTTTGGTCCTGACCCACTCGTCCCCTCCACCCTCTTTCTCAGCCCAAACTTCCGGTCCGCACAATCCTTCGTTAAGTGACTCTTGAGATCGGGGAATATCTTTTAAACCGCCCGTCTTTGCCCTCCCCCCATCCGCCCCTCTTTTCTTATGCCCTTCGACCCTCCTCCCTCGCGCCTTCTGCAGGGCGTGCTTTGCAAAACCTTGAGGGAGCTCATTCACCCCCGACACTACACTTCAATCTTTTTTCTCCGTTTTTGCATCATGTGTCCTTTTTTACCCGAGCCCCGCCCCTAATTTAAAGATTATAGTCGAGTGTCCAGGTCTTCAGTTGGCCCTCCCCCTTTTTTCTTTTATTGCCGTGGCTTTCCAGCTTTTTTTCCCCATTTTTCATTGAGCCTTAAATTTTTGACAAACTTAAATCAGAGCAGTTTGATAGCACTCCCCCCCCCATTCCTGGGATTCCCCCCCCCCTTGAGACCCCTTCCCTCTATCAAAGACCCCTTTCATGAGTTGGGTTTTGACGACTCACACGGTCTTCTAGCAGGCGGCCGGGGCATTTTATTCCGGCGCCTTTCCCAGTTTTTTTTACGCGCCCGGGCTGGCGAGGGGTGTCGGTTTTCGGTGTTGTTTTTTAAGCCCTCCACTTATGCTGACTCGTGAGTTTTGAGAGGCCTGGGTAATGAATTGCCGAATTGCACGCGAGTTTGACCCTGTCCACTGAACACGATCTTTTTTTTTCCCCGGCTGATTCTCCCTCGTATTACTCTTTCGCGGCGTTTTTCTCGGAACGTGGAAAGGGTTTACCTTTTGCCCAATCTCTGCATTCCCCGTTCGTTCTTTTTAGCAATTTTTCTTTCCCCTTTGCAGACCCTTTCCGGAATCAGGTGTCCCAATAGAAGGGGCGGTTTTTGAGGTGGAAGTCCCTCGGGCCCTTTTGCTTTTTTTTTTTTGCGTTCAAAATTCCTTTTTCGGTTTTTTTTTGCCCCTTCCGCCAACCCGGAAAAGAGGATTATCATCCTTGACGGCTTAGATTTTTAGGGACAAGTTTTCTTGCTGGGAAGCGGCGCTGCCCTCTTCTGCATCCCTTTCAAGTACTTTTTTTTACCAATTCTTCTTTTTTTTACTTTTTCTGCGGAGGTTGGAGAGCCAGATGGATGGGCCATGGCTTTTAGGAGATTATGGGTGATTTCCTCATTTCCCGTCCTCCCCCCCCCCCCTTCGCCTCCCGGCTAGCCTCTTTTTTTTCTGACCCCTTTCCTGTTTTTTTTACGAAAAGTCAGGAAGACCCCCTATTTAGAGGAAAGAATTGACCTTTCCCTAAATTCCCCCCCCTAGGGTTATTCCCTTCTTTACTAAATCTCCCCTCGCCTTTAGAACCATTTTTTCTCTTGGTTTCATCGCTTAAGGATTCCTAGTACATTTGTTTGAAAGATTTTTTCTGTCTTCCCCCTCGGCTTTTTCTTGAGTTGACTTTCTTTTTCGCGGCGGTTGCCGATGGTTTGGGTTCCCGGCATATGTGCGACAAATGCTGTATCTATATATTTACTCCGTTGTTTGTTTTTCCTCCCCATAACCTCCCCCCTCTTTCTGTCCCATGATTCCCCCGACGAAATCTTACCAACTGCTTCCAACCTCGATGAATCGGAGAGATACACCAAACGCTAAACACCTCCCGTTTTCCTTTTTTCACTTTTCCTTCTTTGTTCTTCTTATCCATTGAACTCCACATCGTTGTAGTTTTCTTTCTTAAGCCCCCCCTCCCTCTTTTTTCTTTTCCTCCCCCTATAAACCCAGCCCGAACAATTCTATTTCCTTCTGCTCTATTGCCCCTTTACCTTCTGAGACGCTTCCCCTTCTCTGCCCAATAACCCCACCTAATAGACATCTTGATCCAGTGGCAACACGTCCATGCTGTTGCGCTCCTCCCCCGGCAATCTTTACCTCCCATTCCCCTTTCCTTGATTTTTTAAGGCGTCGAGGCGTTTTCCTGAGCGAATAATCCCCCCTCCCCCTCCCCCCCTTTCCCCCAGCTCCCCCTTCCATTTATCCTCCCTTTTTTTCTAAACCCTCTTTTCCGAAGAGGGCAGTTAAAAAATGAAAGCCCCCCGTTCGCCTTGCCGCGACCCCCCCACTTCGACTCCCTCCTTTCAAGCACCCTCCCATCCTCTTCACATGATTCCGGTTTCAAAATGTCTGAAAAGCTTCCAAAGACCGCGGCGCCACTAACGGCCCCCCGAGGTCCCCCTCCCTTCTTTTGCAACCTTTTCCCTATTCTAACCTCAGAGGCGCCTTCCTCGATTTGCGGTCATAGCAGATCCTCTAAAACTTCTCTTGTGCCCCCGTGCCTCCATGCCCCCGAAAATGAATGACCCTGGCCGTCACGCACAAAACTGGGTCCCCCCTACCTTTGATTCTTGACCCCTCAGTTTCGACCCCCCCCTTTCCCCCCCTCTAAGCTTGACATGCCCAAGCGTATAAACAGTCCGGAACTCCTCGTCAGGCTCCCCCCGGCCTTCCCCTCCTGCTTTTCTCCGGCCCCATGACCTCTCTTTTCTCTCTTCGCGTCGGATCCAATGTTTTGGGACACATGGACTTTGATGTTTTTTTTTTTTGAAAAACGGCACCGTTTCAGTTTTTGCCCCCCCCTTTCCTTTATGAACCTTTCCCCCCTTCAATCCTCTTTCACCCTTCAATGAACAAGAAAAACACTTTCTCGGCACTGACCTCCACTTGATCGCACTCTGTCCTCCCGTTTCCCTTCTTTCTTAGTGTTTTCCCTTACCAACCCCCCCTCTAATATACTCCAGAAGATTGATGCGAAAGTAGAGTTCGTGTAGTTCGTACCTCTTTCTGTTTCCACGATTCCATCCTCTTTCACGTGGCCCCCTCAATTGCTTCTCTTAACCGTCAGATGTGTTTCTGCGACACTGCTCCCCGGTTTTAGTTATCTCTCTTCCCCCCCTGCGTTTTTTTCAGATGAGGGGTGGGAAAAATTCTCAACGTTCTTGAATGGTCTTTCCTTCGACCCCCTCCCCCCCCCGCGATCTCGAAATAGTTTCTTCTCCTGCATTTTTCCTATTTTGAGGCTAGAATTATGTCAACAGAACTGTTCACGCACCGACGTCCTTGTCAGTTTTTCCCCATGACCCCCCCAGTCTGTTGAACGTTTCCTTCGTTGCATCTTGAGAGCATGTGTATGCGATGGCATGCGGGATTTCCAATCGTGCGTGGTCCCCTTTAAGCCCCGAGGCCCCCGCCCTTTCTCCCAATTTTTTTTTGGGAAAGGCCTCTTGATAATTTTTTCCTGTTCTAGTGCCTGAGGTAGCCAATGATTTTTTCCCCCTTTTTTCTTTTTGGCCTTTTGGCCCCTTTCCAAAGCCTTCTCTTTCCTCTGCTGCGGTTTCCTTCTTTCCCCCCTTTAAGTCCTTTGGAAGGATTTTACCATAAGAGTTGGTGAGCTGTCCACATTTAACTTTTTTTTTTCTCCTTTCCATTTCTCCTACACAGGTTTCCTTGATCTCTTCCTTTTGATGCTCTTAGACCCCTTAATCTAGGTGGCTTCTTTTATTCTATGATGTCCAAGCCTTGAGACCCCCCTGCCTTCGAGTTGTGTTTCTTTTTCTCCTCCCCTACATTCCTCCCCCTTGTCTGCTCTATGCATAGATGCTGTTTAAACGTAGGGAAAGATGCTCATAATTATTAAGTTGGAATCCTTCCGACCCTTTAATACCCTTGACCCCCTTTCCCTAGAAGATAGCCCGATGTGCGAACTTTAAACTGTTACACAATGAGATCTTTTTCTGATTTCCCTTATCCCGTCGTGATTCGGGTAGAGGCCCTTCATTTTTTTTCGTTTTATTTGTCCCTCCCCCGTTCTCCCCCCGCGTCCCCCCCCCAAAATGGCCAGAGTTCTTAAAAGTGAATCGAGAAGAGACCCCCTTTTTTTTTGAATACAGCTACCTTTCTTTTTTCCCCACGCTCTCCTGATAATTTCCTTTCCCCTGCACTTGACCACTATAATGGCACTCTAGGCCCTTAGCATAAGCCTTATTCCGATGTCATACCCCTCTAAAGTTTTTGACACTACAGTTCTTCTCTTCCCACCTATACATAAATAGAGTAAACTCAGGCATCCCCGCTTCGTCATTTTCTCCCCTACCCCCCTTTGATTCTTCCCTTTTCCCTACACAATTCACGCCCGATCTTAGTAAGGAGATTTCGCTCCTCCTCCCCCCCCTCCACTAGGACCCACTTTTTTCGATTTTTCCCCCCCTTCTGCCGCCTCCAACTGTTCCCCACCAGTTAAACCCTTGGGGCAATTTCCCTTTTTTGACCAGGAGTTTCATCTTTTACCTTCCTTGGTATGCCTCTCTCCCACTCCCCCCACCTCCTTTTCATCTTATCGCAGAGCCCTGGAATACCGTAATCCCAGCGTTTGTTTCGTCCTGCTTTGCTACATTTCGCTCTCCCCCCTCACCTTTCTTTCCTCTTTTGAAAAGCATCAAGTATCGTTTTTTTTCAGCGTTTGGTCGGCGCATTCCCTGGGCAGGGTCCTTCCTCTATCTCTTCTCTCTCCTTTTTTTTGAGTCTCTCTTATCTTCTTAAGGTGAACTCCCCCCCACGTCCCCTTTACTCACTATACGATTTTCATCCTTTCCCGAATCCCCCATCAGACGTTTTCCTCCGTTTCTTCACGTGCGAACTTCCCTCCCACGCTGTGGTTTTTTCCCGCCTTTTCCGCCCCCTCCCTTTTTAGGATTTCCCAAGTGATTCCCTCTGTTTCTCTCCCTTTCTGGTCCCGTTTTTGACCAGTTCGGACGGACGGGCCTTGGGCTGCTCACGCAGGGTTTGATTCGCCTTTTTTTCTTTCTTCTATCTCCGTCGAACCGCCAAAGAGCGCGTTTTTCTTTGAAGATTTTTTTTACGAAGCGCATTTCCCCTTTTCTTGTTCTTACCCTTCCATCTATGCCATTGAATTTCCGAAATTGAGAAGTTGACCGCCATAAGACCCTCGCGCTGGGTCCTTCTCCCCTTTATTTATCTCCCCCTAACCTCTTGCTGGACATTGCCTATTTTACGGAAGGGTCCCCCCGTTGCGTATTCCTGGGTAGGTTGCTTTCTTCTCACGTCTTAATCTGTGCCGCTTATTTTTGAAGGACGTTCCCCCCATTTTGTACGCGGACCCCCCCCGCACGAATTCGTCTTATTCTCTCCTCATCCCCACACCTTTTTCCCTTTACACCCGAGGTCACTGGAAAAGGAAACCCTCCCTCAGTCCCCATCCTTGGGTTTTCTTTTCTTCCTTTGAACCTTACCCAATTTTCACTCCTCAACGGTGTCCCCACTCTTAACGATGAGGTCTTTCGATGCTTGCTTCCCGCATGGTCCACCTTTGTTCCTTGAAAAAGCTCGAGGGGAAGCTGCGACGACGCCCGACCCCAAGAAAGTTGCTTTCGGTCATTCCTTCCCCCTCGCCTTCCTCTTCGCTTCCCTTATACCTTCCCCATCTCCGGGGACGTTCCTCCGTGAGATAGCCCCCGCCCACTTATTAAGGTGCTCCGCCCTCCCTTCTCCCACTTTAAAAGTTCCTCCTCCCCTGACGTTTCCTCCCCTTGGCCTCTCACGTCACGCAAAAACCTGTAAATTTAGCGCCTGATGTTTTCAAAGCACCTGTTCCCTCTCCCCCCGCCGTCCTTGCTTGAAAACAATTTTTTTCAAATTGCGGTGGACCCATGCAACGAATCGCTCCCAGCCGGGTTCCCCCATTTTTCCCTTTGATCCCCTCCCGCATCACGTCTACCCTATTCCACAACCCCCCCCCTGTGACGCGGTAACCTGCTTGCAGCAAAGAAATGCGGTGTTCCTTTTCCCCACGCACGATGTTTGTACCCCCCGCCTGCCAGCTCCCCCATGTTGACAGCACGACTCCTTCCTCCGGTTTCAGGGTCCTCCTCGCTAGTCTTCTTTTTTTTTTCGGCCCCAGCGGGTTTCCATGCTCCGCCTAAAAATCATGCAATTCCTACCCCCCTTTTCCCACTGCAGCTTATTCCCCTTTCCTGTGGTCGGTCCCCCCCCCCCCCTCCCCCCCGCACTTTTTTTTTCGTTCAATTTTTCCCCAAGCCCTCAATTGCCCCGCACAATAGGTAGTTCTCCCCCTCCCTGTGTAAGTTCCTCCCTCCCGGCCTTTTTCTGTGTCCTTCCACTGCACCCCTCTGCATCGGTGACTCCTCAATCAGCACACTAGTTCCCTCGTAGGACTGCCTGGGTGCGGTGTTTTGACCCGTTTTTTTTGAGTATCTCCCGACGAATTCCTCCCCCTTCTGCCGAAATTGTCCTGAGACGGTGTTGCATCAGGGACCTACTTCTCTTCGCTAATCGGCTCGTAGATTTCCGATCACTTACTTAAGGGAGCAGAATTTATTTTTTGGTCTTCCCCCCACCCCAATTCCCCATGCCTTTGGCAATGTTCATTCAGCTTAGGAACCTTTTTTTGCAAAGCTTCAATCGTTTTCTTCAAGTTTTGAAACCAAGTCCTTCCTCAAACTTTCCCTTTGAAATCTCCCCCTTAAGAATTCCCCGCATGAGTTTGGTTTGATGACCCAAAGGTATTCAGCAGGCGGCCCGCGGGGAAGCCCCTCCTATCCTGGCTTGCGTGTCCTCTTTTTTCATTGCGGCTTTTTTTTTCTTCCTCACGCAAGACTTGTTTTTGCGTGCGGTGGTCTATCGGCCAGGCCTTCCTTGAGGGCATTGCTCCCCGATTCCCTCTCACGCAATATTTTTTTTCCCCCCTTGGAATCAGTTCTGCGCGGCGTTTTCTTTTTGGACCTTTCCCCCCCCTTTTTTTGACACACGATTCGACTGGATTAAACCCCCCGTTCTTTGAGCCGTTTTAGTTGGAGACGTTTTTTTGATTTCCAACCGTTCCTTCATTTCCCCACCTTTTTTTTTTCTGGGGTCCCGGCGACTCGGAGGCGTTTGCGTTGGACTCTTGTCCCACTTTTGCGAAAGATTGGTCTTTTGTTTTGCACTGCCCGCTTTACCCCCCTTTCCGATCCCGCTTCCCTTTCTGGATTCGATGCCTTTCGTCTGATGAACTTGCGATTTTTTCTCTCTGTATTTCAACGCCCTCCCTCCTTGTTGATTTGCTCCCTTCAACCCTTGATCGATACTTGCGTTTCTTTGCTTTTTATTTCGTTTTTCCACTCCGCATACTTTCTTTGGTTTTCTTGCAGAGAGAAGGAGTGATAGTTATCATTAAAGGACCCGAATATCTCTAGTATGAACCCCCCCATGGATTCTCCAAGTCGTACCAAACTTTTTCATCTTTTTAACCCGAAGACAGACAGACCTCCCCACAAATAAATATGGGGAGGAAGGATTGATTCATCCCCCCGGCCCTGCGTCTCCTTGAGAGTTTTAGATCGTTTTCACCTTTTGCGTGTATCTTTCTTCTTGTTATTTTATGCGAGCCGAGCATCTTCTCGAGAATATGTTAGATCCTGTTCATACTCTATTTCCAGTTGGTGTTTCTATGAAACCCCTCCTTCTCTTCACAGTTCTCCCAGACCCCCGCTGTGCGTAACTAGCATACTTGAAATACAGATTGTTCCCCAGCCTACAGTGTCCCCCCCCTTTTTACCCCCCCTAGCAGAGCTCCCACGCGCAAACCCCAGTTTTCCAGTCGAGAGGTTTCCCTTCCTTCCACATTGCCTGTCACTCTTTCCCCAACCAGCGCCAATAGTTGATTCGTATGATTACACCTAGACCCCCTCGAGTAAATGTCACATACCCGCTGTCCGCGATAGTCGCCGGGGAATTTTCCGGACGCGCTAGCAGCTGCAATCCACCCTCCTGGACTCCCTCCGGCGCTAGCCCCCAGCTCCCCTTCTCCCCCTCTCCCCTGAGTGTTAAGGGAAGCCCTCTCAGGGTTCTCCTGCTTTTTTTTTTTAGCCATCCTTCCCTAGCCGATTCCATCAACGCTAGCATTTGCTACACTCCTCCTCAGAAGAAGTCACGCGTGTCTAACCTCGGAATGGCAGTTCCCTTCTCCCATTGCGAGCCCCCAAACGAAACGCCCTGTCGCCTTACCTTCCCCCCCCCCCCCACTAATCCCCACCGCTGACTTTTTTTCGGTGTCCCCAACCCCGGCGACACTTGCGCAACCGGCTCGCGACCTGAAGACCATCTCGGTTTTTTCAACCTGTTTTTCCTTTTCCCCCCCTTCGCCCCCCCAATTGCGATTCCGCGTATTGCGGATGTTTTCTTTTACGGGTCCGTTGAAATCCCGATATAGTGGACCTTCAGTGCCTCGCGTGTTCTTGCCCCCTGAACCTGCTCTTCCCCTTTGAGCAAACAGGTCTTTCTTCGCGTTACACACGAAACATAACCCCTCCCTTCTCATTATGCTTACCCCCCCACATTTACGGCCCGATTCTCGTCAGGTGATGCCCCCCATTCCGCCTGAATCCACAGAGCCCCAACCTATGCGGTCCTCAATGTTGCCCCCTTGAACACATGGCTTTGGGTTACTTAAGGCATAGTTTGCGCGCTTTTGCCCCCAAAATATCGTCTTTTTCACATTGCCCTCCCTTTCCTGTGTTCCCCTCTTTTTCAAACCATCCACTTGCGGCGACCTGAAAGAAATTAAAGCCCGGACCTTACTGGATGGAAATATTGCTGGCGTTCGCCCTTTTTTCTTTTTTCTCCCCTTTAGCCGAAGATTTCACTTGAGTGCTTGAGCTCCCTTTTCAGGCGAGTTTTGTAAAAGACCCTCTCGTGAAAGACTACTACGGACCCCCTCAATTGCTATCAACTCTTCTTGTCAGTTTTTTTTCCTTTCCTTCTCCGGGTCTTCACAGAGCTCCTGCTTGGAATCACTTAGTTCTGTTGAAGATGGAGAGGCCTTGGGCCCAATTGCTGATCCACTCCTTTTGACATTTGTAACCTCCTGCAAAACTTTGTGAGTACCTCCAGCAGGGCGGACTCCTTCTCCATTGCATCCCTTTTTCCCCTTGAGCGATGGAATCAGGGGGACCCACCTTTTGGGGAAGCTGTTAATCGTCGTTAAGTAGGGTGTCTGCGTGGAATTTCCTTGCTCTTTTTGCTGAGTTGCCTTTTTGTACTTCACTAATCACGGTTTTTTGTCTTTTTTTTTTTTGGGACCCCGCGTCAAACCATTGTTGTGGAGAAATGAGTTTTGCAACTTGTAAGTAAGCGTCCCGTTCCCTTCACTGGACTTCTTCTGCTATGGCTTTTTTCAAAACCGCCCTTTTTCCCCCGATGGGTTTAAATGGAAGTGCTCCCTCAGCCCGTTTCTTTACTCATTCCGATTTTTCGATGACAATAGAAATTTACCTTGTGTGAGTTTCTCCCCTTCCTTTCAACCCGTTTTTTCGTGTCTGTCTGCTCCCCTCCCCATTGGTTTTTTCTTTTGAAATAATCCGCTGGCTTGCGTCTTCTCTTCTGAATACACTTGAGATTCCTTTCTTGAGAAGCTGGATGGCCCTAGCGCAAATTTGCTCTGCATTATGCCCTTCCTTCTTTGCTGCGCGAACCCCAAAGTTTTTCAACAATTCCCCTTCATTTTTCTTGCTTCCTCCCTAGTTTCCCGTTCAGCGCCCGTTATGTCCGCCTCGACGATGTGCCCCGTTAAATTGTGAAACACCTATGATGGACTGAGGTTCATTCGCGAGTGGTTTTCCCCCCCCTTTTCTCTTGATCGACTTTTTCCCCTGGTGCTTCCCTCCGGTAACCTGGCGCGCTTCCTTCACGTGAAGAGCTCCCCCCATGGTTTGCACCCCTGTGCAACAATTTATCTCCTCGCCTTTCCTACGTTCCCCCCCCAGATAGCTTCTTCCCCTGCCGGTTTACGATAAGGACATCAACCCTGCGCAGCACCAATAGTTGATCTACACGCCTTCGTTTTTAATTTCAAATTTCCAATCCTTAAAATCTCCCAAATCTTAACGACGATTAGTCATCGTCGTAGAACGGATATTTGTTGGCGCTCTCCCCCCAATAGCCGGTTCCCCCCCCCCCTTGCGGATCCACCCCAGGAAAGTCTTCTATCCCCCCACCGACTTTTTTTTTCCTCGTATGTCTTTTCCTGAAAGGTAAATTCCCGTCGGCGTTCCCCCACCAAAATCCTCCCCAATAAAAGGAACGGTTTGTCGCCGAAATGATTTCGCAAATCCGTTTGTGCGAGCTTACCTTTTTTTTTTCGCTGCGACACTCCCCCGTCTGACGATTCGCTTTTGACCAAGCATCCTTTTTTTTCCCTTGGAACGTAATATCGTTGGAGGCGATAACTTCAGTTCTAATATATATCTTTTAATCCTCCTTCCTGTCGGATTGACGGCTGCCTGACAGCCTCTGATCTACGTTTCCTGCTTTTTCAGAAGGCGCCGGTTGCTCTCGAGTATCACGTCTTTGCGCCTCTAGCAACAAAAGATGGTGTATTTTTCATGCTTCGGCGTCCCCACTTTTCGTAGTTTGCTTCCCACACTTTTCCCTTTAAGACCCAGCCTGAACACGTCTTTTTAACGTTTGTGGTTCGGTGATTCGGAAGACGGATGGTGGATAAGCAGTTTTCTTAGCCCGGTTGTCAGTTCTTGGGCCTGTCCGGCTGCGCTCTTCCCCCCTCCGATTTTTCTTTTTGAAGCTCATTATTTAGTAGATTTTCTTCCCTTTGCGATGCCGCTATGCATTCCGAAATTGAGACGCTGGAAAATTGGAAGAGCGAGTTTCCCGTAGCGCGAATTTGATTCCTTATAGGTACTAACTTTTCGGCCTAGATTCCCCTTTTTGCGATTCTTTCCTCTTATCATTTTCCTGTATCGGCTTTCTGCACGCATTCGCTTGATTACAACCAATGGAGGCGCCCTTTCTTGGCACGTGGGGTCTTCATTTCGAGCGACCGCACTTCTTCCCGACCCCCTCGGCCGCCGAGTTGCCCCCAGCTCGCGTACAACGCCCCTTTGAAAATGAGAATAACGCCGCTCCATCAGCAAGGTGGACATTTACCTTAGTTTTTTTTTTTGTCG